>Ga0126325_10000007_pt1 | contig 134437 bp, 108 predicted proteins | sample InaspJWI14metaG_FD_94487 | JGI IMG/M metagenome (GOLD analysis project Ga0126325, IMG submission 94487) | Marine gutless worms symbiont microbial communities from Oahu, Hawaii - Inanidrilus sp. 1 OAHU.JWI-14 metaG | ecosystem: Host-associated > Annelida > Digestive system > Unclassified...
TATGCGTATCGTCCAGCAGGCTGTAAAAACTTCAAAGATCACTTGGAAAGACGTTACCTGGGATATGGACCCCATATCCGAGTACTTTATGCCTGCTGGAGCTTTTTAGAGAACCGAAATAATATAATTTTGAAAAAAATGCCGTAGCTTTATTGCAAGGATGTTTAATAGAACAACAGGTGGGGTGCCTGCATTAATGCAGCCAAACTGTTTTCCAGGTCTGCGGCCATGTCGAAGTAGGAAAAGCGCTCCATTAGGTAATCATAAAGGCTTTGCGGATAGTCGCCCGAAATTGTCTCATCCACGGCGCCCTTGCACATTTCGATCTCCTTCTTGAACAGCCCTACAATCGCCGGCAGATCAGTGGTGAAGCCTTCCAGCATGCGCTTGTCATACTGATTATTGAACACATGCATTTTACGTCCCGGGTAGGACACTTTGGGATGCCTGCTGTCGGCGTCTTGCACCAGGAAATGAAAATAAGGGCAGCGCTTCATGATGTAGAGGCGATGGATATCCGGTTTTCTCAAGGCCAAAGAGAGCGCATTGGCGAAGTAGTTCACTACCAGTTCGGTCCGGCGGGAGTCTTTGCGGCGGGCGGCCGGTGCGAGGTTTCGGGCCAGGTAGTCGTCCAGGCAGGATTTACAGATGTAGGTTTCGATGCGGTTGCCGGATGCGCAGTTCGATAGGAAAAGTTGCCGCCGTTCTTCTAAAACGGCACTCGTGAGTTGGTATCGAAATCGCGCAGCTTGGCTGTCGGCTTCATAGGGGTATTCTTTCAAGAGGTAGAGCTCCAGAGGCATAAAGACACCGCTGGGACGATTTTTCACAATGATTTTTGAGCCGCCTAATCTTTCCAGGGCCACCAGCAGTAAGTCAAAATAGATGTGGTCATACTGGGGCAGGCTTCCGCCCTCGATGGTCCGACGACGATTGTTAAGCAGGATGCCGGGGATATCATCCTCGTGCAGCGGCTGGTAATCGTAGGCGGCCAACATTTGATTGATTTCAGAGATGGTTGCATTCAAGGCGAGCATAATGCTGGCCACCTTGTCCTTGCCGGGTCGGTTGATGCCACCTTGAACAAGTTTTCCCAGATACACATTGGAGAGCCCCGAGGCTTTACTGATACTGTTGAGAATGAAGCCGCTTTGTTCAATAAAGTCAACAATCTGCGTGCCAAATTTTCGCATAGCTGCCTTTCAGTGGGGGCGTTCAATGCCAACTGCAACTCTGGTCTGATCGGCCAAAGTTGTAGAATATAAATTTTTTGTTTGCTAATTTAGTTAAATTGAGTTAACAAAATTATTCAACTTTTCCAGCCTATCTCAGTTATCCAAAACCGTCAAGTTCCAGGTTCATGAAAGGCGGACGATCGATGACGATATCCACATCAGTGGGGTCGGCGATGATGATGGCAGATAGCATAGCAGCCCTGACGGCTGAGCTGATAAAGATCCCAACCATCCAATCGCGTCCCGAAGAGATCAAACGCTGTGCAGAATTCATTGCTGAATGGTTGTCACAGCGTGACATCGAGTTTGAGCGCTATGACATCGGCGGGATACCGGCCATTACTGTTTTGCCCCGCTCAAAGGCGACCAAAATCCTGATCATGGCTCATTTTGATGTCGTGGATGTCCAGGACGAATCTCAATTTCGGCCCCACATAAAAGACGGTCGGCTGTATGGCCGCGGCGCTATCGATGACAAATATGCCGTTGCGCTCGCGCTTATCTTATTTCACGAACGTCTGGAACGCCTCCGTAAGGCCGGCGGTACACAGCGTGATATGTCCTTCGGCCTTTTGCTCAATGGCGATGAAGAGGTTGGGGGCGCCAACGGTGCTCAGGCCGTCCTTAAAGACATTGATCTTGATTTTTGCCTGGCTTTGGACGGTGGTGCCCCGGACAAGCTTGTCATTAAAGAGAAAGGTGTTCTGCAAGTGCGATTGACCGCTCGTGGCAAAGGGGCGCACGCGGCCCGACCCTGGCTGGGACAAAATGCTTTTGACATTCTGGTGACGGATTACCAGGCACTCCAGCAGCAGTTTGCCAAGCAAACACCAGATCATTGGCACAAAACCATGGTGTTGAGCAACTGTCGGGTCGGCGACGGCTCGATAAATATCGTCCCGGGCGAGGCGACGGCCACTCTGGATATACGTTATACGGAGGACGACGATCCCGACGCTATCATGGCCGCTATTGAATCATCGGTTGCATCGGAAATTACCCTGCTTGGGAAGGAACCGCTGTTCATCGGCGGCACATCGCCCTATCTGGATACGCTTGTCGACTGTATTCCGAATGTGATCGTGGGTTTTGAACATGGGGCTTCCGATGCCCGTTTTCTGACCATGCGCGGGATACCTGGAGCAGTCTGGGGCGCTTTAGGGGAAATGTCCCAGCACGCTGCCGATGAACACGTGGTCATTTCAAGCTTGGGCGACGTTTACCATAGCCTGGATAAATTCATCACGGCCATCGAGGAGAAATGATGACAGTGTCCGCGGATCATCTGCTGGAAGTTCGTGATCTCAAGACCTACTTTTATACCTTCGAGGGTACCGCTCAGGCCGTGGACGGTGTTTCCTATCACCTGGACAGCGGTGAAGCTTTAGGAATCGTGGGTGAGTCCGGTTGCGGAAAGTCGGTCACTGCATCCAGCATCATGCGCATCGTACCGGATCCGCCGGGTCGCATCGTATCCGGAGAGATATGTCTGCACGGGCAGGACCTGGTACAGCTCAGCCAGAAGGAGATGCGCAGTATCCGCGGCCGCCGGGTCGCCATGATTTTCCAGGAACCGATGACCTCCCTGAATCCCGTTTTTACGATCGGCGATCAGATTGCCGAGATGTTCACCCTCCATAAGGGTATGCGCAAACGGGCCGCCCTGGACGCTGCCGTTGATATGCTGGACCGGGTCCAGATACCCGCTCCGCGGCGGCGGGTAGCCGAATACCCCCACCAACTGTCGGGGGGCATGCGGCAGAGGGCCATGATAGCCATGGCCCTGGCCTGTGAACCGGAACTTTTGATTGCCGATGAACCCACCACGGCCCTGGATGTGACCGTCCAGGCCCAAATTCTGGACCTGATGCTGAAACTAAAGGAGGGCACGGGGACCGCCATCCAGATGATCACCCACGACCTGGGTGTTATCGCTGAAATGGCTGATCGCATCGTGGTGATGTATGCCGGCCGGGTTGTCGAAGAAGCACCTACCGTAGAGCTATTTAAAAATACGTTGCACCCTTATACTCAAGGGCTGTTGGACTCTATTCCCTTGCTGGGTAGTCGAACGGCCGGTGGTCGCGTAAAACTCAATGAAATCAAGGGTATGGTTCCCAGCCTCTATGCTCTGCCGCACGGTTGTAAATTTCAAGCCCGCTGCTCCCAGGCCATGAAGATCTGTACCGAACGAGAACCCCGGCTGGAAACTGTGGCGGACGAACATGCCGTGCGCTGCTGGCTGCACCTAGATTAGGGAGCGCAATGAACGAACCATTAATCAAAACCAAAGGCTTGGAAGTTCATTTTCCCATCAAAAAGGGGCTGTTTTCCCGGACCATAGGACACGTGTATGCTGTGGACGGGGTGGACTTCACGCTGGAGAAAGGCGAAACCCTTGGCATTGTCGGTGAATCCGGCTGCGGTAAAACGACCGCCGGTATGGCGGTGATGGGGCTTACACCGCCTACCGGGGGGCAGGTGTGGTTCAACGGGCAGGATATGCGTTCTATGGAGGCCGGCGAGTTGCGGCAGGTACGTCGCAAGATGCAGTTGATTTTCCAGGACCCGTACTCCTCACTCAATCCCCGCATGACCGTCAACCAGATTCTTTCCGACCCCATGGATGTTCACCGAGTCTTTACCGGAACCGTGCGGACCGAGCGACTGGCCTTTTTAATGGAAACGGTAGGATTGAGCCCGGAACAGGGTGCCCGCTATCCCCACGAATTTTCTGGCGGTCAGCGCCAGCGGATCGGCATAGCCCGCGCTTTGGCTCTGGACCCCGTGGTAATCATCGGCGACGAGCCGGTGTCGGCTCTGGACGTCTCTATCCAGGCCCAGATCATCAACCTGCTGTTGAAGCTCAAGAGTGAATTCGATCTTTCCCTGTTGATCATTTCCCACGATCTGGCCGTGGTTGAGTATTTGTGTGACCGTATCCTGGTCATGTATCTTGGCAAGGCCATTGAACAGGCCCCCTATGCCGCCCTTTACGGTGGCCCGAAGCATCCCTACACCCAGGCCCTATTGTCGGCGGCCCCTGTGTCGGACCCGCTCCGCGAGAAAAACCGGATCATTCTCAAAGGTGATGTGCCCAGTCCCATCAATCCGCCTACCGGCTGCCGGTTTCACACCCGTTGTCCGGAGAAAATGGAAATTTGTGATAGGGAGGAGCCCCCTTTTAAAGAGTTGGATGACGGCCACTGGACGGCCTGTCATTTATACCCATAGAATTGTAAGAGTATGTCGAAGCAGATACGAAGATTTTCATTGGAAACTATTACAAGGAGGTAAACAAAATGAAACGGTTAACCCTGATGACCCTGGTGGCCGCCCTGGTGCTGGCCCTGCCCGCCATGGCCGTGGCCAAGGCGGACCTGGTGGTGGCCACGGACGCCCCGCCCAAATCCATGAACCCGCATGCGTATTCATCGGACGCCAACCTTTCCTATATGTCCAACTTCTTCGATGGCCTGCTCCAGCGCAAGGCGCCGGAGGGCAAACTGGCCCCGGCCCTGGCTACAAAGTGGAAACGGCTGGACGATGTAACCTGGAAATTCGATCTGCGCAAAGGCGTCAAGTTTCACAATGGCAACAAGTTTACGGCGGCGGATGTAAAATTTACCTTCGAACGCATGAAAGACCCCAAGTATTCCAAGCTGCTCAACATTGCCAACTCCATCCAGTCCATCAAGACGCCGAATGACTACATGGTGATTTTCAAGACCGTCAAACCGGTGCCGTGGTTCGCGGAAACCATGCATCAGAATTTCATTGTCGACATGGAATCTTCCCAAGGACGCGATGACGGCGACTATAACACCCGGCCCATCGGCACGGGTGCCTACAAGCTGGTCGAGTGGGTGAAAGGTTCTTATGTGCGGATGAAAGCCAACCCCAATTACTGGGAAGGCGCTCCCAAATACAAGACGGTTGACATCCGTCCCATTACCGAAGAAGCCACCCGGTTTGCGGCCCTGGCCGGCCGCCAGGTGGACATCGTGAACGGCGTCCCGGTCACGCTCTTTGAGCGGGTGAAACAAATGGGCCATGTCGAGATCATTTCCCGCCCAGCCCGCCGCTGCATCTACATGGGCATGAGCAACACGGCCGGCACGCCTTTAGCCGATCTGCGCGTACGCCAGGCTATTGCCCACGCCATCAACGAAGAAGAAATCATCGCCAAGGTTATGCGCGGCCAGGCCACGCTGGCCCATCAGGTGCCCGATGTACCCACAGTCGGATACGATGCCAGCATCCAACGGCTGCCCTATGACCCCGCCAAGGCGAAACAGTTGCTGGCCGCTGCCGGTTATGCCAACGGTTTCGAAATTACAGTGGCCGGCCCCAATGACCGCTACGTCAACGACGAGAAAATCTGTGAGGCCGTGGCCAAATATCTTGCCAAGGTTGGTCTGAAAGTGAAGCTGGATGTGAAACCAAAGTCGATCTTCTTTGACGAACTGACCGATTATAAACATCAGTTTTACCTGATCGGCTGGTTCGACGGCTCCTTTGATTTCGGTCGTTCGACTGAAAAACTGCTCCATACCCCGGACAAGGATATGGGCATGGGCACCTACAATGGCGGAAAGTTTTCCAACGCCGATCTGGATGCGCAGATAATTGCCTCATCCTCCATCCTGGACAGGGCGGATCGCGAAATGGCGCTGCAGGCGATCAATCGCATGTCCGTCAAGGAATTGGCCTGGATTCCGCTGCACTACCAGCAGGACATCTTCGCCGTTGTGAAAGGCAAGAGCGTGAAATTCACGCCGCGCTCGGATCGCTGGATCGTGGCCAAGGAGATCCGTTAATCCTTTAACTGTCAGGGGGCTGCAGGGCAGCCCCCAAATTTAACATGGCCACTTACATTACCAGACGACTGCTCCAGGGGATTGTCGTACTCCTGCTGGTTTCCATGGTCTGTTTCGTCATGTTCCGATTCACCGGCGATCCGGTGCTGATGCTGGCCGGCAAGTACGCTACCCAGGCGGAACGCGAGCAGGTCCGCAAGGCCTATGGCCTTGATCGGCCCGTATACGAGCAGTACCTGACCTTTCTCAAGGGGGTGACCCGGGGAGATTTTGGACGGTCTTACGTCAGCCAGATTGATGCGTTGGACATGATCCTCGAGAGGTTTCCCGCCACCTTTGAGCTGGCCCTGACCGCCATTTCCATCTCTTTCATTCTGGGGGTTGGTCTGGGGGTAGTGGTATCGGTGCGCCCCAAAGGCGCTGTGAGCCGGGTGATCATGGCCGGTTCGTTGTTCGGTATCTCGATACCGACCTTCCTTATAGGTATTTTGCTGGTCATGGCCTTCTCCGTGTACCTCAATATTCTCCCGCCCTTTGGACGGGGCGACACGGTGCAGATAGGCTTCTGGCGGACCGGGTTATTAACGCTTTCCGGCTGGCAACACATTCTCCTTCCGGCCTTGACCCTGTCCGGGTATCAGTTGGCGGTCTTGCTGCGCCTGACCCGGGCGGGTATGCGCGAGACCCTGTCAGAAGAGTATATCAAGACAGCCTGGGCCAAGGGGCTCTCCCCGGCCAAAGTCATTCTCAAGCATGCCCTGCGCAATGTAATGATTCCCGTGGTGACCATCGCCGGGCTCTCTTTTGGTGAACTCATCGCCTTTTCCATTGTCACGGAAACGATCTTTCAATGGCCGGGGATGGGTAATCTGCTGCTCACATCCATATTCGAAACCGATCAGCCGATCATCGTCACCTATATTATGTTGGCCGCGTTTATTATCTTGACCATCAATATTCTGGTGGATCTGTTGTACGCGGTGTTGAACCCCCGGATACGCTATGACTAAATGGCTTAAATCACGACGCATGCAGAGTTTCCTGGGAGACCCTTCCGCCCTGGTAGGGGCAGCCTTGCTCTTGGCATTTCTACTGGGAGCGATTTTTGCGCCTATTGTGGCACCCATGGATCCTTACGATCTGACTAAAGTGGATTTGGCCAATTTTCTCATACCCCCATCCTGGATGGAGGGCGGGGTGGGTGATTTTCCACTGGGCACCGATGATCAGGGCCGGGGTATTCTGTCCACCATTCTCTTCGGATTGCGCACATCCCTAATCGTAGGGATCTCCGTGGTGGCCATCTCCAGCGTCATCGGCATTGTTTTGGGCATGCTGGGCGCCTACTATGGCGGACTGCTGGATGCTTTTATCATGCGGGCGGCCGACACAGTTTTCGCTTTTTCCACCACGCTGCTGGCCGTCCTGCTCCTGGGTATGTTTGAAACCCGGGGGGTTTTTACCGTCATTGTGGCGATCTGTATTGCCGACTGGGTCAAGTATGCCCGCACCATTCGGGGCAGCGTTTTGGAGATAAAGGACAACGCGTATGTGCTGGCGGCCAGTGCTTCCGGCGCCAAGGATGCTCGCATTCTATTTCGCCATATCCTGCCCAATGCTCTCCCACCGATTTTCGTGGTTATGGCCGTGGACATGGCGGTGGTGATCATGCTCGAGGCTACGCTGAGTTTTCTCGGTGTGGGCGTGCCCCTGACCGAACCCTCCCTGGGCATGATGATTTCCATCGGCAAGAACTACGTTTACGCCGGCATGTGGTGGATGGTGGTCTTTCCAGGGGCCACCCTGATTGCCATGGTGGTGGGGATCAATTTGTTTGCCGATTGGCTGCGCGAAGAACTTAATCCAAAATTGTAATATCACGATCTGATGTAAACTCAATTTTCTTCTTTTGGCACCGGTGTCGAAGAATACTTATCGATTTCAGGTGAAGCAAATACCCGCCATGTAGCTTTCCAGTCAGCTTAAATAAGCGTTCAGGCATTCATCATTTAGTTCATTTTCTTTCGCGTGAAAGAAAACGAACCAAAAGAAAACGTCCGTGTTACGCGGCCCTGCGGGCTTCCCTGCGCTTCTCGGAAAGGGCGCGCTCAGCACAACTCGCTACGCTCAGACACGCACCAGTTAGATTACTGCGGTTTTGCTAATTGAACATCACCGCGTTGCCCAGCAGCGCAATTTGTTAAATTTATAAATTACGATGAGATTTTCAATGGTACGACATAATCCACCGTCAAGGTCACCGCGCCGAAATCTTCGTCTACCTTTCCCCTCAAAACAAAGGGGCGGCTGCGGTCGAGCATGGCGCAGAAGCGGCTGTAGGCTTCCGGGAAAAAAGTGGTTTCCACAAGGCCGGTTTCATCTTCGAAGGTGAGAAATTCCATGGGGTCGCCGTGTTTGGTATGTACGACCTTGCCGGTGATCAGCAAGCCGGCCATGGTGACACGCCGGCCGGAATAGCGTTTCAGGTCTTTGGATTTCACGACCCCCAATCGGCTTACATCCCTGGCGAACAGCGTCATGGGGTGCCGGCGGCATAAAAAGCCCAGCACCGCGTATTCCCGTCGCAGGTTTTCCCTGGGGTCGTCTTCGGGGAAATCCGGTCTTGTGATCGGAGCCGCCTGGTCGAACAAACCCGGTGGCTTGGCCCGGTTTTGCCGGGATTTGATCCAGCAGGCCAGTTCCCAGAGCAGTTCGGCGCGGCTGCCGCCATTATGCAGGGCGTCGCAGGCACCGGCGTGGATCAAGGCTCGGGATTCCGGTTCGTCCGGGCGGACGCTTTTGAGAAAGGCACGCATGCTGGTGAACGGTTTGGTTTGCCGGCAGGCCACGATGCGCTGCCTGGTTTTCCGGCCCAGGTGCTTCAGGGAAAGCCAGCCCACGCGCATGGTGTTGCCCTGGCCGGTCCAGCGGATATCGCTGTCGTTCACGTCCGGCGGCAGGATGGTAACGCCCATGCGCCGGGCCTCGGAGACATAGGCGAAGGTGCTGTAAAAGCCGCCCATGTTGCTGATGACCGCGGCCATGAATTCGGCCGGGAAGTGGGTTTTCAGGTATGCGGCCTGGAAGGAGACCCGGGCATAGCTGGCGCTGTGCGGTTTGCAGAAACTGTAGCCGGAAAAACTCATCATCATATCCCAGACGGCGGCGATCTGCCGGTCGGTCACGCGTTTGGCCCGGGCCCCCATGACAAATTGCTTTTTGTAGTCTTCCAGCTTGCGGCCGGGATCCTTCTTGGACATGATTTTGCGCAGGCCGTCGGCCTCCGCTGCGGAGAACCCGGCCAGGGCTTCCGCTGTGCGGGATACATCTTCCTGGTAGACCATAATGCCGTACGTTTCTGCGAGGACATCCTCGAGCAGAGGGTGAATCGGTTCCCACGGCCCTCCGTGCAGCCGACGGACATATTCGCGGATAAAATCATTGGCGGCCGGCCGGATAATGCTGCTGTGGATGACCAGGTGTTCAAAGTCTCCCACCCGGGCCTTTTGCTGCAAGAGGCGCGTCGCCGGGCTTTCAATGTAGAAGCAGCCCATGGTTTTTCCGGCCGCTACCGCTTTTTGGGTGGCCGGGTCGCTCTCCGGGTCCCAGCGACGTTCGTCGAAATGAGTGCCGTTTTGCCGCAGATTGGCGATGGCGTCCCGGATGACACCGAGGCTGCGGTTGCCGAGCAGGTCGATCTTGACCAGGCCGGCCTCCTCGGTGGCGTCTTTTTCCCACTGGATGATGGGGACCCCTTTGGGGGCCTTTTCAACCGGGACGTGGTTGTCGATGCGGTCCGGGGCAATGACCACACCACCCGGATGAACCGACAGGTAGCGGGGGATGCCGATAATCCGCTGGGCGATGCCGATGATCTCCGGCCAGGGATGCGGGAAGTCGACGCCCTTGAAAACCGGCAGAGTCTGCATGTATTCAAGCAGATCGTTTTCCGATTTCAGGCGGTGCCAGAACCACGGCAGCCGCTTGGAAATCTGGCCGATTTCCCGGTCGGTCAGGCCGTAGACCCGGGCTACTTCCCGGATGGCCATACGCGGCTGGAACGCCACGTGGTTGCAGACCATGGCGGCCTGGCCGTTGTATTGCGCCAAAACCGTATCCAGCACATCGTCTCTTTCATCCCAGGCAAAGTCTACATCGATATCCGGCGGATCGGTCCGGCCGGGATTGAGGAAGCGTTCGAAATAGAGATTGTACCGGATCGGGCAGACATTGGTGATGTTGAGGCAGTAGGCCACCAGGGATGCAGCTCCGCTGCCCCGGCCGCAGATGCGCGGACTGAGCGACACGATATCCCGCACCACCAGGAAATAGGACGAAAATCCCATACGGGCGATGACGGTCAGCTCATGTTCCAGCCGTTCCACCACGGTTTCCGGCAGGTCGTGGCCATACCGCTCCCGGGCGCCGGCGTACGCATCGCGTTTGAGCCTTGTTGCGGCATTTTCAGTCGGCCTGCCCGACCAGGGCGGGAGCACCAGTGAGCGATCGGGAGCTGAAAACGTGAGCCGTTCGGCCAGATCCCGGGTGGCCCTGACAGTTTCCGGCCAAGCTTCGAAACGGCGGGCATATTCTTCCGCAGAAGCCAGCCATGCTTCCGGGGGGGCGACTGTCTTGGCCGGCAGCCGCGACAAGGAGGTGTTGCGATCGATGGCCCTCAGCATGCGGTGCAGCTTGACATCTGCCGGCCGGGTGAAGAAGCTGCCCGGGGTTGCCACCGCGGGGATGCCGGTTTCCCGGGCCAGCTTGATGAGCTGCAGGCCGCGCCCGGAAGGCCGCCGTGGCAGGGCCGCGGCTACGGCAGCGCCGGCGGCGTGCAGATCCTCCAGCAAGGCGGCATCCGTGGACAAGATCACCAGCCCGGCCGCCAGTTCTTGCAAGGCCGCGGCCAGGTGAAACGGTTTTTCGCGATGCCGCCGGGTGATCAAGCGGCACAGGTTGCGGTAGCCGGTGTCGTTTTCCACCAGACAGACAGCCCTGAAGTCTGTGTCCGGCTGAGTAATCTCCGCCCCGATGATAGGCGTGATGCCGGTCCGGCGGCAGGCGGTGATAAACGGCCACAGGCCGTACAGATTGTCCGTATCGGTCAGGGCCAGGCGGGTGTAACCCATCTTTCGGGCGGCCGTACAGATCTCCCGCGGTGAGGCGGTACCCCACATGAGGGAATAGTATGACCGGACAGTGAGGGGGGTCATGGATAAACGTTTTAAGTGTTAACTCAACTTTCTGGTTTCAGCCTAAATCGAAATCGCTATCGGTATCGGGATCGAAATCGGTTCCGGAAATGTCTCGCAGAAAACGATTTCGACCCCGATACCGATAATGAATGTAAGCTGTCATTAAAGCCGAATCTGTCGCCAGTGAACCACATCCCCTCCCCCTTGACGGGGGAGGCCGGGTGGGGGTGAAGTCGGGAAGACCGCGGTCGGGTCAAGGCTGCGGCCCGGGGCCCTCACCCTCCCCCGACCCCTCCCGTCAAGGGAGGGGAGCTGACGAACGGAACTCACGCATTTGCACATTTCCCGTTGGGTATTCTCCGGTTCGCTTTTCGCCCTTACGCCACCATCGTGCGTCCCACCTTTATGGCTTCTTTTCCAAACCGGCTGCGAATGGTATCGAGGGCCGCGACCACGCCCGTGTCGATTTGCTCCCTTTCGCGGTCTGCGGCGAACAGCGGTCGCTGGGCCGGGGGAAAGGTCAGGCGGTCGCAGATCAGGCGCAGATGCCGGATGCGCACGCGACGGGTCCAGGCCAGGTCCAGCACTCTCCGGGCGGCGGAGAAGAGGTGGCGGTCGTTGGCGGTCGCCGGTTTTACCCGCTGCTGGCGAAACAGCCGGATGCCGTCGGAGTAATCGAGGGCGATCCGGATCAGTCCGGCCGCCCGGTTCTGGCCGCGCAACTCGATCCCGGCCTGCTCCACCAGGGTGTAAAGCACCGCGTCGACCCGGGCGGCGTTGTTGGTGTCGTTGCCGAAAGCGTGGCTTTGCCTAACAGACGGCGGCTTTTGCCCCACGGGCAGGACCGGCGAGGCGTCGATGCCGCGCACGGCCCGGTAGACGCACTGGTTCCGGGAACCGAAGAGGATGTCCAACTGCGGCAGATCGAGCTGTGACACCTGCCCGGCCAGCAGCAGGTTGAGCTCCCGCAGCCGTACGAGGTCTTCGGGTTCGAGGCCCGGTATCAAAAAGACCGGCAGGGGGTTGAGAAAGGCGGATTCGTCGCCGGGGCGCACGATGTATTCGCCGGTGGGTTTCACCGTGCGGGTGGCCACTTTGGCCACCAGCTTGTTGGGGGCCACGGACCAGACCGGACCGATTCCCAGGTCAGCCCGCACGGCTTTGCGGATGCGCCAGGCCACGTCCCGGGCTGGGCCGAAGAGCCGGCTGGTCCCGGAGGCATCGATAAACAGGTGTCCTTTGTGGTCGGTGACCTCGATCAGGGGCGAAAAGGGCAGGGCGCAGCGCACCAGGCCGGTCATGGCCTGTTCGTAGCGGTCGGGATGCGGCGGAAGGATAACGGCATCGGGGCAGCGCCGCAGTGCCCGGCGCAGGGCCATGTCTTTGCGGACCCCCGCCTGGTAAGCTTCTTCACTCATGTCGTAGACCGTGGCTCGCAGCGCGCCTTCCGGGGCGATAATGACCGGCCGCTCACGCAGGCGGCTGTCCACCACCCGTTCCACCGCCACGGCAAAGTCGGCGACATTTATATGAATAATCGACCGTTCCATTTTTTGATGGCGTCGCCAAAACCTCTTTTACGACCTTCCAGCTTAATTGGTTTTAATCTTTCCCCTTTGGGACGCGCCGAGCATCGCAGAAGGGGGCGAAAAAGGCGCTCTGACTGTTTGAGCGCCAGCGAGTTTCAGAGCGCCCGCCCACTTCGAGAAGCACAGGGCAGCCCGCAGGGCCGCGTACCACGGGCGTTTTCTTTTGGTTCGTTTTCTTTCACGTGAAAGAAAATGAACAAAGTGTTTCCAAGATACCAGACAATTCAAATCTTATAGATCGGTTGCTAACCCTAATTATCCCACTTCAAGCCCCTCCTCTCTTAAGAGCGCCACCAATTTCCGCGCATTCGCCGGCGCCTGGGCCTTTACATGGTTGTTGAAAAAAAGGATGCCGGTGCGGGCGTGGGCGCACATGGGCCCAATTCTCTCCGTGACCCAGGCCTGCAGTTCGGCCGAGGCGTAGTCATAGTCGAACTGCTGCTGCATATTGCCCGATCCCCATCCCCGGGCGTTGCGGCCGTGAAACCGGATGTAAAACAGATCCGGGTTGGTCACGATGTCCAGGGGCGGAAACAGGTGGGCCAGCTTCGGTGCGTCCACCCCCACCAGGCAGACCCGGCGCCGCTCGAGTTCCTGGAACACCCGGTCGTTGACCCAGGAGCGGTGGCGAAACTCCACGGCCAGCGGGAGTCCGGCCAGGGCGTCCAGCAGGACGGCCAGGTGCTGCCGATGGGCCCGGGTCCGGTCGAATCCGGGCGGCAGCTGCACGAGAATCGCCGCGAGTTGGCCGGACTGGACCAGCGGGGCGACCCCGTCGCGATACTGCCGCGCCTGGTCCGGCCAGTCGTGCGGGTCAACCTCGTGGGTGAGGGTCCGCGTCAGCTTGGCGGCGAACTTGAATCCGGGCGGGGCTTTGCGGATCTGCCCGGCAATGGTTTCCGCCCGGGGCATCCGGTACCAGGTGTAGTTGAGTTCCGTGATCGGAAAATGACGCGCGTAGCAGGCGAGCATGGTGGCGGATTTGGTGCCGACCGGATAAAACCCCGCATCGGTCCATTCGGTGTAGGAATAGCCGCTGGTGCCCACGAAAAGACGGCATGCGCTGGGTTCAGTTTTTTGTGATACTGAGGACATAAATGGTGTTTTGTCGGCATTATTTTTAAAGTTACCTTTTATCTGCGCCGTCTATTTCCCACTAAACGTCTGTTCATTTTCTTTCGCGTGAAAGAAAACGAACCAAAAGAAAACGCCCGTGGTACGCGGCCCTGCGGGCTGCCCTGCGCTTCTCGGAAAGGGCGCGCTCAGCACAACTCGCTGCGCTCAAACAAGCACTTCGCTCCAAATCAGATTATGGGTCGCCCTTTCCTGCGATGCTCGGCGCGTCCCAAAGGGGGAAAGTCAAAACCATTTACGTTGACCGCCGTGCGAGTGCTGGTTCGCGACCGGCTCATTTCAACGACCCCCGGACCAGGCCGACGACCTTGCCCTGGATGAGGACTTCGTGGAAACGGCAGCGGATCGGCTGGTAGGCCTGGTTTTCGGGGCGCAGTTCGATGTGGTCGCTGTGGTGGAAGAACCGTTTGACCGTGGCTTCCTCCTGGTTGACCAGGGCCACGACGATTTCCCCGTTTTCCGCGTACTGGCGGGGTTCGCAAATAACCAGGTCCCCGTCGAGGATAGCGGCCGCCTGCATGGAGTCCCCTTTGACCCGCAAGGCGAACAGGTTGCTGCCCTGGTAGAGCCCACCGTCCACCACGACGCTGCCGTCCCATTCCTGCTGGGCGTAAAGGGGCAGACCCGCGGCGATGCGGCCGATCACCGGAACCTCGACCCAGCGCATGACCCCCGCGGTTTCCCCGCTGCGGTTGAGCAGGTGGATGGTCCGGCTGTAGCGGCCGTCCCGCCGGATGACGCCCTTTTGTTCCAGGGCCCGGACCAGCTGGGAGATCGCCCCATGGCTGACGCCCAGGTCGGCGGCGGCCTGCCGCAGACTGGGCGTCTGGCCGTCCCGGTTGATGGCGTTTTCCAGGTAGGTGTAAAAACGCTGCTGCTTGGGTGTTAACACGGGTTGCATTTTGCAGACCTCTAAGACTCGTTTCGGTCCAAACCTCTCGTTTCAGGCGGAACCCCCTGAGATATTCCGCCGATTCGGGGGGAGCAGAGTTCTTAACTGTTCAATTTCGTTCATTTTCTTTCGCGTGAAAGAAAACGCCCATAAGACGCGGCCCTGCGGGCTGCCCTGCGCTTCTCGGAAAGGGCGCGCTCAGCACAACTCGCTATCGCTCAGACAAGCACTTCGCCCCAAGCTAAATTATGGTCGCCCTTTCCTGCGATGCTCGGCGCGTCTTAAAGGGGAAGTTCAAAACCACTTAGATCGTCAGGCCCCGGCATGGAGCTTCCCAGATTTTCTGCCCTGCTGGGAGTATCGTGCTTAACACGTAACACATAAGACTTAAAACCGATGAATTCAGCTCTTTTCGAATTCATTGACATTAAAATAATCTATCCAAATGTATATGTCAATGTTTATATAAAAGTAGCGTTTGTATATTTTTTTGGGAGACGGTGCAAATAGATTCTTTGTGGGAAAACGCAACCGTTACGGCAGAAGGGGCTACGAATACATCTCTCTATAATTATTCAGGTAATTTGTTAAAGTCGGTGTCTTGAAATGCGGTCAGGATACGGACGGCGGCTTGGCTGTAGATTGCCGCGAACTCCGCCAGGGCGGTATCAACGGCTTCTTGTCCGGGTGAGCCGAGTTCCTGAACAATAAGGTCGCCGACGGTTTTGTAAAGGTGCCCGCAATGGTAGTCCCAGGGCATCCGGCAGGCGCGGCCGGGATTTACAAGTTTGCGGTAGGCGACTGCCAGATAGTTACGCAGCGTCAGGTTGGCGTCATGGAAGACGAAATCGCAGCGCGCCTGTCCGGCCGTCAGGCTTTCCTTTATATCCAGCTTCAATTCGGGGTTGAAGCCGCGTACCAGGGCGGCATCTATTTCCAGGCAGTAGTAGCAGCCATAAGGGAGGAGATCTTTCTCCGCCCATACCCGGTGCCAGGGGCATTTTCCGATCTGAACCCGGGCATGGGGAACTTTGGCCACCACCTGCAGGTCGGATTCGCCGGACTCGAGGGACCATTCGCCATAAGCCAGAAAGTTGGCCATGGTCAGGGCATGGCCGTTGGCCCGGGCCCGCAGGGCCATGCGGTGGCCGCGCTGCTCACCGTAGGTTCGGACGGCCTTGCGTATGATCGTTTCACAGGTTTTTTCATCGGAAGACATGCATACGGCCTTGGTCATCAGGCCAAACAAAATTGCGTGGTGCTTTGCGGTAAGCGTCGGTGTTTGGAGTGTATCCGCCATCAAACAGTTATCCGGAAGGTTTACAACTGCGATTCGATGGGCAGCAGCCTCAGAAAGCCGATCGTGAAGCGGCGCCATAAGCTGGTATAAGGCTCCACCGTAAACGTGCGCGGCTGCCCGTTTTCAAGTCCGTGCCACAAGATTCTTTCAACGCCGCTTTTTTCTTTTTTAAGTTCCAACCGGAAGGCCACCTTTTCTATATTTTCATCGAACCAGGTGCTCATTTCACGCGCCAGGTCGGCCGAGGAAATGACAACACCGATTTCCGTATTTTCCACGATGGCGCGGGGATCCAGGTTCAAAGAACCGATAAACACTTCCTCGCGATCGAACACGAACGATTTGGTGTGCAGGCTGGCTTTGGAAGACCCTTCCTGGCCTTTTTTCTTTTTGCGCTGTTCCCTTGTCAGGCGTTTGTTCAATTCGTACAGTTCAACCCCGCCACGCAGAAGTGCTTCGCGGTATTTCATATACCCCGAATGCACGATGCCCACATCGGTCGAAGAGAGGGAGTTGGTAAGAACTCGAACCCGGGCACCCTTGCCGGCCAGCTCGGTCAAAAAAGCAGTCCCCTCCTTGCCCGGCACGAAATAAGGCGAGAAGAGCAGCAGTTCCTTTGCGACCCCATCGAAATAGGGCTCGAGCTGCGGGGTGAGGTGGTATTCGGTTTTGTCTTTGCTGTGGAGGATTTTTTCCGGCTGATCGTAGACCACAGCGGCATTCCCCCAGTAAAATTCGAGCCGGTCCGCCCGCATCCGGTTGGCCAGGTCGGAATCTCGCAGGGCCTGCATGTAAGGCGAGTCCATCTGCCGGTCTATGAAAGCGTTGAAGGCTGCCAGGCCCTGCTCGGCCTCTGCGGCGGTCGGCTGACGCTTGGCGATGGTTGTGGCCGGATAGGCCAGTTCGCTGTTCCAATATTTATCGAAAGAAGCCGAGACTCTGGCGACGGCCGGCCCGATGGCCATCACGTCCAGGTCGGCAAAAGCCAGGTCCGGCTGGGCCTCGAAGTATTCATCGCCGATGTTGCGACCGCCGAGGATGGTGACCTGGTTGTCCACGGTAAAGGACTTGTTGTGCATCCGGCGGGTCACCGAGCCCAGGCGGGTAACAAATTGTGAAAGCCGGCCGGTTTCGCGGCTGAAAGGATTGAAGAGTCGGACCTCCATGTTGGGGAGCCTGTCGAGCGCAGCCGCACCGAGATCCCGTCCTTCAAGGTCCATGTCGTCCACCAGCAGGCGTACTCGCACCCCCCGTTCAGCGGCTTTCATCAACTGGTCCAGAAACAGCTTTCCGGTCAGATCATCGTGAAACAGATAGTACTGGGCGTCGATACTTTTTTCCGCGCGGTGGGCCAGAACCGCCCGGGCTACAAAGGCGTCCAGGCCGCTGGCCAGTGGTAAGAATCCGGATTTACCAGGGTGGGCGGCAAGGTCTTCTGCTATTTGACGGCCAAAATAAGTACCGTCTGTATCAATGTAAGCCTGCGACTTGCGCCGGTTCGTATTGTCCGGCAGGGTGGCGCAGCCGCTGACGGTGGTTAGCGCTAGTATGAAAACGCATGCAGTTGTGATGATGTTGCGTAGCATATCAACCTCCTCAACCTCTAACGGCTTGGGCCTGGATGGCGGTTATGGCCACGGTGTTGATGATGTCCGGGATCGTGCAGCCGCGGCTCAGATCGTTGACCGGTTTGTTCAACCCCTGCAATACGGGGCCTATGGCGACCGCTCCGGCGGATCGCTGCACGGCTTTGTAAAGGTTGTTGCCGGTGTTCAGGTCGGGAAAGATCAGGATGGTTGCCCGTCCGGCAATACTGCTGTCGGGCAATTTGGCGCGGGCAACGCCCATGTCAACTGCGGCATCGTATTGGATCGGGCCTTCGACCATGAGGTCGGGTTGCCGTTCACGGACAATCTGCGTGGCGTCTCTGACCTTGTCCACATCTTTGCCCTGACCGGAGTGACCGGTTGCATAAGAGCACATGGCGATGCGCGGTTCGATACCATAGGTGGCCGCAGTTTCAGCGGAGCTGATGGCGATGTCCGCCAGCTCAGCGGCCGTGGGGTCGGGATTGACCGCACAGTCGCCGTACACGAGGACCCGGTTGGCCAGACACATAAAGAAGACGCTGGAGACAACGGACACGCCGGGCCGTGTCCGGATGATCTGCAAGGCCGGTCGAATGGTGTCTCGGGTAGTGTGCACAGCCCCGGAAACCATACCGCCGGCATCCCCTTTGTGGACCATCATGGTTCCGAAATAATTCACCGCCGCCATGGTGTCCGTAGCCATCTCCAGGGAGATGCCTTTGTGCTCGCGCAAGTCGTGGAAAACGCGGCCATAGGCCGGGCGCCTGACCGCCGTCAGCGGGTTAATGATATCCGCGCCGGCCAGATCGAGCCCCATGGCAACGGCCTTTTGCGAGATGGTGTCCGGATTGCCCAGCAAGGTCAGGTCAGCCGCCTGGCGCTTCAGGAGGATATCGGTGGCCCGCAATATGCGCTCCTCCTCGCCTTCCGGCAGAACAATATGCTGGCGATCGCTCCGGGCTTGCTCGATGAGTTCGTATTCGAACATCAGCGGGGTGACCTGGGTTGAGCGGACCACATTAATCCGACTTTCCAGTTGTTTTACATCGACATGAGATTCAAACACCCCCAGGGCCGTAGCAATTTTGCGGTCGCTGGCAGCTGTCAATGACGGCCGGACTTGACTGGCCTCCATGACGGTGGTGTAGGTATCCTCGTGAGTAACAAGGATCGGGATGGGCCATTGTGTTTGAAAGCCCTCCACCAGGCTCTGGACGGCGGGCTCCGGTGTAATTCCCCCGCTCAGGAGGAGCCCGGCAATGGTCGGGCAGGTATTGGATGCGGCGGCGGCCAGGCTGCCGAGGATGACATCCGCCCGGTCTCCAGGGGTAATGACCAAGTCGCCTTCCGCGACATGCTGCAGGAAATTTGGGAGACTCATAGCTGCCGCCTTGATTCCCAGCACTTCCCGGTTTAGATCTTCCGATGCCCCGTACAAGATGTCCGCTTGCAACCCGGTAGCAATATCGCCTACCGTGGGTTTGGTTAGGCTGGGCTCCTCCGGCAACAGATAAACGTCTTTACCGGCAATGGCTGCGGTGCCCGGTGCGCCTTGGGCCCTATTCACCAGGTGAGGGTCAACTCGATTAACAATCGTGGCGAGGACCGTGCAACCTTTTTCGGCAAAGGTTTCCCGGGTTACGTTTACAGCGGCCTGAATCTTTTCTATTGAACGACCTTTGCCGTTTACGATGGCAAGTACCGGGCTGCCCAGGTTTCGGGCCACATCGGCATTGAAATCGAACTCGAAGGCGGAAGCAATGCCGGTGAAATCGGTTCCTTCACAAAGGATGAAACGGCACTGCGACTGCATGGCCCTAAACCGGTCCATAATGGTTTTAAGGACCGATGCCATCCGCCCCTCGATAGTAAGCCGGCGGGCGTTATCATGGGTATAGGCATACATGTCATTGTAAGCCGGGGCCAACCCGTAGCGGCTCCGGATCAGTTCGATATTGTTATCTCTTACCTCATCGGAGGGGATGACCGGGCGGAAGTAGCCAACGCGTCCAATCCGCTTAGACAAAAGTTCCATGAGCCCCAGGGCAATTACCGACTTACCGCTTCTAGGTTCAATACCGGCAATGTAAAGACTTTGGGCCATTGCATACCTTGCATCTGTGCGCTTTATTCAGTTTTCGGGCCATCCGGGGGAGGACTGCCCAGCAAAACAGCAATCCAGCGTGTTTCCGAGCTGCTTTCCAGGGCAATTTTGAAAATCATGGTCAGGGGTACCGACAAAACCATGCCGACCATGCCCAGGGCCCAACCCCAGAACACGAGGGAGAGAAAGACTACCAGGGTGGAGAGGCCGAGCCCTTTCCCCATGAAGCGCGGTTCTATGATGCTGCCGACTACGACATTGACCACGACGTAACCAGTGGCGGTCAGCAGGGCAGAGGGCACTCCCAGCTGCACAATCGCCAGCAGGACCGCCGGGACAGCGGCTATGATGGAGCCGATGTTGGGCACAAAGTTGAGTAAAAAGGCCAGAAGACCCCACAGGATAGGGTGATTCACACCGAGTATCACCAGCCACAGCCAGATGAGTAGGCCGGTGACCAGACTGAATATGGTTTTTATCCCGATGTAGCGGTTGACACTGTCGGTGAACTGACTGAAGCCGGCCAGGGTCTGGTCGGGATTGTCCAGCGCCAGGGCCAGCTTACGGGGCAGTCCCGATGCTTCCAGCATGATGAAGACGACCGTGAGGAGGATTAAAAACCCATTTGCCAGTGCGCCGCTGAGCCCTGAAAGCAATTGGGCGGTCAGGCTCATCACTTTGGACGGATCGAAAAAGTCGCTGACCATCTGGCTGGAGATTTCAATGTTGTAGTTATTTAGCCAGGCAATTATACCGGCCGTCTCTCCGGCCAGGCGGCGTTGATATTCCGGCAGAGCCCGCGTGAAATCATTGAGGGAGGCACCGACCATCGCGGCCAGGATCAAGAACAGAACTATAACACCGAACAGGATAGATAAAACCGCCAGGGCATCCGGGACGCCCTTTTTCTGCAGCCAGAATAGAAAAGGGGTGCAGATAATGACGATGAAGACGGACAGTAAGAATGGGACCAGGATCGGGGCGGCCACCCGCATTCCGGCAACCAGGACGACGAAGCAGGCCGATAACAACATGAAGCGCGTCCAGTTTGACAGGCCAGGCTTGGTTTCCATGCACCCTCCCCGCGGTTACTTGATTTTGTTGGCGGCCCCGCTGAACTCGCCGATGATTTCGGCCCCGGTACCGCTCTGCCAGAGGTAGAGACCGATGCCCAGCACAACAATAACGATGATGGGAAATACCTTGTTGTCTCCAATGTCACCCTTAATTACTTTCTTTACGTTCCAGAGCATCAGCAGGACAATAACACCAATTATAATGTTTTCAGTGGTCAGGTACTCCATACGAGCGATATCCTCCGTTTTTCAGTATTGGTTCTTCGTCCTATTCTTATAATTTGCATAATGGGATGTAAAGCCTTACCATATTGTGACGTTTTAAATGATATGTATTCTTCAAGCCTCTTTGAGGTGTATTCAGGTTTTGTTAGCATCCATGGATGCCCTTGACGGTTTTGGAGCAATAGTTTAAGATTGTAAAAATTTACAGCATGTTAAGGGTGACCGGACAATATTCCCCAAATAAAACAAGTGGGTACTAAGTCGTAGTAAAATCCAAGCCCAGACGACTGATTATGAAAGGAAGCACATCATGAAGAGCCTTATGACTTTGGTGTGGGTTATTCCGGCGCTTATATTGGTTTCGCCTGTTTCAGCTTCCACCGATGTTTGCCATCTGGCATCCCAGGCCGTGAAAATGGAACAGAAAGATATCGATGTTTTTTTCAAAGATAAGGTGGCGAGAAGGCTGTTGACAGGTCGGGGGCAGGTAAAGAGTGTCAAGCAAACCGCCGGTGAAGGCGTCAAAGGGAATTATCAGGTGGAAATTGTTTGCGCTCCAAATGTCCTTGTTCGTTTCCAGACAAACGAATTCTGGGTTAAGCGTCAAGGCGTCGTCAAAGGGGCCACCATATCTTTCAGTGGGGAATGTACCCGAATGCACAAATCCCTGAAAACGTTGAACCTCGTTATACGGGCTACAATCCGGTAATTTTTCGCGATAGACGGTAAAGCCATCCGGATCTCAACTCACCCTTAAAAACTGTTGCCGGCTCACCGGCATTTTTAACATTGTGCTAATAAAACCGCTACCCGTTCGGGCTGCGGGCAGTCGGGACGGGTTTTGCCACGTTCCGTAATTTACACGCATCAATTGACAACAGAGGTTGCTAGCATGAAACGAATTTGGTTTGACTTACAAGGAAACCTTTCAGATCGTGGGTCTTTCTGCTACATGGTGGCATTGTTTGTCCTGCTGGCCACAATATTTTCATTCGGCGGGTGCGGCAAAAAGGAAGAACCGGTCAAGAAAGAAGTTGTCCGGCCGGTAAAAACCATCACCATACAGGCGGCTGGGGCTAGTGCCTCCCGCAGCTACCCCGCGCAGGTACGCGCCTCCCGGCGGGTCGACCTGGCTTTTAAGGTGGCCGGCCCCCTGGTGGAGCTGCCGGTCGAGGAAGGCCAGGACGTAAAGCGGGGCCAGCTGATCGCCAAGATTCTCCCCCGGGATTTCAAAATCCAACTGGATCAGGCCAAGGCCAAAGCTTTGCAGGCCGAGCAGCAATACCAGCGCTACCGGGACCTTTATGCGAAGAACCAGGTTTCCAAGGCAGACTTCGACCGGTATAAAAGCCAGCGGGATGTTGCCGTAGCACGCGAAGCGGATGCCAAGAATGCCCTGAAAGACACCAATTTGAAGGCCCCCGTTCGCGGGCATCATCGCCAAGCGCTATGTGGAGAATTTTGAGGAAGTTCAGGCCAAACAGCCCATTGTCTTTCTGCAGGATATTCGGCAGGTCGAGATGCTGATCAACGTCCCGGAAAGTGAAATGTCTACCGTCAGGGGAGAGATCAAGGCCAAAGCCTATGCCCAGTTTCCCACAGCCCCGGACAAACGTTGGGATTTGGGTCTGAAGGAATTTTCTACCCAGGCGGATCCCAAGACCCAGACCTACCAAGTAGTTACCATTATGCCGCAGCCGGAGGAAATTAATGTGCTACCGGGCATGACTGGCACGGTTGTGATAGAACTGACGGGCGAAGGTGAAACCGAGGCTGGTCCGCAAATCGTGATCCCGGCCATAGCCGTGGTGGCCAATGCTGAGGGCCGCTCCTTTGTATGGGCCATCGATAAGGAGAACACGGCAAGGCAGCTTCCGGTGAAAGTCGGCCAGTTGACAGGGTCGGAGAATGTCGTTGTCCAAGAGGGCCTTAGTGGCGGTGAGGTGATTGCCGTGGCCGGCATGACCAAGCTCAAAGCAGGCATGAAAGTTCGCATCTGGAAAGAGTAGCCCTATAAGGAACCGATACCGATGAACATTGCGGAATTTTCCATAAATAAAAGTGTAATCACGTGGACGTTGACCCTGTCGGTTCTGGTGTTGGGTTATTTTGCCTACCAGGACCTGCCCCGGCTGGAGGATCCGGAATTTGCCATCAAGGATGCCGTCGTGGCCACCCCCTATCCCGGCGCCTCTCCTGAGGAAGTCGAAAAGGAAGTAACTGAACAGATAGAAAAAGCCGCCCAGGAGCTGGGCCAGCTCCGGCGGGTGGAATCTTACTCTTCCCGGGGGATGTCGGTTGTGCGGGTAAAGATCCTTGACAAGTACGATAAGCATGCCCTGCCCCAGATCTGGGACGAACTGCGCAAACGGGTCGGTGATTACCAGCAGAACTTGCCGCCGGGAGCCGGTCCATCCATCGTGAACGATGATTTTGGTGATGTGTTTGGGGTGTATTTTGCCATAACCGGCGATGGGTTTACCATGGCGGAAATGAAGAAGGTCGCCGAGATGCTCAAGCGGGAGTTGCTGACCGTTACCGACGTAAAAAAGGTTACCTTTTTTGGTGATGTGAAAGAAGCTATCTATGTCGAGATGTCCCGAACCAAGATGGCGGCGCTGGGCATCACCCGAACCGAGATTTTCAACGCTCTCACGGCCAAAAACTTAGCGACGGACGCCGGACGCGTTAAAATCGGTCCAGAGTACATGGCCTTTGAACCCACGGGTATTTTTAAATCGGAAAAGGATTTCGGCGATCTGCTGATCAGCAGCCGGGGTAGTCGGCTCATCTACCTGCGGGACGTTGCGGATATCCGTCGTGACTATGTAGATCCACCGGCACGCTTGCTGCGTATGAACGGCAAACCGGCCCTGGGACTGGCTCTTTCCACGGTCCTCGGCGGTAATGCCGTTACTATGGGCAACGCTGTGGAAGCCAGGGTGAATGAGCTGGCGGACCCCCTGGGCATGGAGCTGCAAGTGATTGCCCTGCAGTCGGAAACAGTGACCCAGGCGATCAACTCGTTTGTTGTCAACCTGGTCGAAGCCGTCGCCATCGTCATTGTCGTTTTGCTGATTTTTATGGGCTTGCGCAGCGGCCTGATCATCGGCTTTATCCTGGTGCTCACCATTGCCGCCACCTTTGTAATCATGGGCTACTACCAGATCACCTTGGAGCGGATTTCCCTCGGCGCCCTGATTATCGCCCTGGGTATGCTGGTGGACAATGCCATCGTGGTTGTGGACGGGATGAAGGTGCGCATGGAGCAGGGCATGAAAGGAATGCAGGCTGCCAAGGAGGTGGTCGGCCAGAATTCCATCCCGCTGCTGGGTGCTACCGCCGTAGCCGTTCTGGCGTTTGCCTCCATCGGCGGCATGGAAAACAGCACGGGCGAGTACACCCGGTCCCTTTACTACGTGATTCTTATCTCCCTGTCGCTTAGCTGGCTGACAGCTGTAACCGCTACCCCGCTTATCACAAAGCTTTTTGTACTTGGTAAGAAAAGCAAAGCGGCTACGGGCGAGCCCCAGAAAGATCCCTATGGCGGGAAATTCTACCAACTCTATAAAGAGAACTTGAAACGGGCGATCCAATTTCGCTGGGTCACCATCGGGGGCGTTGTGGGTCTCTTCGCACTGGCCATGGTTGGATTCGGTTATGTGGACAACATGTTCTTCCCACTCTCCACACGCCCACAATTTCAGATCGAGTGCCATTTCCGGGAGGGCAACCATATCCGGGAAACGGAAGAGGCGGTCAGCCGCATTGAGGAATACCTGAAGAAGTACGACGTGGTGACCGATGTGTCGGCGGCCATCGGCGGCGGCCACCCACGGTTCCTGTTGACCTACGGTGTACCAGTGGATGCATCTACCCAGTATACGAGCATCCTGGTTTCGGTTAAAGATTACAAGGCCATTGACGAGATATTTATCCCTATCCAGGATGATCTGAGCGAGATGTTTCCGGACACAGTGGTCAACGTGAAAAAATTCGCACTGGGTCCGGGCGAAGGCGGAAAAATCCAACTGCGGATCAATGGGCCGGATCTGGCGACCTTGAGAGTCATGGCAGAAAAAGTCAAACAGATCATGTATGCCGATACCGGTACCCGGGCGGTTCGTACAGAATGGGGTGAACAGGTCAAACTCATTCAGCCGGTACTGGCCGAAGATCGGGCCCGCCAGCTGGGCTTTGACCGACCGACCATTGCCCAGGCCATTCAGTCGAACTTTTCTGGGACCACCACCGGGGTTTACCGGGAGGGCATCGAGCTGATCCCAATTATTGCCCGTGCGCCCCATCCGGAAAGACTCACCCTGGAGGATCTCGGCGACATGCAGGTGACCAGCCCGGTCTCGGGCGAGAAGGTGCCCATGCTGCAATTGGTGAATGGCCTGGAAACCCAAACGGAGAACGCGCGCATATCCCGCTACCACCGTCGATCCATGATCAAGATCCACTGCGACGCCCGGACCGAACTGCCTTCGGTGGTTATGGGCCGCATCAAACCCAAGATTGAACAGGCCCTGGGCGTTGACCTGGAGCTTTACCAGGGTAAGGCGGTCGCTCCGGATAAATGGACCGCCGCGACCATTCCGATTAAATACGACGACATTATCCCTTTGAAAGGCAAACCCGGCTATTTCATTGCCTGGTCCGGGGAGATGGAAGATTCAGCGGATGCGACCGCTAAATTGGCGGACAATATCCCCATCTACTTCGGCATGATGATCCTGGTGGTCATCTTCCTGTTCAATGCGTTCCGGCAGCCGGCCATCATCTGGCTGACTGTGCCGTTATCCCTGATCGGCGTGACCGCCGGGTTGCTGATGTTTAAACAACCCTTCGGATTCATGGCCCTGCTGGGCCTGATGAGTCTGTCGGGTATGCTGATAAAAAATGCCATCGTCCTCATCGACCAGATCGACCTGGAAATTCGGGAGGGCAAGGATCGGCTGCAGGCGGTGATCGATTCCGGGGTCAGCAGGATGCGGCCGGTGTCCATGGCGGCCCTGACCACCATCCTGGGGATGATACCCCTGCTGCAGGATGACTTTTTCATTGCCATGGCGGTGACCATCATGTTTGGTCTGGGGTTTGCAACTATTTTGACCCTGGTGGTTGTGCCGGTGTTGTATGCGACCTTTTTCAAAATACCTTATGATAAGAATACGGCGTAAATTGTCGGGCCTCCCGATCTGATCGTCGTAAATGGAAATGGATCGATAACAAGGAGATTCTTGATGAATGCCAGGCAAATGCTGAAACCAGCAATCTTGCTGTTGATTCCGATACTTTTATTATCCACCGGCAATGCGCTTGCAGCCCGGAAGACGTTCACTATAGGTGTCGTGATCGATGGCCCCCTGGCCCGATTCCAGGAGGTGGTGACCCTCTATCAAAATGAAATTACCGCCATGGCCAGCAGCGAATTCGACGTGAAATTTCCGGCCGATAAACAGCTGGATGGCGGCTGGACCCTGCAGGGTGTCAACCAGGCTATCGATCGCCTGCTCGCTGACCCGCAGGTGGATTTTTTGATCACCCTGGGTGAGGTGGCCACCCACCAGGTTTGTCAGCGGCGCAACCTGCCAAAACCGGTGATTGCACCGTTTGTCATCGACGCCGAAGTTCAACAGCTACCGGTCAAAGGAGATGCCAGCGGCGTAAAGAACCTCAGCTACATCAACACCTACCGCAGTTTTGACGAGGCCATCAAACGGTTTCAGGAAGTGGTGCCGTTCAAACGCCTGGCTGCCCTGGTTGACACGTTTGCTGTCGAGTCCATCCCGGACCTGAAGCGCCTGGTGGGCCCCATAGCCCGCAAGGCCCAAATCCGTATCGAGTTGGTTCGGGTTGCTGACTCGGCGGAGCAAGCCCTGGAGCGCATCCCGCCCGGGGTGGACGCTGTCTTGACCACAGCCCTGCCGCGGTTCTCGCCGGCAGAGTTCAAAAACTTGACGAACGGGCTGATTGATCGCCGTCTGCCCAGCATGTCGGTGACAGATTACGAAGAGGTTGAGGACGGCATTTTGTTCACCACCGTACCCAGCTCATCCAAGCAGCAACTGGCCCGGAACGTGGCCATCAATACCTACGAGGTCATGCGGGGCGAACCGGCCGGCGCCCTTTCCACCGCCTTCAGCGAGGAGACCGTCCTGACCCTGAATATGGCCACAGCGCGGGCTATCGGCATCTACCCCGGCTGGCGGATATTGACTGAAGCGGAATTGCTCAATGAGGAACCCGGGGATCGCGATCAGAAGATCACCCTGTTCGAAGCGGTGCGGGAGGCCCTGGTGGCCAACCTCGATCTGGCGGCAGCGGGGAGAAACGTAACCGCCGGCGAACAGAGCGTTAAAGAGCGCCGCAGTGGACTGCTGCCCCAGATCGGGATCAGCTCCCAGGCTCGGGTCATCGACAAGGATCGGGCGGAAAATTCGTTTGGGCTGAATCCCGAACAGTTGTGGACCGGAACGGCCGCAGCCAGTCAGTTGATCTATTCCGAGAAAACCTGGGCAGGCTACGAGATCGAAAAGCATCTGCAGAACGCCCGCGTGGAAGAACTGGCGACCATAAAACTGGACATCATGCAGCTGGCCGCAACCGCTTACCTGAACGTGCTGCGAGTGAAAAGCATCGAACGGATCCAGAAAGACAATCTCAAACTGACCCGGGCCAACCTGGAGCGGGCCCGTGTACGCCAGTCCACCGGTGTGGCCGGTCCCGAAGAGGTCTATCGCTGGGAGAACCAGATTGCCAATAGCCGGCAACTGGTATTGCTGGCCGAATCCACGACCCTGGATTCCATTAATGCGGTTAACCGGATTCTCAACCGGCCCTTGCAGGCTCCATTTAGCCCCGAGGAAATAGATTTCAAGGACCCCTTAACCGCGATTGGATCCTCCCGCCCCAAATCGTATCTGGCCAATGAAAAATCGCTATATGAGATGCGCGATTTCATGATCAAGGAAGGCCTGGCGGCCTCACCGGAGATCAAGCAACTGGAAGCAGCCATCGAAGCCCGCGAAAGATCTCTGACAGCGGCCAAACGGGATTTTTGGCTACCCACTTTCGAACTGGCCGGGGATGTGACCGAAGAGTTCAACCGCAGCGGGGCCGGCAAAGACCGCCCGCTGGGAGCAGATGCCGACTCGACCAGCTGGTCGGCCGGTGTCTCCGGCGCGATCCCGATCTTCACCAGCGGTGGCAAGACGGCTACTTTGAGCCGAACCCGGGAGGAATTGGCCGGTTTGCAATACCAGCGTAATTCAACTGAGCAGCGCGTGGAGGAACGCATCTACAATGCCGTGCATCTGGTTAGGGCTAGCTATCCGCGTATCGAGTTGTCCCGCGACGCTGCGCGGGCGGCCCAATTGAACCTGGAATTGATTACCGATAAATACATCCGGGGCACCAAATCGATCATCGACCTGATCGATGCCCAAAACCAGGCTTTGACCGCGGACCAGCAAGCAGTCAATGCGGTGTACGATTTTTTAATCGACATGATGGCCGTACAACGTTCCATCAGCCGGTTTCTTTTTTACGAGTCCAAAGAGGCGCAGGATGAATGGTATGAGCGGTTGGATGACTTTATCCAGGAAAAGCGCAGGGTCCGTCCGGTGTTAAAGAAATCGCAAGGTTAATTTTTTGTATAATTTGTGTTCACGATAAAACAGCGAACCATTGGGTTCGCTGTTTTATTTTAGCGTGTATTGAAAGACGCATGTCCGGCATAGCTTTAGCAAAGCCGGAAGTACGCTGCCCTGGGCCGAAGATGCCAGCTTAAAACATGGTGTCCGGCCACTTATCTAATAACGGCCAAGTACTTCTTCGCCATGTGCGTATGCTTGTTGTCCGGAAAATTCTTCGCCAACCACTGGACGATTTTTTTTGCTTTAACCGTATCGTTTAACTTTTCGTTGAACAATTTCGCCATCAGAAAATAGACCGTGGGAATATCCGGATGGTCCGGATAAGCCCGACTGAACTGCACACAAGCCTGCATGGCTGCTTTCGACTGGCCGCGTGCAGCCAGCCATTGTGCCAGCTTGCTCAAGCCGTCCGCGTTGGGTCGAAACTTGGCATCGAGCGAAAGGCACTCGCTGTAGATTTCACAAGCCGTCTGTTTTTCCCCTTCTTCGGCAAGTAGATCCAGATAGGTCTTGGCATGTATCAAGAGGTCGGAAATCTGTTGTGTGTTTTTGAGCAGCTCGTAGTAAATGCCTGCCAGTTCGGGATCTTCAATCTTGCCCCGGGTTCCGGCCCGAATAAAAGCCAGGGCATCTTCTTCCCGGCCGGCTTCCACTAGTTCAGCGGCTCTAGCAGCCATTGATTTCTTGGGAGCTGCCGGCTGCTGTAGTTGGGCGGGGGGCATTCCCGGTGCACTTTCAGCTGTTTCCGGGCGGCGTTTAAATATCGACTTTACGATTGCCCAGATAGCGGACAAAACGGCCAGAATCGCTAGAAAAACTGCTTTGCCGCCTTTGGCCAGCATTTTGAAAATCCCAAATTTGGAAGCGGCTGCAGCCGCACCGCCGGCCACCAGGGCGGTCAGGCCGATTTTAGCAAGCTTGTCCCCCTTGACATATTCCGCGTATGATTTTCCTTGCTTATAACTGAAACCGTCCAGGATGCCGTTCACATTGCCGATCAGCGATTGAAACTCGTTCAGCCCGGTCACCAGCACGACCGACATGTAGCCGTGGCGGCCTAATAGCCGCGTGTTGTAATTGACAATTTTTTCACCATTTTCTTCGCCCAGTAAGGCCCAGACAAGATTGTTGGTATTTTCGTCGTAGTGGGGCTCGATCTGCCATCCGATCAGCTCGATAGTCGAAAAACCCTGTTTTTCCCGCTGGCGATTGGAATATTCGGTTGCTTCGCGGATGCTTTCAAAGATGGCATCGGCATCCAAATCCTCTTTCTCGTCATCTTTGATATAGCCCACCGGATCGTACTCGAAGACGATGTACCACGGGTCCCCGTTTTTAGGTGCAATCAACCCGGTTTCCCGGGAACTGACCGGGTTGCCGATGGACCGCATCAACTTGCGGGTGTCGGCCGCATTGGCAAACAGGTATTCAAAATCAAGAGACAAGAGCGCCAGATTATCGCCGAGCCCCACCGTTCCCGGACCCTCGATCCAGTTCACTTGGGGAACCTGTCCGGAGGCATTCACTGGGAGGACAACGACAATCAAGAGAAAGATAATGGCGGGGCCGAATCTTCGGTCTATCAAGCGTTTCATTTTTCAGTCTCCTCTTTTTGCTTCCTGGAAACCAGGAGGCTTTAGTAGGCTTTCAGTGCCGCGGCGCAGTCGCTGCAGCGGTTGTATCCGTCACGGTATTCGGTGAGGCAAACCGGACAGTAGGCGACGGCCGCGGGTTCATTTTTCGGCGGCCGCGCAAATACGTCGTCAATGGTCAAGGCGACCTCTGCTAATAGCTTTTGCATGGCGGTGGACCGCATGGGCCAGTAGTCCTCCCAGCCAAATTTATCACGATATTTCCCTGTGTTTTCGATAAGATGTAGTTCTCGACGCATTAAGCTTATAAAATGTTCTCTTGGTAAAAGCAGCGCAGAAACAGCCATGTAATCGAAAGTGGAAAGCAGATTGCGCGTCAGGTGAACAGAAATGTGCATGACAGATACCGGCGAGAAAAGCATGGTGGCGATTAGCTTATATAAACTGCCGTTATCTTTTGAATATAAGTGTTTGTGTAAGCTACAGGCCGTGGCGAAAATAGTTCCATAAACAAGCACCATGAAAATAACCAGACTGAACATAAGTTCGGGGTCCACCGGAACCAGATAAAGGCCGGCCGGCAGCAGAGCGAAGAAACAGGCGAACATCAGGGCACTCATCAGATTGATGCGGTTGGCTTTTACGGACCAACGATCATAAGCGTTGCGAACCGCCTTCAGATCAGCGTCTCTGTGGATACCGGCCTCAATGGCGGGCTTTCTATCCGCAAAGGCCAACGCACACAGCTTTGAGAGTCTTTCGGCCCATAATGACGCTTCCTGAGGCGAACGGGTCCGGATGGAGGCGCCTTCGCTCAAGTTTAAATTGTTGCCATCAGTAGAAAGCGATTCAATACTGGCGAACGCGCTGAAGGCAAAATTTTCAGGCCGATGTCGATTGTCCGGCTTGCCGCCGTCCTTTAGCGGGTGATAAATTCCGCTGGCTGTCAGGCCAAAAGGTCTTTTGCCGGTTATGAATAGGTTATCACCGGGAAAAAAGCCTGCCAGATGGAGCCCCGTATTCAGTTTCCGGAAACTTCCGCCAAACGTGGAACTAAAGGCAACCTGTTGTTTCCCAAAATAAAACAGGCAGTCTGCAAGGTAGAGAGCTACCAGGTAGGGATACAATATGGAAATCAATTCCAGCATTGCCCGATCCTTCATGGGTATCTATAATAAACGTTTCTTAAGCTTCTATGGGCTGTTTCTAAATTTGGGTTTTGGTTCAAGGCCAAGGCGGCCGGGAGGTTCCCCATTGATCTATTCCTCAAATGTGGGTCGCAACCAGAGGAATACATCCGGTATCTCGAGGATAGCCCTAACGCTTCACTCCGTGCCGGAACCGAGCGCCCAATGCCGGGATTGGGCCAAAGAGCAATTTAGAAACAGTCCCTATATAGGGTTATCGACCTGATACCGCTGCGCTTTAGTTTTGAAGATCGAATAGGAAGAGAATTGCAGTATCGGCAACTATTTAGCTTGCAAATGATCCGCTGGAGAAATAGAGTCGGCTATTTGATTAGAAGCTATCACAAAAAGCGCCTTTTAGTCCAATCCGCCCGGGGCGGATAAGTCTCGGCGCAGGTTGTGAATGGTAATTCCTCAAAATACTTCAGTATTTTTATAGGTTGATATACACGACCGCCTTGAATTGTCGAAGATCCCACGTGCATTGAGCGGGGAACTAAAATTCAATTCTTGTGATAGCTGCTACCAATTATTGATAAATCCACCTATTGCAGGTGTTCCGCACAGATGACCTGACGAACCGGAGAACGCTCAACTATGCTAAATCTGTTGCTTTATTCAGCGGCGGTAGTGATCTGGGGCTGTACCTGGCTGGTCATCAAATTCCAATTGACCCAGGTGCCGCCGGTGCTTTCGGTGGCGTACCGTTTCGGATTGGCCGCTACCATCCTTTTTATTTTCTGTTTCTTTACAAACCGGTCCTTGCGGTTTTCCTCCCGGCAGCAGTCCTATCTGGCCCTGTACGGAGGGCTTATTTTTTGCTGTGGTTACATTCTCTGTTACCAGGCCAGCATCTTTCTTACCAGCGGTCTGCTGGCGATTGTCTTTTCACTTATCCAGGCCATGAATATCATGAACCTGCGCCTGTTCCTGGGACGACCGGTACGCCTCAGGGCCGTGACCGGCGGATTGATTGGTCTCTGCGGCCTGTGTCTGGTTTTCCGGAATGAAATCCTCTCATTTAGCTTGACAGCCGGGGCCAAAGGGTTGTTGCTGGGTATCGTGGCGGCCTATTTTTCATCATTGGGCAATGTGGCGGCTGTCAAGAACGATACCAATGGGGTCCCCGTAGCCCAGGCCAATGCATTCGGCATGGCCTATGGCGCCCTTTTTACACTGGTAGTGCACTTTTTGCTGGGCGGCCGGCTGGAGATTGACGGTTCCATCGGGTATCTGGGCCCGCTGCTCTATCTGGCGGTTTTCGGGTCCGTTATCGCTTTTGGCTGCTACTTTGCCCTGGTAAATCGCATCGGGGCCGACTATGCGGCCTACTGCGCAACCCTCAGTCCGATCATTGCGATGTTTCTCTCCTGGCTTTTCGAGGGCTACGTGTGGACGCTGCCGGCCCTGATCGGTATGGTAGCGGTCCTGGCGGGCAATGTCATCGTCCTTACACCTGGAAAAGTTATCAAGAGGGCATATCGTGTTGCCGGCTGGTCTTATGCGAAACCTTTGAAAAACACCCCTTTTGTTTCATAACGGCGTTGGGCAAAAAGTTTGGCACGCAAGTGCCGGTTTTCAAGCCGTCAGGCGCAACCTTTAGCACTTTCCTTGAAATACTCGAGGTGAAGAGGTCTTGTTGGTTTAATTGTAAATAGACGCACGTGCCAGAGAAATAAAAATTGCAATTAAAACCACTATAGAGAAAGGGGGGGTATGCATCTACAATTAATGCGCATCAGCACCGGCGCGGAAAGCACAACTGGATCTCTCTACATTAACGGAGAATTCGCTGGTTTTGTCTTGGAAGACACCAAGCGTATCAAGAAGGTCGCCGGTGAAACCCGCATTCCGGATGGCCTTTACCGGATTGCCCTGCGTAACGAAGGTGGCCTGACCCGTAAATATGCCGAGCGGTATGGCCCCATGCACAAGGGCATGCTCTGGCTGCAGGATGTTCCCGGATTCGAATGGGTTTATATCCATACCGGCAATAAACGTGGACACACCGAAGGGTGCTTGCTGGTGGGCGACAGCCTGAACAACAATCAGACTGGAGAGGGCTTTGTGGGGAAATCGCGGGACGCCTACCAGCGGATCTACCCGCAAATTGCCGGCGCCATAGAATCCGGTGAGAAGGTGACCATCAGAATTTCGAACCTTGGCTGAATTTTCAACCAGTTCCCCTTCCAAACCTGCCCCATACCCCTTTTCTCCTGGTCGTGAAGACCTTTATCGAAAATCCTGACAGTGTGCCCTCTTCGCGAAATAGCGCCTGGTGATTTGTCCAGCAGCCAAACTGTGCTTATGGTCTGTTATCCTTTTAATTTAAAGTTGCAATGCAATCAACAAAACGTACAGGCTGAGAACATGAACCAATTGAAATATGCGCTCATCGGGGCCGGCCCCATGGGCCTGTGCACCGCCCGGCGGTTAAAGCAGTACGGTATCCCGTTCACCGGATTCGAGATTCACTCCGATGTGGGCGGTTTATGGGACATCGATAGCCCCACCAGTACTATGTATCAATCCGCCCATTTGATCTCCTCGAAAACCATGACCGAGTTTGCGGACTTCCCCATGCCGCCGGGCACCCCCGTCTATCCGCGGCACGACCAGATGAAAGCCTATTTTCAAGCCTACGCAGAGAAGTTCGACCTCTATGCGGATTTCCGTTTTAACGCACGCGTGGTAAAGGCCAGCCCCCATCAGGATCAATGGCGCATTACCTATGAAGACCGCGATGGGCAGCATGAAATGGCGGCAGCCGGCCTTTTGATCGCCAACGGTACCTTGCACAAACCCAAGCGGATCACTCTGCCCGGAGACTTCACGGGCACCCGCCTGCACAGCGCCGCGTATAAAACGGCTGATATTTTTGATGGCCAGCGGGTGTTGATAATAGGATGTGGCAACAGCGCCTGTGATATTGCCGTGGATGCCGTGAACCATGCAGCCTCTATCGACATGGTGGTGCGTCGGGGCTACTATTTCGTACCGAAATTCGTGATGGGGCGGGCGATTGACACCATCGGTGTTAAAATCAAGCTGCCGAACCGGCTCAAGCAATTCGTCGATGGATGGCTCGTTCGTCTGCTGGTTGGCAAACCCAGTGATTATGGCTTGCCTGATCCAAACTACAGGATGTACGAGTCTCACCCGGTAATCAATTCGCTGATCCTGCATCATATCGGGCACGGGGACATCCGACCCCGACCGGAGATAGAATCGATATCCGGGAAAACGGTTTCTTTCGTGAACCGGTCGCAGGCTGAATACGATCTAATCCTGGAGGCCACCGGGTACGAACTCGACTACAGCTTCATCGATCCCGCCTTGTTGAACTGGAATGGGGCGGCCCCGCAATTGTACCTGAATGTGTTTCATCCGGAGCGGGATGATCTGTTCATGATGGGTATGGTGGAAGGAGCCGGGCTGGGCTGGCAGGGGCGCGATGATCAGGCCCACCTGGCGGCGCTTTATATCAAACAATTGGCGGCCGGCAATGAAGCGGCAGCCAGATTCAAGCAGCTAAAGCGCGTGCAGGCGGCCAGCCGCTGCGACGGCGAAATGAACTACCTGAAGGTTGACCGCATGTCTTACTATGTCCACAAAGGCCAATATCTGGAGACGGTTCGCCGGCACATAAAGCAACTGCAGCCGCAGGTTTCAATGTGAAAATAGCGATGCCAGTGACGATGGCAGTGTGGAGCCGGATGAGTTGTTGCTGACGATGATAGACGATCAGAGGTAGATTGTGCACTGAGCCATTTTCCAGAATTTAAACTATACCGCCCACAAATCTGCTAAAGTTATTGCCGAAAATGTGTTTCGATTCATTTGGCCTGTCATTCTGAGGAGTGAAACGACGAAGAATCCTTTACGGTAAAAGGTCACCTTGGCATGTGGGGGACTCTCCCGGCCGTCGTAGCTACGCCACTATCCGGCCGTCGCAGCCTTGACTGCTATGGTGGAGTTGGCTGGCGATGTCGGCTCGCTGCACTCAGAGTGACATAATAGCGGAACGAATCTTTTGGCAATCGGTATAAACAACGCCTATACCAAATTTCTATGGAAAAGGATTAAAACCTATGACCAAAGAAGAAATAAGGTTTGTAATCAACACACTTATAGACACTCATAATGCCGCCTTAAAAGTGAGCGAAAGTGCGAACCTTGATAAACACTCAAAAGCTTACATTGATGTGCGGCTGAACAGTGTCATAGAAAGTTGTCTAATGTTGTTAATCGGAAGCCTGTCGGCGGAGCAAAAAATACCCTATACCGATAGAAAGCTAGTCGAGTTAGCTGAAATGGAAAGCTACCTTAAGGGTGAGAAAGTTGAGGTACGGCCGACGACGCCGATTACATTGAGCCTGCTGAAAACCCTTATAGATGATCGTATTGAGATCTGGGAAAGTTCGAGCAATCCTTTCCTGGTTCTCAATTTCATCGATATAGAAAAGGAGTATATTAAAAAACGGCAAGAACGAGGCATGTAGGAGTCGTTGTAAAAAGTTACGAATTATCCTTAACGGCCATACCCCTGAAAAACGTGTAACAGAAAGTCCCGTCTTCTTTGGTAGCCCGGTAAAGTCCCTGGACCCCTTTATCAAAGGTGGCTTCGTCGATCAATCCTATATCCAGGGCTTTCGCACGCACGCCTTCAATCATAGCGGTAAACGTGTTCCTTGAAAACCCCTCTACCAGTTCCGGTTTGGAATCATCCACGTAAACGATATGGGGTATGACCACTGGCGAGGCAAACCCGGCTTTTCTTAAAAGAGGATATAGCTCACGGCCTATCAGCGAATTGCCGCCGGCCAGGGCCTGGCTTTTGATCAGACAGTCGACGGCTTGCATGGCTGCCTCGCTGTGCGGGTGGCAGTAAAAGGAGCCATGGTCGCCTTCTACGACAGTAATCGATCCACCGGTTTTCAACACTCGCTTTAGTTCCAACAGGGCCTTGTCCGGATCTTTCAGGTGTTCCAATACGAAACAGACAAAGACATGCTCGAAGGATTCATCTTCAAAGGGCAGGCTGTAAATATCGCCCTGTTTGAAAGTCACGTTGGACAGATGGGCAGTCCGGGATTTTGCCTTTTCAAGCGATTCGGCTGAGACATCCATGGAGGTGATGACCGCCTCGGGATTGTTGGCAGCCAGCGTGATTGTTTGTGACCCGGTACCGCAGCCCGGTTCGAGGATACGGCTACCCGGGGGGAAGATCGCCTCCCCGTGGATGATATCGGCCAGGGCATCGGCCTGGTCCTGCAGCCGGATGGTTTCGCTTTTGGAATAGCCATGAACATAGTCTGGCATACTACGTTCCTTTCAAATTGGGTGGAAACTATGCATTTTAGAACCCATAACTCGCGCAGAGACGCAGGGGCGCAGAGACGTCTTCCTTAAACAAAAAATCAATTATACAGTCCGGCTCAGCTGGGAAACCATATTGATTCAATCCTTCCAAACCTGGTCCTCAGGGCCAGGTCAGAGATAATTGGCTATGCCGTAAAAGCAATATTCTCGCGCAGAGACGCAGAGACGCAGAGAAACCCATGAATAGTTCCGTCTTCCGTCTTCGCCCTTCGGGCTACGCCGGACAGGTCGCCGGATAAAACCAAAAGATCGCTTTTGCAGTGAGAATGAATCGGTTTTTCGCACGCTAGTGCGACGAAATCTTGGGTTTGCTTTTCTCTGCGCCCCTGCGTCTCTGCGCGAGATAATTAATGGTCTCGACTCATATGGGTTTTCTATGCAAAACCGCTACAATATGAACACAATGTATGTGCAACATGATTGTTTTGTATCCACAGGCTGCCGGGAAGGCAACCCTTCAACCCGCCTCTTGACCCGGCAACGTTTTAAAGTACCTCATAGCCGGGATCTCCAGGCCCGAATAACGGCACGTGGTTTCGCCTTCGACGGCGTAGCCCATGGCCTCATAAAAACCACCGTTGGTCAGGGGGATGACGGTGTCCACGATTAGCCGGGTTACCTCCGGCCAGTTGGTGACCACCCAGCTTTCGAGCCAGCGTAAGCACTCACGGCCGCGACCCTGCCCGAGGTGATCCGGGTCTACATAGATCAGCGGAATCTCGGCTTTATTCCGGGTAAGCCGCTTGAGAGTGAAAAACCCGCGGGGCACACCGTCTTCTTCCGCAATGAAAAATTCGCCGGCTTTTTGCATCCGCAGATAGTCATACAATGCATACGCGTCGATGCAGGCGGCAATCTGGTCAGGCGTCAGTTCATCCGCAAATAATTCGGTAAATGCCCGTTTGCGAATGGTGTGGCAAAAAAGGGCATCTTCGTAAGCAAAGGTTCTAAAGTGCATCAGGCAAACATTTCGCCGTCGCGTTTCCATTATAGGCGCACAGCGACCCTATCATTATCTGTGATTTGTTGGATATCTAAATCCGAAATACGAAGCACGAATTTCGAAACAATATCGAATGACAAAAATCCAAATGCACAAACAATCTATCTGTCTGGCCTGTTGTTAGGGGCCTTGTTATGGTCATTGGATTTTATAATTTGTTTAGAACTTCGATATTGCGGCGTTCGCCTTGAGAACATTCCGGATTTCGAATTTTTGCGACACCCGTGTGTTACACATTGTCATGCATTGTAAGGCTCTCAGAGATCCCGTCACTAAAACGTCATGGCCGTGGCACCTTCACACAATTCAAAGAGCTTGGGAGCACCCGCGAACTGAATCGTCTCATAAACATCGGCTTCGCCAACCTGGCGAGCTTCGGCACAGGGGATTCAGAGGTAGATGGGGACACCGTTATCGATGAGATAAAACAGGTGGCCTGAGGCTTCATCACCGGTCGGGGCGACAACGTTGTCAATCATCCCTTTTTTGGCCAGGGGTACCGCGTCATCCGTCATGAAAAGACTGACCTCATGGCCCTGCTCTTTCGCCGCTTTGGCAAGCTGCAATGCTCTGGTTGCACGCGTAGGATCCTCAAGTCCGCGGGTTAAAACAAATACAAATTTCTGCACGGTTAGTCCTCCTTTCCTGGGGTTGTCGAAAGCAACATAATAGCAGAATTACACGTAAGGCAAAACCTTATTTAACCGGCTTCAGCAATCCATCTGTATGTCTTTTCAGGCGGTGGAAGAGGCTGATTCAGAGGTGATCGTTGTGGCGTGGCTAAAAAAGCGGTTCTTCTTGAGGCAGGAAATCGTATCGCGGTTTACATGTATCCCCAGACCGGTTCCTTTCATCGGTAAGGCCGTGCCACCCGGCCGCAGCCAGGTAACCCCCGTGACCGTTTCGAATCCTTTCACAGATTTGGCGTACATTGCTTCGCGATTGACGGCATCCCGGCAGAGCAAATTGAATATGTGCCCGGCGGAGGAGAGGATGCAAGATCCTGCCGTATGGCAGCTTATCTGGTAATCAAATTCATTCTGCCGCAGGTAATCGACGAGCTGCAAGGAACGGTGAAATCCACCATTGCGTGATAGCTGGATACTGAAGGCGTCGTGCAGGCCGGTGGAGACAACCTGCTGTGCATCTTCAAGCGTGAGCGCGGATTTACCGACAATCAATTTAATACCCATTGGTTTCAAGGTGTCCGCCACCCACGCAAGCCCCTTTTTTTCAATGGGCATCAGGTCTTCAATGGCTTGGACGGGAAACCTTTCCAGCACGGGTATGTGGGCCTGGGTGATCTCCGGATTCCAGGCGAGCCCGGGATCGAGGCTGAATCTACAGCGGCTATTGAATATGTCCGTAATCGTCTCCAGGCGATTGAGTGTTTTTTTAGGGTTGACCCCGACGCCGAGGCGTACCTGGCGGATGCCCAGTTTATGCGCCGCCCGGCAGAAGGCAACCGCCTGCCGTTTGCTTAGTCCGTTGGGAATCGCCGCGGTATAATTGATAAAGGTGGTGTAATGGTGACTCGGGAAATAGGCGGACAAAGGCTTGTCCTGTTTGCGACCCAGAATATCCAATAAGGCTGTCTCAATGGCGCAGACCACAGGGTTCAGACTGGCCAGCGGCGGAAGGCTCTCGATATAAGCCTGGATTTCGTAGATGCTGCTCAAGTTCCAGGGAAAAGAATTTACCGAGAGAAAGGCTGCGGCCGCTTTGATCCAATCTTCCAGAAAGATCTGCTTTTGAGGCGGCAGGCAGCCTTCACCATAACCGCGAAACCTGTTTTTGGCATCGCTGATTTCAATGACGATATTTGTGAAACTAACCGGAGAGTGTTTTGGGGTGGAGGCTCGCAGTCGGAGGGGAATCCGCACAGGATAGATTTTAATTACGCCGATTTTCATGCTTTTCTGGAATCAGGATTTTAAATGACGCACCACCGGTATAGTCCCGGTCAATCTCGATGCTGCCGTCGTGCGCCTGGATATTCTGATGCGCGATAAACAGACCCAATCCGGTGCCTTTGTGCAGTTTGCTTTTGTGCTTGGTGGAAAAGTAGGGATCAAAGATTTTCTCTTCTATCGCAACCGGAATGCCCGGCCCGTTATCGCGGATCTCAATTTCAATTTGACGATGGCCGTTGTTCTTTCCAGACAGTGACGTCAGGATAGAGACCTCCCCTTCATCCGGCGTGGTCTCGACGGCATTGGTCAGAATGTTGAGGATGGTTTGCTTCATTTTCTTCTCGTCCAGGGTTACCGGTCCGATGTCTCCGGAGAGAAACGTGGTGACCGATATACGGCGAGATTTGCTCTGCGGGGAAATCAGCAGCACCATTTTTTCGATCAGGCCATGCAGGTCGGTCGGTGCGAAATGGGACTCTTCGGTGTTGGCCAGGTCCAGAAGTTCAATGATAAGACCGTTAACGCGTTCGGTTTCCTCAAGCGCTATTTTGTGAAAGGTGTCTCTAAATTCCGCATCATCAAACTTTTCCGGCAGCATTTGAATAAATGTCCGGATAGCGGTCATGGGGTTCTTTATTTCATGGGCCAGGCGCGCGGCCAGATTTCCCAGGAAAGAGAATTTTTCTACCCTGCTCAGGAGCAGGTTGGATTTTTTCAAAGCCTGCATTTGATCACTGAGTTTGCTGTAAAGCCGCGCATTCTCGATGGCGATGGCGATCTGGGGGGCGAATATATCCAGGGTGTCCCGGGTTTCCTGGCAGATGCCGTCTTTTTCAAAACTGTCGGTCACGATCAATCCGATTACCCGGGTTCCGGTTACCAGTGGGGCGGCGTACAATGAGGCCGGGTGGTTCAAGGCTGCCAGGAGGGCGTCATCCGCCAGATCCGATTCCAGGATTTCCGGCAGGTAGCGGGCTTTCCCGAAATCGATTACGCTGGCCAGCAGATGGTTCTCACTATTCAGGCCGACCCGGTATTGCCTGATCGGCAGCGGTGGTTCCGGATCGAAGCCCGTTCCATGGCAGTATGCGAGGGTGTTGTCGGTGTTGTCAATCAGCAAGATAATCGCCCGGTTGATTTTACAGGCACTGGACAGCAGCCGCATGATCACGGTAAGCAATTCGTCCAGGTCCAGAATCGACAAGATGGCCTTTCCGGTTTCCTGGATCGCCTCGATCTGGGTTATCTTCTTGTTGAGTTCAATGTTCAGGCGCCGCGCCTCTTCATACTTCAACTCGATCTGCTGCCGGTTTTTTTCCCGCTCGGTGATGATTTCATCGTGGGTATAGTTATGCGTCAGCAGACGATCGAAGAACGCGAAAAATCGATTTTTTTCTGACCAGTCCAGCTTGTATTCACAGAACTCGGCGCCCTCGAAGAAACAACAGGTTTCCTGCAAATTGATTTTTGAACCCTTCCAGATCTGCGGCATGAAAGTAAAAATGCCCTGATTGTAGATACAATTGTCCCTTGTCACCGCCATGTCCGGGCTCCAGTGGAGTCGAATGGCAGCCTCGTTGTGCTTGAGGGAGATAATCTCCAGCCGTTTATTACGACTGCACTGTTCATTCACGCCGTGGAAAGCGATCAGGGCTTCCCGCGTGGAAAGGGACGCTTTCAGCAGGATTTGCTGACTCAGCCCCAGTGAAGATTCCTGGACTGCATATTTACCGATTTTAAAGGCTATAAAGGGGTCACAGAACAGTTCACGAGCCCGGCGGAACATTTCCGCCAGGATGCGGCATGAGATCCAGTTATTTTGGTCCGAGAGGTAGGTCTCGGGATTGACCATCATGTTGATTTCCGGGTCCAGATTCTCGAGCAATGGTTCAGTCGATCCATGGTTGTGACGGCGGACATAACCGAGGACGGCCTTGGAATTTATGCAACTGGTCTCTTTTTTCATGATTCATTGCCTTTTCAGATCTGCGGCTGCTTTTCAGCCAATTCAATTTATATGCCATCAAACGGCTGCAAGTGCGGTTGTTCGATCGACGGCTTTGGCTATCGTTAGTAACTGCCTGTCATCATAGGGCCCGGGAGGATGGTTGTCGGTCCGGCAATTGGCTGCAGAGAGGCGCTGAGACTCCTTGTGACTGCAGGATAGCAATGTACTTTGCACAGATATCTGTGCATGGACGCACAGAAAATTGTGCATGGTTTTTAGCTTGGATAGCGGGCCACTCAAAATTTGAATTTTTGATATTGCCATTGTTTAAAAAATTTGTCAAAAAAACAGGTTATCAATTTCACCTCGGGCGCTGGGAAGCATATTTAGTGGTGGGCGGACACACAATTTGAGGCTATCTCCTGACAGATAGCAGCATGCGAAAAGGCGCTGGTACTATGAACAACTCGACAATTCTGATCGTGGACGATGAGCGTGGCGTGCGGCATTCCTTCAACATGGTCTTGAAGGATCAATACAGGCTCTTTTTTGCCGAAAACGGTGCCATAGCTTTGGATATCTTCAAACAGAAACATGTGGATCTGGTCCTGCTCGACATCCTGCTGCCGGACCTGGACGGTCTCGTGCTCCTGAAAGAGTTGAAAGAGAGCGAACCGGAAACCGAAATCGTCATGGTGTCGGCCCTCAAAGAGATATCCTCTGCCGTGCGGGCCATGAAACTGGGTGCCTTTGACTATATCGCCAAACCGTTCGAGGTCGACGAGCTGCTTTCCGTCGTCAAGAGAGCCTTGGAGAGAAAAAAGCTGCAAAAGCAAATCGTCTATTTGCGGGACGAACTGGAGCGGGTCCAGCCTTTTGAAGCCATGGTCGGGCATTCCGCGCAGATGAAAGCCGTCTTTCATCTGATATCACGGGTGGCTCAGGCCCAAGGGCCGGGGGCGATATTGATCCAGGGCGAAAGCGGCACAGGCAAGGAACTGGTAGCCCGGGCGATCCACAACCGCAGCCAGCGCCGTGACCAGCCCTTTGTGGTGATTAACTGTGCGGCGATTCCCGCTACTCTCATGGAAAGCGAGCTTTTTGGGTATTCCAAAGGGGCCTTTACCGGCGCCCTGGAAAATCGTAGCGGCAAACTCGAAATGGCCGACTCCGGCACCCTCTTTTTGGATGACATCGATTTACTGGATATCAATATGCAAGCCCGGCTTTTAAGGGTGCTCCAGGAGAAGGAGTATGAAAAAGTCGGTAGCGACCGGGTCGTCAACGTCGATATCAAGTTCATTGCCGCTTCCAACAAGGATCTGCGGCAGCTTGTTGCCAAAGGAAAATTCCGAGAGGACCTTTTCTATCGTCTGAATGTTTTTCCCATTGAACTGCCACCCCTGCGTGAAAGAAAAGAAGATATACCCGAGTTGCTTGATCACTTCCTGAACCAGAACGGCAAGAGCAACGGTTTGCCATCCAAGTCTTTCACCGAGAGGGCTGTCCAGGCTTTGATGGACTATGATTGGCCCGGCAATGTCCGCGAGTTGGAAAACTTCGTGGAGCGGCTTTTTATCGTTTCGCAGGGAGCGGTGATCCGGCAGGAGGATGTGCTGCCGCTCCAGCGGCGCAATACCCGCCGGGAGACCCAGACCCTGAAAAAAGCAGTGGCCGATTTCGAAAGGCAGCACATCAAAGCAGTCCTGAACTCCGTCGATGGACGGCGGGGCGAGGCGGCCAAAATTCTAGGAATTCATCGGAATACCCTGACGGCCAAGATTAACGATTTAGATATCGTGGTGTGATCTCCACGTATTTCCCCACGCAATAAATAGAAAAGAACTGTTTTTCTTTACAAAATATAGTATTCTCATGGTACCGCCAACCAAACTGGAGAATTGCCATGCCAAGGAACATTCTTTTCGGCTGTTTGGCCATCGTTTGCATCATGATTTTATCCGCGCCCCAGTCCTCGCAGGCCGGCCGGCACTGTGGTCTTTCAGACGGGCAAACGCTGTACGTGCCCGCTTACTCCCATATCTACAGCGGTGCCCGCGACCGGGCCTACCTGCTGACCATAACGCTAAGCATTCGCAATATTGATCCGGAAAAGTCGGTTACCATTACCCGGGCCGATTACTATGAAACTCAGGGCAAGTTGCTAAAAAAACACATCGACACGCCCAAGGTTTTAAAACCCCTGGAATCCATCCGCTTTATCATCCCCGAGAGCGACAAGAGCGGTGGATCCGGCGCCAATTTCATGGTTGGTTGGAAATCTGACAAACCGGTGAACCCGCCCATAGTGGAAGCCGTCATGATCGGGACCCGATCCCAGCAGGGGATATCCTTTACGTCGCGAGGCCGGGTGATTATTTCCACAGAATAGTTGCGCAGGGCGGGTTTTACTCAGCATAACAACTCACCAAGGTCTGACGGTTGTACTTTGTAGGAGCGGCATCTTGCCGCGAAACATTAGACCTTCGGGCACGGTGATCGCGGCAAGATGCCGCCCAATTCCACAAGTGTCCGTTCATAGGTGGTAGGTTTTGGTTTAGGGCAAGGTCTGAACGTTTTTGAACCCGCAGACATAGCAGACGCTATTTCGAGGAGTTCAAAAAAGTGAAAACGCCGCCCTGGGCCAAAAGATGCCGCCTGTGGGCGGACACTATTGCATGCCTCTCAATACATAATGCAATACACCGCCATGCCGGTAGTATTCCAGTTCCGCCGGTGTATCGATGCGCGCTTTTACCTTGAAGATTACCGTGCTGCCGTCCTCTTTTTGCGCGGTCACTTCCATTTCTTTGCCCGGTGCCAGTTCCGCGATCCCTGTAACCGTGTACAATTCCGATCCATCCAGGCCTAATTCCTCACGCCCGGTACCCGGGGTAAATTCCAGGGGCAGCACGCCCATGCAAACCAGGTTGCTGCGGTGAATTCGTTCGAAGCTTTCGGCAATGACCGCCTTGACCCCCAGCAGATTGGTGCCCTTGGCCGCCCAGTCGCGGCTGCTGCCGGTGCCGTATTCCTTGCCGGCCACGACCACCAGCGGGGTGCCGCGTTCGATATAGGTCATGGCCGCGTCATAAATGGTGGTGGTTTCGTTATCCGGCATCAAGCGGGTAACGCCCCCGGAGACACCGGGGACCAGCAGGTTGTCCAGGCGGATATTGCCGAAAGTCCCGCGCATCATGACTTCGTGGTTGCCGCGGCGCGAGCCGTAGCTGTTGAAATCCGCCTCGGCCACACCATTGCTCCGCAGATAATCGGCGGCCGGGCTGTCCAGGGGAATGGCCCCGGCCGGGGAGATGTGGTCCGTGGTGACCGAGTCGCCCAAAAAGGCCAGGACCCGGGCCTGCTCGATATTGGACAGAGGCGGCGTTTCCAGATTGATGCCTTTGAAAAACGGGGGTTCCTTAATGTAGGTTGACTCCGGTACCCAGCTAAAACGTGTACTTTCAGTGACCGGCAGGGAATTCCAATTATCCGAACCGTCGTAAATGCGGCCATATTCCTCCAGATACATATCGGTCTGCACGTGTTCGGCCACGAGCGCTTTTATTTCAGCCTTGTCCGGCCATATGTCGGACAGCATAACCGGCTCGCCGTCTGTATCCGTACCGATGGGCTCGGTTGCAAAGTCGATGTCCACGCATCCCGCCAGGGCATAAGCTACAACCAGCAAGGGTGACCCAAGGTAGTTGACACGGGTCAGGGGACTGATGCGGCCTTCAAAATTGCGGTTGCCGCTCAGCACCGAGGCAACGACCAGGTCCTGGTCTTGGATAGCCGTGGCGACCGGTTCGGGCAGGGGGCCGCTGTTGCCGATACAGGTGGTGCAGCCAAACGCAATGTTATGGAATTTCAAGTCTTCCAGGTATTTCAGAAGACCGCTGGATTCCAGATAGCGGATCACTACCCGTGATCCGGCCGCCATGCTGGTCTTCACCCAAGGCTTTACGGCCAGTCCTTTTTCGATCGCTTTTTTGGCCATCAGGGCGGCACCGATCAGTACTGAGGGATTAGAGGTGTTGGTGCAGCTCGTAATGGCGGCAATAACCACGGCTCCATGTTTGAGATCGACCTGCTGGCCATTTATCTCGATCGCAGCTTGTCCGGCAGGCGTTTTGCCACTGTCGCTGAGGGCCTTTTCGAATTCCGGTTTCATATGCGTGAGGGCAATGCGGTCCTGAGGTCTTTTAGGTCCGGCCAGAGAGGTTTCGACGGATCCCATATCCAGTTCCAGGGTATCGTTGAAGATTGGCTCCGGCTGAGTATCTGTCCGGAACAACCCCTGTGTTTTGCAATATGCTTCTACCAGGGCCACCTTCTCAGGTGTACGCCCGGATAGCTTCAGATAGTCCAGGGTACGATCGTCCACAGGAAAAAAGCCCATGGTGGCGCCGTACTCCGGCGACATGTTGGCAATGGTGGCGCGGTCTTCCAGGGGCAGTGATGAAAGACCCGGGCCATAAAATTCCACAAACTTTCCGACGACACCCTTTTCGCGCAGCATCTGGGTAACCGTCAGGACCAGGTCAGTGGCCGTGACATTTTCTTGCAGCCGGCCGGTCAGCTTGAACCCGATGACCTCCGGGGTGAGCAGATAGTACGGGGTTCCCAGCAGGACTGCTTCGGCCTCGATGCCACCTACGCCCCACCCCATAATTCCCAAGCCGTTAATCATGGTTGTGTGGGAATCCAGACCCAGCAGGGTGTCGGGGAACACGACCGGCTCTCCGTCTCCATCTTTTTGGAACACCACCCGGCCCAGATTTTCGAGGTTGACCTGGTGGCAGATGCCGGCGGCAGGTGGTACAACGCTGAAATTGTTGATACTTTGCATGCCCCAGCGCAGAAAGGCGTACCGCTCGCCGTTGCGTTGATAATCCATGTCCTCGTTTTGTTTGAGGGCTGCGTGGGTGCCGAAATAGTCTACCTGCACCGAATGGTCGATCACCAGTTCGGCCGGAATGCGGGGATTTACCTTTAAAGGATCTCCGTACAGGGCTTGGGCGGCGTCGCGCATGGCAGCCAGGTCAACCACGGCCGGTACGCCTGTGAAATCCTGCAGCAAAACCCGGGCTGGCATGAACGGGACCTCTTTTTTTTCGAGGGCCTGGGGGAACCATTTGGCCATATTCTCGGCATCGAGTGCCTTGATGAGGCGGCCGTCTTCATTGCGCAGCAGGTTCTCGAGCAGGATGCGGATACTGAACGGTAGGCGTTCAATGCCCGTAAATCCGTTTTCCGCCATTTTCGCCAGGCTGAAATATTGGACTTTTCCGACCGATGATTCCAACGATGAGAGTGAATTGAAGCTGTTTGGATGGTTTGCCATGGTACCCCCCCATTTATCTGTGGCTGACAATTTGATTTTGGTTGAAATGCCGCCCGGATGGACGATCTTATAAGGGCATTCTCCGGGCATGTGGAAGCATGAATTTTTGTAGAATAACTCTATAGTTATAGGCATGAAACCGCATATTTGCAACCTTTTCGATAGTTGTTGACACTTTTTGGCAATTTGATTATAAAATCTTCTTTAATCTGAAGCGGTAGCTGCGTTTGGCGTGCGTTGCCGCTCCTTTTTTGCGGGCAGTTCTCAACCCAGATACGGGGGAATCAGGAACAGGTTGTGAAAGATAATCTGGTATCCATACTAAAGACCAAAAAAAGCACTATCGTCAAAAAGTGGTTTGAACTTGTGGTCAACTCTTATCCCCCCGACACCGCATCCTTCCTCAAAGGCCAGAAAGACCAATTTTCCAATCCGGTCGGCCACACCACCAAAAAAGGCCTGGAGGCCGTTTTCGATGAAGTTGTCAGCGGCATGGACCGCGACTCCATCGTCTCATTTCTAGACCCTATCATCCGCATCCGGGCGGTTCAGGATTTTACACCGTCCCAGGCTGTTGGATTTCTTCTCGATTTGAAAATTGTCATTCGCGAGAAGCTTAAAAAAGAGCTCAAATCAGCTCCGGTGCGGGCCGGAATGGCTGACATCGATGCGAATATTGACCGGCTGTGCTTGATCGGCTTCGATATCTTCGTCACTTGCCGGGAGGCCATTTACCAGCTCAAGGTCAATACCGAGAGAGATAAAATCTACAAAGCGTTTTCAAGGGCGGGTTTAGTTACTGAGATTTCGGATAATGGACCGGGATCTCCGGGCGCCTAAATCATACTATATGTGAGGTAATGTTAAATGAATGACAAGTATATGTATTCCCTCATAGCAGTGTTTCTGCTTGCCCTGCTGGCCTACCTGGGAGTGGAGGCAGCCGGATTGGATGTCTTATTCGGCGTCGTCTTACCCTACGTTGCCGTACTCCTTTTTATAGGAGGGTTTGTCTGGCGGGTTATGGGATGGGCCAACGCTGCGGTTCCGTTCAGGATTCCAACCACCTGCGGGCAGCAGAAATCCTTTGATTGGATCGAGCAGGCCAAAATCGACAATCCCAGCACGACCTGGGGCGTGGTTGTACGGATGTTCCTGGAAATTGTGACCTTCCGGTCTCTGTTTCGCAATACACGCATGAAAGTCAGATCAGATGGCCGGATTACCTACAGCCTGGAGCTGTTCCTTTGGCTGGGAGCCCTTGCTTTTCACTATGCCTTCTTAACCACCCTGGTGCGGCACTTTCGTTTTTTCCTGGAACCGGTTCCCATCTGCCTGCAATGGCTGGAAAACCTGGATTCATTTATGCAGTTCGGCCTGCCGGTGGTCTACATGTCCGGCGTGGTGCTCCTGGCCGCAGTGGTCTACCTGCTGCTGCGGCGACTGTTGATTACCCAGGTCCGGTATATCAGTCTGGCCTCCGACTTTTTTCCGCTTTTTCTGATCGGCGGCATCGCTTTAACCGGCATCCTGATGCGCTATCTGTCCAAAGTGGATATCGTGGGGATCAAGGCCCTGACTATGGGGCTGGTGACCTTCCATCCCGTGGTACCCGAGGGAATCAGCGGCCTGTTCTACGTCCACCTCTTTTTCGTGACGGTACTCCTGGCCTATTTCCCTTTCAGCAAATTGATGCACCTGGGGGGCATTTTCCTGAGCCCCACCCGAAATTTGCCGACCGATACACGCGCCCGGCGGCATGTCAATCCCTGGAACTACCCGGTGCATGTGCACACGTATGAAGAGTACGAGGATGAATTCCGGGAGAAGATGATCGAAGCCGGCCTGCCGGTGGACAAGATGCCCGAACCGGAACCGGAAGAAGAAGCGGCCCCCGCGGCAGCTGAAGCTGAGACCACCGAGGCAGTGGAAAAGGAGTAAGAGATGAGTGACCTTCCTAAATCAAATGAATATTACAGCGCGATAGATCACAAGCCCCCCAAAGCAAAGGGCTGGATGGATACGCCGGTTAATTTGCGCAAGGGCATTTATTGCCACTCCGCAAATCCAAAAAGCCTGGATTACGTGGGGTTGCCCAATGCCAGAAAGTTCGATCCGACCGCTGAGGACTGGCTGCTGCCGGATAACTGGCAGGAGATCATCCACAAGGGTTTCAAGGAGCGGCTCGATAAATTCCGGTCCCTGAAAGTATTTATGGATATCTGTGTGCGCTGTGGGGCCTGTGCCGACAAGTGCCACTATTATATAGGTACCGGCGACCCAAAGAACATGCCCGTCTTGCGGGCGGAACTGCTCCGCTCGGTATACCGCAACGATTTTACCAAATTGGGTAAAATCCTCGGTAAAACCAACGGCGCCCGCCCCATGACCCTGGATGTCCTGAAAGAGTGGTGGTACTACCTGTTCCAGTGCTCCCAGTGCCGGCGTTGCTCGGTGTTCTGCCCCTACGGCATCGATACCGCCGAGATCACCCTGCTGGGCCGCGAACTGCTGAACCTGCTGGGCCTGAACATCGACTGGATCGCCACCCCGGTGGCCAACTGCTACCGCACCGGTAACCACCTGGGTATCCAGCCGCACGCCTTCAAAGACATGCTCGATTTTTTCGTCGAGGATATCGAAGAGATGTCCAGCCTGCAGCTGGAACCGCAGTTCAACAAGAAGGGGGCCGACATCCTCTTTATCACCCCTTCCGGTGACGTTTTCGCCGACCCGGGTACCTACTCCTGTATGGGCTACCTGATGCTCTTTCACTACCTCAAGGAAAAATACGGGCTTGACGTGACCTGGTCCACCTACGGCAGTGAAGGCGGCAACTTCGGCTTTTTTACCTCACACGAGATGATGAAGCGCCTGAACAGCAAGATGTACATGGAGGCCAAACGTCTCGGCGTGAAATGGATTCTCGGCGGTGAGTGCGGCCACATGTGGCGGGTGATCCACCAGTATATGGACACCATGAACGGCCCGGCCGACTTTCTGGAGGAACCGGTGAACCCAATTACCGGCACCAAGTTCGAAAACGCCAAATCCACCAAAATGGTGCACATTATCGAGTTTACCGCCGACCTCATCAAACACGGCAAATTGGATCTCGATCCTAGCCGCAACGATCACCTGAGCGTAACCTTCCACGATTCCTGCAACCCCTCCCGGGGGATGGGGATGTTCGAAGAGCCACGCTACGTGATCAAGAATGTGTGCAACAATTTTTACGACATGCCGGCCAATACCATTCGGGAACAGACCTTCTGCTGCGGCAGCGGGGCCGGTCTCAATGCCGGTGAAGATATGGAGCTGCGGATGGCCGGTGGCCTGCCGCGGGCCAATGCGGTGAAACATGTCCACGAGAAACACGGGGTCAACATGCTGGCCAACATCTGCGCGGTTGACCGGGCGGCCTTACCGGACCTCATGAACTACTGGGTACCGGGTGTGGACGTAACGGGCGTACATGAACTCGTCGCCAATGCCTTGGTCATACCGGGACAAAACAGCCGACCCACTGATATGCGCGGTGAAGATATACCGGGATTGGAGTTGGAGGAGGAGGAAGACACTGATGAATGATAAAGGTAAAATCATCACGGGTTTAGTAATATTCTTCATAATATTTAGCTTCCCGTTCTGGTACAACCGGGGCAAGGCTGCTTCGGTGCCCGAACCGGTGCTTTCCCCAACAGCCAAGAAGGCCGGGGAATGCGTGCGCTCCAAGGATTACATGAAAGTCGAGCACATGCAGCTGCTGGATGACTGGCGGGATACCGTCGTTCGGGATGGGCAGAGAATCGTGACCAACAAGAAGGGCAAGGAATTTGAAATGAGCCTTTCCAATACGTGCATGGACTGCCACGATAATAAGGCCGAATTTTGTGACCGGTGCCACAATTATGCTTCGGTAAGGCCCTACTGCTGGGACTGCCACATCGAGAATCCGAAGGAGATAAAGTGATGGAAAACAGCAGACGAACATTCTTGAAGTTGGCTGGTGTTGCGGCCCTGGGGTTGACGACCAAGCCGGTTCTGGACGCCTATGCGGCGGGTGGCGGCAAAGCCCCGGATGCCCTGGTGAAACGTGGCAGCAAAGCGTTGACCGCCAAGAACTGGGGCATGGTCATCGATACCCGCAAGTTTACCTCGGCCGCCGACCTGGAGCCGATCATCGCGGTATGCGATCAGGCCCACAATATTCCCAAGTTTGAGAACAAAAAACACGAGATTAAGTGGATCTGGTCGGCACCCTATCACAACGCGTTTCCGGACAAGACCAATAAATATATGGATGCTCACAGTCACGAAGTACCGTTTCTGGTGCTCTGCAACCACTGTGAGAATCCGCCCTGCGTCCGGGCCTGCCCAACCAAGGCAACCTTCAAGCGCGAAAGCGACGGTATCGTGCTGATGGACTTTCACCGCTGCATCGGCTGCCGGTTCTGTATGGCCGCCTGTCCATTCGGGGCGCGGAGCTTCAATTTCCGGGATCCGGAGCCGTTTATCCCTAAAATCAACCCGCGGTTCCCCCGTCGGATGAAAGGCGTGGTTGAAAAATGCAATTTCTGTGCGGAGCGCCTGGCAATGGGTAAAATGCCGGCCTGCGTAGAGGCTTCCGACGGCGCCATCGCCTTCGGCGATCTGGATGATCCGGATTCCAACGTCCGGCACCTGTTGCACGAAAATTATACCATCCGGCGCAAACAGAACCTGGGAACGGAACCGTCGGTCTATTACATCGTCGGTGGCGGCGGCGGATCGGAAGAAGAGCACGGATAAAACGTGGTTTCCCGCGGTATCAATAAGAACCATTACCTTATAAATCGGTTCACGACATAGTGTGAGGTGGTTATGCTAGATTTAGTAGTCAAAGGAAGTAAAAAATACTGGGGCCTGCTCGGGATCCTCGGCGCGATCGTCGCCTTCGGGGCTTTTTTCTATTTCAAGCAGCTCAGCTTCGGGTTGGGAATTACCGGCATGAGCCGGGATGTATCCTGGGGGTTTTATATTGCCCAGTTTACATTTCTGGTCGGAGTGGCCGCCGGAGGTGTCATGGTGGTATTGCCGTATTACCTGCACGACTACAAGGCGTTCGGCCGGATTACCATCCTGGGAGAGTTTTTGGCCATTTCGGCCGTTACCATGTGCCTGCTTTTCATCCTGGTGGACCTCGGGCAACCCATGCGGATGCTGAACGTCATTTTCTATCCGACGCCCAACTCCATGCTGTTTTGGGATATGATCGTGCTGAATGGGTACCTCTTTTTGAATATTCTGATCGGGTGGAATGTCCTCGAGGCGGAGCGCAACGGCACCCACTATGGGCTCTGGCTGAAACCGTTCATCTACCTGTCCATTCCCTGGGCGGTCGGTATCCATACGGTTACGGCCTATCTGTACTGCGGCCTGCCGGGCAGACATTTCTGGCTGACCGCTATCCTGGCGCCGCGCTTTCTGGCCTCGGCCTTTGCAGCCGGCCCGGCCTTGCTGATCATACTGTGTTTGATCGTGCGGAAGTTCACCAAGTTCGATCCGGGTCGGGAGCAGATTCAGAGCTTGGCGAAGATTGTCACCTACGCCCTTATCCTCAATGTGTTCTTCCTGCTCTGTGAGGTGTTTGTGGCATTTTATAGCAATATTCCGGGCCACATGGATCACCTCAAGTACCTGTTTGTCGGGCTGCACGGACACAACACCCTGGTGCCCTGGATGTGGTCCGCCATCGCCCTGATGTTGATCGCAATCATTCTGCTGCTCATTCCGACCTGCCGCCGGAACGAAGGTGTCCTGGCCGTTGCCTGCGCCATGTTGTTTATCGGTGCGTGGATCGATAAAGGCATGGGCATGATCGCCGGTGGGTTCGTACCGAATCCCCTGCATGAGGTAAACGAATACATGCCCTCCGGGCCCGAAGTGGCAATTACTCTGGGAGTCTGGGCCGCCGGGTTCATTGTCCTGACCGTCCTTTTCAAGATGGCTACCGGGGTCAAGGAGGAAGCCGCTGGCGTATAACCGGAAACAAATCTAAAAATAGAGGGTACCTAGAGAGGGTCCGCCGTTGGGCGGACCCTTTTTTTATGGAATGGATCTGGTGGGAATTGATTCTCGCGAGACGCCGACCACCTTAAAAGTCCTGAAACTCATCAGTCTCGTGCTCGAAGGGGATCATTTTTTCCGGGCGAATTTCGCGGCTCTGAACTTCTTGCGGTCTTTCCTGCGTGGGCATGGTTTTTTCCACACTGTCCCCGCTTTCATCAACCGTATGGTCTTTTCGACGACTACCGCCGACAATCGCAACCAGGTCATCAACATAATCCTTCATGTTTACGGCCTGATCACTCATTTCGGCTGAGGAGGACGCCGATTGCTCGGCGCCGGCAGCGTTCTGCTGGACAACCTTGTCCATCTCGACAACCGCCCGGTTGAGTTGCTCGATACCCTCGGCCTGCTCGTTGGAAGCAGCGGCGATCTCACCGACCAGGTCGCCAACCTTGGAGGCACTTTCAGCAACTTTACCAAATGCCGTATTGGTGTCGGCCACCAGGCTGCCACCATGATCGATTTTTTTCACGGTCCCCTCGATCAGTTCGGCCGTGTCCTTGGCTGCATCCGCGGCGCGCATGGCCAAATTACGGACCTCATCCGCCACCACGGCGAAACCGGCCCCGGCTTCACCTGCCCGAGCGGCTTCCACCGCCGCGTTCAGGGCCAACAGGTTGGTCTGAAACGCGATTTCATCAATCGTTTTTATTATCTTAGAGGTCTCTTCGCTGGCCTTGGAAATCTCGTCCATGGATCCGGTAAGCTGAGTCATGGATTCATTGGCCTGGCAAACCACCTGGTTGGCAGACTGCATGAGGCTGTCGGCCTGGCCGGCATTCGTAGCATTCTGCTTGGTCATGGAGGACATCTCTTCCAGGGAAGATGAGGTCTCTTCTATGGTGGCCGCCTGTTCGGAGGCGCCTTCCGCCAGACTCTGACTGGCGGTTTGCATTTGGCCGGATGCGGAGGCGACATCATTCGCACTGTTTTGGAGCCCATTGATGACGGCGTTGATGGGCCGGGTTATGGAACGAATGATGAATACAGCCAGCAGGATGGAAATGAGTGCACCGGCGCTCAACGCGATGATCAGCACCAGGGTAACGGTCTTTTGAACTTGCTCCAGGGACTTGATGCGATTTTCCTTGGCCTGCTCAACCTTCGCTTCGGCAGCTTTGCGCTCTTTTTCCATCTGGGCGCGGATACTCTGCAGGAGACCTTGCCCTATAGCTGTCAACGCTGTTCCGTATTCATTCAGGCCTTCAATGGTAGACTTAAGTTGCAAAAAGATATTGCGGGTTTCCAGGGTCTGGTTATAAGCGCTATAGGCGATCTCTTTGTATTGGGTCGCAGTTTCCTTATACACCGTTTCTTTCAGCACCTTGGAGGTCTGCCGCATGGAGGCGGTCTCAGCCTTCATGCGCTTGTCGAAATGTTCGGTGAGCTGTTCGATAAAGGTGACGTCATCGGTCAGGAGATATTGCGACCGCATGGAGGCAATGAAATCGACCGTCCGGAAACCTTCTTTGATCATGGATTCAAAATGACTTTCAACCGGAGACAGTTCTTCGCCAGCCATCTGCAACTCAAAACGATTGGTGGTAATGAGGGACTCGCTTTTGGTCAACCATTCCTTCAAGGAGGCGAAGTCCTTGCTGGTGGCATCATTCAGGACCTCTATCTGGTGGTGCAGCTTGACGATTTCCGCAAAATCCTGCTGATAATATTCCAGGGTGGTTCCCAGGTTATCAACTGCCTCGCTTTTCTCCACCGATTTGAGGACATCCAGAGCATTGGCAATATGTTCTTCCAACTGCTGTACGTATTGAGGATCATAGAATTGAAGATAGCTTTTTTCGGCGATACGCGCATACTGCACGCTGTCAAGCACGGCCTGGATCTGGTTCAAACGCTTTCGGGCGGCCTGGGCCTTATCCCGGTAATCATTGTTGGCCTGCTCCATCAGGGCGAAGTTTTCATTGTTCGCCTTTTTTACACTGGTATTGGAAATAGTTTCGATAACGACTACTGCCCCTACAAAAACCAGTCCCAGGCAGACCAGCAGGATCAATTTTAAGTTGATGGATAATTTATTCATAATTTTTTCCTGATGTTAGCGTTACGTGTTATCGAAGGGCATAGCTCCAATTTAACGTGCCCACGGGTCCGGAGAATTATTTGCTTTGTATTTTGGCGATGACCGCCGGATCATAGGTACCGCAGCCGGCTACGAACGTATCATCGCCGAACGTTACCTGTTTTACATAGGAGATTTTCGCCGAAGGTTTTTTCTCTCCGGGTTTCGGCCACATATAGTCGACCCATCCGCCGCCTTCTTCCTCGGCGACTTCGTTCATGACGGCAAAAAACAGCTTGCCGGTGGGGTCGGCCAGGTTGATCAGGTTTCTACCATTGAGTTTGTACTTGATGGGATGCATCCGCATGACGCCGTTCTGGTCGTGAATCCAAATGTAGGTGCCGGCAAAAATAAAGTCGGAATCTTGGCCCTGAAACTCGGGAAAGGCGGCCGCGCCCTTTTTACCGAGCAGCGCCACAGCTTCATCCACTTTTTTCATGATCAAGTCAGTCGTCAATGGCTCACTTGAAGTTGAGACTGCTTTCGCCTCGGAAGATTTGGCCAATTCGGCCGGTGACATCTCGGCCGCGACACTGCCGAATCCTGTAAAAATTAATACGGCTACCGTAAAGATGCTGGTTAGAATCATTCTTTTTGGCATGATGTTTCCCCCTTGTGTTTGGTAAATTAAAAAAGTGAAGCTTGCCTTATAGTCAAACTTTTTACGGGCCTTGTTTCAGAATGAACTCCGGTGGTCGTGTCGTTACAAAAGAGCTGTCAGCCGTATTCGAGATGGTACAGCGGCCTTCTTTGTGGGGAACTATTGTTACAATATCCATGCCGGTATTTAAAAAAGAAGGGCTTCCGGGATTAAAGATATTAATTACAGTGCGTTGCAAATTAATGGCGAAGGTAGCGTTCCGAGCCCAAGGGCGCGCCAATATGACGCATCTTCGCCGAGGAGTTATATAATCTTTATATAATTCGGGGAGTTGTAATTTGGGGCCAGTTTGGCCACAAGCATGTCATTTTGGCGTATCAACACCATCCTCAATTGGCAGGTCAAGGGGCATCCTGAAAATCAGTCCGTCTTCAATCACACGGCAATACTTTGACTTATTAGCCGTTTAGGCCTGATCGTAAATGCGCTCTTTTCTCTTGACAGAGAAGACCCACCATTTTAAATGTTCATCAGTTCAGGTGCTCGTAGAGAGACCACGGTCTCGCAGAGCTTAATAGGGAACTCCGTGAAAATCGGAGACGGGCCCGCCGCTGTAATCGGGGACGAACGCCGCAACCATGTCACTGTTCAGCGAGCGCTTTGAAAATACCCAATTTTGTTTTAGTTCAAGGCGGGTTAGAGCTTTAACCACAGGAATACACCGAGTATTTCGAGGATTAAACATCTAACCCAGAACAGGAATGAAGCAAAGGGGGATGTTTTCAAAAAGCTCGCAAATCTGGATGGGAAGGCGCGGGCAGTAGGACGAACCGAGAGTCAGAAGACCTGCCTGGATGTGTGGCGTACCCTTTATGGACAAAAGGCCGCCCGACTGATCTCAAGGATAAAAAGGGACATCCCCGGATCGAATTTAATTGGTCCGGGGATTTTTATTTGGCCGGACCCAAGCCCCGATGGCAAAGGAGGAGGTTTATGTTTCATCCCCTGCGGTTATTCCTTGTGCTCGGTTTTTTAATGCTGCCTGTGAATGCCCACGCCGGACATCACGGCAAGCCCTGTGAGCGTAAGGACGGAATTCTGCTGGTGGCGTTTGGGACCAGCCTGCCGGCCGCCCAGGTTGCCTTCGATAATCTCGATCGCCAGGTAAAAGCCGCCTTTAAAGGCATTCCGGTGCACTGGGCCTATACGTCCCATATGATTCGCAAAAAATTGGCCAAGCAGGGAAAGCAGCTCGATTCGGTCGCCATGGCCCTGGCCAAAATGATGGACGCGGGGTTTACCCATGTGGCTGTGCAGTCCCTGCATACCATCCGGGGCGAAGAGTACGATAACCTGGTAGGGACTGTAAGGGCTTTTCGTCATATGCCCGAAGGCATTCGGAGCATCACCGTGGGCGACCCCCTCTTGTCCTCCCAGGCGGATATCGAATTGGTTGCGGCGGCCGTCCTGGCCAATATTCCGGCCCAGCGGAAAAAAAAGGATGCCGTGGTCCTGATGGGCCACGGGAGCCACCACCCGGCCAACGCCTTTTATGCCGCTTTGATGTTCAATCTGCAGCGACGGGACCCGTATGTGTATGTGGGTACCGTAGAAGGCGCTCCGGAACTCGATGAGATTCTGGCCATGTTGGCGCCGAAAATGACCCGCAAGGTCTACCTGATGCCGTTCATGTCAGTGGCCGGTGATCATGCCCGCAATGACATGGCCGGTCCGGAGGAGGATTCCTGGAAATCGGTTTTGAGCCGGGCTGGCTATCAATGTGAAGCGATCCTCAAGGGGACGGCGGAATACGATAATTATGTCGCCATCTGGATTGCACACCTGCAGGAAGCCTATGAGCGGCTTTGCAAGAGAAAGGGACATGGCCCCAAATAATCCGGCAGACGGAAATCATAAACAGATTGGCCCGCGGGGCCTAATCCTTCAGATGGGTGTGCTCACCGCTGTGCTGCTGCTCGTTATCGTGGTTTCTACTTCCTTGGGATACCTGTCCATCCCGTTTACCAGTGTGGTTAAGATCATCTTTGCCCACCTGGTTGGAAAAACGGAGCTTTTGAGTAGTTTAGATGAACGCTTCCTGGCCGTTGTAATGGATATCCGGCTTCCGCGCATCCTCGCGGCCGCCGTCGTAGGCGGCGGCCTGGCCGTGGCCGGCGTGGTTTTCCAGGGTATCCTGCTCAACCCGCTGGCCGACCCCTATACCCTCGGGGTGTCTGCCGGAGCCGCATTTGGAGCCGCCATTGCCATCTTGCTGAATATCGGGTTCATGGGCGGTTTCAATGTTCCGGTTTTCGCTTTTGTCGGTGCCCTGGCTACACTGTTTGCCGTGATCTACCTGTCCAGCAGCGGCGATGGCGGAACGCACAGCCTGTCATCCAACAACCTGATCCTCTCCGGCATCATCGTGGCGGCCATTCTTTCGGCGGGGATCAGTTTTCTCAAATACATTGCCGATGAGAACGTAGCCGTGATCATTTTCTGGCTCATGGGCAGTTTTGCATCCATGACCTGGACCAAGGTAGGGCTAGTTTTCGTTTTTATCTGCCTTGGTTCCGGGATCGCCTTGTTTTGGGCCCGTGACCTGAATGTCATGTCATTGGGTGACCGGGCGGCCGCCTCTTTGGGTGTCGATACCCGCCGGGTAACACTTGTACTGCTGCTGACCGCTTCCATGGTCGCGGCGATCTGTGTGTCCATATCCGGCATTATCGGGTTTGTCGGTTTGTTGGTGCCGCACATGATGCGGACATTCACCGGCCCCGACAATCGCAAACTTATCCCGGTTTCACTTCTAGCCGGAGCAACATTGCTCCTTGGCGCGGACACGGTAACCCGGGCCATCCTGCCTGTGGAGGTGCCCATCGGGGTATTGACCGCCCTCATCGGTGGGCCGTTTTTCTGCTACATTTTCAGAAAGCGGCAAGTATCCGGGAAGGGCGTGTAAGCATGGGGTTCAAATTGCGGGACATCTCGTTTGCCTATGGCCCCAAGGAGGTCCTGCGGGCCGTTTCGATCACTTTGGAACCCGGCCGTTTCTACGGGGTGATTGGACCCAATGGATGCGGTAAAACCACGCTGCTCGATCTTATGGTCGGGCACCAGCCGCCGGCGGCCGGCGAGATTCAGTATAACCGGAAAGTGCTGGCCGCCTATTCACGCCGGCAGCTTTCCCGTGAAATTGCCCTGGTACCCCAGAACTTTTATATCAATTTCCCTTACACTGCCCGGGAAATTGTGATGATGGGACGCTATCCCTACATACCCCGGTTTGCCCGGCCGTCTCCGGAAGACCATGCTGTGGTTGACGGCATTATGGAGCAAACCGGAACGCTGATTTTCCGGGACCGGCGGGTAACGGATTTGAGTGGGGGCGAACGCCAGCGGGTCGTGTTTGCCCGAGCCCTGGCCCAGGACACGCCGGTCCTGTTTCTGGATGAGGCCACGTCCAACCTGGATATCAATCACACCTTGAGCCTGCTGAAAGTAGTGCGTCAACGTATGACATCCGGAGGACGAACCGTGGTGGCGGTCCTGCAGGACGTCAACCTGGCGGCCATGTACTGCGATGAATTGATTTTTATGCAAAAGGGTCAAATACATACGCGCGGTGATACCGATGTCGTATTGAACCCGGATACGTTAAAAGCTGTTTTCGATGTCGAGACGGACATCGTTTTTAATCCCTACTCGGAGTCGAAACAGGTGGCCTTCAAGAAATGAGACATGTACTGACACGCATCTCCAAGCACAGCCGGATATTGCTGGCAGCGGTCTGTATGACCCTGATCCTGACCGGTTTGGGAGCGGCCATCGAAATCGAGGACCATGCCGGTCGCTCCATATCGGTTGAAAAACCGTTTGTCCGTATTATTTCGCTCTACGGCGCACACACCGAAAACCTGGTGATGCTGGGGCATGCGAATGCGATAATAGGCATATCCAGCAGTGACCGCAGACTGGCCGCGGTTAAATCCCGGCCGGTTTACTCCTACCACGATGACCCCGAAAAATTCATTGCGGCGCAACCGGATTTGGTCCTGATCCGGCCTATGATCGATCGGGCCTATCCTGCTCTGATCGAGAAATTGGAGAAAAACCGCATTACCGTCTTATCTCTGCAGCCCGGGACAGTGACTGAAATGTTTGCCTATTGGGAAGTGCTGGGAGCGCTGACCGGACGAAATCGGGAGGCCCTTCAGATGGTGACGGATTTTTCGCGGGCTGTGGATCGTTTTGACGCGGTCACACAGCAGGTGCACCCTAGAAAAAAGGTCTACTTTGAAGCTATCCACACCCGGATGAAAACGTTCACACCGGATTCAATGGCGGCGTATGTTCTGCAAACGGCAGGCGGGATCAATATTGCGGCGGACGCGCAGCAGGTGCGTGCAACCAATATCGCCTATTACGGCAAGGAACGTCTGATCGGCAAGGCCGCTGAAATTGATGTGTACCTGGCTCAAGTCGGCGCGATGAATCAGACCACAGTTGCGGCGATTAAAGCAGAGCCGGGCTACCGGGTCATCAAGGCGGTTAAAAACGATGAAGTTTACCTGATCGATGAACAGATCGTATCACGACCGACCCTGCGACTGCTGTGTGGGATTGCCGAAACAGGGCGGATCCTTTACCCGAGGCTGTTCCGGGACCAGATCCTGGACATTTTAAGCGCGGTTGACCGGGTACAATGCCAATCAGGGAGGGGGTCTCATTAAAGGCTTTGTCATAGCCGCGACCAAAAGCGGCAGCGGAAAGACGACTGTTTCCCTGGGGCTTATGGCGGCCTTGAAACGGCGCGGTCTGACCGTGGCGCCGTTCAAAGTTGGACCGGACTTTATCGACCCGGGGCACCACACCAAAATTACCGGCCGGATCAGCCGCAACCTGGATGGCTGGATGCTGCCGGCGGCCTATAACCGCGAATGCTTTCAGCAGGCGGCTGCGGGTGCCGACATAACCGTGGTCGAGGGTGTGATGGGCCTCTATGACGGGTATGACGGCAAAAGTGAGGCCGGTTCTACCGCCCAGATGGCAAAACTGATTGGACTGCCGATAGTCCTGGTTGTCGATGCGGCCAGCATGGCCCGCAGCGCGGCGGCACTCGTGCAGGGATTTGAAAACTTTGACAACCAGCTGGAATTTGCCGGCGTGATTTTCAACAACCTGGGCAGTGCCGGGCACCTGCAATACCTGACGGACGCTTTGGAAGCCAATGTGCGCATGCCCTGTCTGGGGGGCATCCTGCGCAGCGAACAGGTGGCGATTCCGGAGAGGCACCTGGGCCTGGTAACCGAGGACGAACATATCCTGACGGCTGAACGGGAAGCCCGGCTGGCAGATTTGTTGGAAGCGCATGTCCATATAGACCGGCTGCTGGAACGTTTGGACGATCATGAGCAATCCAAATTCCCCGGTAAGAGCGGCAGTCCCGAACCCGACAATCAGTTTAGAATCGGGGTGGCCCGCGACAAGGCCTTTTGCTTTTACTACCAGGACAATCTGGACTTGCTGGCGGCGGCCGGGGCGCAAATTGTTTACTTTGCACCCACTGAAGACCGATCTCTGCCGCCGGATCTGGATGGCCTGTATTTGGGCGGCGGATACCCGGAGCTTTCCGCCCGCATCTTGAGTGAGAACACCGGGATGCGCGCCGACATTCAGAACCATAGCCGGCAAGGCCTGCCGATATATGCCGAGTGCGGGGGCTTTATGTATCTGTGTGCGGCCTTGACCGATCAACAGGGGCGCGCCTATCCCATGGTTGGTTGTTTCCCCTTTCGGACACGGATGGCGCCGCGGCTCCGGGCCCTGGGGTACCGGGAAGTCACCCTATCCCGGGATACAATTCTGGGGGCCGCGGGACAACTGATCCGGGGGCACGAATTTCACTATTCCGCGATCGAAGAAGATCCCGGCAGTGATGTGGAAACAGTATACACGGTAACCAAGCGCGCCGGCCACCAGATACAGGCCGGCGGTTACCAGGTCCATCGCACCTTGGGCAGTTATACCCACTTGCATTTTGGAAGCTGTCCGACGGCAGCCAGCGCATTTATCAACACCTGCCGGATCTATCGGCAGGAAAGGAACCAGGTATGAAACCCGATGAAATCGAAGCGCTAAGCTTCAAGATTATTGATGAGGAGGCGGGGCCGCACGATTTTCCGGATGACAGGTGGCAAATCGTTCGCCGGATGATCCACACCTCGGCTGACTTTGATTATCTGCAGACCACACGCATTCATCCCCGGGCGGTTGCCGCCGGAATCCGGGCAATTCAGAACGGGCGAGCGGTGTTCACTGATACGCATATGGCCCTGGCCGGAATCCGAAAACAGAGCATTGAAAAATTCGGGGGCACGGCCAGGTGTCTGATCAACGATCCGGCCGTAATTGATGCTGCCCGGCAGGCTGGTACAACTCGGGCCAAGGCCGCTGCTCAGGCGGCCGCCGCAGAGATGCAGGATGGCATTTACGTGGTCGGTAATGCTCCCACCGCACTTCTGGAGGTTATCCATCTGATTTCCGAAAAAGAAGCCGCACCGGCCCTGGTAGTGGGGCTGCCGGTTGGGTTCGTGAATGCCGCCGAATCCAAGCAGGCCCTGATGGATCTCGATATTCCCTATATATCCAATGTCGGTCGCAAGGGTGGGTCCAATCTTGCGGCAAGCGTCATCAACGCCCTGATTATTCAGGCAACAGCAGAAGGCAGGCAACCAAATGGCTAAATCAGCGGGCAAACTTTACGGTATTGGTGTCGGTCCGGGCGACCCGGACCTGATTCCGGTGAAGTCATTCAAAATCCTTCAGAAGGTGGATCTGATTTTTGCAGCGTCCTCTTCCAAAAACAACCACAGTCAAGCCGTAAATATTGCGGCACCGCACATACCGGAATCGTCACAGGTGATCGTTTTGCCTTTTCCCATGACCAAGGATATGGCGGCCAAAAAACAGGCCTGGGAGGAAAATGCGGCCACCATCATCGCGGCCCTTGAAAAAGGTCACCACGCCGCATTCTTGACCCTGGGGGACACGATGACCTATTCCACTTGCGGCTACATTATCCAGGCCGTCCAGGAGCTCGCCCCACATATCGAAATTGAGACCGTCCCCGGGATTACGTCCTATCAGGCGGCCGCGGCAACGGCGAACACGCCCCTCATGGAAGGTGAGGAATCCTTACTGATTCTCTCGGGCGTGCAGGGCGGTGACAATTTGCGCAAACACATGAACAGCGCCGAGAACGTGGTGTTCCTTAAAGCCTACAAAAATATGGATGACATCGTTGCCTCGGTAGAGGAAGCCGGGTTGATCGAAAACAGCTATGGCATTATCAATTGCAGCCTGGAAGATCAGGAAATTGTCCGCGATATTAGAGAACTGCGGGACAGGGTTCCCAAATACTGGACCCTGATTGTGGCCAAGAAAGGTTCTAAAGCGCAGTTGAAACAGCCGGCATGAGTCACAAGAAAAAATCACTGCTCAAACCGCTGACGATTTCAATGACGATTTCGCTGGTTGTTTTCCTGGCCGGTATTTTGTTGATCGACAAACTGAACCTGTCGCTGGTGGCCGCCAAATTACTGTGGCCCCTGGTACGGCTCATGCTTTTCATTCTGGTCGGCTTGACTGTGGGCCAGATTATAGAATTGGCCGGTTGGACGCGTTACCTGGCCCGGATATCGCGTCCGGCCTTCCGGTTTGCCCGTCTGGGTGACCGGTGCAGCGCGGCGTTTACGACCGCTTTTTTTTCGGGTGCTGCCGCCAATGCCATGCTCATGGAGTTCTACAGCGATGGCAAGATCACAAAAAAGCAGCTTTATTTAACCAACTTGCTCAATCAGTTGCCGGCCTATTTTTTACACGTGCCGACAACCTTCTTTATTATTCTGCCGCTCACCGGCACCGCCGGCATTATCTACTTCGCCCTGACTCTGGCAGCGGCACTGCTCAGAACGGTCGTTTTTATGATCTATGGTCACCTGAAACCGGCGGTAAGCGGGCCGGAAGAGCCTACGGCCGCGATACCCGATCCTAAAACTAGCGGGGAAGGTTCCCGTTGGACCGTTATCTGGCGCGGTGTCAGACAGAAGTTGCCCGGCCGGATCGGGCGGATCGCGGTTTGGGTGGTGCCCATTTATATTTCGATTTTCATGATCAATGCCATGGGATTTTTTGAAAGTGCCCGCAATCTGCTGGCGGATTTTGTGGTAACTGCCTTCATTCCCATGGAGTCGCTTTCACTGGTGATTCTCAGCTTCGTCGCCGAGTTCACTTCGGGTTTTGCAGCGGCGGGGGCCCTTTTGGATGCTGGGGTGCTGACGACCAAACAGGCTGTGCTGGCGCTTATCATCGGCAATATCGTGGCGTTTCCGGTGCGGGCGCTGCGGCACCAGTTGCCGCGCTACGTCGGCATTTTTGCGCCGAAAATGGGGACCCAACTACTGTTACTGGGACAGGGTCTGCGAATTTTGAGCGTGGTGTTGGTAGCGGTGATCTATTACTTGATCGGCTAGAATGGGTATGTCAAACACGCAACGTAAAAAATTGAGATCGGGGTTTTCCACCGGTACAGCTGCGGCGGCTGCCGTGAAGGGCGCCCTGACCCTGCTGGTACACGGCAAGGCTCCGCAGCGTGTAAGAATACCGTTTTTATCCAAGGGGCATGTGGATATCCCGGTGCACACCTGTTTTGTGGAGACTCACGGCCGGAAAGCCGTGTGTACCGTGATCAAAGACGCCGGCGACGATCCGGATGTCACCAACAAGGCCGAGATCGGCGCCCGGGTAATGCTTGACGGTCGCCAATCCACCGGTGATATCAAGATTACCGGCGGTAAGGGCGTGGGGCGCGTCACCAAGCCGGGCTTGGAAGTTCCACCCGGGCAGGCTGCGATTAATCCCGGTCCAGTTAAGATGATTAAAAATGCCGTGGCGGCAGTCTGCCGGGATTTAGAACAGATGCCGGCTTTGGAGGTAGAAATTTTCGTGCCGGCCGGGGAGAAACTGGCGAAGAAGACCCTGAACAGCCGCCTGGGTATTTTAGGCGGGATATCTATTCTCGGTACGACCGGGATCGTGCGCCCCATGTCCCACTCGGCGTATATCGCGACCATTACCTCGGCACTGTCGGTTGCCCGCGCATCCGGTCTCGATACCGTGGTCCTGACGACCGGCCGGCGCAGCGAGCGGTTCTCCCAGGCTGTATTTGAACGTTTCCCGGAAGAGGCGTTTATCCAGATGGGCGACTTTTTTGAAAAAACGCTGCAATCCGCGGCCAGGGAGACACTGCCACGTGTTATCCTGGCCGTGTTCTTCGGCAAGGCTTTAAAAATGGCCCAGGGGATTCCCCATACCCACGCCTCGAAAGCACAGTTGACCCTTGATAAACTGTCACAGTGGGCTATAGATGTGACGAGTGATCGCGATTTCGGGCAGCGTATTGCCCAGGCCAATACCGCCCGGCATGCCTTAGATATTATTTTAAATGCCTACCCGGCGGTTATCAAGCATGTGGGCGGCCGCATGGTTGCCGCCGCCCGAAAATTTGCAGGGGAACAGCCAGATATCCGGGGTGTGATATTCAACTATGATGGGACAATCGTTTTTGATTCGGAACTGGCTGGTAAATAAATCAATATAAGGCCGCAATTCTTCTCGACAGGGAGGAAGTTTTTCTCCTCCCCCTTGACGGGGGAGGCCGGGTGGGGGTGCTGATGTGAGACCCACACAGTGCGGACATAAAAACACCTAACGTTTAGAGTAACACTATGAAAAAGGTCACCATCATCGGCATGGGTATGTCACCCAAAGACTTGACGGACGCACATCTTGATCTCATCCGGTCGGCAGATGTTCTCGTCGGCGGAAAGCGCCACCTGGAAGCCTTTAAGGACACCCCGGCTAAAAAGATGGCGATTACTAAAAAACTGACTGTTTTGGTGAATTCCATAGAAAAAGCGATGCAGTCGCACAGGGTGGTTGTGCTGGCATCCGGTGATCCCCTGTACTATGGAATCGGTCCGCGCTTGATCAACGCCCTGGGAGCGAAGAACGTCGCCATACACCCCAATGTCAACTCGGTGGCTGCAGCATTTGCACGCATTGGTAAACCCTGGCAGGACGTGCAGGTTGTCAGCCTGCACGGGCGGGGCAATGAACAGGGCCTGTTGGAAAGCTTGAGCGGCCCTGCGCCGGTGGCGGTTTTTACCGATCCGCGGAACACGCCGGCCCGGATTGCCGGCAAGCTGCTTAACGCACAGATATCCGGGTATGACATGTGGGTCTGCGAACAAATGGGCACGGATCGTGAGAAGGTGAACCGGTATACCCTGCGTGGTGCCGCCCGCCGTAAGTTTACGTCACCGAACATGGTTGTTCTGCAGGGCACCACATCAGCAGCGCCGGTCAACGCCAAACTTTCCCTGGGGACACCGGACCATTTGTTTGTTCACGAGCGGGGTTTGATTACCAAGGCGGAGGTGCGGACCGTCTCATTATCCAAGCTGAAACTTGAGGCCAAACACGTGCTCTGGGATATCGGGGCCGGGAGCGGCAGTGTTGCCATCGAGGCGTCCCTATTCGTCACCCGGGGGAAGATTGTCGCCATTGAAAAAAATGCCGACCGGGTCAACCAGGTTGTCAGTAACGGGGAGCGGTTCAACGTTGAGAACTTAAGGGTTGTCCGGGCCGAATATCCAGTAGATTCTGTGCGGTTGCCCGCACCGGATCGTATTTTCATCGGCGGTGCGGGGCGTAATCTGCGGGCCGTCATCAAGGCGGGTGTGTCCCGACTTAAAAAAAATGGGCGCATAGTCATCAATACCGTGCTGCTAGCGAACATCGATGCGGCCGTAAAAGCGCTGCAGCAGGCCGGCTTTGCCACCGAAGTCGTCCAGGTCCAGGTCAGCCGGAGCAAGGACATGCCCTGGAGTGCCCGCATGGAAGCGCAAAACCCGGTTTGGATCATCACCGGGCAGCGGGAGAAATGAGCAGTATGCATACGAAATCCAAGGACAACCCGGTGCTTTTTGTCGGGGCGGGTCCGGGCGACCCGGATCTTATTACCGTTAAGGGCCAGCAGGCCTTGATGCAGGCTGACCTGATCATTTACGCCGGCTCCCTCGTGCCCGAAGCAGTTTTGAAGTGGGCACCGACGGATGCTGAAAAAGTGAACAGTGCCTCCCTGCACCTGGATGAAATCATTGACCGCATCCAGACCGCCCGGGATACAGGTAAACGGGTTGTACGCCTGCACACCGGCGACCCCAGCCTATACGGGGCGATCTTTGAACAGATGGCCCAGCTGGAGAAGTGGTCCATCCCTTACCAGGTCGTCCCGGGAGTGACGGCTGCATTTGCGGCCGCAGCAGCCATGGGTATCGAGTATACGCTGCCCGAGGTGTCCCAGACCCTCATCCTGACCCGCATGGCCGGCCGGACGCCCGTACCCGAGAAAGAGGCCCTGGCTTCCCTGGCCGCGCACAATGCCTCTATGGCCATTTACCTGAGCATTACGCTGGTAGAGGAGGTTGCGGCGATTCTAACCGGCGCCTACGGAGCTGATTCACGCTGTGCCATCGCTTTTCGGGTTAGTCAGCCTGAAGAAAAAATCGCGTGGACCACTCTGGGACAATTGGTTGAAACCGTGCGAGCGGAAAACATAACCCACCAGGCCCTGATCATCGCCGGTCGGGTCCTGGATGTGGATGTTGATAATCTGGTTCACAAATCCAAGCTGTATGACAAGAATTTTGCCCACGGATATCGGAAGTAATTACGGCATGCAAGCAGCTGATACAGATACGATCGCCATCTGGGTCGTCACCCCGAACGGCCAGGTGTTGGCCGAAAAAATCGCCGTACACCTGCGGGGGGCGGATATATTTATTTCACAAAAACTTGAACCACGGGCAGTTGCGCAGACATTTGACCGCTTGGCACCGGCCGTTGCCGAGCACTTTCGGGCTTATACCGGACACGTTTTCATCATGGCGGCCGGCATCGCAGTGCGCATGATTGCTCCGCACCTTTCGGATAAAACAACAGATCCGGCGGTGGTTGTACTCGATGAGCAGGGACACCATGCGGTCAGCCTTGTTTCGGGGCATATCGGCGGCGCCAATGTGCTGGCGGAGGATATTGCCGTGATTATCGGCGCCCGGCCGGTAATCACCACAGCGACTGATGTCAGCGGAGTCCCGGCTATTGACACCATTGCCGTTGAAAAAGACCTGGTGATCGAGAACCCACCAGTAATAAAACGAATCAATATGGCATTTATTCGCGATCAGCACGTCCATCTGTACGATCCAGCCGATGTTCTGACCGGGACGATCCCTGAAAGCAGTTTGGACAGAGTTGAACACATCGCGGATTTTTGGGGTGCTGCCGGTCCAGGGATCTGTGTTTCCGACGCCGTGGTCGCGGTTCCGGAAAACGTGCTGGTCTTGCGCCCGCAGTCCCTGGCGGCCGGTATGGGGTGCAATCGCAATACGAGCAAAGAAGAGATGGAGTCCCTGTTAAAGGAAACCCTCGTACGGAATAATCTTTCCATAAACAGCATAAAGAGTATCGCTTCAATTGACATCAAGAAGGACGAGCCGGGCCTGTTGGCCCTGGGGAAAGATTTGGACCGCCCCCTCGTCTTTTTCAACAAAGAAGAACTCAACGCCGCCCGGGGCATCGAGAATCCCTCGGCCACGGTGGCCACCCATACAGGAGCTAAAAGTGTATGCGAAGCAGCCGCAATTCTCGCCACGAATCAGGGCAACCTGATCGTACCGAAAGAGAAAAGCAAAAATACCACGGTGGCGATAGCCCGGGTAGCCTCTATATAGTAGGGATCGGACCCGGCGACCCGGCTCATATGTCCCTGCGGGCCCATGAAGTGTTCCAGCAGGTTGATACCGTGGCCGGTTATACGACCTACCTTGATTTGATCCGGCCCCTGATTGATGGCAAGGAAACCATCAGTACCGCTATGCAAAAAGAAGTGGATCGGGTGGAAGCGGCCCTTGATGCAGCTTTGGCTGGGAAGGCCTGCGCCATTGTTTCCAGCGGTGATTCGGGGATCTATGCCATGGCGGGACTGGTTTTTGAAATCTGTCAGATCAAAAAGATCACCCTGGTGCCGCCCGGAAAACAATCCCCTCCCGACAGTCCGCAGCCGGCATTGCCTATCGAAGTCGTGCCGGGTATTCCGGCCCTGTGTGCCGGTGCGGCGTTGTTGGGCGCCCCGTTGACACACGATTTTGCTGTTATCAGTCTCAGTGACCTGCTAACACCTTGGGAAGTCATCGAAAAACGTATCCAGGCGGCTGTCCAGGCTGACTTTGTGATCGTTATCTATAACCCGAAGAGTAAAAAGCGGAACTGGCAGCTTGAAGCGGCCCAGAAGATCATGCTCAAACATCGGGATGCCAAAACTCCTGTCGGCATCGTTACCAGTGCCATGCGGGAAAAACAGAATGTCCGGATCATACCCCTGGAGGAACTCCACCAGGCGCCGGTGAACATGCAGACCATTGTGTTTGTCGGCAACAGCAGCTCGGCCGCCTATCTGGATTTTATGATTACGCCCCGAGGCTATACCAAGAAGTATGCAATCGATTAACATCAAGTGAGGCAATTGATGCAAAAGCACAAAGTTTCGATCGTACATTATAAAAGACCATTTGAGTCCGTGAAAAAAGCCGTGGAGCTGGTTGATGGTTTAGCAAATATACCGGCGAACGCGAAAGTATTCTTAAAACCCAATATCGTTTTCTGGACCAAGGCGGTGCCCTTTCCCAAATGGGGTGTGATTACAACAACCCGGGTTGTCGAAGATGTGATCGTATTGCTCAAAGAATACGGGATTGACGATATTACGGTAGGAGAAGGGATGGTTACAGCGGACCCCAAAGATACGGAAACCCCGGCCCATGTTTTTAAAACGTTAGGGTATGCAAAGCTGCATAAGCAATACGGCGCTAAATTCATTAATGTTATGCAAAGGCCGTTTGAGAAAGTGGATTAGGTGGCGGGGTTGAACTGAATTTTAACCGGGACATCCTTAACAGTGACTTTGTGGTTGACCTCCCCGTCTTGAAAACACACAGCCAGACGATGGTGAGTCTAGGGATAAAGAACCTAAAGGGATTAATTGATATTAAATCACGCAAGAAGTGCCATAGCGTAGACCCGGTGCAGAATCTCCATTACATGGTGGCTCGCATGGCAGATAAAATGCCGCCGATGCTCACTCTGTTGGATGGCATTTATACCAACGAGAGGGGACCGGCTTTCGACGGAAAGATACATCGGACTGATTTATTAGCAGCCTCTCGTGATGTCCTTTCTGCGGACATGGTTGGAGCACGACTACTGGGCCATGATCCCGCGAACGTACCTCACCTGGTACATGCTGCCGATAATCGGGGGCGCGGAACGGATATGCAGGACGTGGAGACTGTTGGGGAAAATATTGATGAGGTAGCGAACTACTATGAATATGATTTCCAGTATAGTGATGAAAAGGATGTCTGCCTACCGGTACCGCTTGCTAAACAGGGGATAACCGGAGTCTACTACCGGAAATACGACACCTCTTTATGCACCTACTGCTCGGTTGTGAACGGGGTTATGCTTGCGGCTATTCGGTACGCTTGGAAAGGAGAAGCCTTTGGCGATGTCGAAGTGCTGACCGGTAAGAAAATGGCGCCAACCCCGGGGAAGAAGAAGACCATTCTGCTCGGCAAATGCATGTACCAGGTGCACAAAGAGAACCCAGACATCAACGAAATGTTCGCAATTAAAGGCTGCCCGCCCAAGCCGGCCGATATTGTCAAGGCCCTGCACGCTGCCGGGATACCGGCGGATCCGGGGTTGCTTGAGAATATCGATCAGTTGCCGGGGTTTTTCATGGCCAAGTATGCAGATAAGCCCGAATTCGATGAGAGTTTTTTTATGGCCGATTAGATATTCAGCTCCTGAAAACCTGATCCTCAGAGGCTGTACCGTAATTCAGGAAATCGTTTAATTTTTCTCCGTCATGCCGGGCTCGATCCGGTATCCATAATTCTATCTGACGGTAATGACACTGGATCCCGGATCAAGTCCGGGACGACGATTTTGCCAACCGCGTAATTTTTACAATTACAACACAGTCCCTCAGGACCAGTTTAGAGAAAGCTGGCTAAATCGTAAAAGCAATATTCTCGCGCAGAGACGCAGAGGCGCAGAGAACACCACGCATAGTTCCGGCTTCCGTCTTCGCCCTACGGGCTTCGCCGGACAGGTCGCCGGAGGAAACCAAAAAATTCTTGTCGCTGTAGGTTTCACCGGCTTTTTCGCACGATAGTGCGACGAAATCATGGTCTTGCTTTCCCGACTGCGCTGGACTGTGCATTGATTTTCAGATTTAGGAGGACGTCTCCGCGCCTCTGCGCCTCCGCGCGATGCATTGGGTTTTGGTCTGGAACTCCTCATCGGACACTGCGGTCAACATGAAAACCTTAAAAGAGAAACTCATATTTCTGGCTGGTGAACGTGCCTTGGAGCGGGTGCGAGACGGGGGGCTCCAGCCGGAGGATGTAAAAATTGTGGCCGGGGCGGCCGGTGGCCCTAAATGGCTGATTTTGGCGCAACTAGACCGGTTGCTTTTTGGAGAATGGTTTCAAGGACGCCATGAACCCCTGTTTCTCATCGGTTCTTCCATCGGCAGCTGGCGTTTTGCCGCAGCCTCTCGCCGGGATCCGATTGCAGCCCTGGACCACTTCGAGTCGGCTTATATTCACCAGGCCTATACCACCAAGCCGTCCCCGGCGGAGGTATCCCGGAAAAGCCAGGATATCATGGATACATTTTTGGGCGACAACGGTCCAGACGAGGTCCTTACCCACCCTTACCACCGCTTGAACCTGGTGGCTGTAAAAAGTCGCAACCTGCTAAACTTTGACCACAGCCTGCCCCTGGCCCTGGGATTGGTCGCTGCGATTGGCGGCAATCTTATCAGCCGAAAACTGCTCCGGCTATTTTTCAGCCAGACCCTGTTTGGGGACAGCCGCACACAGCCGCCCTTTAACTCAATCGCGAATGGATCGAACTCGCGGGTAGCCCTAAACCGGGCCAATTTCAAGAGGGCGTTGCTGGCTTCCGGTTCCATACCCTATGTGATGGCGGGGGTGCGCAATATTCCCGGGGCACCACCCGGGACTTACCGTGATGGCGGTGCGCTGGATTACCACCTGGATGTCCCTTTTGGCCTCGATGGGAAAGGTGTTGTTCTATTTCCCCATTACACTGAGCGCATTATACCCGGCTGGCTGGACAAGAAATTATTCTGGCGCAAACCATCACAAGACAACATGGCCGACGTACTGCTGGTAGCGCCGAGACCCGAATTCGTGGCCAATCTGCCTTTAGGAAAAATAAGCGACCGAACGGATTTTTACTACTTTGCCGGTGATGATCAGGGACGCTTCAAGTACTGGAAAACGGTTGCGGCAGCCGGAAAGGGTTTGGCGGAGGAGTTTTCGGAAGCGATTGATTCCGGTAGCATTCGGAAAAAATTACGACCTTTTGATTGAAAAGTTGAGGGCTCCGGGGGCAAGGAGGCAACCCTTTCCAGCCCCCTCCCTCTGATCCCTCCCGCCAGGGCAGGGAGGTTTCTCTCCTCCCCCTTGACGGGGGAGGCCGGGTGGGGGTGCTGATTGAAGAATGGATAGCATACCAGTTTATTGAAGATTGAGAGAATTCCAGCCCTGCATCGTGAAGTAAACCTAATAGTCTTCAGCCTTTAGTCTAATTAACCTGAAAAACCTATTGTTTCTCGGAAACATATTTTACGAAAATCGGATTGGAAACCAGCCGACCCGCCCCCCGGGTGCGGGCTTCAATTCGAAAGTAATTTCTTTCACCGGCCTTGAAATAGTCATCCTGGAATTCCACCCTGGCCGGCAGATCTGTCTCAAGTGTTTTGAGCAGCTTACCCGCGTGAATCAGGCGGATAGACACTTTTCCCGATTCCGGGACCTTTAAGGCCAGGGCCACTCGTATCCGGGCAGGTTGCTGAAGTTCTATCTCCTGCCCGGAGACGACGTTGTCTTTGCAGGAGTTTGAACAGATGGAAAACTCCTCCAGAATCAGGCGCTGGGGAAAGGGCCCGCGCACGGCATACATCCTTCCTGACCGCATGGCACCGAGTACTTCCTGTTTCGTTTTCTTTTTGACCAAAAAGACGGTCGGAAAATTTCCCAGCTTTTCCCCGTGCTCTTCCTCGCTGTGATAGTCAGCAGTCGAAATGCCCCAAACCGGCTTGGCACGAACCCCACGACAATAGGCCAACAGCACCCGATCCCACTCACGGCCCGGTTCGGTCACCGTAATCCTGTCTCCGTATATAGCTGCAAAGCCGGTGTAACCCGCAGCCTGTTCCAAGACTTCGGGGTAGGGCGGGGTGCTCAGGTGAATCGGGCCATAGGGCCGCACCCCCGAGCGGGTTTCCGGATAATTCCAGAACGTCATCCCGCCGGCATGGGTGACATGATCAATGAAGTGCTGATACGGCGCAATGCCCAAGTCGCCCATGTAAGGGGTGTGGGGAGAGCTGCGCAGCGGGGCGGTATTGAATATCGCCAGTAGGGAGACGGCTACAATTATGGCCGCGGCGATGCGCATCAAGCCTTTTTCTGTGAGCAGATAAAATCCCAGGAAGAGAGCGCCCAAGAAAAAGAACACTCCGGGCAGGGCGTGTTTTATATAGCGGGTGGAAAGACCATTATGGATGACCGGCAGGTTTCCATAGTCTGCAGGAGATTCCAGGCCGATGGTCAATATGCGTTTCTCATGATCGTGGGCCGTCAGATTCTTATCGAAATAGGAGCCGGTCCAATAATAATAGGGAACCGACTCGGAGCCGGGTATGATGATGAGTTCCTGGAACTTTTCCCGGGCCTGATTAATGGCATCAATATAGGCCTGGGCCCCGCTGATGTTAATGGAGTTGAGGTCTTTACGATAACGGATAACATTTTGAAACGGCGGCAGCCCATACGCCATGGCCAGGCGATCATGATCGTTCACAAAAAGAACGTCGAAACCCCGGGTGTGGGCCAAATCCGCCAGGCCCTCAACGCTCAAGGCGCCATCGGAGTGGGTTGTGCGGGTATCGATGAGGCCGGCTACCTGCAAGAAATCAGATGCTCCGGCATAGGTGGAGAAGCCCCAGATGAATATCAGGGCCAAATATATTGATTTAAAGCGCATTCACCCGGTTTCCGAATTAGGTGGTTATCCAATGGGCCTGAATTGTATTTCAAAGGATTTATAACTATAAGAGAAACCCAAAAAAAGAACAACCGGCCGATTATAATCCAACAGGTACAATATCGGCATTATCAATCAAAGCATGAATTGCTGATAGTGAAAAAGGCGGCATTTAGAATCTAAACTCGCGATCCAATCGAAACCTTACGCGCAGAACACCTGCGTCGAAGCTTGAAGACGTTACCCGGAATCTGCCCAGTTGTGCCGTTGAGGTTACATGCTGGCCGATGCAGGGACACTGGTCGTAGTCACCGACCAGGACAATGCGAATATTCTCGCCAATACCCGCGGGCAGCCGCGAAATATCAAATTGCTTCTCGGCCTCTTTAAGGTCGATGAATTTTTCCATGACTGGCTGATCGGCCATGATTACGGTGTTTACCTTCTCTTCAATCAAGCTTTCTTCATCAGCTGACAACGGGCGGTTGAAATAATAGTCACATTTTGATTTTTTTCTCTCGATGTGCGCACTAAAGCACCGGCCGGTATCAAACAACCGGACCATTGTCTGGTTGAGGATGTGCTCGGCAGTATGCATGTGGGGATCGAATTGTTTTTTCATATAAACCTTCCGGTCTGCAGGGGGCAAATTGCATAGAACATAGGGTTGAGAATCTCAAAACACAAGAGCGCAGGTGATTTTGTTTTTACACTACACCCTACACACCTTGCTCTATGCAGCTTGGTTGAGAGCATTTCTGATCCCTGACCCCGGGTTTTCCGACCTCCGACGTCTGACATCAGACCTCCAGCCTCTACTTCGGTTTAGCCAACAAGATTGCCCGAATGGGCGCAGGATAGCCTTCGATGGTACGGGATGGATCTTTCGGATCGAGATAGTCAGACAGCGACTCAAAGGTCATCCACTCGGTTTTGCGTTGCTCTTCCGGGGTGGTCGGGGTGACGTCCACGCAGCGAATCTCTGTGAAGCCGGACCGCTGCAGCCAGCCTTCCAGGCAGGGTACGGTCGGCAGAAAATGGGCATTGTTCATTTTCGCATAGCGTGGATAGGGGCATAGTACCTTATCCGCGCCACCTGCTATTATCAGAGTTTCCAGTACCAGTTCACCGGTTTTGGCCAACTGCTTTCTGATCTGCACGAGCATGTCCAGCGGTGTCCTGCTGTGATAAAGGATGCCCATGCAGAACACGGTGTCGAAGAACCCGTTTAAAACAGGAAAGTCATCAAACCTGGCTGGCAGGCTAAAAATCTCCGGGGCACGGATAAAATGCTGCAGCAACAGGAATTGATAATAAAAGGTAACGTATGGTTCCAGGCCCAAAGCCAGCTTCGGATTATCGGAGGCCATTCGGAACAGGTAGTACCCGCTACTACTGCCGATATCGAGAATCTTGCGGTCCTTGAGGGGTGCCAGGCTATCTTTGACCCGGTCCCACTTGAGGTCTGAACGCCATTCGCAGTCTATTTCGGTGCCGAATAGGGCGAACGGGCCTTTCCGCCAGGGATGCAGGCCTTTCAGTATGGCGATCAGGCGGCCATGCTCATCTCCAGCCAAATCCGCCTTTGATCCAACTCGAATACGGTGAGCGGCCAGATCCATATCCACCGGCCTTGCATCCGGTAGCCCCTTTAACAACTGCCGATATGTTGCGGTTTTACCGGTGTCGCCCACCAGTTCCGATTCACATTGCCTGGCCAGAGCTACAAGCTGGTCACGAAAGGGCTGGAATGCTTCGGTGTCGAACTGATCAACGAGGTTCATCAGGCACCCTGGTTTACGGTCGTTATCTGGTCATTCAAGGTCCACAGGTCGTAAAGGTACCCCAGGCCGAACACGCCGGCCGTCAACAGGTAGATGAGGCCGGTAAACCATTTTCCCAGGTACATCCGGTGAACACCGAACAGGCCCAGGAATGTTAGAAGCCCCCAGGCCAGGGAATAGTCGATATGGCCGATACTGAATTTCAGATCTGCCTCGCGGTCCATGGACGGTATCAGGAAAAAATCGATCAGCCACCCGATGCCCAGCAGGCCCAGGGTGAAAAACCAGATAGTGCCGGTAATCGGTTTGCCATAGTAGAAGCGGTGGGCTCCGGTGAATCCGAATATCCACAGAATGTAGCCGATGGTTTTTAGGTGGGTGTCGTTTGTTGGGCTCATGTATGTAAACCTTGATAGCCTTTTAAGTAATGAATGATCAGGTCCTAAGCTATTTGCGGGTATCTCGGATCGCTGTCTGATTCGAAATCGCTATCGGTATCAGGATTGCAATCGGCTTTGGAAACGTTATTATGATGCTGATTTTCCATAGTGATTTCGATCCCGACTACGACAAGGGGCCCAAATCTGCTGTCCGCTAACTGCATTTTTAACTGGCCCGCCGGGCAATCAACTCAACCACTCCTATGGCAATAACGCCGATGGCGACGACCCACAGTATGATTTTGCCGTGCACAGGGATATCAAACGGGACGAGAAGAAGCCATAAAAATAAAGCCCCGGCTCCGCAGAAATTGATGGCAATGGCCCCTTCCAGGCCAAGGCCGCGGATATGCTGGGGTGCCCCGTAGCATTCCATTAGCAGGGCCAGTCCGATGCCGAAAAGGACAGCGCCAAGAATGCCGGCATAAAAATTGGTGTTTGTGGGCGGCATGCCGAGCAGGGTGGCAATTCCTGTTGGGAATAGCAGCAGTAGGATGCCCAGAAGCAAGTTGACAATGGCATCGATCAACAGAAGGCTTTTGTCAGAAGGTTTCATTTCTTATCCTCCTCTATCCCAAAATAGACATTTCTAGTGAATATTCAATAAATAAAAGACTGCTACAGAAGGGCGCCAGTGGAAAAAATGGCAGACGCAAAGCATTTGGGCAGGGGGGACGTCATGGGATGACGTTACGGGCTGCTTTGCGCCTGCCGGGTGTTAGGGGTTGAGCTATAAGGCCGAAGTTTGAAGCTGGTTTGTAGTTGGTTCCCTTCAGCCTAAAAGTCTTCAGTCTATCAACCTACATTCAACCATGAATGCAATCAGTAGACTCCGATAATCTTTAAAAAGTCTGTTTTCTCCTCTACAGCTTCAAGGATTGGTTTGAAGGCCTTTTCACGCGCATCTGCTTCCAGGTCCGCGTAAAACATGTACTGCCAGGGTTTGCCGTGAATTGGTCGCGATTCGAGTTTTACCAGGTTAACACTGTTGTCGGAAAAAACCTTCAGCACTTCCAGAAGGGCCCCCGGCTGGTGGCTGGTCGAGAAGATGATGGACGTTTTACTTTTCGCTTCGTCGGTAAGCGGCTGGCGACTGATAATGGCGAAGCGGGAATAGTTCTGCGGATTCGACTCGATGCCTTCTTCTAGGATTTCCATCCCGTGGAGCACGGCCGCTTCCCGGCTCCCGATAGCAGCTACACTGGGGTCATCACTGTCACTTAAATACTTCACGGCGCTGGCCGTGGCGTTGACCGGTACCCTTTCCCAGGCTTCGTTGCCATCCAGAAAGTCGCGACACTGCGCCACGACCGGGGCTGGTACGAGTACTTTGCGGATATTTTGCAGGGCGGTACCCGGGTGGCCGATGAGGTGGTATTTGACCCGCAGCCGGATTTCACCCACGATGTGCAAATCGTAATCCAAGAGCAGATCGTAATTCTCGTGAATACTGCCGGTCAGTGAATTTTCCAGGGGGACAACCCCGAATTCCACCCCGCCGTCCCGGACCGCATCGAAAACAGCCCGCCAGGACGGCATGGGTGCGGCCTGGATCTGTTCACCGAAATATTGCAAACCGGCTTTATGGCCGAAGGCCCCCTTTTCGCCGAGGAAGGCTACTTTCTGCTGGTCGACGCCGCTTTCAGTCGCCAGTTTGCTGATGGCGGCCGATTTCTGTAAATAATTGAAATCGAGTTGTTTGCCGACGACCGGGGCAATCACGTGCAGGTCACGGGCCAGCTGCCCGAATTGCTCGGGGTACAGACTCTGGGGGCCGTCAGAAAGCGCATTGTCCGGGTCGTTGTGGACCTCGATCATCAAAGCGTCCGCACCGGCCGCCAGGGCCGCGCGGGCCATGGGCGCGACCTTTTCGCGGATACCGGTGGCATGACTGGGATCAATGAGCACCGGTAGATGCGTGAGTTTTTTCAGAATAGGAATCGCCGACAGGTCGAGGGTGTTGCGGGTGTACGGTTCGAAGGTGCGGATACCGCGTTCACATAGGATGACGTCTTCATTTCCTTCGGAAAGAATGTACTCCGCCGACATGAGCCACTCCTTGATAGTGGCGGAGAGGCCGCGTTTGAGGATAACTGGTTTGCCCATCCGGCCCACGCATTTTAACAGTTCGAAATTTTGCATGTTGCGGGCACCAATCTGGAGGACATCGACGTACTTCATCATCAGATCAGCATACGTCGGCGAGGTGATCTCGGTTGCAATCCTGAGGCCGGACTCTGCGCGGACTTCGGCCAGGATTTTCAGGCCTTCTTCTTCAAGCCCTTGGAACGAATAGGGCGATGTCCGCGGCTTGTAGGCGCCGCCACGGAAAAGGACCGCACCGTACTTTTTCACTTCCCGGGCGATGGTCAGGCACTGCTCACGACTCTCCACAGCACAGGGACCCGCCACGATGGCAATTCGGTCTGAGCCGATGGCCACATCGCCGACCTGGACCACGGTGTCTTCGGGATGCAGTTCACGGCTCACCAGCTTAAAAGAGGTTGCAATCGGGATAATGGATTCGACGCCGGGCAGTTCCTTGAGGGCCTCAATGTCGGTGTTGCCGCGGCCCACAGCTCCGATGACGTTCTGGCCGTTTTCGGCAAGATCCCGAACGATGCATCCATCCTTGTAAAGGATGCTCCGAATGTTGCTTTCCTGTTCCTTCGTGATATTTTCCGCCAGTGTGATTAACATTTTAATACTCCCATTAATTTGGTTTTTGTGACGATATCCGGCTATTTCGTTATAAACTCTATTTTTTCGGGTTTGTGACATGTTCAAGGTGCGGCGCATGAATGACAGGGTGTAAGGCGTACTCACGTACGCCGCATCGCCCTGGCATGAAGTGCAACGCCGAGATTGGGCACGTCATGAACCCGAACCTCAAAATAAAAAAAGCCCCGAGACTACTCTCGGGGCTTGCTATTTGCTCCCCGAGCAGACCGTATTCGGTCCACCCGGGGTTCTGAACTCAAGCGTCAGACGACCGGATGGACGCTTCTAAAATAGAAAAAGAAGCATCCAAAGTTAAAAATGCCGGTATACGCCTTGTTGTTCATCATGGTTGTGATTCCTGTTTCGTAATTGTCGTAGGAGCGTATATAGGAAGTTCGGAGAATGTCAAGCGCTAATTTGACATTCTTGCGAAAATATTCTGCAGGTATTCCAGGGCCCGGTCGAAGATCGCGTCATCCAGATTCATGAAAGAGAGCCGGAAACAGTTGCGGTATTCCGGTGAAAAGGAAAATTCGCGGCCGGTATTCCAGGGCTGGTTCTCCGGAAGTATGGACTCGTTGGCGCAAACCCACAGGCTGCAGCCGTGCTGGGGCATTTTTACAGTCAGCCCGGCAATGGTGTTGACAAGTTCCAAAACCCGCTCCCGCCGTTCGCGGATCTTTTGAGCGGTCTTTGCAATGTAGTCCGCAAAAGCACCGGTCTGGATAAACGCCCGCACGAACTTCTGGACCAGGCCCGCCGAGGCGATATCGGAGGTGTACTTGGTATAGAGGAATTTTTCATACAGGTCCGCCGGAACGATCATAAATCCCAGGCGAATGCCGGACACCGTCGTTTGCGAAAGCGATTTGATGTAGATGGTCTTTTCGGGAAAAAGGTCCACGAACCGGGGCACCGGGGATTCATGGTATTCGGAGAGATAGTCGTCTTCAATAATGTAAAACGGATGTTGCCGGGCACGCCGGACAATCTGTTCCTTCTTTGCCAGGCTATAGGAGATGCCAGTCGGGTTGTGAACGGTCGGCATGGTGTAGAAGAGCCGGATTTGAGAAGGCAGCAGGGCGTCCAGAGCTGCGATGTCCGGACCGTCCGCTTGCAGGGGCACAAAGTGTTTGGCCTTGAACAGAGATATGGCTCCCGGGTAGGTGGGGTCTTCGAACAGGATACTTTCGGAAATACCCGTTGAAAACACCTTGGCCGTCAAATCCAGCCCCTGCTGGGCCCCGCTGATGATGAGCATCCGGCGGGTCGGCACGCGGTAAAATTCACCCAGGGTGGCAATGAGCTCAGGATCACCTTCAACCGGAGGTGTTGAAAAGACACCGGCTTTCTGCTCATCAAACAGGTTTGAAAAAATCTGCTGTGCCTTGAGGTATGGGAAGAAAGACTCGGAAAGATAGGCCGTTTTGAAGTCGAATATGTCGCCGGTCCGATTGATCCGTTCCGGAAAGCGGACATAAGATCCGCTGCCCACGATATTTTCAATCCAGCCCCTGCTTTTCAAGCGCTCAAATGCCTTTTGCACCGTCAGTTTGCTGCAACCGAATTCGGCGGCAACATGCCGGATTGATGGAATTTTATCCCCGGGCTTAAAAACACCCCGGTTGATGTCGGTTTCGATTTTATCCGCTATGTGTTTATACAGCGCCATACCTTGCCACTATAGACTTGACAAATACAATACAATTTGAAAATTGTACCACTATTAATAGGGAAGTGTCCTATGTCAAACTTTAATGTGTTATAACACAATACAGCCCAAAGGGCAAAAATGAGAAAGGGAGCCGAAAATGGAACGTGAAAAGCTCAATAAAGGTTTTGCCGAGATGTTTAAAAACGGTGTGATCATGGATGTGACCACACCGGAGCAGGCAAAAATCGCCGAGGATGCCGGGGCCTGTTCCGTTATGGCCCTGGAGCGGGTGCCTTCCGACATTCGTAAGGACAGCCAGGTTGCCCGGATGAGCGACCCGGCCATGATTGAAAGCATCATGCAGACTGTTTCCATTCCCGTGATGGCCAAAACCCGGATCGGACATTTCATGGAAGCCCGCATTCTGGAAGCCATGGGCATTGACTTTATCGATGAAAGTGAAGTTCTGACCCCGGCTGATGAACATGCGCACGTGGACAAAACTACTTTTAAGGTGCCTTTTGTCTGTGGCGCGCGTGATTTGGGCGAAGGTCTGCGCCGGGTTGACGAAGGAGCCGCCATGATCCGCACCAAGGGTGAAGCCGGTACCGGCAACGTGGTCGAAGCCGTCCGCCACATGAAGACCATCAATCGGGAGATCAAGGCTCTGAACGGTATGGACGACGATCAACTGGCCGCCAAGGCCGCCGAATACCGGGTGCCCCTGGACCTGGTCAAGGAGACCCGCGATCTGGGCCGTTTTTCCGTGGTGAATTTTGCCGCCGGCGGCCTGGCTACCCCGGCCGATGCCGCCTTGATGATGGCCCTGGGTTCCGATGGCGTGTTTGTCGGTTCCGGTATTTTCAAATCAGAGAACCCGCCGGTCATGGCCGAAGCCATGGTCAAGGCCGTAATCCACTGGGACGACCCCGGTAAACTGGTGGAGATTTCCAAGGGTCTGGGGTCTGCCATGACCGGACTGGAGATTGCCTCGCTGGAAGTCGTCATGGCGGAGAGGGGCATCTAAAAGAGAGGGTTGCCGGGCCGCGGGTTCCAGGGTTCAAGTGAAGGACTGCAAAAGGCTTAAGATCTTAAAAACACTTGGCCCCTTGATCCCTTGAATCCGGGTACCCTTTTTTGTTTTAGGAACAGCTCATGAAAGTAGGTTTGTTAGGTTTACAAGGCGCGTTTTTAGATCACATTCCGCATTTGGAAAAGCTGGGTGTTGAATATCTAATCGTCAAAAGCGTGGAACAGCTTGATGGTGTAGACCGTCTTATCATTCCCGGCGGGGAAAGTACGGTCATGGAAAAGTTTCTCGACATGTTTGCCATGACCGAACCCTTGAGGGCCAGGATCAACGCAGGTATGCCGGTGTGGGGGATCTGCGCCGGCAGCATCCTGCTGGCCGAAACGGTGGACGACCGGTCGGGTATCCTGGGCGTTCTTCCGGCAGATGTGACCCGCAATGCCTATGGCCGGCAGCTTGAAAGCTCTGAAAAATACATCGCCGTGCCTGATTTGCAGCGGCCTAATTTTCACGCCATGTTTATTCGCTCACCCCGTATTGAAAAGGTTGGACCGCATGTGGACGTCCTCTCCAGCGTTGACAATGATCCGGTTTTTGTCCGGTCTGGACACGTGATGTCCACCACCTTCCATCCGGAACTCACCGATGACCCGGTATTTCACGACTATTTCCTCACGAAAGTCTTTTAGGTTGTCCCCAGGTGATTCACGGTCGCACCCTACCTTTGACTAAGGATGTTTTTTATTTTGGTTGAGAGTTCTTGAAGGTTGAAGGGTTTCTGGATGAACCCATTGCAGCCTTGGCTGAGAATATCTGTGGCCATACCGTTGATGCTGTAACCGCTCGATAGCATAACCCGCACGTCCGGATCGATTTGCTTTAAATGATGGTACACTTCCCCACCGCCTAGATCCGGCATGATCATGTCCAGGATGACCATATCGATGCTGTCTTGGCTTTGTTTAAATGCTTGAATCGCTGATTTGCCACCATCAGCGGTAAGAACAGTGTAGCCTATTTTTACCAGCATCTGGCTGCCCACTTCGAGTATCATCTCTTCATCATCCACCAGCAGAATTGTACCGGTTCCAGCCAGGGGCTCACCGCTCTGTTTGATGTCAGAAGCGGACGGTTCGTCAGATGCCGGTAGAAATATGTTGAAGGTCGTACCTTTGTCTACCTGGCTGAAGACGGTGATAAAACCACCATGATTTTTGATGATACCATATGCCGACGCCAGCCCCAGGCCGGTCCCGCGGCCCCTTTGCTTGGTTGTAAAGAAAGGATCGAAAATGCGCAGACGCGTATCTTCATCCATGCCGATGCCGGTGTCGGTTATTGAAATGCGGACATAGTTGCCGGGCGGGGCAGCGAAACCACGGGCCGCCTCTTCATCATACTGAACGTTGGTTGTCTGTAAGTACAGGTCCCCCCCGGTGGGCATTGCTTGCCAGGCATTGATATATAAATTCAACAGGACCTGCTCGATTTGGCCGCGATCGATCATGACTGTCCAGACATCCGCCTGGTATTCATGGTGGAGGCGGATTTCCTTCTTCGTACGGCCAAACATTGTGGCGTTTTTCTCAATTATTTTGTTGATGTTCGCCGGCTTGACTTCGTATTTACCGCCTTTGGCCACACCGAGAAGCTGCTGGGTAAGTCTGGACCCATCCAGAACATATTTTTCAATGGATTTAAGTTTTGTGAATTCCGGATCGACAGGTTCCTTGTCATGCATCATGAGGGTGGCGTTTCCAAGGATGCCCATAAGCAAATTGTTGAAATCATGTGCGATGCCGCCGGCCAGGGTACCTAAAGATTCCATACGCTGGGCATTTTGGATTTGAGACTCCAGCTGCCTGGTTTTCGTGATATCGGTCAGATTCACAACCATCCCAGTGGGAGCATGGCCGTCGCCTTTAATGATGGCTGCCCGGATGAGGATATCACGCAGGTTCCCATCTTTGGTCAGGCGCCGAGTATGGAAGCTGACCGCCTGTTCTGTTTTGTAGATTTCCTTGATTTTTGCAGTGGTGATTTCCTGCTCATCAGTGGGAACAAAGGGGATGCGCTGGCCGGCCAACTCGGCCTGTGTCCAGCCGAACACCTGCTGAAAAGCGGGGTTTACATACTCAACGTGGCCCTTCGTGTTGTAAACGACAATTGGATCCGGACTGGCTTCGAAGATTGCCTCCAGCCTTTCCCGGCTTTCTACCAATGCGTCTTCAATCTGTTTGCGCTCCTCGATTTCCCGGGTGAGCTGCAGGTTTTTTTCCTGTAATTCGGTAAGCCGCGCCTGAAGTTCAGGGTAATAGCTCTTCCGGGTCGACTTTTCACCGAGGCCAATGATTTTGTCGCGTAGTGCAGACCGACTGTCGCTAGAGCGCCTCTTCATACACAACCTCTATATCCCGTTGGGAGGGATCGCCAGGATTGGTCACCATACAGGCATCTTTAAGTGCTTTTGTGGCCAGTTCCGGTATGTCGGCCGCTTTGACACCGCGCTGGCCCAGCGTTTTGATGATCCCGACGGATTTTTTGAAACGGTCGACTGTTTGGAGGATGGTGTTTTTCTTCTCATCAGCCGGCATTTTCACAAGGTCAAGCCCTAAAGCCTGGCCCACCTCCGTGTAGCGTTCAGGTACTTCGGAGAAATTGAAGGCCATGACATGGTCCAGCAATATACTGTTACACTCTCCATGGGGCAAATCCAGAAATCCACCCAGGCTGTGGGCCATTGCGTGTACAGCGCCTAAACTGGCATTTGAGAAGGCCAAACCTGCTTCAAGACTGGCCAGCATCATTTTGCTGCGCCGCTCAATATCATCGGGATTATTGATCGTGTCCAGCAGATTGGCACGGATAAGCCGCATGGCTTCGAGGGCGTGGATGTCGAAAATCGGTGCGTTGGCGGTCGATACATAGGCTTCGATTGCATGCACCAAGGCATCCATACCAGTGCAAGCGGTCAGATAGGCATCCATTGTCGTCGTGGTCACCGGATCAATCAGGGCGACATCGGGGACCACCAGTTTGCTGATAATGGCAATTTTCACCTTTTCATCTTGATTGCTGATAATGGCAAATTGGGAAACATCGGCAGAAGTGCCGGCTGTGGTGGGGACACAGATCAGCGGCGGGCCGGGCACCGCCACATTGTCAATGCCCTCGAACTTCAATACATCCAGGCGATTGGAGCTGGCAATACCGATCCCTTTGGCACAATCCATGGGACTGCCGCCCCCGACAGCCACAATCAGGTCACAGCCGCTATCCTGGTAAACGGCCGCTCCGGTCATCACTTCCTGAGCGCGGGGGTTGGGAGATACCTCCGCAAACAGGACATGCTCAATGTCAGCAGACTCCAGCGAATCGATTACCTTTTGAGTCCATCCAGCCCTGATAACACCTGCATCGGAGACGACCAGAACTTTACGGGCGCCATAGTTGCGCGCATACTGCCCGGTCAGTTCCAGGGCTCCAGCCCCGAAGACAAATTCGGGGGCGACAAATTTTCTCAATTCAATCATGACAGCAAAGCTCCAATCGATGAGATAAAGACAATCTTCGGTAATCCACGAAATGATAGGCTCGTGGCGGTTGACCCTAAGAAGGGGAACTGTGGCAATTGAAGAAGGCGGGCGGAACGCTGAACAAGGGACAACGAGTAAGAATATTGACAGTATATCAGGAATAGCTAAAATAGCAAGATAACAGGGGGCTCAAGCGAAGCGAGGGAGGTCCTGGACCCCCCTCGCGTTTCATGGGGTAAGAATGGTATGGAGCGTAAAAGCCGAAAGCGTTGATGAAAAATCAGTCTATAGGTTGCGGCTTTTACTTTTCAAATCCAGGGAGCGGCTTAACCAGCCGATCCCGGGACTTAAAATTTGTTCACCGGTTAGTGAATGGTGATCTTTTTCGGTTCTTCCACTGCCGCTTTGGGGATGTGCACCTTTAGCACGCCATCTTTAAAATCGGCCGTGATCTCCTCGGCGCTGACCCCTTCGGGCAGGGTGAAGAGCCGCTGGAATTTTCCGTACGTTCTTTCACGCCGGTAATAGTTTTTCTCTTCGGTTTCATTTTCTACCGTACGTTCGCCGCTGAGGGTCAAAACGCCGTCCTTGACATTTATGGAGATGTCCTTTTTGTCGATCCCGGGCAGTTCCGCCTTCAGGGCCACGCCGTTTTCCTCTTCATAGATATCCACGGCCGGGCGCCATACAGAGTCGCGGTCCTCTTTCAGGATCCGCGCGGGAGCGAACGTACTTCCGAAAATTCGGTTGAATCTGTTGTTCATATTCCAGACATCGTTCCAGGGATTAAATCTTACAAGTTCCATCTTTCTACCTCCGATATAGTTGTTTGAGAGTTTTGTTGCCTGTTGCTTGAACACAAGTTAATGACATTTGTTTTTATGTCAATATTGAAATACTACATTTTTATTACATTACTTATATTGACTTTTAAATATAAAGTAATGAAATCTGGTTTTTGCATAATTATAAAATAATTTCAAGTTCTTATATTTTTTATGGCCTGATGTGGGTATAGGTGGTAAATTCATAATTTTTAAAGGTTTTCTTTTCATCGCTTTGCAATACAGGCCCATATGTCGCTTAAAATTCACAGCCAAAATAGTGGTACAGGTGTCTACATCATGGATTTTACTTGATTAACGTGTTGCCGGCGTCCATAATGGCAGGCACCTTACCAGCCTAACCCTCTCAGTCCCCTGAACGGGCATGAGGGCCCGATTGCCTGGAGGCTTCCCATGAGAGCCATGGTCCTTAAAAAGTTGGTCTCCCTGCATGAAAACCCGCACGCGTTAGAGATGGTGGATTTACCCGTGCCGGTGCCGGGAGACAGGGAACTGCTGTTGAAAATTACAGCGTGCGGTGTCTGCCATACGGAGCTAGATGAGATCGAAGGCCGAACACCCCCGCCGAAGATGCCGCTCATACCCGGGCACCAGGTAGTTGGCACCATTGAACAGGCCGGCAATCAGATTACCCGGCACCGGATTGGGGAACGGGTCGGTGTTGCCTGGATTTATGCCTCCTGCGGTGATTGCCATTATTGTAAAACCGGCCTTGAGAACCTCTGCAGCCAATTTAGGGCTACCGGCCGGGATGCGGATGGGGGTTATGCCGAATATATGGTGGTACCGGCCCAGTCTGTTTACCGGATCCCGGACGTATTCACCGATTCCCAGGCCGCACCTTTATTGTGTGCCGGTGCGATCGGATACCGTTCCCTGCAACTTTCCAATCCGGCTGGCGGCATGCATTTGGGGTTGACCGGCTTTGGTGCCTCCGGCCACCTGGTTCTAAAAATGATCCGACATCGTTTTCCCGATGTCGAGGTATATGTGTTTGCCCGCAATCCTCGCGAAAGAGAATTTGCACGGGAACTGGGTGCGGTATGGGCGGGAGATACGGCTGCCGCAAGCCCTCGGAAACTGAACGCCATCATCGACACAACCCCGGTCTGGCGGCCGGTGGTGGAAGCCTTGAGGAACCTGGCGCCGGGAGGCCGTTTGGTAATCAATGCTATCCGGAAAGAAGATGGTGATAAAGACCAGCTTCTGCAATTGGAATACCCCGAGCATCTCTGGATGGAAAAAGAGATCAAAAGTGTCGCCAATATCTGCCGCCGGGATGTAATCGAGTTTCTGGAACTGGCCGCGGATATGCAAATGAAGCCAGAGGTGGAAGAATTCCCGTTGGAAGAGGCCAACCGGGCGCTGTACGAGTTGAAGACAGGTAAAATCAGGGGGGCGAAGGTGCTGGTCATCAGGTAGGCCCCTGGATAGAGTGCCGATGATAGGTGCGATTGTATTCCCTTGATATACCGGTGCAATGAGGGGCCAAGGGGTCAAGGGCTCTAGGGTTCAAGTGCAATGCTAGAGGCGTTCATCAACCGCATACTGAGTCATTTTCGACCCCCCCCCCTCCCTCTAACCCCTCCCGCCAGGGGAGGGAAGTTTTCTCCTCCCCCTTGACGGGGGAGGCCGGGTGGGGGTGCTGGTTGTTTAATAAGGATATTGGCGTGCGGAATTTTTCAAGGTCCACAAGCCGTACTTTGCTTTTAACTTGACCCCTTGACCCTCATGCCCTTGAACCCTTTATCAGGTGTTACCAAAAGAGTTGGAGAAGGTCTCGTTTTCACGGTGATCTAAATGCCAGATACGGTCAGTAACGCTTTCGAAATCCTCGCCCATCGCGGCGTACACCAAGACTACAGCGGAAAGTCTCTGGAAAACTATGTCTGCACTGCGCGTAGAATTTTCCCACCGGTGCACAACTATATCGAGAATACGATGGCATCTATCGACCGGGCCTTTGAACTCGGAGCGACCATCGTGGAGGTGGATGTCAACCGGAGCCGGGAAGGTGAACTGGTGTTATTTCACGACGCCGGCCTGGAATGCCGAACGGATGGTGTTGGCCGGACCCGGGACCATCCGTTGGCATATCTGCAAGCCCTGGATGTCGGCTATGGGTACTCGCCGGATAACGGTAAAACCTTTCCGCTACGCGGCAAAGGCATTGGGAAGATGCCCCTGTTGCGCGAGGTGTTGGCAACCTACCCTGAGAAAAGATTCATCATCGATCATAAGGACGAAACGCCTGAGACAGCCGAACTGCTGGCAGACCTGCTCGGTGCCCTGGAAAAAGCACAGCAGGATAATCTTTATTATTGGGGACCGCCCCATACCCTGAAAATTATCCAAAGAAAAGTGCCGGGATTCTACCGGCTGATACCAGAGCCGATGAAGATGCGGCGGTGGCTGTATCGCTATATTTTCACCTTTGGTTTGGCGAACTTCCCCGACGAAATCGACCGGAAAATTCTGGTTCTGCCAATCAAATACATCAAGATCATGCCCGGGTGGCCGGACCGCCTGATGCGAAAAATAAAAAAAGCCGGCGGACGGCTGCTTATTTATGTCGACACGGTTGGCGAGGCCTGCCGAATAAGGGGTGCGCCCGTGGACGGGATTGTAACCGATCACCTGGACCGGATCACAAACCTGTATCAGTGACTCGAACCCGGCTGCTTCTATAAAGGAGAAAGCAGATGACCAAGGCAACCGCCGTAAAAATGCTGAACTTCCGCTGGATCATTTTTGCTATCCTCGCCCTGGCCTATTTCTTCGTGTATTTCCACCGATTGTCGCTCTCGGTAGTGGCCAATGATATTGTCAGGGACTTCAATACAACCGCCAGCGTCATGGGACTGCTCGGTTCGATTTACTTTTACTGCTACGCAGCCATGCAGTTGCCGGCCGGCCTGCTGTCCGATTCAATCGGCCCCCGCAAAGCGGTTACGGTTTTCCTGCTGGCTGCTTCGGTCGGCAGCCTGGTTTTCGGTTTGGCGCCCAGTATCAACATTGCGTTTATCGGCCGTATCCTGGTGGGAATCGGCGTTTCCATGGTCTTTATTCCCACTATGAAAATTTTGTCCCAATGGTTCCGGGCGACCGAATTTGCGATGATGGCCGGGATTTTGAACGCAGTGGGCGGGGTCGGTGTCATGGCCGCTACCTGGCTTTTAGCGGCGATGACCGCCAGCATCGGCTGGCGGCTCTCTTTCAACCTCATCGGTGCCTGTACATTCGTTATCGTAATCCTGGTGTGGGTTATCGTGCGCGACCGCCCGGCAGACAAAGGCTGGCCGTCTCCCATGGAGATAGACCGCCAGGATGGAGCGACGGCTCCCCAACCCGTGGAAATCGGTCTTATCGAGGGGGCTATCAAGGTGGTCAGCGAAAAATACTTCTGGCCGGTGGCCATCTGGTTTTTCTTTGATTGCGGTATTTTCTTCGGGTTCGGCGGCCTTTGGGGCGGGCCTTATCTCATGCACGTTTACGGCATGGCCCGGGCCGAGGCCGGAGCCATATTGAGTATGATTGCCTGGGGCATGATTGTCGGCAGCCCCTTTTTGGGCTACCTCTCCGATAAAGTTCTCAAAAGCCGCAAGAAAGTGTTTCTCATCTGCACGTCGGCTCTAGCCGCGGAAATGATCTTGCTCTGTTTCTTTCCCGCTGGACTCCCCCGCTCGGTATTGTACGTAGTCTTTTTCTGCTTTTCGGTTTTTGCTTCTTCAATCGTTGTCATCGGTTTTACAACGACCAAGGAGCTTTTCCCGGTGGAAATCGCCGGAACCTCGGTGGGCACGGTCAACCTGTTTCCCTTCCTCGGCGGCGCTGTCTTCATGCCGGTGCTGGGGAAGATTCTGGATAGCTGGCCCAAGACAGCGGCAGGGGCCTATAACCTGAAGGCCTACAAGGTCATGCTGCTGGTACTCGCCGGCAGCGCCGTCATTGCCCTGATCTGCACCTTCTTCATGAAGGAAACACTGGAAAAATCGCATAGGGCATAGAGCAAAAAACCAGCTTACGCTTGAAAGTCAAGCTAAAACTGGTCTTCGTTTTCAGATTTTGCCCTTGGTGTTGACGCTATGCTCTTTGCGCCATGCGCTATGCGGGTTTTTTGCCACGGACGATAGTGATGATTTTGCATAATCTCCGAGATGGATAGATTGCTATGCTGATAGATAACGCCAGAAAAAACCCCCTATTGATTTCCCATCGGGGTGCCCATAAAGAGGCGCCGGAGAACAGTTGCGAGGCGTTTGAAATCGCAATGGACTATGGTGTTGACGGCATTGAGACTGATGTACAGCTATCCCGCGACGGGATACCGGTGCTATTTCATAACCCTACCGCCTATCATGTCACCGGCAGCCGCAAACGAATTTCAGCCTACACCTGTGAGCAGCTGCAGGCTCTCGATCTCAGGCAAAAGGGCGCCTTCGTCGCGGTATACCTACTTTGGCAGAAATGCTGACAAGCTTGAGCCAGCGCACCCGGCTGCTCATTGAAATCAAGTCCAGAAAGCCCGACCGGGTTTCCGGGCGTTCTGCTGAATTGACCAACAAGGTAGTGTCGGCTGTTACCTGCCTGCCGGATGGCATACAGGCAAACATATATATCCTCTCTTTTGATCCGGATGTGCTCATACGGGCCAACCAGGTTGCCCCGCAACTGCAGTATGTGCTCAATACCGATGGATCCGGTGACTGGTGTGTGCCGGTTGCGAATCTGATGCGGGGTGACCCGGCCCTGGATTGCATGGCTGCAATTTGTCTAGAAAGAAAGATTTTGTCTAAGGAGGCGATAACCTGGGCTCGCAAGCGCGGCCTGCAAGTGTTCACCTACAGCTGCAACACCCGGCCCCAGGTGGCGCAAGCTCTAGACCTGGGCGTGGACGGCATTATGAGCGACAAGCCCGGGTGGTTAGTTGGGCTGGTTCGGGGCTGACGCCCCGCTTAGGGCATGGCGCAAAGAGCATAGCGTTAACACCAGGGGCAAAATCTGAAAGCGAAGACCAGTTTTAGCTTGACTTTCAAGCATAAGATAGTTTTTTGCCCTATGCCCTATGCCCTATGCCCTATGCCCTATGCCCTATGCCCTATGCCCTATGCCCTATACCCATCCCTTTCAGTTCCGCAGTAATAACACCTTCCCAACCCCTATTGGCCTTGGGGTTGGCCGGACTAGGATGGGTGATCCGTCCGATGCAGACGTCAAATTCGCCGAGTGCGACTTTGGCCCTCTGTTCTGCGAAGGCGCCGATTCCAATGACATGTTCAGGTTTCAGCAGATTCACGATCTGGCGAAGTGCGCGGTCACAGGCGTCCAGCAGTGGTTTTTTTTCGGCGGCCGGCAGATTGTTGGGCGTCCGGTTGCGACCGCCGGCTTCCATGAAGACCAGCGGGCAGTAGTTGACCACGAAAAATTGCGCGAAAAAGTTTTCCGGATGACCGAAAGCGTTGCGGGCCCAGCCCCATAAGCGCCGACCACTGACCTCGCTCTTGCTGCAGTCGAATCCTTCCACCGGCCGTTTGGGATGTTCAAGCGCAGGTTTGCCGACCGGACCGGAGATACCCATCCAATCCCGGACGGCCGGAATTTCACCGAACGGCACGCCGGTCTGGACCATGCCCCAGGGCCCCGGGTTCATGCCCAGCAGCATGGTGGGGGCGCCCAGGTGGCCGAAACGCCGCCAATACAGGTCGTGGGGCTTGCGGGCATAGACCAGGGGATTGTAAACGTGGGTTACCGGGTCGGAAAAGGTCAGGCGTTGGGTGGCCATGATGAGATCATCAACTATCTGTTTGAAATGCATGGATTTTATATTTTCCTCAAGTCTGGTACCAGTCCCAATGGATAGCCTTATAACGGGAGCCAAGGGTGTTCGGCCGTGCATTCCCTTCAGCCTTCAGTCGACGACCTGCATACCTGATCAGTGTCAGGTTGCCAAAATACCGCTTAATCTGCTACTAAGCAACCCAAGATCATTTTAATTAGGCTCGATAGGTATTTCAGAAGGGGTAAACATGGACATCAATTATGTAGACGCAAAGACCTTTGATTTTGACTCCCGGCTCTATTTGAAAATATTAGTCGCCATTGCCAAATCCGACCCGGGGAACGGTGAGCCAGAATTCAACTATGTCCGCCGCCAGGCCATTGGATTAGGCTTGGAGCTGGATGAATACTGGAACAGCACACCCAAAGATTTTCTTACCGGGCGGATCAAAGTTTCGCGCCTGACCGCCCTGGTAATCATTAAAGACAGTATCATGCTGGCTACCATGGACGGTAACTTTTCACTGGGTGAAAAAGAGCGAATTTATGCCTACGCTGAAAGCCTGGATATTCCCCGGTCCGACGTCGACCAAATCGAAAGCCTGTTGAAAGAATTTGAAGGCCTTAAAGCGAAGTGGAACGAACTTGTAACGATTGATTGATTTGAGCTGGCTTAAGGAATTTATCGAAATTATAGCGGGTTATGACCCGTGGTTCTCCCTGGTTGTGTTTCTGGGAGCATCCGCCTTGATGATCTGGCGCCTGGGGGTCCTGGAAAGCCGCGGGTTCGAGGGCACCATTCTGGGTACGCTGATCATGCCCTACTGTTCGGGTCTCTCCAACCTGATATTTGCCTGGGTCATGGGCCGAGCGGGCCAAAACGGATCCCTGGTGCTGGAAAACTGTCTGGTCAACAATGTCACCAACATGACCCTTCTAATCGGTCTGCCGACCCTCATCTGGGGCCTTGCCATCTTGCCGGCCGGCAGCAAAGGTAAAGTCAAAACTCGTCGCAACAGCCAGAGTCGGCTAGATCTTCTCTCCCTGCTTTTGACCCTCATTGTCGTTCTTTTTTTCACGGGTGCCGTCTGGGCCCTGGCCCGGGATGGGCAGCTCGATTTTGGAGATGGTTTGGTGCTGGTCGGCCTCTTTCTCTTCTGGCAGCTGTTTCACGTTTTTGAAGTGTTAAAAATCAACGTGCAAAAAGGGCGCAGCATGTCCTGGTTGATCTTTGCCGAACTGGCCGTGATCATTGTCTGTGGGTACGGGGTATTTACAAGCATCGAAAACCTGGTAGCCTGGATTCCAAAAACCGGAACCGGTTTTTTCAACTACAGCCGGCTGGGCTGGCTCAGCGGGCTCCTGATGGTAATTCCCAACGCCATGCTGGCCCTTTACTACGCGTATCGTAAAAGACCCGCCGTCGTGTTAAGTTCTCAAATTGGGGACGGCCATATCTGCATACCCATGTGCATCGGTTTGTTTGCCCTGTTCAGTACCATTGACATCGTGCCCTATTTCCAGACCGGTGTCTTCTTGATCCTGGGGGCCTGTGTGTTGCAGATGCTGTTTTTAGGACTTCTGGGCCGTCTGCCCCGGGTAATTGGCGCGGTGATGGTGGGTAGCTACTTCGTTTTTCTCTACAAGGGTCTGATAGCTTAGCTGGTTTTAAGTTTTACGTGTTCAGTGTTAAGAGAAAAGCTTAAGCTTATTCGCTTACCAGCTCCTGTAGCATTATCTTTTTACGGGAGAAAGTCGGCCCTGCCCTTTCAACACGGCCAAAAGGAGTGATTAAACATGTGCAAGGTCCGTTTGATGACAGTCGCGCTGTTTGTGGCGCTTCTGGCAGGCTGTGGCTATGCAGACAAACCGGTTGCCAAAACAACGCGGCCAGCATTCCCCCTGAACGGCGACGCGGCTATCCTGCAATCCTGGCAAGGCGACTTTCCGGTAGCCCGACTGGAAAGTCTTCCGGCAGACCAGCGTGAGCAGGGCATCGGCTATATCGGTGACCGGGATGCCTTCGAAAGTGTCTGGAGAGCCTTAAAACCTGACGCGCCAGTTCCCGACATAGACTTTTTGAACCACCTGGTGCTGTTTGTGCGTAACACGCAATTTTACAACCGGGTCTCCATCGGCAAGATCATGGTGAAAGAAGGCGTTGCCAAGGTGTTGGCTATGGAAACCATGTCGGCCATGCCGATTGAAGACAAGGTGGCCATGTCATTGGCCGTGATTTCCCGGGAAGGGATCACCGGTCTGCGGACCGGGACGACTGTCTTGCCGATAAAATGAAGAACGCGGGACAGATACGATATAACCGATCGGGTCCCTTGCGCAAAGCGAAGATATGGTGAGGCTAACCCTCAGATACCGATGTCGCTTCATACGCCTGATTGCCTCGGGCCGATATTGCACAGCCGCGGCTCTGGCTGTTCTGATGCTGGTCGCCGGTACAGCGGCGTTAGGTTTTGCGGCATCCCTGGAACCGGTGCACGGCGGTCCCACATTAACCGGCGCGCAGGCCAATCCGGAATTCACCTACTTCCAGGGGCCTCTAAAGGTCATGACCTTGAACATGGCCCATGGCCGTAAAACCGCTTTCAGCCAGATCTTTCTGTCCTGGCAGGAGATACACGCAAACCTGATGGACATCGGTTCTATTCTGGAATCAAGGGATGCCGATATCGTCGCCCTGCAGGAAGCGGATGGCCCCTCATGGTGGAGCGGTAATTTCGACCATGTGGCTCTGTTGGCCCAAACGGCCGGTTATCCCTGGTTTGCGCGCGCGGGCTATATGGATGCCTTGGCCCTTGATTACGGCGCCGCATTGCTGGCCAGGCGGCCCTTCGTGGAGACACGGGCGCATCGCTTTAAAAAACGCCTCCCGCTGCCGCCCAAAGGATTCCTGCTGGGGCGGTTTGGTTGGTATCCTCAGCACGTGACGCGTGGCACACCGCTTTTCATCGACATCGTTTCGGTTCATCTCGATTTTTCCCGGTCGGCCGTCCGCAGCAGACAGATTGCGGAGATGCGGGCCGTATTGGCTGATCGTCATAATCCCCTAATTATACTCGGCGATTTTAACAGTGATTGGCTGGCGGATGTTTCCGTGGTCCGCGAGTTGACTCGGCAATCCGGATTGCAGGTCTATCAACCGGATGCAGTTGATCTGAAGACCTATGGCGACCGGCGCCTGGATTGGATATTAATTTCGGCCGATCTCGAGTTTTTAAAGTACGCGGTTGTGCCTGACATCCTTTCCGACCACCTCGGAGTGACAGCGGTGATAGGCTTCAAGGGCCTGCAGCCCAAGGATTCGAGTGGCCGCAGGTTCCAGGGACCAAGTGAGAAGCTCGCAGAACACACCCCCTGAATGGTCAATCTTTTTCTCTTCATTGGATCACAGCTATACCCCCCCTTCATCTAACTGTTTTTGACGCAGTGGCGGACGGCGCGTAGACCTTCCACATGGACATTCGGACAGAACTGCTTATCCTATGGCGAGGCTGAGGTACGCTGTACCGATCACCCTTGGCCCTGAAAAGGAGCAGGATGGAAACACGCAATCCCACCGCAAGTACCCTCGATAAAGAGCCCTCTATCTCTATTGCGAAACAAGTGCAGGACAACTGCAATATTTCGGACGCCACCCATGCCGGGGTTTTTTCGATTTGCGGACTGGCCCTGCGCATGCGGGATCTCTACAAGTGGGAAAAACAGCTGCCCCCCTGGCAGGAGAAGGCTCAGGAGGACATCCTGGACTGGATCGGTCGGCGGGAGGAAACCTGGGAGGATATTCGCGAGGTGCCCTACCAATCCATCACCTTGGCCGGTGTCGAGTATGATGCCTTTGATACGGTCGGTATCAATCGGGTTTTGGCCGCTTCCGGGCTTTTTTATGGTGCCGGGTATGCCTATAGCTTGAAACCTACTTTTTTCTTGGCCCGCATCACACAGGAGCTGAGCATCGAAGGGCAGCAGGTGCTCCTGCTCGGAAAGGAACTGGCCCGGGACCTGCTGACCCTGCCGGCCATGTCCCGGGACGGCGTCATCGTTCTGCGTAGCGAGGCGGCTCGGATGTACCTGTGGGATCAAATCCAGTATCTCAAAAAGTCAGGCAGGCCCTTTCTGGAATATGCCCTGGCCCAGATCGGGGTCAGTGACCAGAATCCGGAGTCCATACGCCAGGCGCTGCCGGACCTGTTTGCAGCCCAGACCGAAACCTACATCCGCCATGAAGTCGGCGAATCCATGGACCAGGTTTTCGACCGCGAAACATGGCGGGAGATTATCGCCGATTATCCCCATACCCCGGTGGAACTGTTGGTTCGAGCGGTGAAATATCTGCTGGCGGATACCTCTGAAAACGGCACCCTGCCTTATTTAATTCATTCCGGCCAGGTTGTTTCCCTGGCCCTTTACGCCGCCTTTTTAGATGGATTTGGCCGTGAGCTGTTTCCCGAGTTTCGATCTGCCTTCAGGCGGTATATGGAAGATAACGATATAACCGCTGTTACCCGGACGGTGGCGGCAGGGCATCGGAATGCCAGGCACCTGGTAGCGGATATCGTTGCGCTTTACCAGGAAGGAAAAAACGGTAAGGGCAAGGACTGGGCTGCCGCTGAAATCAGTCGGCGTTACCTGAACAAGAAATCTGAAAAATTCCGCCGCTCCGCAGTGTCGTAGCAACCGAATCCATGCCGGTGGGTATAGACGGCCCCAATGGAGATCATGCATGCACGCAACTAGAAATGAGCGCATCGCCATTCTTTACCCCGGAGACCGCACGGTCCGGATAAATGCAACGCCGGATAACAACCGACTGGCTCTGATATTCAAGTCTTTTGCAGACCTGGGTGTCTACGCCGAACCGGCCGTTTACCACGATGAATTCTGCGGGGAGGTCCGACAGCAGCTCCTGCAGGTCGATGCCGTGCTGGTCTGGCACAATCCCATCCAGGATGGGCGGGATCGATCTATTCTGGACCCTATGCTCCGCGACGTTTCCGCAGCGGGGGTAATGGTCGGTACCCATCCCGATACCATAATGAAAATTGGCACCAAAGAAGTCCTTTACCAAACCCGGGATATGGGTTGGGGTAGTGATATCCATTTGTATCGCAGCTTGGACCAGATGTGCGCTGAACTTCCCGGGCGCCTGGCCACCGGTGAACCCCGGGTCCTCAAGCAATACCGCGGCAACGGCGGGCGCGGCGTGTGGTGGATCGCATTGGCGCAAAAGGGTGTCCGGCCGAACCCGGAAACGATGCTGCGAGTACGGCAGGCGAAAAAAGGGAGTGTTGAGGAAACGATAACCTTGGAAGCGTTCTTTCAACGCTGTGAGCCGTATTTCGCGGGAGCGGGGCGTGTAATCGATCAGGCCTATCAGGCCCGGCTGCCCGAAGGGATGGTCCGCTGCTACCTGGTGGCCAACAAAGTAGCCGGCTTTGGTCACCAGGCCGTCAACGCCCTTTATCCCGCGCCTCCCGGCGCCCCACCAACCGAGGCTCCGCAACCCGGCCCCCGACTTTACCATCCGCCTACCATGCCGGAATTTCAGCGGCTCAAACGCATCTTAGAAGAGGATTGGATTCCCGCAATGCAACGCAAGCTGGATTTGGACACCACGACCTTGCCGATCCTGTGGGATTGCGACTTTCTGCTGGGTCCCAAGGACGAGAAAGATGAAGATACCTATGTACTGTGCGAGATCAACGCCAGCAGCATTGCCCCCTTTCCAGAATCGGCGGCACCGGTTGTCGCTAGGGCGACCCTGGCGGCCATTGCCCAGCGGATGACCTGAGGCCGCGACCCGCTAAAAGATTAAAAAACAGACGAACAGAATAGCGGTGGGCAGCAGGGCTCCCAGCAGCAGATTCATGGGCGATACGCCGTTTTCGAAATGCTTTTTCAAAATAGTCTGACCCGCCGGGTTCGGGGCGTTGGCAATGATGGTCAGGCCGCCGCCGGTGACTGCCCCGGCCACGACCGCATATTTGAGTTCATCCGTAAACCCGGGCACCAGCGTACTCAGGTAGGTAATGGCGGCATTGTCGTTGAAAGCCGTCAAGATCGTGGAACCCAGCATGAGTGGAATCTCGCCAAGGGCGCCCAGCACCGGGGCGATCCACCAGCCCTGGACACCGCCATGGATCACCAGGCCCCCGAGAAAAAAGCCGACCAGCAGGGCCGGTTTCAGGTCGATCCGGTTCTGGTAGGGAGAGGTGACTTCTGCAAAGCCCAGAAAGAATAACAGACCGGGTATGAACAAGGCCGGGTAGTGGGCATTGTAAATCGTCCAGGCCATAAACAGGACATGCACACAGATCACCCACGCCGGAACGGGATCATCACGATTGTCCCATTCAGGGTCCCGGTAAACCGGCCGCTCCTCAACAGGCATCAGGCCGGGAATTGTCTTTCGCAAGTAGCGCCGCTCCACTTCACTGAAACGTTTTTCAAATGCCTCCCTGATGACGTCCGGGTCGTACCCCTTCTTGCGCATTTCCGCTTCATATTTCGTACGCAGGTTTTCGATGGTGCGCTCTCTGATTTCGTCGTACCGTTTTTCTATGGCCTGGGCGAAATCCCGCTTGGTGGCCAGGACGCACTCGACCCGGTCAAATTCTGTTTCCAGCTCTTTCCTTCTGAAGTATTTGGTTTCAATTTCACTTTTCAGGGCGACCAGAGCGAAGGGTTTCTCAAGAGCGGCGATCTCTTTTTTGAACATTACATAGTAAACTCCATTGGCCACCAGGATGCCGATCAGGGCTTTCCAGCCAAAATGGATCAGCATGTGGTTCATTCCCCAGCCCCAGGGGCCGGCGACCATCAATACGGGCGGGGCGGCAAAATGGGTCAGGGTACCGCCCACGGAGATGTTGACGAACAACAAGCCGATGGTTGCGTATTTGAAGCGATTGCTTGGTTCCAGGCTGTAGAATTTGCCGGCCAGGAGAAGGGCTGAGATGGTCATGGCAGCCGGCTCGGTGATCAGCGAACCGAGCAGGGGGCCGACTGTCAGAATAGTCAGCCACCAGGCCGTCAGGGTTCCCCCTAAGAGGCCGGCGACAAGCTGCATAATCTTTTCGGCGAGCTTTAGAATCGGCCGGGTCGCTGCCAGAGTCATGATGACCACCACGAACAGGGGTTCGGTAAAGTTGACTTTCTGGGTAATGTAGAATTTCAGGGTGGCCCAGTCATGAAAATGGAATATTGCGACACCCAGGGCAACCGCCCAGACACCGAAAACGGCTTCCACTTCGCCCAGAAAATGAAAGAGTTCGGCCCCGTGGTGAACGGAGTATTTATCAATTTTCCCCTGGGCTATGCGTTCGGCATGGTCATGCTCACATTTATGGGCAATGGCCAGAAACCGACTGGTGAGAAACGTGTGTATGATGGCGCAGAAGAAAATCAGTGTCGCGGCTACATTGAAGGGCTCGCTGGCCGCCCGTTTCAGCACGATGCTGACGATGCTCTGTTCCCCGGAATCTCCGTAACTTTCTAAACTGCGTGGGAAAGGAGGGGGCTCAACGGTTGGGTCGGCACCCCGGGCGCTGGGGGCGGCAGCCAGGCTAGACAGGCAGATCAGGATACTGAACCAGAAGAGCAAATTTCTTTTCATCTTAAAATTCCAAATTTGGTGTTTTGGCACGCTATATAAACCGTTGACCGCTAGTCGGGCCGGTAGGGCTTACCCAGCGACGCCGGCGCTGCTCCCGATAAAATCTATAGAAATTGTTTGAGGGCCGGCCTTCCGGCCGCGAAGCGCTGCACCGACTCCTTCTGAGCGGCCGACATAAGCAAGAGGGTGAAGATCATCAGCGGAAAGGGTGCCACCTGGAATACTTGTGACGGAAGCGATGGAAACCACCCTTGCAGGTAAATGCCCATCACCTGGAGAAATGCAAACAGGAAGGCGCCGGCGGCCGCTTTGAGTGGATGCCAGCCGCCGAAAATGACCAGTGCCAGGGCGATCCAGCCGGTCCCTTCCGCCCCCTGGGGGCGGCCCCAGCCGGGCTTGGTGGCCAGTGAAAACGTTGCCCCGGCCAACCCCACCATCAAACCGCCGACCAGGGTGTACAGCAGCTGGGTAAGTTTCGGGTCAATCCCGCGCGCGTAGGCGGCCCGGGGATGCTCACCCACCGATCGTAGTTTGAGGCCCGCAGGTGTCCGGTAGATATACCACCAGCACAGCCCGATCAGGACCAAGCTGAAGTAGACCGGCAAATTGTGATTGAAGAATACAGGGCCGACAAAAGGAAGGTCGCATAACAATGGAATCGGCAAGTGGGCGACTTGGGGCCCTTGCAGGCGTGAATAATCATTCCCCAGGAAATAGGCCAGATCCCGAGTCATCAGGGTAAGCACGAAACCAACGGCCACCTGGGATTGTTCCAGGTAGATGCTGAACAGGGCGACGACAAGTGCCACGGCGGCACCAACCAGCGCTCCCACAATGAAACCGGCCAGCAGACTGCCGGATTTATAGGTGATGACAAAGGCGGCCATGGCACTGAGCAAAATACTGCCATCCAGGGAAAGATTGATAATTCCGGCTTTCTCGGTGACAGTCTCACCCAGAGTGGCCAGTAGAATCGGGGTTGCCCCGGCGATAACACTGGCCAAAAGTATACTGAGTTCCATCTCCATAGTTTATAACATGACTAAATCCAACATTCGAATTTCGTATTTTATTGTTGTTATACTGTTTTCCTTTCCCTTTTGCGCTTCACCCGCCAGGCTTGCACTGCCAGGGTAGCCAGCACCAGGGCTCCCTGGATGACGCCACTTAGCGATGAGTCGATTTTCAAGACCATGGGCAGCTGGATGCTGCCCACATTGAGACAGGCAAAGAAAAAGGCCACGGCCGGAACCGCGGCAATATTGTAATTTGACAACATGACCACCAGCAGGGCCAGGTAGCCGTAGTTGCTTGAGATGGCCGGGATTAGACGGTGATAAACCGCGGTTACTTGCAGGCTGCCGGCTATTCCGGCAAAGGCCCCGGCAAAGACCATGGCCAGCAGCATAAACCAATCCGGTTTCACACCGAACAGGTACGCGGCGGTCCGATTGCTACCGATAGCCTTTAGATTCAGACCGATGCGGGTGAATTTCAAGATGACGGTTGTGGAAATAATGGCAAAGAGAGCCAGGCTTACACCGGGCAGGCAGATGCGGCCTGAGGCGATATAGGGCAGCCAGAACTCAGGGGGGAATACTTCGGTACCGCTCATGGAGGCGACCCCCGGGCGTTTCCAGGGTCCAAAGATCAGCCAGAGGGCAATTCCCTGGGCTACGAAATTGAGACCGAGGCCGGCAAAGATTTCATGTACCCCGCCTTTTGTTTTCAGCCATCCGGCCATCACCGCCCAGAGGGCGCCACCGATGGCCCCGAAGCCGATGGCCAGAGCCACGAATAGTTGCGGGTGGCCGGAATCAAGCCCAAGCTTCACGATGGCAGTCGTTAAAATCGCACCGGCAATGACCTGGCCCTCGATGCCGATATTCCATAAGCCGATTCGAAAGGTATACAACAGGCCCATGCCGCAAAGGGTCAGTGGTATCCAGGCCTTGATAACATGGGCAAACTTGGTCCAGGAACCCAGGGAGCCCTTTATTATCTGGGCGAAGGCAGCGAAGGGTGGGGCGCCGGAAAGGACCAGAATCAAAAGTGTAAAAGTGCAAACGGCTCCCAGAGTAATCAGCAGTTCCCCGCCGAGCCTGAGCCACCGGTTATGTGCAGTCAATGCGGTTCCCATCAAACTTTGCCTGCCAGGGCCCTCCCAAGTGCGTTCACGTCAGTATGATCAGTCGAAACGTCCTCGATGATGCGGCCATTGAAGAACACCAGCACCCGATGGGCCACCATGAGAATTTCGTCCAGCTCGGAAGAAGAGAAGACAATGCCCGTGCCTGATTCACAATACGTTTGCAGGTGATCCCAGACCCATTGAGCCGATTCCAGATCAAGCCCGCGGGTCGGATTTTCCAACAGTAACAAGGCCGGTTTTTGCGGCAAGAATGAGAGCAGAAGCCGCTGCTGGTTACCGCCCGAAAGGGATTCAGCGATAGATTCCCGAGTGCCTATAATTTTAAATCTTTCAATGCCGCGTTCGGCCTGGGCCGCAGCGCGGGATTTGTCCAGAAACAGGCCTTGTTTTCGATCCTGGACGGCAAAGTGTTCGGCGATGGTCAGATCACTAACCAGGCCTTCTTCCAGCCGGTCGGTGGGCTGAAAGGCCAATCCTTTATGGGCGAAATGATGATAATCCCGGCCGGTCATGTTTTCCTGGCGAAATTGAATGGTACCGCTGCGCGGGCGGATCAAACCGGCGGCTGTACGCAGAAACACGGACTGTCCGCTGCCTTCCAGGCCAGCTATGCCGACGATTTCGCTCTCACGGGCTTGAAAATTACAGTCCTTCAGCCCGCTGCGGCCGCCTGTGGCATTTACGCTTTCGAGCGACAACAAAATTTCTCCGGGGTCCTGCGTTTGCCGGGACGGCGGCCGGGGTGGTGTGCCGAACATCATGGCCAGGAGCGTATCTGTATCGAAGGGGCGTACCATTTCACCGCTTACCTGTCCTTTACGCAAAACGGTGACTTTATGGCAGAGGAATTCAACGTCTTCAAGCTTATGGGAGACCAGGATGACACTCTTTCCGGCGGCGGTCATCGTGTTGAGGGCTTGAAAGAGGGTTTTTTTCTGATAGGCCGAAATTCCGGTGGTCGGTTCATCGAGGATGAGCACTTCGATGCCCAGGGCCAGCAGTCTGAGGATTTCCAGCTGCTGCTGTTCTCCCACGGTGAGGGTTCTGAGCAGTTGGGATGGCACCAGGGAGAAACCGACGGATTGGCTGAGCTCCAGAAGCTCATCGCTAAAGTCGGCCCGTGATTGTTTGGGGTGCTGTTTACGGCCGAGCATGAAGTTGTCCAGGACCGTCAGTGAAGGGAAATCCAGGGGATCCTGGTATAGCATGCCGATGCCCAACCGGGTAGCCTGGGCTGGCGTTTGGTAATCTTGCCGCTGCTCATTCAGGAAAATAGTACCGGAGGTTTTGCGGCTGAAGCCGGACAGGATTTTCATCAGGGTGCTTTTACCGGCCCCGTTTTCGCCGAGGATGCCATGAATGGTACCCGGCTCAGCGCACAGGCTCACCCCATTGTTGGCTTTCACCGGGCCATAATGCTTGTGAATCTCGTTTAGCTCTATTTTCATCCCGACAACCCGTGCTGCAAAAAAAACTGCAGGAACCGGGCAAACCGGTTCCTGCGGTGGTGTTGATTTAGCTGAATGGATCTTTGTCCGGCAAGTTACCCGGTGTCCTTATTTGGCACTGCTCTGCCCTTCGATACCGGCTAGCAACTGTTCCATATACCAGATCTCTTTGTCGCTGGCCACGTCTCCCGCCTTTACATAAGGACTGCCGTCCTGGTAATTGAGCGGCCCTTTGAAAAGGTTGATGCTGCCATTGCCCAGGCCTTGGATGAATTTGTCCAGTGCCATGGAGGCTTCCGCAGACAGGGCGTCGCCTTTTTTATAGCCGACGGCACTGGTGCTGTGGTTGTTGATATCGCGCCAATCCGGTCCGGACCAGGTCCAGGTGGCCTGCCACTGTCCGGCCATGGTCTGCTTGATCGCCTTGACGAAATCCGGGCCCCAGTTGAAGTAGGGCACCCCAAGGCATACGTTGGATCCGCCTTCGCAAGCACCTTCATAATCATATGGAATAGCCCACACCTCTTTACCCTGGCCTTTTTTCTGGCCGGCGACAATCACCGCCTCGGTCGTATCGATGCCCGAGATGAGCACATCGTAGCCGGTGTCGAAGAAATTCTGCGCAACCTGGGTCGGATCCGAGGTTACCCCGGGGATATTGAACCAGAAGCCGATCCAGGTCACCTTGAACTGCAGGTCGGCGGGGTCTTTTTTCAGTATTTCGGTCCAGGCATACTTGGCCCCGAGGAAACAGGAAGCCACCAGGCGGCGGGTTTCCTCATTGATCAGGGGACCCAGGTAGCCGATTTTGCCTGTCTTGGTCGTCATGGCCGCGGCAAACCCGGCCATCATCTTGCCGTACTCCATTTTGCCCATCAGGTTAGCCAGGTTGGGAGAGCCTTTTCCGGTCAGGGCGTCATCCCCGGATATATGGATAAACTTGATCTTCGGGTGCTTCAAAGCGGCTTCCCGGGTGCCGTCCTTCATATCGTCGGAATTGGCGATGATCAGCTTGGCGCCTTTTTCCACCATATCCTCGACCAGCATCGGGATGGTAACACCGGCCCGATCAGCCGGATTTACCTTGTCAATATAGATCATTTTGGTGCCGGGGACATTCTTTTCGACATACAGGCCGCCTTCGTAGTGGGCCTGGCTCCAGCCGTGATCGTTGTAAGGGCCGACGAGTAGTAAACCGAAAATAAACGGCCCGGCCGGTTTTTCAGCAATCTTGACGGGGACCGCAGTTTTTTTGGTCTCAGCCGGCTTTTGGGATTCTTCGGTTTTACCGCAGGACACGATTGAAAATAGTCCCGCAATGATGAACGCGGCCACCACTGGCAACAGTAATTTTCTTAACATTATCCCCTCCCTGTTAATATAGTATCGGAATCATCCCATGGATTTGGAAACTGGGTTTTTATATCCAGGTTTTTAGTGTCCGGTCAATAGGCAAGCCTCCAACGGGGAGGAAAAAGAGAACTTTGAATAGCGCTGGCCGGCAGGTGGGCACTCCCGGGTTGACAAGCCCGCGACGCTGGGATTGAATGCAAACTTTCAGCAGGATCATGTTTGCAAAGGAGCAGGTGTTGCCATGTTTACCCGTGCAATCGTCAGGAGACCCGGAGGTTCTTTTACAGAAGGCCTTACCAGTGCAAACCTGGGCAAACCCAGCCTTTCACGGGCATTGGAACAGCACGATGCCTATATTGCCGCCTTTGAGCAATGCGGCCTGGATGTGACGGTGCTGCCGGCAGATGAACGCTACCCCGATTCAACCTTCATTGAAGACACGGCCATTCTCACTCCGCAAGTCGCGATCATTACCAATCCCGGCGCTGCCAGCCGCAACGGTGAAAAGTACATCACCCGGCCAGCCGTAGAAGAATTCTATCCCGAAGTGGTGGAAATAGAGCCCCCCGGAACCCTGGACGGTGGTGATGTCCTGGCGGTAAACAACCACCTCTATATCGGTCTGACCGCGCGCACCAACGAGCAAGGGGCAAAGCAGTTGATTGAGATTCTGGAACGTAACGGCTATTCCGGCGCAACCGTTTGGCTCAACAGTTTTCTGCATTTAAAGACCGGGGTGGCGTGGGTCGGGGCGCGGGACCTGATAGCGGCCGGCGAGTTGATCGACCATCCAGCGTTTCATGCTTTCAACATCACGCCGGTTTCTGCTGAGGAGACCTATGCGGCCAACTGTATCTTTGTCAATGACCACATCTTGATACCGGCCGGATTTCCCGGGGTCCGTGATGTGTTGACCCGCAGGCCTTATCCGCTTATCGAGGTCGAGATGTCTGAATTTCAGAAAATGGATGGGGGCCTTTCCTGTCTATCCCTGCGCTTTTAGAAGCAATCTCAAAAAAGTCTTCCTGTCAGGCGTAAGCTCGCAGAGCGAAGAATGATTCGCCCAATCCGCCCGAGGCGGATAAATCGCGGCGTCGGACTATAGATTTAAATCCTCGAAATACTGGAGTATTTACCACGATGGGCATTGGCTGCGCTGGTATCTCCGGTTCAAATATAGCGCCCACCTTGACCTTGAACCAAAATCCATATTTTTGAGATAGCTTCTATAAATCATCTTGAACCATATTCCGGCACAAGCGCTGAGTTGATACCGGTAAATGGCCGCAGAAAATAGCCGGACTTACCATTCAAGGCATTGGTTTTCGCAACGTCCAGGGGTGCACCGCATTTAAACCGGTGTCTCACCATGTTGCTTTGAAATCATTTCTAGAGTTTCATCGATGATATGCTGACGGCAGGCTTCATCCCCATCATAATGCAGTTCGCCGGATACTGTCGAAAATTTGGCACCACAGTCGTACTTACGGGCAACGCTGTTCAGCAGTTTGGAGAGCAGTTCGTTATTGTTGGTGACCTTTTTTACCGCAATCATGTTTATTTCCAAAGGGTTTTTAAAATTGTCATGCACTGGCCGAAGCCAGAATTGTTTGCAGGCCGCTTTCACCCGTAACAACTGCAATGTCCATGCCCGTTTCGGCATAAAAAAAGAGGGCCGGTTTGACATCCGGCCCTCCCTTATATCTTTTTGATGAACGTAAACTTATGGCTGCAGGGCAGCTGATTCTTCCATCAGCTCAGTGGCCCTGATGGTTCTTTTGTTTACACGGGTTCTGCGATTTTGTAGCTTTTCCTTGCTCTTGGTGATCTGGGATCTGACTTTGTCCAGCACTAAATCAATGGCCGCATGCATGTCTTCGTGCTCCTCGCGAGCATGGACTTCGAGTTGGCCGGCAGCAAGATTGATCTCTGCGGTGTTATGCAGTTTCTCGGATCGCAGCACAACTCCTGCGGATCCGGGATCATCTAACAATTTGTCAAATTTGTTGAGTTTTTCGTGGACGTAGTCTTTGAAGTGGTTGGAGGATTTTAAGTTCATAAAAGTAACCGATACGTTCATACTTTCCCCTCCCTGGTGATGTTTTCCACCATCACCCAGTGGCTTTAAGAAATGAATTGACCGAAAACTGATCTGAGATGGATTTACCTCCTTTGGTGGGCTGTAGTTGCACACGGAACCGGTCTGGGCGGTAGGCTGCAAACCTTTTCCGGTGGATTGAGTTTAACTGGTTCCAGGTAGTTGGAACCGGATTTTGCTTAAGCATATTCTATGGTCTCCGGGCCAATTTTGTCAAGCATCCTGAATCTGGTAAATTACTGCAATTATACGCAACATACTCGAAATCATTGAGTTAGTACCAGGGTCTTTTTTTAATATTTTTTATTGATCGAGTCGTCTCTAGGTCCGTACCCGTCTGACTGTCCGGCCGCTGTCAAAAGCCATTTGGACAGCGGCTCGATACGCGTCTGGAATTTGCATAGTTACAGGAAGATGATTGTAATTGTGATAGGTTAATGCTAGGGTACAGCGTTTGGTTGCATACCCGGGTTGGGCACACGGCAAGAACTTGAAATTATATCTGTTTTTCAGTTGCCTGAGTTAGAATATAGAATAATGCAACTTACCCTACCGACGATCTTCAGAGTATTTTTGCCCTTTGCGGCCGGCTATTTTATTTCCTATCTATTCAGAGTGGTAAACGCGGTCATCGCCCCGGATCTGGTGGCCGATATCGGTTTGAATCCTTCTGACCTGGGTTTGCTGACGGCTGCCTATTTTTTGACGTTTGCCGCTTTTCAGCTGCCTTTAGGTGTGCTGTTGGATCGGTTCGGTCCCCGTAAGACCGAAGCGGTTCTGCTGCTTTTTGCAGCTATGGGCGCGTTTGTTTTCGCCCGGGCCGAAACCGTAACCGGTTTGCTGATCGGTCGGGCTGTGATCGGCTTTGGTGTCTCAGCGTGTCTCATGGCGGCCTTTACCGCTTTCGTGATCTGGTTCCCGGCCCGGCACCTGCCCCTGATAAACGGATTTCAAATGGCGGCCGGCGGCCTGGGAGCCGTGGCCGGCACGGTTCCGGTGCAGACGGCCCTGGAATTCACTGATTGGCGGGGATTGTTCATGGGATTGACGGGCTTTTGTCTGATTGTGGCCGCAACCGTTTTGTTCGTTGTCCCGGAAAAGCGGCGCGAGGTGGCCGGGACCCGCCTGCGGGAGCAGATTCAGGGGGTTCGGCAGGTATTCACAAGCTTCACTTTCTGGCGGATTGCACCCCTGGCCCTCATGTCACAGGCCAGCGCGCTCTCCATCCACGGGCTCTGGGCGGGACCCTGGTTGAAAGACGTGGCCGGTCTCGATCGCCCGCAGGTGGCATTTGTCCTGTTCCTGACGGCCGTGGCCATGATTGCCGGTTTTATTACACTGGGGGCCCTGTCCGCCCGTTTGACCGATCGGGGTGCCAAGGTATTCGCCGTGCCGGTGGCCGGGATGACCAGTTTCATGGTCGTATTGGCCTTACTGACTGCCGGTCATGTGCTGCCGCCGTGGCTCATGTGGATTCTGTTTGGTTTTTTCGGGACGGCCGGTATTGTCGTCTACGCGGAGCTTTCCCGGCAGTTTCCAGTGAGTCTGGCCGGACGAGTCAACACCGCCCTCAACCTGCTTGTATTTGTGGCCGCATTTGCCGGCCAGTGGGGCATCGGGGCCATAATCAATCTGTGGCCGCCAACCCCGGAAGGGATCTTCCCGGTAGCGGCCTACCGGGTGGGTTTCGGGGTCATGCTGCTGTTGCAGGCCGTAGGCCTGAGTTGGTTTTTCATTTCCGCAAAAGTCAGTTATCAAAAAGCCTGATCTGCACGCCGCGGGCCTTTTCAAAATCCAACAACCATCTTTTGCGGTCCACCCCCCCGCCATATCCCGTTAAGCTTCCATCCGATCCGATTACCCGGTGGCAGGGGATGACGATGCTGACCCGGTTTTGACCGTTGGCGGCCGCCACGGCCCGGACAGCTTTGGGATTACCGCTGGCAATGGCCTGCTGCTTGTATGAACGTGTTTCGCCGTATGGTATATCGCGCAGGATTTTCCAGGCCGCCCGCTGAAAAGCGGTACCGGGGGTATGCAAAGAAACGGTAAACGTTTTCAGTTGTCCGGCAAAATAGGCCTCCAGTTCTTCCTGCAGCTGATCCAGGTGCGGGTTGGTTTCAGAAAGCACGATGGCTTCGAGGCGCTTGACCAGATCCTGCAACTCTCTCACGAGCCTCTGATTGTCGGCAAACTCCAGCAGGCACACGCCGCGATCGCTGGCGCACGCCATCATGGGGCGCAAAGGTGTTGGCAGCCGGGTTATATACAAGAGCGTTTTGCCAGCTTTGGGGTTCGGCTGACCATCGGTTGCGGCCCGTATAAGGGCAGCAAGTTTCAGGTTGTTAGACTTTATGAGATCCATATACTCCAGGTTTAAATGATTCCAGGCGTTCCAGGTACCAGGCGGGAAAGCCATATTCACGCGCGGGTTTAACAATTCGGTCGACATATTCGGCTGTTGCCGGTTTGCCGCTAAGCTGCGGTGCTATGTAGGTCAGGGCTGGCAGCCAACGGCCTGACATGGTTTGAACCAGTACTGCCTCGGCCAGGTAGCGGCCCCCCAGAATGTTCTCGGCGTGATCGTACAGGCGATCCAACTCGGCGTGCGTTCCGGTGGCAACGATGCCATAGACGGTATGCTGGTCAGAGCGCACTAAGTTCGCCAGCGGGCGGATGACAATGTTGAAACCCGGCAGCCGGGCCGGTTCGTACTCTCGGGGCGTATAGGCAACCTCCCCGAGCACATCCAGGTTTATGTAGGAGCCATAGAAAAAAGTCCAGATTTCAGGTTCCGGCATTCGCTGATCTTTCCATACGCGTTCTGATTAAATCCCGTTTTAGCCGTATTGCGCCAATTCAAGCAGAATATCTTCCGGCCCCTTAAAATACACCAGCTTCTTTTTTGCGGGAGCATACTCCTGGATGGCGCTGACGGGTTCGATGCCTTGCTGCTTCAAAAAAGTTACCGCCGCCTCGATGTCCGCTACCTGCAGGGCCAGGTGACGCAGTCCCTGGGTGTTGGCTTGGCCGGGGTTGGGGATGTCGGTGGTCGGTGGGTTTTTGAATTGAATCAGTTCGAGGGAGGTGCCGTCACCCGGGAGCGTCAGCTTGGCATACTCCGCATCCACATTCTCCAGACCGACCGTGTTGGATATCCATTGGCCGTGCAGGCGGGACTGATCCTTTATTTCGAAACCCAGGGCGACGAAGAACCGTTTTACTTCTTCCAGGTTTTTAACGACGATGTTGATGTGGTCAATGCTATGTAAGATGGGTGCCATGGTATTCTCGGGCAGTATATTGCCAGCCTTGGGCAGATTGTAAGGCTGGATGTTTACGTCGGTAACCCCAGCCCCGCTTAATATGCTATGAAAAATAGAAGTGTCGGTCTGAAATGTCAACCATTGATAAGGTGTGGCCAGGCTTCTGCGGGAGCAATGATTGCCTGCCGGGCGGCCGCTGACCCGGCCTATCCGGAAACGGGTCAATTTACATTCTTTCCTTGACCGCGAGGCCGGTTTTCAGGTATGAGAAACCCAAAATCAAGATTCATCAATGTGAGTTATGCAATAGGTTCAGGCCACCCAGACTCCATGGGTTGGCCTGTTTTTTTGGAGAGGCGATGACCGCCACATTATTGGTAATCGATAATTACGACTCCTTTACGTACAATCTCGTACAGATGTTCCGCTGCTACGATCTGTCCATTGAGGTGCGTCGCGCGGACAAAGTCAACCTGGCCCACGTCCGGAAGCACCGGCCGGATTATATCCTTATCAGCCCGGGGCCCAAAGACCCTTCCCATGCCGGGGTTTCGAAAGAACTTATCCGGGCCTTTTACCGTGAAATTCCTATCCTGGGGGTCTGTCTGGGCATGCAGTGTATCAATGAGGTCTTCGACGGTGAGACCGTACGGGCCGCGCTGCCGGTACACGGTAAAACCAGCTTGGTCAGCCATGGCAACGCCAGTGTTTTCGAAGGGTTGGCGTCTCCCCTGCGAGCGGCCCGGTATCATTCCCTGGTGACCTGCGTGAATGAAGCCAGGGGATTGCAGATCAGTGCCATGAGTGACGACGGTGTTGTCATGGGCCTCTATCATCCGGCCTATCCCCTGCACGGTGTTCAATTTCACCCGGAAAGCTTCCTGACCGAGCACGGGTATACCCTCATCGAAAACTTCTTGCGTTTGGGCCCCCTGAAAAAACCACGGCAAACCACTGTGGTCCGGGAAACATTTAAATTCGGCGATCCGCAAACGACGGTTTTCAGGACCCAGCCCTGCCATGGGTGAAACCACTGGCGATCAATCCTGTAATTCCGGCTTGAAGTGTAAAACGGCCGGAAGGATCTCTATGCCTACCTTACAACAGTTGGCCGGTACAATCACCGGCATCTATTGTGAAGATCTGAATCTAACCGAATCCTTTGAGTCCCTGGCCGCCCGATTTGCCGATGAACCGGGGACCGTCGCACTGTTGAGTGGCGGGGATCTGGACTGTGCCCGCTATCACCTGCTTGGCCTCTGGCCCTGGCTGACCCTGCGGGGAAAAGATCGATCCATGCAGCTGACGGTCAAGGGTCAGGAACGGGTGTTGGCCCAGGATCCCTTCGAGACCTTGAGGACGGTTCTGGATGCGTTTGCGCTCCCGGAGGCAATCCCGGCCCTGCCCCTGTCTGCCGGGTTGATGGGTTACCTGGCCTATGATCTCAAAGACGGCCTGGAAGATCTGCCCCGAACCGCACTGGATGATTTGAACCTACCGGACCTCTGTTTCTATGCGCCGGCCCTGATCGTTGTTCACGACCGACAGATCGGTACGACCACCCTGTGCGTTCCCGAACTTTCCGGAAACGGCACCACGCCCCGCCGTTTGGCCGCGCGTTTTCATGAACGGTTAAAGCAACCGGCTCCCGGGCGAACCGGATTCACCGGGGATAAAGGGCGTCTTTCCTCGGGCTTCGACCGGTCGGATTATATGGCCGCCGTGGAGGCCATCAAGGAATACATAGCGGCCGGGCACGTCTACCAGGTGAATCTGTCGCAGCGCTTCGAGGCGGATTTTGCGGGCAGCGGGTTTGATTTTTTCAGGGCCTTGTTCCGACGCAACCCGGCCCCGTTCTTTGCTTATGTGAATGCGGGCGACCACCAGATTGTTTCCACGTCACCCGAACGATTTCTGAGCCGGGTGGCTTCCCGGGTGGAAACCCGGCCGATCAAGGGCACCCGGCCCCGGGGTCAGACGGAGGCGGCCGATCAAGCCTTGCGCCGGGAGCTTGAGGAAAGTGCCAAGGATGACGCCGAGCTATCCATGATTGTTGATCTGCTGCGCAACGACATCGGCAAGGTCTGCCGGGGCGGCTCCGTGGCGGTTCAGGCTCACAAGCGGGTGGAGGCCTATCAGAATGTCTACCATTTGGTGTCGGACGTGGTCGGTGAACTGGAGCCCGGCAAAGATTCGGTGGATCTGATTCGAGCGGCGTTTCCCGGTGGATCCATCACCGGTTGTCCGAAGATTCGATCCATGGAGATCATCGATGAACTCGAGCCGCGGCGACGCCACATTTACACCGGATCTATCGGTTACATCAGTTTTCACGATACGTTGGATCTCTCCATCGCCATTCGTACTGCCACCCTGATCAATAATCGCTTCGTATTCTCGGTGGGCGGCGGTATCGTCTTTGACTCGGACCCGGCCGAAGAGTTTGCCGAAACCCTACACAAAGGCCGCACCCTGATGGATGTGTTTGACACTGAGCAGGCGGAGCGGAGCGCTATTTCCCATGTGTGGCTGGACGGCAAGCTGGTACATTCGGAAAAAGCCGCCGTGAATGTATTCGATCGGGGGGTGCAATACGGATACGGATTTTTCGAAACCCTCCGGGTCGTAGATGCGCGGATCGGTTTTCTGGATGAACACCTGCGGCGTTTCAATAAAACCTGGCAGATGCTGTTCAACACCCCCGTACCGGATGTCGACTGGAGCAGGGTCATTCGGCACACGTTGAGGGCCAATGGGTTGGAGAAGGGGGTGGCCGCGGTCAAATTGCTGGCGACCGGCGGGACCCGCGAACAGCCCCCTTATGACCACCGGCTGCTGGTGACGGTCCGGTCTTACGTTCACCGCCTGGCGGGCCAAGAACAGCAGGGACAGCACTTGGTCACGTATCCGGAACCGCGCCAGAGCCCGCTGGCCGACCACAAGACATTGAATTATCTTTACTATTTTTTGGCCGGTCGCTGGGCTGCCGGTGCGGGTGGCGATGAGGCCCTTGTTTTGAATCCGGACGGCACCGTATCCGAAACCAATACGGCCAATGTGCTTGTGCTGCGGGACCAGACCGTCCTAAGGCCCTCATCGGCCCACGTCCTGCCGGGTGTGATGGAAAGCGCTGTCTGTCGGTATCTGGAGCAGCGTGGATATCGGATTTTTACGGAAAAGATCCTGCCCCGGGAGCTCTTGGAGGCCGACCTGATCCTGTTGACCAACTCTTTGATGGGTGCCGTACCGGTGTTAACCCTGGATGGCACCACATTGGTCCAGGCATCCGATGTGTGGCGGGAGATTAACAAGAGCGTCCTTTAATGAACTTTATTCAGTCCCTAAAAACATGGACTTCGGGACCAGTTCAAAGCAAATTGGCTATACCGGGTATATGAACACAGGTTGTTTAGGTTGTAGGCTGAAGACTGTTAGGCAGTGCCTATCCGTGATTGGAAATCATGGATGGGGGCTGTTCGCTGTCAGCCATTCGTTTTTAACTGAAATGCAAAAATCGATCGCTAACCGTTAAAATCTTTCCCCGAGATCTTCCTACAGCCTGAACGCCTATAGTCTATCAGCCTGAATCCGGCCACGCTGGACTAAGGCCCCTTGGGACAATCCAAAGCCTGGTCCTCCCAGGCTGGGTCGTAATTAAAAATACCGCGCTTTTGGCCTTTCTGTCATTCCGGACTTGATCCGGGCACGCAGTGAAGCGTAGCGCTATCCAGGGTGTTTTCTGGTGCATAGAGATCTGGATGCCGGATCAAGTCCGGCCTGACGGAGGTAATTTGAGCTATTTTGCTAATTGCGACACAGTCTCTCCGGGATAGGATTCTTTACACATTGGATACCACTTGGGTTGGGAAAACAGAGAGGAGAGAGGTCCGTAATCGAGTGTGCACCCACATAGTGGGGAGCAATGCAGACACACACCCAATTACTGCCTTACAACGCGAACTATCGCAAAACCCGGGGCAGGGTTGGGGGACCCTGCAGCGGTCTGCCGCTGCTCAGGTTCGCGGCTTATAAGACCGTGTTAAATGACAGCGGTCCAGATGAAAAATGCAGCCAGTTGCAAGGTGATCAGGGTGCCGACCATCTTCGGTACTGCAATCCCTTCCCTTTTTCTGATGTTTTTGGCAACCATTGCGATTCTGGCCGGATTCTGATCATACGGGGTGGCGAAATGGGTGTTCATGATTATCTCCTGTCTATTTCAAATTATACGTTCTTTTCAATTCATTGCGTCTCTTCCTATATCCTATATCAAGTAGCGTGCCACTTTCCATCCAAGACACCCCAAAATTTAGTAACCGGCTGTAAATAAAGAATTATTTTACGATTTTCTGGACAATGCCGGTGATAGATCCGGCCAAACGGGGAACCTCAAGACTACGTCGAGTTTGGCACTATTGGCACGAAATTGATCGTAACATTTTGAAAATATAAATAAATCATATATGCGCCAATATTGACGTAGTTCGTGCCAAAAATGGCGTGTGGTGGGGATGCAGCTATTTAATTCCGTAATTATTCATTTTACGCTGCAGGGTCCGCAGGCCGATTTTTAAACTTTTGGCCGTGCGGGTGCGGTTCCAGCGATGCTCAGCGAGAGCAGCGCGGATGTGTCGCTCTTCAAACGCAGCCACTGCATCCGGCAGAGAGGTTTTGGGTATGTCGCCGGGGATATCGTTTGTCTCCAGCGGGATGGAAGCCGAATCGCCCACCAGGTCGAGACGTTTGAGGGTCACGAAGCGGTACATGACATTTTGCAGTTCACGCACATTTCCGGGCCAATCATAGTCGGTCAGGGTTTCGATAACCGCCGGGGTAACCGGTGGGCGTATCTTGCGGTCATAGGCTTTTAAAAAATGTTCGATGAGCAGGGGGATGTCTTCCTTGCGGTCTCTCAAGGGCGGCAGGTGGATCGGAATGACATGGATGCGGTAAAAGAAATCACTGCGCATGGCGCCCTTTTTAATCAGGTCGTGCAGGTTCCGGTTGGTGGCCGCGATGATCCTGAAACCGGACTCCCGGGTTTCATTGCTGCCCACGGGTGTGTAGCCGCCGCCTTCTATGGCCCGCAGCAGTTTTACCTGAAGTTCGGGCCTGATTTCACCAATCTCATCCAAAAACAGGCTGCCGCCGTCCGCTTCGCATAAAAATCCCGTCTTGTCACGGTCAGCGCCGGTAAAGGCCCCTTTCTTGTGACCAAAGAATTCGCTTTCCAGCAGGTTCTCGGGAATGGCGCCGCAATTTACCGGGACAAACGGGCCGTCCTGGCGGGTACTGATATCATGGATTGCCCGGGCCACCAGCTCCTTGCCGGTTCCGGATTCACCATAGATAATCATATTGGTTTCCGCCGAAGCGGCCATCAGCATCAATTCAAACACCTCGAGCATGGCGGCGCTTTTCCCGACGATGTCGCCAAACTTGTGATGATCATCCAGGGTACCGCGCAACCGGATATTCTCTTCGCGCAGGTGGGCCTCGCTGTCGCGCAGGGCTTCTTCCATCTCTTTGCGCTTGTTGATGTCGGTAATCATAGCCTGGCAATACACCGAGTCGTCGGATAAGCGGACTGGCACGTTGACACTGTAGTACCAGCGGTGATCGTGGGGATTTTTAATTTCAAAACGGACACTTTGCCCTTCGAAGACCTTTTCGGCCGCGCACCACGTGCATTTGGACTCCCGCTGGTGGATGGCCTGATAGCAGATTTGACCGGTGGCGTCGTGATCCATTCGCTTAATGAGGTTTTCATTCATGAACCGGATCCGGTAGCCCTTATCGATCGTATAGATCAGGCCGTCATAACCTTCCAGGATGGCGCTGTAGAGGGTGTCGCGATCACGTAGTTCACGTTCCGTCTGTTTCAACGAGGTGATATCGATGAGTGACGCGATGCTGCGCCCCTTGTCTGGCAGCATGCCCACTTTGATGAAGATATCCCTTACCCGGCCTTCGCGATCGATAATTTTACACTCGTATTCAGAAGGCGCATTATCTTCCTTGACCCGGCGGGCATGGTGGTAGGTCTCCACCATTTTCTGGTCGGACGGGTCGATAAAATCGGTCCATTTCATACGGCCTTCAATTTCCTCGCGGTGATAACCGGTCAGGTCTACGAATTTCGGGTTGGCCATGGAGATGACCACGTCGCGTTCAATTATGATGGAGGGTGACCCGGAATGGTGGAAGATCCGTTGATACCTGCTTTCCGCCAGGGACAGATCGTCTGTGCGGGCCTGCATTTCCAGCTTCAATTGTTCGTGGTACCGGCGAATCAGTTCATCGATCCGCCTTTTGCGGGTCACGTTGCGGACGATGACAATGACTTCATCGGCCGTGCTGCGGACCATGCGTGATTCATAATGGCGGGGTTCCCCATCAAACAAGAGGGTATATTCAAGAGATTGGATTTTACCACTGGTAAAGGTAGCCTCGAGTTTTCGCTGGAAAAGGGCGGCAGTTTCCGACGGGAGCACTGCCTGGAGGGATTTTCCCAAGTATGTTTCGGCCGGCCAGTATAATTCTGCTCCCGCACCTTCAAAACTGCGAAATATGCCGTTGCGGTCCAAACGAATGATCATGTCCGGAATGGCGTCTACAATGGCTTGATAGGCATCCTGGGAGTAGCTGCTTTCGGCCATATTGGTGGTGGTATTTTCAGTTGGCGAGGACGTGTCTTTCATTTTTTCTATGTTTCTGAATAACTGATTTTTGGGTCATCATCCCGCCGGGCAACCAATGTTGCCGGCCACAAATAGCGCAATGCGCCAAATATGGCACACTTTGCACACAAAGCGCAAGCCTCGGCCTATAGTAGGTGCGACTACTTTTTGCAAGGGAAAAACGACGATACCCCGGGGAGAGGATGCGTGTGCGGCAGCGGGTACCGGCGCAGGGCACTCCCATAGCTGCCGGGCGTCCGACTTGACGGCATAAGGCCGAACAGAATGCGCGACCGACAATCGCTGTTGAATCCTGCCAGCGGTAAGATATTAATAGGGATATCGTTCGATATGCTTTACAATTTTGCTCCGCTTTCTCTCCTTGATGATGGACCAGACCCCGGCACCGTCTTCAATATCCGTGAGCATGTCATTCAGTCCCTCTTCGAGCAGGGTGACGTCACCGGCACTGTTTTGTCTGAGCAGATCCAGCTGGACCAGAAAAATGACCTCGGCGCGGACGGCCGGGTGCAGACCCAGGATGGTAAAAGACTGTTTCTTGCCGGCTTTCTCGAGCTTGCCGATTTGTTTGGCATAGACCTTCCGAAAATAGCGCATCGACAGGCCATACTTTTGTTTGCTGAAACTTTTCATGCCGAGTCTCAAGGCGGCCTTCCCGGTAGCGCTGTGGTCGAAATCATCTGCCGGGGCAGTTGCGGCCTTGGGCACCGGCGGCTTCGGCACTGGCAGCGCTGCCGGTTGTGTGGCGGCCGCCGCCTCCTGGGCCACCATGCGGGCTTGCTTATTTTTAAGATCCAGACTGGCTTGCCGGGACCTGTTATCTTCGATTTTTCCAGCGGTGAGAAAGGTCAGGTCCGCTGTCGGGGCCAGATCCCGGGCTTTCTGATCTGCCAGGCGATATGAGGATAGGGCCATATTGAGATTGTCCGCGGTGATTGGCTGTTGGGCCGTCAGGCGATCGCCGTCCTCAATAAATTGAAATAAAGCCAGCAGCCGGGTAATTGTGGCTCTGCGAGCCGGGGCCAGCTGCGCGGATAAGAGAGTTTCATTTGTGGTTAGCACAGTGCGGGCGGTCGGCCACTTTTCAGGTGTCAGGGATTGCATGATTTGAGCATAGATTTTCTGCGCCTCGGCGGACTGTTGGCCCGCCGCCAACTCGTCCTTAAGGGCCACGACGGTCCGTATTTTCTGCCGGGCTATCAGGCCCACATCCAGGGCCGCCGGCAGGGTCTGCCCTTTGGCCACGGCCTGGCGGTAGCTTTCCAGAGCGGTGTCGAGATTGGGCCCGGTCGGGGGTTTAATTTCCGCCAGGCGGTCCCCTTTATCGATATTCCGAAAGAATCCGACCAGGGTCAGGCAATCCGCGCGGCGCTGGTCATCGAGATGTTGGGAAAGCAGATCCTGTTTTTCATAGACCAGCTTGCGGGCCTCCCGCCACTGGCCGGTGTCCAGGGCGGCGGATATGCGCCTGTAGGTTTCCTCGGCCATGACCTGGTTTTGTTTTTTCAGCAGGGTATTTTTGCGGTCACTCACCACCCCGGCTTTAAGCGACACCAAAAAGGTCAGGTCGGCAATATCGGTCAGGGTGGCTGCCCGGGCACCCGCCTGCTGGTAGGCGGCCGCGGCCTTATCAAGTGTCGCGAGTGTTTCTGGTTGCGCTGCCAGCATCCGGTCGCCGGTATCGATGTGGTTGAAGAAGTCCAGGAGTTGGTCGGCAGCGGTTTTTTGTTTGGGTTCCAGATGTTCGCGCAGCAGGTCCCGGCTCTGCATCAATTGCTGGCGAGCTTCCGGCCACCTTCCGGGTGCCAGGGCAAACACGATCTGGTCGTATGTCTTGCGGGCCAGCGCCTGCTGTTGCCCCTGGGCTAGCAAATCCTTGCTTTCCACCACGGTGCGGATTTTTTGCCGGGCGATCAAACCGGTGTCCAGATTGGCTGGCAGCGCCTGTCCCTTGGCCACCGCCCGGCGGTAGGCCTCCAGGGCGGCATCGAGATTCTGCATGGCCAGTGGCTGGATCCCGGCCAGGCGGTCGCCCTCATCAATATCCCTGAAAAAACCGATCAGCGTGATACAGTCCGCTCTACTACGAGCATCGAGATGGGTGGTGAGCAGATCCTGTTTGGCGTACAGCAGACTACGGGCCTCCCGCCACTGTCCCGTGTCCAGTGCCGCGGCAATCTGCGTATAGGTCGCTTTGCTGTCCTGCTTAAGCAGCTGGCTCTGCAGATTACCTTTCAGCTTTTGCAAGTTGCCGGTTTTCTGCGCGGTAATGAATCCGACGTCGATGGTTTTCGGGAGGGTCTTGGCTTTCTCGGCGGCGCGTTGGTAAAAACCGGCAGCCGATTTAAAGTTATCCATGGTTGCCGGCTGCTGGTCGACCAGGCGATCGCCTTCAGCCAGGGAGGCGAAAAAGTCGACCAGCGTGACCATGGCGGTTTTGCTTTCCGGGGGCAGGTGGGTGGTAAAGAGCGTGCGGTTTGCATAGAGCTGCTGTTGCGCTGTCTGCCACTCAGATGGATTCAGGGATACCAGGAATTTGTCCCAAGCCTGAGCAGCCTGCCGGGCCTGGAGCTCGGAGGCGAGCATCGCCTGGCGGTTGGCGGTCGCTTTGATTTTCTGGCGGGCGATGAACCCGGCATCCAGATTGGCCGGCAGGGCATGGCTGGTTTTGTCAGCCGTCTGATAGCTCTGCATAGCTGCTTCCAGGTGGTGCGGTGCCGGTGGCTGTATACCAGCACTGAGATCACCCTTGTCAACGGCCTGGAAAAAATCATGCAAGGCCATGACGTGCGCTTTATTCTCCGGATCCAGGTGCTGCCGTAAGAAGGCCTGCTGCTGGTAGAGACGCTTGCGGGCCTGTTCCCATTGGCCCGGTTTGAGATCGGTCGCAATCTGCTCCAGGATATCCCGTGCTTTTTGTTTTTGCTGCCGGGCCGTCAGCTGCACAGTCAAAGCCGCCGTGTCGTCCAACCGGCGTCCGGCTACTTCGGTCAGGTTAAATTCAGCCGGCAAGCGGCCGGCTGTTTCGGCAGCCTCCTGGAAAGCTTTGCGGGCGGCCGCCAGGTTGGTTGCGGATTCCGGGCGCAGGGCTGTCAGACGATCGCCTTCATCCAGCGCCTTGAAGAACACGCCGGTCGTGAGGATGAGGGCCTTGCGGTCCGGGCCTAAGAAATCCGACAGCAGCACCTGATGATCGGCCAGCAATTTGCGGGCGGCCGCTTGGTCTGAGCGGCCCAAGGCTGTTGTAATCTGTTGGTATACATCACCAGCCTGTTGCCGCTTTTTAATTTCCTGGGCTGAAGCGGCATCATACAGGGTCGGGGAGGCCGCGGATGCGATCCGGCCTTGGCGATGCGTATAGAGCGCTTTGACAAAAAATTCATCAGCTTGGTCGGGTGAACGGGGAACTTCGACTGAAGTGCCCGTAACGGTTTTATACAGCTTGTCGTTTACAAAAACCAGGTATCCGGAAGGCGCCTGCACATTTTGCGGCGGCTGCCAGCTGACCAGGTTGTTGTTTCCGCGGCGGCTTACCTGCGGTGTGTCCGGCGACTGCAGGGCAAAGCTGATTTCCACCTTATACACCCTATTGTCCAGGATATGGACGACCGCGGCATACGTGTCAATATTGGCGGCCTGGACGGGATACTCCTGTTTGTTTTCAACCGGCAGGCGGTCAATGCCAACCTGAAAATCCTTAAACGTGTCGCTTTCCGGCAGCCACAGACGCAAGCTGTCCCGGTTGATAGTTTTAATCACGCCGTAATACGTTTCAAATTTGGCTCCGGCGGCAATGGCCCGCTGCCGGATTTCCGGATCGAAGACCTGTTTGAGAATGATGACATTGCGGATCTGACGCTTTTCCGCGCCCGTACTGTTTTGAAATTTTTCAAACAGAATCCGATAGGGATATGCTTTGTAACTGCTCTTTTCCACATTGAACGCTTCGCGGGTTACAAACTCGATAGCGGCTGCCGGGCAGACAAGTCCGGACGCGAGGACCAGGATGACCGCCAATAACAGGCCACCTAAGCAGCGCAGCAGAGAAGGGGTTCGGAAACTGACCCGACTATTCTTTCTGCCGGGGGACCCGGGCCTGTTGTTGAAGCGATGCATGCTTTTCGTAGCGAAGTTAAGCATTGTCACTCTCTCTCCGACTTTTCGATTTGATCATTAAAAAATGTTTCCGGCCAGCGGCACTCGTAAATATCAATCTGCCGCGTGGCAACCTCGATCTCTTTGCCGCCCTGACTGTTTTCCAGGGTGACCTTTAAGACGTCGCGATGTTTGAAGCCGGTCTCCTGTTTGATTTGAGCGCCGATCCAGTGATCGATAAAAAAAATGGTGCGTACTGCCCGGCGGTAACCCTGGCGCAGGGTGTTCCAAAAATACAGCCGCCTTTCGGCATCCAGGTTGGTCAGCGGTTCATCCAGGAACCAGACCGGTTTCTTATCATCCAGGACAATGTCCATGAGAACTTGCTGTTGCTGCCCACCGGAAAGTAGATCAGGGTATTGGTGCGCGGAGAACTGATTGGCCTTCTCGGGATCCGAGCCATTTAGGATCAGGTAGTTGTCGCGGGTTGAAACCGGCAGGAAAAAAGCTTTTTGTGGGTAGATGCAGAAAAATTTCTCCCGGATATCGGCGGCCTTCAGGGGGTCGAGACCATCGCCATTATAGGCCAGATAGTTGAACCGGACAGTCCCCCGGCCAGGGATGGATTTTTTACTAATCCGTCCGGCTGTTAGGGCCAGAATATTCAGAAAGGTTGTTTTACCCGCTCCGTTATCACCTTCCAGGTAATAGATGCCGTCTTCGAAAACCTTCCGCTTATCACCGGATACGTCGAACTTAATGGAAAAAGTGTCCTCCCATTTCATCAACAGCGGAAATATGACTTCGAAGCGTCCGGCGTCCATGTCAACGACCTTTGTGCAGAACAGACAGATTCAGCTGTTCCCCGGTGAACTGGCTGAAGCACCAGCGGTTTATGGGAAAGAAGACGATCGCGGTGAAGATAAAGGCGACCGTCATCGGCAGCAGCATTACCCCGGCCGCTGCTGTGGTAAGGGCACCGTTGAAATGGTGCAGCAGATAAAACCCAGCCAAGCCTGTTTTGACAAGCAGGATCAACCCGAGGGGCAGGACCCAGAATGCCAGCAGGAGTTCCCTGATTCGGTTCTTGAACATCAACAGGAAGGCCAGTTCGGTTTTTAAGTGGATAAAAGCAAAGAGCGATATCATAAACGGAAAAACAATCCCCATGGAAAGATCCGTCATACAAAAATCAACATGGTTATCGAAGATGTCGGCATTTATCTTTCTCACCCGCTCTTTTAGACTGAGGGTCTTTTCATATGAGAACAGGTAGTTGCCCTTGAAATGCAGCCGATCGAGTTTTTCTAGGAAAGCAGCATTGAGAGCGATATCTTCGTACAGCATCCAATGCCAGCGGGCAGTTAGCAACCGGGGGGTATAAACCGGGACATACCGCGGGTAAAGATCAATATCACCGTAGAACAATGTATCTATATAACCGTCGGGTATCTGTAGATAGGTTGCTTCAACCGAGAGGGTTGCACCGGCCACTGCCTGAATGGATTCGGCGTAGTCGACGATATCCATGGTCACGTCTTTGGCCATGTTTGCAAAAATGTGGAAAAGGTTCAGCGGCACAATCAGGGCAACCCGGCTGAAAAACGGATTTACCGCCCGGTCTGTCTCAGGGTCGTCCCGCGAGATATTGTTTGCAATCCGCCAGGTCAGATCGTTGAATACTGCCAGACGCTTTCCGCTCAGGTTGCCGCGGATTAGGTCGGCGGCATCGGCTAGATCGCCTTTCAGGGCGGTATGTCGGGCGAGAACGATGTCCAGATCCAGATCCCTGCCGTTGTGGTCGATATAGCGGTTACGCACCCTGACACTATAATCGGCCGGGTCGGCGGCCAACTGGAAATCGGCCGCGGCGGCATTCAAATCAAACAGCCTGTAAAGGAGTGCCAGGCCCTGAAGGTCAACAGGGGCGGGAGCCGGTGGTAGGTCGCCCTGATATTGAATGAAAAGGTTGTTCTGGTATAAAAAGGCCATGTTCAGGGGAACAGCGTCCAGGCGCACCAATTCGGGAGCCTGGCGTTGGTGGAACCGCAGATAATCATTTTTCGTCCGAAACCGCAAAAAGAACACGTTGAAGGCCTTTTCTTCCAGTGTCTGCAGTTTGCGTATTTCCGCATCCTGGAACTTTTTAAGATAACTGTGGGTATTGAACCCCATGATGAAAAGAAACGCGGCCACCAGGCAGAGAAATCTCTGGCGAGTGGATTTCCTGAACAGCATCTTCAGGCACACCACCAGCAGCTTCCAAAAGTCCGCTTTGAACATCATCGTCAAATACAAATTAAAAAAATCCTTCTACCGAACATCTGCGTATGCCCATATTTCCACGCTGGTCTTACTATTAACGCCGATGTCCCGGGCGTACTTTTTAAGGGCCGGCGCAAACTTCTTGCCGTACCGGGTGACCAGGATGATCTTTCCGGTTAAATCGGAACCATGCAGGGCTATGAGGTTGTCCAGCACCCGCTGGTAATATTGGAGGGTGCCGTCCTCAAGGGAAAGACCCATTTTTTCCGTATCCAGTTTAGCGGTATCTCGGTATGTCTTGAAGTAGTACTTTTTATATCCGGTTGATTCGTAGTAGTAAAAGTAGGCCGTAAAAGCGGGATTGCCCAGAGCTTGTTTGACTTTGCCGTAATGCCGGCGCAGGTCCGAGTCAAAGCTGTTGAAGTCGAAAAATATCAGCTGCTTTTTTGATAGCTGGGCTTTGGGCTTGGCCGGTACGGCGGCGGCGACCGGGGCTTTACTGATCACAACCAGGGCCGGGTAGTATCCGCTCCGGTCCAGTTTGACTGCGACGGCGCCTTCCAAGACCCGGTAGCCAATATCCCTGTCGGCAGCATTGTAGGTCAACTCCAGTTGGAACTGTTCGGCGGACTGGTTTTTGACGGTAAACTGGAGGTCGTAGTTGCGCAAATAGGTCGGTGGGTCGGGTACCTTCTCCCAGTATCCGAGTTTGCCGAGCGAAATGGACTCCTGGCGCGCATTTTCCATCAGGGCAATGAAATTGTGTCCCGAGGTCGTACCGGTTACACCGATGCGCACCACCTTATGGGCGGCGTTGCTCAGATGGATTTCCCGGCCTTTGAAAAGACTGGCGGCGTCGGCCCTGCCGGCCGCCAGGCAAACAATGGTTAAGCAGAGACATACAGCTTTTGGTAGTGTCCGCATGGGGTCCCCCTTGCAGCTATTGACCCTATTCGGTGACATAGAGGTCTTCTACCCGCAAATACATGAACTTTCGCTGGATTGCCTGGTTGAAGGAGTTCAGGTGAAAACCTCTTTCTGAGAGATACCCTGTCAGGGGGCCGCGACTCTCACCCAGGGCGCTGTTCCACTGGATGTCCTTGCCGGGCTCTTTATTTGTCAGGGCTTCATAGAAAACCGCATCTGCGGTTTTGTACATCTTCCGCTCGATCAGCGGCTTGATGTGGTCATAAAGCCGACGACAGGTTTCAATATCGTCGACGCTTACCAAAGAGTTAATAATGACCAGTTTCTTGAGGTCGGACAAGGACACGTCATCCTGGGTGCGGGCGGCCCTCAGGTAGGATTCGATCGGTTTGGCCGGGATGGCGATGCGCTCCTGCCAGACAGCCGGGTCCTGGAAATGCTCGATGTATTTCGACACGTGATTGAGAACCTGGATTTTGCGGTCGCTCCATTTGCGCATTTCCGTGAGCAATTGATCGTCGGAGAAGAAAAGGACGACGTCCCTGGAGATTTCGGCGTCGGGGTGTCCGCTGAAAACGTGGTCGATATAATCTTTGACGCCGCTGAGCAAGTTCCGTTGCTGCGCAATGAAATATTTCTTGCGGGCCGCCTGTGATTGCAGAACTTTGCGTTCAAACTGGAAGGTGCTTACGTTCATGGCCTGGCCGTCCGGCCCCCCGGATTGATAGCGGTCCATCAGCGCCACGAGATCTTTGTAGGTGCCACCGGGGGTGTCCAGCAGGTTGGGGCTGGCCTTGCGCACACCGGTTGTTCTCGGATAAATGAAATAAATACTCAAATTGAGGGCCTTGGCACTGGCGATGGTTTCGGCCAGAATATCATCGTCCAGGTCGTTTGGTCCGGCATCCGTGATGATGAACAACATCTTCTGGTGCAGCGGCAAGATGGTCTTTTCGTCCTGCAGCCTTTCAATCTCGGTGATCACCTTGATCATGGCCCGCATGAGTGGCTCGGCGTAATTGCGGTCCCGGGCTTCCCGCGGGAACTTGATGTCGGTGGGTCGTTTGACCCGAATAAAATTAGGTTCGGCCAGGGGGTCCTCATCACTCGCCGGGGAATCCCAATAGGCAAACGTACGGTTGACCCGGAGCCCAATGCCTTCATGCTTCATGTCGCGCACGGCCGTATTGAAGGAACGGACATAATCGGCAAACGGGCGCATGCTCTGGGAAACATCCAGCAGGAAAAAGGTGTTCAGGTTTTTCTTCATAGAGCGGGCCAACAGTCGCATGAGGCGGGGTGTAAAAGCGCCCGGAATGAAGACCCTGGTCCGGCCTTGCTCTTTCTTGAAATACTCCGGGCTGCCCAGTTGCGGGAAACCGAAATGCTTATAGAACCGGTGCAGGCTCTCCTGGTCGAGTTTCTCGACGATATCTCTGAACAGCCGTTCCTGCTGGTAGGCGTGGTCGACATAGAACCGGTTGATTTCATTTGTCTCCGCTGCAACGGTGTCCGTATTTTTATCGTCGTAAAAAGAGACCCGCTGCTGGGGATTGTAGTAAAGCCGGGACCGCCAGAGGGTAATGTACTTCTTCTGGACCCAGCCGATAATGCCATAGTCTTCCACATTGCCCCGGTAATCCAGTTCGTTGAAATCCTGGCCCAGCAGGTAGTAATCCCCCCGATAGTCGAGGATCTTGTAAAAATCGTAGTCAATCAGGCTCTCCATGGGAGTGGCCATATCCTGGCGGTCTTTTTCCCAGCTGTTCCAGATGGTGGGAAAAGCGCTGGCTTCGCCCGGCAGGCTTAAAAATCCATACACCGGAATGTAGGCTTTTTCTTTATCGAGCAGCGCATTGTACCAGATGAAGCCCTTCTCGAAATCGTTTACCCCCAGCCGGAACTTCTTCCGCCCCTGTTGTTTGACCAGTTGCACTTCGTGCTTGGTCCAGTCGATGTCGGTCACGAAGAATACTTCCTGGAACCCTATTTTTTCCGGCGGTTTCAAGCTTTGCAGGCGCCCGGCCGGAAAGGCTGCTTTGGCGTGGACCACGAAAAAAGAGCCCTTATTGGGATTGCTGCTGAAAGCATATCCGTCATTGCCTGTTTTGGAAGACTGCGCCAGGTTTTGGTCGAGTTCGTGATAGAGCCGCCGCAGAGTTTGTTTGAATCCGTCCAGTTCGAACTGTCCCACCCGATCTTTGTCTATGGAACTGGGACACTTGATATTGACCCGCCGGTCGGCATTGAAATCGGGTGCAGCGGCGTGTAAAGGCGGCTGCCCGGCCAAAAGGATCCCGATAAACAGCCCGAGCAGCAGTTTTTTTGAAAAGGTCATTTTACCTTCCTCCAGATTTTCTGTTTGCAGGTGAAGCGTGAGACGTGTGTATACAGGATGATCAGTAGGCCGGCTGTTTTTGCCGACTAAGGTGAAGAGAAAAAAGGCCGGCCCCTATGTATGGCAGTGCCCTGCGGTCATCCCTCCGCAGGTCAATAGAAGAAGCCATCCAATTCGCCAATGGATGCTTCTTTATGGGGTGATCTGTAAAACTATAGTTAAATTAAGTTGTTATGTCAATAGCAAGTCTTTGCCAGTTGCCGCGAGAAATTGCTGAAAACCCGGCAGTGGAACAGTCTGAAAAAGTAGGCGATTAAGCGGGTCGGTACCAGGGTGCACGCCGGCTCGCAGGCGTGCCAGGAAATAGTCATGTGACCGGATCGACCCTGACGGTACCAGCGAAATTGATCGGCACGCCCGCTGGTATCACCGCTGCCGACTAAAGACGTGGCTCCGGATAATGGTCGGCGTTCCGGCGTGGCAGTGTATGGCTAGGCCATGACTTGGCGATCAGCGCGTTGCTTGAGCAACAGCCCCTCGATGACGACCCCGATGACGGTAATCAGGGCCGCCAGAAAAAAGGAAATCCGGTATGCGGCGGTCTCCGCTGTTCCCGACATGACCAGCCAGTCGATAACCGGGCCGGCGATAAAGGTGCCGGCCAGGCCCCAGCTTAGGAAAAACGTTGCATTGAAATAGCCAAAGAGGCGCGCGCGGTGTTTCGGCGGAATCAGGATGGATGCGCAAGCATATGCGGATGAAAAGATCAGTACTTCAGAGATGCCCCTTACGAAATTACACAAATACATTACGGGCAGACTGGATGTCAGGGCCATGATGACAAGGGCGGCAATCGTCAGTACGGAACCGATGATCAGGGCCAGTTCGTCTCCGGTGCGCCTGGAAATCCAGCCGGCGAGCAGTCCGGTAAACATGATGGCGGCCGACTGCATATTGACGATGTAGCTCAAGGTGGCGCTCGATACGGCAAAGCCGCCCTCGAGTACAAGGTATTGGGGAAATATGACGGCAATGGAATTGCGGCCGAAATTGATAAACGTCATGGCGACTAAAAATATGACGAAGATGCGTGTAGACCCGGCTTCCGCTTTATCATCGGCTGCGGGCGTTGCGCTGTCTGCCTGTTTGAACCCACCCTCCGGCAGGAGCAACAGGGGAAAAACTGAGAGCAGCATAACGCCGGCGGCAACAAAGAACAGGGACCCACGGTGAAACCCCCACCCGGCATAGGCCAGACCGTATCCATCGTAAAGCAGCCCCCCGATCCATACCCCCAGAATCCGGCCCAGGCCGCCAACTGACGAAAGCCGGCCCTGGACGGCATTGCGGCTTTGTGCCGGGTAGATGTCCGAAATCAGAGCGCTCCAGCCCACGTTTGACATGGACCAGAAAATTTCAACGATCGAAAGGCCGATAATGATGATATATCCCGCCAGGTGGTTTGATGCGGTCAGGATATGCGCATACCAAACGACCAGGGTGCCGGCAGCCGCCAACAGTTCGCCGGCAATAATGAAGGTGCGGCGCAGCTGCCACTTGTCGGAAAGCGGCCCCCAGGTGAAGGTCTGGAATAGAACGTTCATAATCATCGGGCCGGTGGCAAACAAGGTCGTCTCGGTGACGCTCATACCGAGATAATGGCGCAGGTAGATGGTCAAAAAGCTGTAGAAAAGCCCGCGCCGAAACATGGCCAGCATCTGAAAAGAAGATAAGCCTATGAAGTTGCGGATATTTTCGGAAGGGGTCCAGGACAAGCGGCGATCCTTTCAGGTTCCATAGTGCCGATCAATGCAATAACTCTAAACAGTTTCAGCGGCATTTCAAGCCCGCGGAGCCGGCCGATGGGAGCCTTGTTTTGCTTGATTTAATTTCCGCCGTTTTATATGGTGCCGAACTTGACGGTAGAAACTTTCAGAGACCATATCAAGAAAGCCATTTTGTGCAATCTCGGCGTTGGTCCCGAATATTAGAACCTCGTATTACGCATTGTATTTACCACGCAAGGCATTGGCTTCGCTGGCACCTCCGGTCTACTATTCGCAACGGCCTTAACTTTGCCCAAAAATTCATTCTTGAGATGGCTTCCAGTCACCCCGGATACCACTGAAAATGATTTTGTCCAGGAGGATGCATGCGGCGGTCAGTTTTTCTTTCAATTCTTTTTGCCATGCTACTTGCTACCGGTTGCCAGGAAAAAAAAGGCAATCTCTTTTTTATCATGTTCGCGGGCACCCCCACTCTTTTTGAAAATGGTGTGTATGCCAATGGCGTTGGTATTGGTGAGATCGTCGAAAATGCGACCGCGGTAAACGGCGTGACCCGGCTGGCAATCGTAATGAATGGTGATGGCAAGGATCTGTTGCAAGACAGCTCCGCTTTCTATGTGTCCACAGGCCGTCTGACGCATATAACGTTGGCTGGTTTTGGAAATCCGGTGGAGCCGGGTGCCAAGCTGATGGGTTTCAGCTCACGGATGGGGGTCGGCTGGTTCAAAACCAAAAATCTGATGACCCAGACACCCCGGGCCGCGGCCAAACGGGCCCAGGAACTTTTCGACGCTTTCGAGGTCGGTTCAAAAAAATAACAATTTGGCCAGGAGGCCAGAAGTGGTTTCAAACTGTGCCTTTCAGGCCGATCTCTTCCGCCACCTCCCGCATACCCATAATTGTATCCGTAATTAATTCGGAAATCTCGATGCCCAGCATTTCTGCTCCCCGGGAGATGATCGTCCGATCGACACCGGCGGCGAACCGCTTGTCCTTCCATTTCTTTTTGACGGATTTGGCTTTCATGTCCAGGACACTCTTTGAGGGGCGGACCAGGGCACTGGTGGCCACCAGGCCGGTCAGTTCATCGATGGCGTAAAGCGTCTTTTCCAGTTCGCTTTCCGGTCTGACATCTACGCAGATACCCCACCCGTGGCTGATGACCGCCCGGATATACTCCGCCGGCCAATTGTTTTGCTCCAGGATTTCCTGCGTTTTTAGACAGTGCTGATCGGGATACATTTCGTAGTCCAGGTCATGTATGAGGCCGATAACACCCCATTTTTCCTCATCGACACCTTTTTTACGGGCGATGTATCGCATGACCCCCTCGACAGCCAGGGCATGCTTGATAAGACTTTCCGATTTATTGTAGCGGGTAAGCAGGTCAAAAGCATCTTCTCTTGTGGGCACACGTTCCATCAGTTACCTCCCGATAGCTTCTATGGTTGTTCATTAGACAAGCTAAACTAACGTATAATCCGGGTTGGTTACAAGGATTAGTTCAGGGGCCGGGTTGGCATTGGGCAAGGGCTCGCGTTACGGCAGGACACCTTGTTGAAAATGAACCGCGATGCCGGTTTCAGTCAGGCGTACGATCATCCCATCACGCTTAACATGTCCACCGGTATCGATTGCCGGGCAGGAAATCGTAATTTCCTGGCCGACAGTGAATTTTTCAGATGTATCGACATAGACACCCGTCTCACTTAAGTTGTTGATAAAACCACGATAAAATTTACCATCTACCGCAAAATCCACCTCCACCAACCTGTTCAGGCGTGGTGCCCGCCGTTTTTCATTTACGGGTTGCTTGCCCGGGGTAATGGTGGGTGACGCATCGGCACAAACCGGTCCAGGCTGGTGTTGTGGTGTTGTATCTTTGGAAGCAGGTGTGCGGTTCGTCCGGAAGGCCCGGACGGCAACAAGCAGAGCGATGATCGCCAATACCAGCGGGGAGATAGAAAGTAGAAGCCTGACACTGCTGGTGGCAGGTGCCCCGGCCTTAGTCGCGGCGGGTTTTTCCGATGCAGTTGACGGAGAGCGCTTTTCAGAAACCGGCCGGTCCTGTTGGGCGCCGGCCGTTTTCTGTTTACCTGTCGGGGGGACGACGCTTTTGACACTTGCCGGGGCTGCCGGTTTGGCGGGCATCGTCGCCGTCGCCGGCTGGTTGCGCTCAACTGTGGCTGGTGGGGAAGATGCCGGTAAGGATTTTGAAGATTGTAGCGGCTGCCCGCTGGCCGTCAAGGGTGGCAAGCGTGTAATTTCGGGCAGGGCGCTCGGGGTTTCCAAAGACACAATTTCCACGTAACGTTTGTAGACCCAGCCGTTGAATTGAATGTAATTCTTCTTTGCCGAAACCCGATACCAGCCGTCTTTTTCACCGTATACTTTGACAGGCAATCCTTTTTGGAGTCCGGTAACGATGTTTCCCTTCAGGCCGGGAGTTTTGCGCAGATTTACATTGGTGGTAACCTCACCGAGGCGATATTCCTCAGCCCGGCCCGGGATCGGACGCATCCAATCCTGCAGCAGTATTCCTGTAAAGGCCAGGGCGATAATGAACATGGTAGCCGATTTGAATTTCATTGACGCACTCCGCTTAAGTTGTGGTGTTGCCTCCCCCGTTCAGCGGTTCTTTATTCAATTGTCAGAATTATCCTCGGGCTTACCGAGGTGATGCTCGTGTTCCCGGGCCAGCATATCCGTTGGTATGGTTGTGATCAACTGCAGGCTGACTGTATTGGCCTGTTTGCGAACCACGAGACCGTTGATATCCAGGGTGGTTCCATCCGAGAAGACCAGGGTGCCCCGGACCCAATCCTGGAGACGGATATCCGCTTTGTTTTCGAATCGCAGCCCCCTTTCCGAGATATCCAGAACCTCCAGTTCATCCCTTTCCAGGACAATCCGGGGGCGTCGGTTGAGTCGGTGGCGGATACGGGGAAATTCCCGGCGTTCTGCAAACGAGTCTTCCGGGGTCCGCTTCTCTGTATTGCCGCTCTCGGCGGGAACGTTTTTAATGATGATGGATACGAAGAGAAAAACCACTGTGATCCCGGCGATAAACCAGGCGAAAAAATTCGGCAGACCAAGGAAGAATGACTTGTTCAGCCAGATGATAACGGCCCCGCAAATAACACAGGCGCTGGTTGTATACAAAACCTTGGTGCGCATGAAGATAACCCGATATTCAGATGGAACGACCTGATCTTCGGCCACACAGAGGCAATCCTGCCGAAAGCGTTTTTCCCGCAAGGGCCTGACAACAACAGGACAAGCCTACCATAAATTATATCAAAAGGCAAAAAAATCAAATATACCGAAGGGTTCTGAGCGGGGTTCGGATCGGTTGGTAGGCGGTGTTGAAAATCGGGAAGCGGCCGACCCGGGGAAGGCCATAACCTTCCCCGGACAGCGGATTATTTCTCAACGATTTGGGAATCGATCTTGTTGGCCAGTTCTAGGGATGAATTGAGGGCATCGTTTATGTTGAACATCTGAATTTTGAATGTTTTCAGTGAAGCCGGCGTAGCTTTAATGGAAGTACTGCTGCTGAAAAGCGTTTGCAGCGATTTGGCCCGGTTTGACAATTCATCCAATCTGCCTGCAAAGGCACCGATTTCGTTGGCCCACTTTTCCCGATCTTCGGCGTTAACGGCAACCGGGGTGTTGCCCATTCCTTCCATGAGCGCTTCAATACCGTAATCTTTGGGGTCGAGGTTGATTTCGTACATGTCGTTCTCCTTTTCCGAAACCGATTTTAAACCTTAAAATGCTGCGGAATCAGGACGCTATGGGGTGTGGGGAGTGGGGGAGGGCGTCCTGATTCCGCTACCGCGTTGCGGTAAACTGCCGAATTTTAATGTAAGGATCAAATATGATTACAATTTTTGTGCCACAAATGTTGAATTTATGTATATCGTAGAATTCAAGCTGGTTAGAAACTACCCGGAATTATGAATGTTCCTTCAGTTTCAAATATTTATGCATAGGATGTACATTAGGGTGGCAATATTAGTTCATGGCCCAAAGTTATTGACTAAAATCCGCTAAACTAATAAATAAACACATATTTTAGGATGGTTATAATCAGTGCCGTCATCTGAAGCCCAAGCTCACACCTGTGTCATGCCCCGGCGACCGTTACGATTGCCGCCGCCGGTTACCCAGACAGATTTCAGTACAAAGGCGCTAATCCGTGAAACTGGTATTGATCGCAAATCCACGCTCCCGGGGAGCGGTATCCAGGGCGGTCATTGCCCGGGTCCAGGAAAGATTAGAAGCAGCCCGGTTTACCGTTGATCTGCTGGTAACCCGCCACCACGAACACGGCTTGCACCTGTTGGACGGACACCCCCTCGACCGCTATGACGGTGTTGTGGCCATGGGCGGGGACGGCACCAATTACCACGCGCTCAATGCCGTATTGAACAATTACAGGGGCCCCCGGCCGCCGGCGCTCGGGATTATCCCGGTGGGAAGGGGCAACTCTTTTGCCCGTGATTTGAACCTGTTTTCAGTTGATGACGGTATCGATGCCCTGATCGGTGGTCGGACCCGGCCTGTTGATGTGTGCACATTTACCCAGGAAAACCGGGATTTCTATTTTGTTAATGTCATGGGGTTCGGGTTTGTTACCGACGTGGCCTGCACGGCGGCCCGTTTCAGCCGCACAGGTGACTTCAGTTACATTATCGGTGTGCTGCACCGCGTACTGGGCTTGAAAACCTATGAACTCGCATTGGATCTCGATGATAAACGCATCACCGATGCCAATTGTTTTGTCGAATTTTGCAACTCAAGGTATACCGGCGGCGACATGCTCATGGCACCGGACGCCCGGATTGACGATGGCCTCTTCGATGTGGTCGTAGCCGGCCCGGTGAGCAGACTAAGCCTCATTGCTACCCTGCCGAAGATATTTAAAGGCCGCCACGGCGAAAATCGGGCGGTGCGATTTTACCAGGGGCGTCGGGCCCGGGTACAGACGCGACCGTCCAAAGACTTGCTCCCGGATGGGGAAATTTTTGGTAATACCCCGACCGAAATCGGCATATTGCCGCGGTTGGTAGACTATTTTTATGACGCCCGCTCTTAACCTATATGTGATTCCCCCTTTGCTGACCCTGCTCATCAGCCTGTGGCTGGCGTCGGCCTCCTTTTTTAAATCCGGCGGACTTAATCAGCGTAATATCCTCTTTTCCGCCATGTTTGTGCTGTTCTCGCTGCCGGCGTTTGCCTTTATGTCACACCACCTCATAGCCGATCAGGTCACCATTCTATCGATCGAGAGGACCATTCACTTTTTCTATGTTTACCTCCCGATCGTGTACCTGATGTTTTTCCATTCCCTCCTGGACATCAAGCGCCCCTGGATGATTATCACCGGTTTCGGATGCAGCGCGGTCTTCTCATTTTTAACGCCGACGGACGCTTACTTTTACGGGCTGTACGAGTATGATTGGGGCTACATCGCCAAGGGCGGGGTAGCCTTTATGCTGTTCGGAACCTATGCCTTTGTCATTATTCTCTACACGTTCTGGATATTTTTACGAAGCCTGCGGACGGAAGCGAATCCCGTGACCCGGCGCAGGAATAAATATTTTCTGTGGGCGGTAGGGCTGTCGGCGTTCCTGACCCTGTGCAACATACCGGCGATCAGCGGATATGACCTTTATCCTGCCGGCAATTTCGCGTTTATTCCGTTGGCCGTGCTCGGATACGCAGCCTTGAAATACCGGCTGCTCAGTTTCCGTGATTTTACCCATCAGATTGCGTACTGGGTTGCCACCCTGGTTTTGATCCTGGTACCTAACCTGCTCGTTTTTTTGGGCTTGCGCCACTATCTCCAACATTTGGCGGGACCACAATCTTTTGCCCTGCTGCTCGTGTGGTTTGCCGCTAATTTTTTCTACCTGGTGACCTTTCAGCCAAAGATCAACCGGGTGTTTCACAGAACCCGCATCAACCTGGAAAAAGCGGAAGCGCTTTTTCTGGATAATATTTTCTCCCTGCGAACGCTGGCGCGATTCGAGCAGGAGTTCAGTAAGTTTTTCAGTGACCACCTGCTGATGCCGTCCTGCCGGCTCTATCTTTCCACACCCTCGACCGGACAATATGAAAACAGTGCCGGGCAACAATTGACAGTGAGTCAAACCCTGCAGCGCTGGATGGTAAGTGATAAATCTGTCGTCGATTTCAATTTCCTGAATGCGGTTCTCTAAAAAACTCCAGTAGTGCCGATCTGTGACCGTATCTGTCACAGACGGCGGTTATAATGGCCTCATAACCTTAAAAAGGAGGCCGCTATGACAACATTTACGATCACA
>Ga0126325_10000010_pt1 | contig 107343 bp, 105 predicted proteins | sample InaspJWI14metaG_FD_94487 | JGI IMG/M metagenome (GOLD analysis project Ga0126325, IMG submission 94487) | Marine gutless worms symbiont microbial communities from Oahu, Hawaii - Inanidrilus sp. 1 OAHU.JWI-14 metaG | ecosystem: Host-associated > Annelida > Digestive system > Unclassified...
ATACGTTTTTTTTAGCGGGGAAAGGTGTAATTGATTCTGATAGAAGACACTCTCTATTGTGGAGGAAATAGGCCGCCGAGTCTCGGACTCGAACCGAGCTATAGACATGACATCGCATTCTCAATGCGACCGGAGCCCCTTCCCCATCTGGCAGGGCCATACCTCGGCAACCCAACAGAACTATAGCACAATCAAAATAGTTTAACAAGTATTTTTTGCAATTGTCCATTTTTTCGCACCTGCGAGAAGCGCAGCTTCCCCACCTAGGGCCATGCCTCGGCAACCCAATATTGTTATTGGCACAATCAATAATCTTTGGCAATATTTTTTCTCAAAAATCCACTTTTCGACCGAGAAAATGAAAATTCTCTCATTTTTTCTCATTTTGCCTGGCCAAAAAACCCATGGCAAATATTATTCTAATGCGCTGCTACATAGAAAATTAGCTCAATCTCACCCTAAAATTCCATTTTCTCAGAACTATCTGCCCCCCTACACCGCGCTTGCCCTCCCACTTCTGAACGGGTATAGGAGCCTGGCTAAGAGCCCAGCCCGAGCATCTGCATTGCTGTAGGCAAACTTGCTGCCTGGTCAAACCACGGATCGGACAACTGTTCCTTGCATAGTATTCTTTCGAACTACCTGCATTTGCTCCAGCCACAGGCCGGACAAGTGGCGCAGCCTTCATGGAAAATAAGTCCGGTTTCGCACTCGGGGCAGCGCCAATCGCCGGTGATTATCTCCTCTCCATCGCGGATATATTTTTTGAGTACCCGTCCCACAACCCTCTCGAAATCGGTAAAATGAGTGTCCTTTTGAAGCTGGCCTATGATGAACTGCAGTGGAGTGCCGTGTCGAAGAGCCATCGAAACAAATCTGGCAAGCGACGCATTGGGGGTATCATATACCTTCGTAAAGTCCTCAAGCACTACATGGGGATTTTTATCTCTCATAACCAAATCGTATTGTCCCTTTTTCACCTTGCGCACCACGCCCCTTGTGTATCTGCTGATGCTGATTTCTTCGTCATCCGGCACATCGATCCAGAATATCTCGTAAGGACTGCCGTTGAGATTTCCGGTTATTACAATGTACTTCCTACCCCTCGCCTTCACGTGCTGTATCTCACAGGGCAGCTCATAAGGGCGAGCGGGAGCGGGGTTGCGAGATATGGACTTGGCGGCGTCTTTCTTCGAATGCTCCAAAACGCCCTTCATGCTGCCCTCGGGATTGAAGGTGGTAAAACCCTTGAGTCCCTTTTTGTAGGCATAGAAAAAAAGATCCTTGTATTGATCGAAGGTGGTGCCAGGGGGGAGATTCAGGGTCTTGGAAATCGAGTGATCAATATTCTGCTGAATTGCAGACTGAAGGTCTATCGAGCGGTATGGATCTATGTCCGCCGTTGTTACCATCCAGGGAGGAATTGCCTGGTTCTGTCCTTTCTTCTCCTTCCAAGCCAGCCAGGCTGCATCATAGACCGTTTCGGTTTTAATCTCGTCACCCCTGCCTACCCGGACGTTGCGTTCATACTGAAGCGCAAAGGCGGGCTCGATTCCGCTGGAGCAATTCTGACCCACGGAAAGACTTGTCGTGCCGGTGGGAGCCACAGTGTTCATCTGTATGTTTCGCAGCCCCTGCTTGCCGATTAGAGTTCTAATATCCCCGGGCAAAATACGGATGAAATTGGCGGCTAGAATGGAAGAAGCATCAAAAGCAGGAAAGGCGCCCTTTTCGGCAGCTAAATCGGACGAGGCCCGGTAGCTGGCATCCCGCAGCGCGGCCGACATTTTCGATGCAAATTCGATCGACTCCTCGGATCCATAGGTAATGCCCAGCATAGCCAGTGTAGTTCCCAGGGCTGTAAAACCCAGTCCGATGCGCCTCCATTTCTTGGAGAATGCTTCAATTTTATCCAAGGGATACGCTGTTACATCGAGTACATTGTCCAGAAAGCGTATCCCAATCTTCACCGATTTGGCAAAGGCCTCATAATCAAAGTTCGCATCGGAGGCAAAGGGCTCGGTTACAAACTCCGATAGCTTCATTGAGGCTAAACAGCACAAAGAATAAGAGGGCATCACAAGCTCTCCACAGGGATTTACCCTGTCCATTGCAAAGGCCCAGTAACCGTTGTTGGATCTCTCGATGGTATCAGCATTGAAAATTCCAGGCTCGTTGTGCATAAAGGCATGCCGCGCCAACTTATCGTAGAGTTCTCTTGCGCGAACGGTTTTATATACCCTGCCGTCGAAATGCAGTTTAAAGTCCTCGTTATGCTCCACGGCGCTCATGAACTCATCCGTGATTTTTACCGAAATATTGAATTGAGTTAGCTCCTTATTTGCATCACCCCGTTTCACTTCAATAAATTCCTCCACATCGGGGTGAGAAATATCCAACAGGGCAATGTGAGCGCTTCTTCGCTGACCTCCCGTCATGATTGTCTTCGCACTCTGATCGAATATTCTCAAGAAACTAACTACACCGGAGGATTCACCCCCGCGGGAGAGAGGGTTGCCCTTGGGCCGGAGCTTGGAAATATCGAACCCAACTCCCCCGCCCATCTTACTAATCACGGCATCCTCTTTCAAAGAGTCGTATATGGCCTCCAAGGAATCTTCAACATCGATGGTGAAGCAATTGTTGTAATTCTTCATGGGACTATCGGGGCGGGCATTTGCCAGAATACGCCCCGCTGGGATAAGACGTCCCGAGTAGATTTCTCGATAGAAGCTTTCTTCGACTTCGGCTCGTAGCGCCTTGACTTCTGCCGAGGCAACTTCCTTGGCCACGCCCCTAAACACCTCTTCTACAGATTCCTCGCCATGCAGCATATACTTGCGCCTGAATATCTCCTCACACAGCGGTTGTTTGAATGTAAAATTCTCCTTCAAAACAACGGACATGAATCCTCCTAGTATTTTGCATTTCCATTCTGCCTCTTTGGCTTGTAGATTTCAAGATACGAAAGCACTATATATGCAGCAATTAATCTCCTATTTGCTTACAAAAACAATAGTTAGCCTAACTAATCCATTTTCCGAGCCGCATCAAAGAAGCCAGATGAAGGATGAGGCGGCCCTGTTGCTAGTTAGCGGATCCGCCTGCAAATGCGCATGCCTTGATTTCCACAAGGGCATCCTGTGGAAGCCTGGCCGCCTCTATAGCAGCCCTTGCGGGATAAGGCGCTTCGAAAAACTGTTCATAGACCTGGTTCATCGCGGCGAAGTCGCTCATATCCTTCAAGAAAACCGAAACTTCAACGATATCATTCATCGTGCAACCAGCCGCTTCTAGGATGGCCTGTACATTTCTCAGGCTCCGCTCTGTCTGATTAGCAATTCCATCGGGAATCTCATCCTTCCTCGGGTCCAGCGGCAGCTGGCCGGAAACGAAAACAAATCCTCCCGCGCGAATTCCCTGGGAGTAGGGCCCGATGGCGCCGGGTGCATGGATCGTCCTAATACTACCTTTCATTTTGTCTCCTATCAGGCCTCATTCTAAGTATTCTGCGGTTTTAAAACCTGGCCTAGTTCTAGCGTGCCTAAGGATAGCAGTTCGACAAACCCCCTCTCGCCGCATGCCAGGCAAGCGTGGCGCATTTCACCCGCAGAGGAAAGCGCGCAACACCTCCGAGCGCCATCAAGTCTCCCCACTCCTTTAAGCTATCGGAGCTCTCTTCGCCGCGCAGCACACTTAGGAAAACATCGATTAGCCGCCTGCCCTGTTCGGCAGTTTTGCCAATAAGCCGCTCGCTCATCAAAGAAGCCGACGCGGTGCTGATGGCGCATCCGTGACCATCAAAACGCAGCGTTTCGATCCTCCCATCTTCCCCCATAATGAGTTCCAACTTGAGCGAATCGCCACAGGAAGGATTCTCATGCAAGTACTCGTCGTTTATATGGGACAAATCGGCCTTATTGCGTGGGAATCTATAGTGATCGAGTATTATCTCCTTGTAAAGCTCATCCAGTTCACCCATCACCGAAAATACTCCTTCGCAGCGACTATCGCGTCAATCAGGCGGTCTACTTCATGAATGGTGTTATACGACGCCAAGGAGGCTCGAGCGGTGGATTGTATACCCAGAAGTCGCATTGCCGGCTGAGCGCAGTGGTGACCCGAGCGGATGGCTATCTGGGCCTTATCCAAGTACTGGGCCACATCGTGACTGTGAATTCCTTCCAAATTGAAGGAAAATATCCCTCGCCGCCGGCTTGGATCGGCTGGACCGTATAACTTCAAGCCCGGAGCGGATGAGAGCTTTTCATAGGCGTATGCGTCCAGTCTCACTTCGCGGGCCTCCAAACGAGAGAGGCCGATCGTGCTTATCCAATTCAAGGCTGCCGCTAAGCCTACAATGGCGGCGACATTCGGGGTTCCGGCTTCGAATTTATACGGCAGTTCATTCCAGGTGGATTTCTCAATCCTCACCGTGGATATCATCTCGCCGCCAGTCTGCCATGGAGGCATCTTCTCCAACCATTCCTCACGACCCCAAAGAACTCCCGCGCCCATTGGTCCGTAGGTTTTGTGACCGCTAAAAACCAGAAAATCCGTACCTGCGGCCTGAACGTCAACCGGCAGATGAGGCAGCGACTGAGCCGCATCCAATACCATGGCGATATCATGGTCGCGACACCAGGTAGAGATGGTTCGTATAGGATTAATAGTTCCAAAGGCGTTCGAAATATGGGCTACAGCGACAACGCGCACCCTGCCTGCTCTTCCATCTTTCTCCAGCGTCTTTAGAAAATCCACGTTTAACGTGGCATCCTCGTTAGCTGGAATAACTACAAGCTCCGCACCGGCGCGCCTAGCTGTCTGCTGCCACGGAACAAAATTGGAATGATGCTCGAGTGCGCTCACAAGTACGATATCGCCCGGACCGAGCAGCAGCTCTCCCAGGCTCCAGGCGCAGAGATTCAGGCCCTCGGTGCTGCCCTTGGTAAAGACAATTTCTCTCGGCGAAACGGCGTTCAGATACCGTCCTACCGCGCGTCTGGAATTCTCCAGCGCCAAGGTGGAAATTTCGGCCAGCTTATACAGAGAACGATGCACATTGGCGTTCCCTTCCCTATAATAGCGGTCCATCGCGCTAAGAACCGCTTCGGGCTTCTGGGTGGTGGCAGCGTTATCAAGATACGCAAGTTCCGGACTGCCGACGAGCAGCGGGAAGTCTTCTCGAATCTCATCACTTAATTCGGACTTGGAATCAATACTAGAAGCGCCGGAAGCCACTCAAAACTCTCTTCTAACTGTAATCGGGCAACTGTACATAGATATCCTCGCCTCTTTGTTCGACGGGGAAGGCGCTCACCCCCTCGGTGGCAGGCAGGCCCCTAACCTCGCCGTTCCTGCAATCAAAGGAAGAACCATGTTTCTCGCAGTATACGCGTCCATTCCAAACCTCACCGGACGAGAGTTTCGAATACTCATGCGAACAGGTATCATCAAGGGCGCCCCATCCATCGGGCAGTCTGAAAACTACAATGTCGTAGCCCTCCACCTCGAGCGCTAGTGATGGCTGATGGCTTGGAAGATCGACAAACTCCGACATTCTAGCCGCCTTCACCCATCGGCCCATAATTCACTCACGCTAATCACAGCATTGATGTCGCGCTCGAACATTCCCCGGGCGGGAGTTGGCGCATTGGTGAAGGCCTCCAACAGGAATCCGCGGATAAGCTCGCGAACGGCCTCTTCCGGCAAGTAACCGCGAGTTCCCAGGTAAAAGATTTGGTTTTTATCAAGTCGGCCCGTGGTTGAACCGTGACTGCATCTGACATCGTCCGTTAGGATGTTCAGTTTAGGAAGCGAGTCCGAACGTGCTCCAGCACTTAGAATAAGATTATTGTTGGTGAGATAGGCGTCTGTTTTCGCTGCATGGGGCCGTACATTTATCAGACCCTGGAATATGGCGCGGCCCACCACTGCTCCCTTGTACAGAGCCTTCGAGGTGGCATGGGCGGCGCGATGCTCTTGAATCGTACCGATATCATAGTGTTTGCCTTCTCCCGCCACATAAATTCCATTTAGCCGGGCATCGGCCCCTGCGCCCCTTAGCGAGACTCTTGTACGTGTTTTTAGCAAAGCCGAACCAAAATGGGACTCTCGAAAATCCACGGCAGCGCCTTCTTCCACGTCAAATCGGCCGTGTAAAAACGCCGCAATCGATGCTCCAAGATTCTGCCTCAATGTGATATCCAGCTTCGCTCCGGAAGAGACAGAGGCAGTTAGCCCTCCATTGATGATTGGAGCTACGGACTTATCATGCTTTGGGGCTCCTTCCAAAGACCAAATAACAACCCCCTTCGTGCCCGATGCCGCCGTGATATGCAGGTGAGGCGCCGAGAACAGGGGCGCGCCCTCGTAATTCCCGGAAACCAGACGTTCTTCCACCAGTATGGGCTTGTCGAATTCTCCAATCAGTTCAAGCACTAGGCACCCAGGCATGTCGCGATAGTGCCACGCGGCAATCTTCTCTTCAGATTCATTCAGCTCGGCCTCGCCCATTCCCTTGAGGATTTCCGGCAAATTACCCGGCGTGCACCACCGCAGATTGAAACCGGCTTCCGTTAGGGGTTTGGAGGGGTGCAGCCCTACCACAACTCCGTTCTCGCTTGTAACCCTTCCAGCATAGCCCTCCGGCAGCGGCAATGGGCCAGCGCTCCCCTCCTTCGAACTTTGCAACTCGCCGGTCAGGTTGGCACTCGCATCCAGGACTCCCCGAGGCAGAAGACGCGCCAAGTCGGTGCGGCGCCAATCTTCCTCATCAGCGCTCGGCCAGGTTCTCCTCTCGAAAAGCTCTTCCGCCGATCTTCTAAGCGAATTTATCATCCCACACTCCCTTCCATCTCCAGTTCTATCAGGCGATTGAGCTCCACCGCATATTCCATTGGCAGTTGTTTTACCAGCGGATCTAAAAATCCATTGACAATCATCATAGAGGCCTCTTCTTCAGACAAGCCGCGCGCCATCAAGTAAAAAATCTGATTCTCGTTAATCTTGCTAACCCTCGCCTCGTGCTCTATGGACACATCCTCGGATTCAATCTCCATATATGGAAATGTCTTGCTAATAGAGTTCTCATCGAGAATCAGGGCATCGCAAACCACATGGCTCTTTATGCCGCTGAGGCCCTCGGTTGCCTTAATCAAGCCGCGATAGGTAGCGGTACCTCCATCCTTGCTGATCGACTTGCTGGTAATCACACTGGAAGTATTTGAAGCTGCATGAATAATCTTTCCGCCGGCATCCTGTTCCTGGCCCCTGCTCGCAAAGGCAATGGAAAGCACTTCCCCGTGAGCGTCCTCGCCCATCAGCCATACGGCCGGATACTTCATCGTACGCTTGGAACCGATATTCCCATCCACCCACTCAACTGTCGCTTTTTCGGCGGCATAGGCCCGCTTAGTGACAAGGTTATAGACATCGCCCGACCAATTCTGGATTGTCGAATATCGAACCCTTGCCCCCCTTTCCGCCACAATTTCCACTACGGCGCTATGCAATGAATCAGTGGTATAAACCGGCGCGGTACAACCCTCGATATAGTGGACAAAACTATTCTCGTCTACGATGATGAGCGTGCGTTCGAACTGGCCAAAACTCTCTGAGTTAATCCGGAAATAAGCTTGAAGGGGAATATCAACCTTCACATTCGGCGGAACATATATGAAGCTTCCCCCCGACCAAACCGCCGTGTTCAGCGCCGCAAACTTGTTGTCATTAAATGGAATAATTGTCCCAAAGTATTTTTGAACAATCTCTGGGTGCTCCTCCACCGCTTGCTCCGGCGAAAGAAACAGCACTCCTTTGTCTTTCAATTCTTCATGAATCGAGTGATAAACCACCTCCGAATCATACTGGGCGCCAACACCCGCTAGGAAATTCCTCTCTGCCTCGGGCAAACCCAAGCGATCATAGGTCTTCAAGATATCCTCCGGCAAATCCTTCCACGAGGACACCTGGCCCACCGAAGGTTTGGCATAGTAGTAGATTTCATCGAAGTTTATATCGCCAATCCGCGCCCCCCAATTTGGCATTGGTTTTCGAAGAAAGGCTCGCAACCCTCGCAGCCGATATTCCAGCATCCACCCCGGTTCACGCTTTTGCTTGCTTATCGCTCTTACTAAATCCTCCGAAAGTCCCTTTCGCGGTTTGAACACAGACTTATCGGGATACGAGAATCCATACTTGTAGTCCGCAAATTCAGCTACTGGCACAGTCTTCATGCTCCTACCCTCACATCTTCGGATTTCATTGTATCCCTAACCCACTCATAGCCGTTTGCTTCCAGTTCATCCGCTATCTCCGGTCCCCCGGAAAGTGAAATGCGCCCATCAACCATTACATGGACCCTGTTTGGCTTAACATAATCGAGAATTCTCTTGTAATGAGTTATCAGAAGGACTCCGAAACCCTTCCCTCTCAACCTGTTTATCCCCTTGGCCACTACCTGCAGCGCATCAATGTCCAAACCCGAGTCGGTTTCGTCTAAAATCGCAAAATTCGGCTTCAGCATCAGCATCTGAAGTATTTCCATCCGCTTTTTCTCTCCGCCCGAAAAGCCCTCGTTTAGGTAGCGATTGATGAAGTTCTGACTGATGCCCATGTAATCCATCATATCCCTGAGTTCCCTGATATAGTCGGTAACACTGAATCTCCCTTCCTCGCCCCGACGTAATTCCACGGCCCGCTTGAGAAATTTCCCAACGGTAACACCCGGAACTTCGACGGGATACTGAAAGGCCAAGAACAATCCGGCGCGAGCGCGTTCAAAGGCCTCCATTTCGGAAATTTTCACTCCGCCCATGGAAAAGCTCCCCTCGAAAACCTCAAACTGGGGATTCCCGGCAATAACGCTTGCAAGCGTACTCTTCCCGGAGCCATTAGGCCCCATCAGCGCGTGAATTTCATTATCAGATATCTCAATAGATATTCCCTGCAATATTTTCTTCTCCGGTAAACCGGCTTCCAAATTATCAATTACCAGATTCATAACAACTCCTATTGGTAAATGAGAGGTGAATCATCCTGCTCTAAATCGGATAACCCATCATGAGCCTCGCATTCTCGCTCATCATGTTTTGATTCCAAGGCGGGGTCCAGACTACTCGAGTCCGTACATCCTTCACATCCGTCTGTTTTTTGACCTTCGATATGATATCGGAAGTAATCACATCTCCAAGGGGGCACCCTGGGTAGGTAAGAGTGAAGTCAACCTCCGCTATGCCTTCTTCGACAACCTGAGCCCGATATACCAATCCCAAATCGACAATGCTCATGTTCAATTCCGGATCGATAACATCGTAAAGAGCGTCCTTTATATCCTGATCACTCGCCATTCGCTCCAACCTCCAGTGTCGAAAACTCGTCAAGAGTGGTATTCTCAACGAAGCTCACCCATCTATCCTGAAATATCTGAATAAAGGGCTTGATTGTGCATCCGCATTCATCCTGTACACAGCGCCTATCCGCCGTTAAACAATCGGCAATTCGCTCGTTGCCGCGGACGGCCTCGATAATCTGCTTCAAGCGAATCGCACTCGGTTTCCTAGCCAATCGGTAGCCGCCACGTGGTCCCATCTCAGCGAGCACCACCCCTCCTCCTCTTAGTTTCTGAAGGACCAACGCCAGCAATTTGTATGGGATGGTATATCGCCTTGATAATTCCCGGGCCGAAAGCAGCGTCTCGTCTGCCTGGCGGGACATTTCCACCAGAGAGATTAACGCATATTCCATGTCCTTGTTGAATCGAAACATCAGCCCTCCATGCGTTTATACCATCAAAAAGCTAGTATAAGACTATGCTACGGATCCGTCAAGTCATTTTTGTGCCGGAACCTTGTTTTTAATACAATCCCACGCAAAATGCAGTTGACAGGTATACTGTTTATGAAGTGAAATCTTTGTCGAAGCCTAATCCCGAAGTTTTTGCAAAGAGTTTCAATTTTTCTTGTTGTTTCTATTTTTTTGCGGTATAATTGTTCATTATGAAAAAACACACTTTATTAACTGTAGTGGGGGCATTGATTCTACTTTGCTTAACTATCCCCTTGAGTGCCGTGGATCTCAAAATCGATTATCTCGATGGCAATCTAGAGTACCGAAAAAACAACAGTGCTTGGCAGCAAATAGGGATTGGAGATCTCATTCCGAACGAGAGTTCAATTCGACTCTCGGGCAATGGCTTTGCCGAACTTTCCGCTGGAGCCAGGAAGATTACTCTTACAAAGGACGGGGTGTATAGTAGCGCCGACCTAGCTAGCGAAAAAACCGGCGCCGTCAATCTTCGCCAGCTAATCGGTTCCAAATTCTCTTCATTGATTAACCGCGCCGATACGTCGAAGAACACCGCCGCCGCGGTTCGAGCGCGTAGGGCCAATGTCGACGATTTCATTACTTGGGAAGACGATTCAACCAACTATCTCCAGGAAGGCATGACTCTTATGAACAAGGGGGATTTCATTGGCGCCAAGGATTTATTTAGAAGAGGCGCTGTGTGGGAATCCGGTGCCTTGCAACGTGAATGCCTATTCCGCCAGGGAGAGGTGGAACAGATATTGGGCAATCCTCGAGTGGCGCGTGATATCTTGAATAGTATCAGCCCCTTGAAAACCGATCCATTTTTGGGCGAGTACTCGGTTGTAATGGCTACTCTGTACATCGAGAGCAGGGAGTACGCGAAGGCCGATTCAGTGCTTGCTCGCTATCTGGATAGCAATCCAAAGGATGAGGCGGCTCAATCTGCCTGGTATCTTTCCGGGCTCAGTATGGATGCGCAGGGAAACAAATCCGGCAGCCGGAGCAATCTGCGGAAGGCTGTGGAACTTGGTCCGAACACGCCAATCGGTATAAGCGCCGCTCAATTGCTGAAATAGTTAGCTGAAAAGCACTATACTGCTCCCCTAGACATTGTGGCAGGCTACGAGGTGGCCTGCTCCTTTGTCTTCGAGTGCGGGGGTAAGTTCCATACATAAATCCGATACCAAGGGGCATCGAGCTGCAAAGCGGCAGCCATCCGGTGGATCAATTGGCGAGGGTACATTGCCGTGGAGGATGATTCTCTTGTTTCTCCTCGTTAAATCGGGATCGGGCACTGGTATCGCGGATAGGAGAGCCTTGGTGTACGGGTGCTGAGGACGCGCATATAGCTCATCGCTTTCGGCAATTTCCGCGAACATACCCAGATACATAACGCCGATCCTATCGGAGATGTGCTTCACCATGGATAGGTCGTGAGCAATAAACAAATAGGTTAGTCCCAGCTCGTCCTGGAAATCTTCCAGCATATTGACGATTTGAGCCTGAATCGAAACGTCCAGCGCCGAAATCGGTTCATCGCAGATTACCAGTTCCGGCTCCACCGCCAGAGCCCTGGCGATGCCTATTCGCTGACGCTGTCCTCCGGAGAATTCATGGGGATAGCGATTCGCGTGCTCCCGCTTCAATCCGACATAATCCAACAGCTCGAAAATTCTATCCTGCCTTTCCTGATCCTTGGAGATACTATGCACCAAGATGCCCTCTCCGATGATATCGGTAACTGTCATCCGAGAATTCAGGGAGGCGTAGGGATCCTGGAATATCATCTGCATGCGCTTACGAAAGGGGATAAGACTTTTTTCGCCCTTAGTCGTGATGTTAACTCCGTCAAAGAAGATTTCACCGCCGGTAACGTCATACAAACGAATTATAGTTCGGCCCATAGTGGACTTGCCGCAACCGGACTCGCCTACAAGTCCAAAGGTTTCCCCCCGGTCAATATGAAAGGAAACCCCATCCACGGCCTTCAAAAACGATTTCTTCCCAATTAGGATGTTCTCTCCCCGAATTCGGAAGTATTTACGGAGGTGCTTAACTTCTAAAAGGCGCTTCTGATGAATCAAGAACGCTCCCCTTGCTATAGCTGCCAATTGTTGGCGCATCTTCATGAAGCAGCCAACATGCGGATGTGTGAGTATCGCTTAGGCGGATAGTTGGCGCGGATCTATCGAGGCATATTCTCATTGTGTGTGAGCAGCGTGGCGAGAAAGGACAACCCTTCGGTGGATGCATTAAATCCGGGGGCGTGCCCTGAATCGGCTTTAGGCGTTTCTCGCTAATTGCCAGGTTCCCCTTTGGAATAGACTGGTGCAGTCCCACCGTATATGGATTCTGAGGATTGTAAAAGATGTCCCTCTCGTTCCCCGATTCCATAATAGTTCCGCCATACATCACAATTATTCTGCTGCACACTTCGGCTATTACTCCCAAATCGTGAGTAATCAAGATTATTGAAGCATTGATGCGCTCTCTCAAATCGTTCATCAGATCCAGAATCTGAGCTTGGATAGTCACATCTAAGGCCGTTGTTGGTTCGTCGGCTATCAGCAGTTTAGGATTGCAGGATAAGGCTGTGGCAATCATTACCCTCTGGCGCATTCCACCCGAGAATTCATGCGGATAACTCTTAATCTGTCTCTCAGGCTCCGGAATCTTAACTAGCCTCAGCATTTCGACTGCCCGCGCAGCAGCTTCCCTCCGATTCAAATCCCGCCTATGGCAGCGAATAACCTCAACCATTTGATTCTCAATGCGATAGACCGGATTCAAGGACGTCATAGGGTCCTGAAATATCATGGACATCTCATTCCCCCGCAGTTTGCTCATCTCTTTCTGATTCTTCTCTACTAGGTTCTCACCATCAAATACAATCTCACCCTGCTTGATTTTTCCGGGGGTTTCGATTAAACCCATTATCGAGAGCGCGGTAACACTTTTGCCGGAACCGGATTCGCCAACAATGCCCAGTACATCGCCCCGCTCTAGATAGAATGAAGCGCCTCTAACCGCTTGAATTTCGCCCAGATGCGAAAAAAACGAGGTGCTGATATTTTTGACCTCAAGTAATGGCCTGCCTCCCATTGGCTTAACCCTTCCTCAGCCTGGGGTCTAAGGCATCGCGCAGACCGTCTCCCAAAAAATTGAAGGACAACATGGTAATCGCGATGGCAATCGATGGAAAAAACAGCTGATACGGGAAGGACATAAACGTCGAGATGGCATTCTCGCTCAGGGTTCCCCAGGACGCCATTGGAGCCGAGACTCCCAGGCCAATGAAGCTCAAAAAGGCCTCAGTAAAGATGGCCCGGGGTATCATCATTGTCATGGATATGATAATTGGGCCGATTGCGTTGGGTATCAGGTGCCTTGATATGATTGATCGCTTCTTCACACCCAGCGCCCTAGCGGCCAAGACAAACTCCTGCTTTTTCAAGGATAATACCTGTCCCCGTACTAGCCTCGCCATGTTAATCCAGTAAACACTTCCCAGCGCGATTATAATTGTCCATAGGCCGCGATTGCCCACCATAACCATAATTAGAATCACATAAAGGAGTAATGGGATGGAAGTGAGAATGTCGACGAATCTCATCATGAGAATGTCGATGAGGCCCCCCTCGTAGCCGGCAATGCTGCCATACACGGCGCCTATTAGCAGATTCGCCAACGAGGCCACAAATGCTACTATAAGCGATATTCTAGCGCCGTACATAACCCTAACTAGAATACTCCTGCCAATCGAATCGCTTCCGAATGGATAGGTTCTGTTGAATACCGTCTTGGTAACCTCGGTTATCGGTTCACCCCCATTGGCCACGAAGGTGAAATCGTAGTCGGCCTTCTTGCCCGGCAGCAGGTTATAGGAAAAATCCAGTTCCATCTGCAAACCCACCTTGGCATCAGAATAGGTATAGATCTTATTCTCCGAATCCTTATCCGTATCGAATATCCGCCCGAGTAACTCGCCCCTATCACTAACACGGAGAAGGCGATAATCTCCCGTCAAGAAGACATAGTAATCATCAGTCATCTCGTAAATATCCAGTCTAGGCGGAGTATTGGCATAGTCCAAAATCTGATCCGAGTACGAGAATCGCGAAAAATTAGGGCCCAGAACCGCAAATAGAATTATGCACACCACGCCGGCAAGTCCAACCATGGCCAATTTGTGTTTCTTCAATCGACGCCATGCATCCTGCCAATAGGTAAGAGATTTCGCGAGAGTTTCCGTACTTCGTTTTTCTTCCTCACCAACGAAATCGAAGTAGCCAGGTCCGAACGACATGCTTAGGCTATTTCCTTATCGAATCTTATTTTCGGATCGATTATCGCGTATAAGACATCCACCAGATAAACCATGAATACATAAAAGGAAGCATAGAGCACTGTAACGCCCATGATTACGGTGTAATCACGGTTGGAGACGCTCTCGACAAAGTATCTGCCAATCCCTGGAATGGCGAAGATGCGTTCAACAACAAACGATCCTGTCATAAGAATAGCGATGGTGGGCGCCAGATAAGTAACTACAGGTATCAGAGCGTTTTTCATCGCATGCTTGCCGATTACAGACAGCTCGCTCAGGCCATTCGCGCGCGCGGTTCGAACATAATCCTGCCTTAAAACCTCCAGCATACTGGATCGGGTGAGCCGCGCCACAAATGACAGCGGATATCCGCTTAAGGCAAGTATGGGTCCTATATAAGAGAGAGGACTTCTCAATCCAAAACTAGGCACCCATCCGAGTTTCCCGGCAACTACATAAATATAGAGGGTGGCTATAACAAAGCTCGGGATTGTAACTCCCAAAGTCGCCATAAACATAACAAAGTAATCAAGAGGGCGGCGCTGCTTCAAAGCGGATGCTATCCCGAGTGGGATTCCAAGTATGATAATGAGCAGAACCGCAAGGAATCCAACTCTTGCGGTAATCGGAAAACCAAGCTCAATCAGCTCATTTACGGGAACACCCACCTTGGAAAACGATGGCCCTAGTTTGAGGGTCGCCAAACCCTTCATGTAGTCAAAATACTGGACAAGAAGCGGGTCATCCAGTTTGTACTTGGCGTTCAACGCCCGCATGATTTCATCAGGCACCGGCCGTTCTCTTGTAAATGGCCCCCCAGGTATGGAACGCATCATGAAGAAGGTAGCCGTAGCAATCAGAAAAATCGTAAACAGGGAATAGACAAAGCGTCTAAGGAAGTAATTTTTCACACTGCTAACCGAGCATTGAAAAGAAGGGCTGTTCGCCTCCGAACAGCCCTCTTCACTACGCTCTATCTCTCAAGGTAGGCATTGCTGAAATCCAGTGCGCTAAGTACGCTCCTCGTCCAGTTCTTAACCTGCGGGGATGATAGGTAAATTTCGGTGTAGTGATACACAGGCACAATCGGCAAATCTTCCATCAGAATCGCTTCTGCTAAATAAAGAGCATCAAAATGCGCCGCGCCGGTTGTCTTATTAGCCTCGCTTAGAAGTGCGTCGAAATCGGAGTTGTAATAATTGGGATCGTTATAGGCGTTCTCTGTCATGAATATCGCAAGCATACCCATAGGATCCATGAAGTCGGTGAGCCACCCGCCGCGGGAAAGCTCGTAATCACCCATTTTTCGCGTATCTTGAAACACTGCCCACTCCTGGTTTTCGAGGTCGGTTTCAATGCCCAGATTTGTCTTCCACATCTCCTGCACCATCTCGGCTACCTGCTTGTGCGTCTCGCTGGTGTTATACATGATGGTAAATTTCGGAAAACCCTCGCCATTGGGATATCCGGCCTCCGCCAATAAGCGCTTTGCCTCTTCAATTCCGCTTTCGTCAGTCGGTATTGTCCCAAGGAATGCAGCAACTTCGGCGAAATCGTTTCCTTCATGGTCAACAAATCCTACGGGAACAAATCCGGAGGCCGGAACACTCCCTCTCGCTTGAATCTCGGTAATCTTTTCCCTATCGATGGCAAGGGCAAGCGCCCTTCTCACCTTCTCGTCTTTCCACATATCCAAATCCAAATTGAAATTGTAATAGTATGTTCCAAGAAGCGGGAATATATAGAATTCCGGATTCTCCGCAACCAGCTTGGGGATCTCCGCTGTGGGCACCTCGCTTAGAAAATCGAATTCGCCCGCCTGATAGGCGGTGTATGCAGTGGTGTGATTATCGATGAATGCAACTTCGATGGCAGAGAGCCCAACTTCATCCGCTTTCCAATAGTTGCGATTCTTCCTCATTGTCAAGCCCTCGCCAACTGTGTAGCTAGTGAGCTTGAAAGGGCCGTTGCTGATAGCCAATTCAGGATCGATTGCCCAACTTCCTTCTGGGCCGGCTTCAACAGAGCTCTGCTTAACAGGCATGAAGTGGTAAAAAGACAAGAGCGATACCAAATAATCCGTTGGACGCGTCACCTTCACCTGCAGGGTGTTGTCGTCCAAGGCCTCGATTCCGACCTCATCCAAAGAACCCTCACCCTCCGCGGCCCTCTGCGCGCCAACTACATTGGTATACTCCCAAATCCAGGCGTACTCGGATGCAGTTGCGGGATCCATACCGCGCTTCCAAGAATACACGAAATCGTGCGCCGTCAATTTCGAACCATCAGACCACTTCGAATCACGAAGCTTGAAGGTAATGGTTGTATCATTGTCGGTGAATTCCCAACTCTCGGCGATACCGGGTTTTACAACACCCGCCTGCTCGCGAGTTAAACCCTCATACAGATTGCTGAGAATATCCCCTCCGTCAGTTGCGCCGTTCAGAGCGGGATCGATGGTTTTAGGTCCGGCCGTTCCAAGACTCCAGTACAGCGTTGATTCAGGATCCAAACCCCCGATTCCGTCCCTGCAGGCGGGGATTGCAAGCCCTAGCAGTACAGCCGGCAGTGCAATCGCTAGCAGTTTTATTTTTCTTCTTGACATAAGGCCTCCTTTTTAACAAAATTCTATACATTTTCAGTCCTGCTGTCTAGTAGAGATTGATCCGTGATTCGAAAACGCGCAAATCTGCCTCTAAAACTCGATATCCTCATCGGGGCTGCAAGGGCTCCTTGCGAATCGGCGCCCCACCCTCTTTTCAACGCAGCAGAGTTCAAACAATCCCTTTGCCCGGGTTCACAAGCACGCCGTATCACATTCAACCAGGCATCGGATAAAATCTCGAATTGGAAAGCTTATGCTAATTCTCCAGAATAACTATCTCCACCCGCCGATTCTTCCTCCTGCCTTCCTCGGTGGAATTATCGCCAATTGGCTGCGAATTCCCCATGCCGCGAATTACCACCTGCGAATTCGCCCTCACTCCCCCCTCGATAAGAAACCTAGCTACGGCTTGCGCACGCTGATAAGAGAGCTTCCAGCCACCCGAGCTGCCTGGCGGCCTTGCGGTATGACCGATAACTAAGATATCCCTATCCGGATAACGCTCGAGTACCCTTGCAATCCCCTCTAATTTCTTCTCCTCCCCACTGAGCATCCGAGCCTCATCCGGCACAAAGTGTATGTTTTCCAACGAGATACTGAGTCCTCCGTCAATGGATGAGGCCCTGATATCATCGCTTGCAAGTTCCTCAATTTCCTTGATTATCGAATTCTTATCGAGCGGGGCGGAATATAGCGCCTGGCCTCTCGAGGCCCCCCTGAAGGTGAGCTCCATCCCATCGTTCATAATATAGGTATATTCGAAGCCGCCTGTTTCCGCATAATTCCTGCCGGCGCTGGCGTCCCATAGCACTTCCTGCCAGAAAGTTCCAACAAGTTCGACGGGGAACCAAGCATAGGCATTAAAAATTTCAAGCGTATCCGAATTCGGAATCCACCGATAGCTGCAGTTTATCGAAACCTTCTCCATCTGCCTCTCATCCCGTTCAAGCGATCCCAAATACCTGTAGTTCGCTACAAATGGAATTTCCAGAAGCATGTCAGCCTGAAAAAACAACCTACCGAGATTGAGAACTTCCGAGCCGTCGGCCGTCCATTCCGCGCCCGGGGAAACAGGTCCATCGGGATAAACCGGAATATTGCGGGTCATCGGCACCGGAGATTCCGCTTTGATACCCGATACATGTCCTCGGATATCTCTTTGATATTCAACCTCATAATCCTCGGACCAGGAGTAGACATCGGAGCCTGCGACCTTCTCGGATATCTGATGCCTAGCTCGTAGTGAACCATCGCCTCCCTCTCCTTCGACAATCTCGACGGAAATTTTATTTCGAATCTGTGAGCTGGAATTGTACTTGCCATTTGCCAGCACTTCCAAATCTATAATGCTGGTTAGGTGCCAAATATCACCCTTGTTATGAATGTAGTCAAAACGAGTTTGAGGGAAGATTGGAGAACTTGGAAAAAACACGAATAGAGCGCATACAAGAAAGCAGATGCGAACTTTCTGCATCATCAGCGAATGCCCGGCAATAAATCCCCTAGGAAGACAGCAATACGCAAGCACGAGGGCTAGCTGGTGCATAGGCTCAGCTTCACGGCTATCGCTTAGGGGCCTTCCGGACGGGCAGATTCGCGAGAGCATCGAACGCACTTTCAAGGTGTCAAAACCACTCAAATTCTATCAGAGCAAAGAGATGCAAGAAAGAGGATTTAGGCACTAAGGTTGAGAACCAGTCCTGCCCTTATCTTACTCAGCTTCGCGCCATACTCTTCGATTTCGGTTTTATCAAGCTGTAAATCGGTAAATTCGGGATTGCCGGCCGAGTTTGCCTTACTCGCCTGAAGCATGCCGACAATGCGATTCAATAGACGTAGTTTGGAAATCGGCACCGTGCCTTCGCCAACTGAGGCAGGAGTACCCGAGATGTACCTGAATTGAGCAAATACAGTTTGAGAAGGTTTTACGGGAACCGATACACGCCCGCCAGATTGAGAAATACGCGCTATCCGAAAAGGTGATATCTGGCCGCTTGCCGCACCGGCATCTATTTCCATCCTCATAAGGGTATTATCGGAAGGTCCAAGTATGAAATTAACCTGAGTAGCTAATGCATCCTTCGGCGCTCGGAATTGGCTTGGCAACTTATGCACATAACCGCGTAGGGAATAGCGCTTAAGCGCTCATCGGCTATGCTCTTCCCACAGCTGGCGCAAATTCCGAAGCGACCATCCTCCAAGCGGCCAATGGCCGCTTCTATTTTCTTCAGCCGCACTGTGTCCTTTGTTCCAATGGCCTCTAGAATTCGAGCATCTAAATCATTGGAAGCCACGTCCGCAAGGTCCTTTACACCCATATCCTCCACCGCTGTTCGGAAGTCTTTGTTTTCATTGATTAGAGTATTGAGAACCTCTTCCTTGAGCTCTGTCAATTTCCGCCTTATTTCGCCCTTGAATTTCTTGTCCATAAAAACTCCGTATGAAAAGCGCGCACAATCTGAACGATAGCTCGTAGTTTGTCAATAAGACAGACCACGGCCTGTGATTGGATGCAAGTCAACTCAATGCGACAGCATCTCTTGAGTCCTTGACTGGACGCCACACCAAAAATACTATACGTTCGGAAGCAAGATGGAGTAGGAGGAACTTTTTGAAGGAAGAGGCCATAGAGGTGGAAGGAGTTGTGAAGGAGTCGCTTCCCAACACCATGTTTCGAGTTGAACTGAAAGCAGGCCACCTGATTTTGGCCCATCTATCAGGAAAAATGCGTAAGCACTACATCCGCATCGTTCCGGGCGACAGGGTTCGCGTTGCATTGTCCCCCTACGATCTTACCCGGGGTAGAATAATCTACCGAGAACGCTGACGCAGCAGGAACCAAGTAGCGCCCGAACCGCCCTCCCTAGCCCTAGCTCTTCCAAACTCTCCAACTTCGCTACTGCTCTCAAAACATTCGCGAACCAGGGCGCCTAGTATAGCCTGGCCATCGGAGTGCAGCCCCTTACCATGAATGATTAATCCCTTTCGAAGCCCGCGTTTTTGCATCGAGCTGATGAAAAGCCCTATCTCCTCCCTTGCCTCCGCTCCTGTTAAACCATGCAAATCCAGCGCGTCCTGGTGAGCCTTCCGCTTCCAGTTCACTCTCGCCTCGCTCCGACGAGCAGACTCTCCCTTATCCTTTTCTACAAGCATCCGGGCATCAAACGGATAATCATCGAGCCAGTTCTCGCTCTGCGCGACATGTTTGCGCCTGCCTCGTTCTTTCCGGCGGTTTTCCCATCTATCTAGTATTGTACTGAAATCCATTTTCATATCTTCCCGTAATAATAATCAGCGAAGAATGCGGCAACCAACCCTCCAGTCCATAACCAGTTCTTACCAGGCAGTCATCATTCTTAAAGGCAACAATGCTTAGCAGTTCACCCGCCGGAAGCTGAACCCAGTCAGTAGCCAAGGGACTCGGAATTTTCCTAAGCGGCTCCGAATCCTCTCTCACCGCGGCCGTATGTCGATTCCAAAGATAGTCGCAAACGCCAACAGCGGCAATCGACGAGAGCAGAAAGAACGTACATAGTACGAGAAAATTAAATTCCCTTACACCCCTACGAAACATCAAAAAGACTAGTGAGAAGAAAAAACCATTAACGCCCAGCAAAAGCGGAATAAAAACGAGGGCCGGTGGGAATGCCAGGGTGAGGGGAACCTGATTTGAGAACCCCAGGCCCTCTTCCAGAACACCGAGTGTTTTCTTGAACCTCCGAACGCCTGGGCGGAGAAACAGGGCCCGGCGAATCGATGCCATGGCCACATCCGACTTTCCCAACTCCATATGTACAATTGAAAAATCATGCAAAAATCCCGGATGTTCCCAGCCCTCCTCAAATTCCGCATAGAGTTCCGCGGCGGTTTTCCAATCTCCCCGCCGCGCAGATTCCACCGCCCGCGACGCTAATTCGCTTTTAGATACCGGATTTTGGGCGGAAACCGGAAGCAGCAAGGCTGCTAAGAGCAGGGGCGCCAGCGATAACGCTGTCGAGTTCATGTCAAAAATCCTCAGCTCCTTGTCCAATTTCCCCATGCGTCCGAGAAGAAACAGTATCATCAACACCAGAAAACCCGGCAAGTACAAGAAGGCCCAGTATCCATTCCTCCAATGAAAAACAGATTTCCTATAGCGAAAGAGGTGGGGTCCAAGAAGCAAATCGGCATTCGAACCATGGGCTTCGGTATCCGAGGCAAAGAGCGAGGTTCGAAATCCGGTCCATTCCCGCAGACCATCTTCCGGATCGAACCAAACCCATTCGGGAACAAGAAGAGACAAGTTCCCTATCTCATCAAGCTGAAAATCAAATTTTTCCTCGCGCCAGCCCTCATAGCCCATCAGAGTTGGAACATATGAAGAGCTAGAACCCTTCCCCACTAGAACCGCGGATTTAAGTTCGGGAGCCGGGAGCTTCAGCACATTGAGATTCCCGGTTCCGCTTACCCTAACTCTTACGGAAACAATATCGCCAACGCTATATGGCCCCTCGTCCCAGCTTACATCCAGTTTGAAGCGTCCTACCGCCGAGCTCTCCTGCGCCTCTTCCGGAAGCGGGAGCACATCAACCGCCCTCGCCTCTACCCATCGAGACAAACCACCAACAGAAATCCTCACCGCTGGAAACTCAAACCTTCCCTGCTCATTCACCGTCCAAATCCATGAAGCCATTGGTACATCATAGAGAACATCCCCGCCGAATTGCCGCGTCTGCACCGTCTCTAAATTGCGCACGTCCTCCAGCAGTCCCACGGGCGCCTCTCTGAGAAGGGTGGCATCGGCTAAAATCAACGAGGTTAAATTTCTAGCTTCAAGGACTATCGGAACTGCCTGACTCTGCCAAAACATCTTTGGCAATGTCCGCCATTCCACGAAAACCGGATAGGGTAGATTCGCCTCGTCCCTCTCTAGGCCAATAAGCTCAGTGGCGGAAGTAACAGCTTCCCATCCGTTCGAAAGAATCCGAAACGAACCAAGCGAAAAAATACCGGAACGGGTAAGCTGAATTTTCGCTAGCGCCTCGACAAGCCTTACTTCGGGCTCTCCCTCGGGAGTCCACGAGCGAACAGAAGGATATGCAATCCACACCAAGCTCTCATCAAGTTCCGGCCTTCTGATTTCCACTTCCTGTCCCCAAGGGATCGAAGTGCGAATTCGAATATTCGCCATATCTCCCCGCACGATGCGTCTGGGTTCAATGGAAATTCCGGCCTCCTGCCCACCTAACGCCGTGAGGCCCAGCAGGGAAAGACCAAGCGCTACCAGTCTTTTTCGGCACTCTCGGATTCTACCGGTGTTCCCTGCCAAGTGCTCGCCTCCTTTCTCCTAACATAGTCCAACAGGTGCTCACCTTCCCCCCAAACAGCGTTTTCATCCTCCTCCGCAGGTTCATGGATCGAATCTTCCGCATCAAACTGCGAGTTCTCCATCCCAATAAATTCCGTAATTCTAAGGAGAGAATTTTCGAGGTTGATTTTCGTATCCACATCGCTGGGGTTCAATCTCAACGCCTGTCTAAACGAAGCATAGGCCTCATGGAATCGTCCCTTCCGATAGAAAAACACTCCCCTATTGAACGCAATTCTATGCAGGATATCTCTGTCTTCAGCAATGTTCTCGGCCAAACTCCATGTCTGCAGCGCTGCATCCTCCTCTCCCAAGGAATAGTAGACATTGGCAAGGTTATAGAGTACGACATCCCTGCCGCCGCCTTGCAGTAATTCACCCGCGTCCAAGTAACTCAAAATCGATTTCTGGTGCTGACCTCTGGCGTGATTCACATTGCCAGCCAGCACCTTCAGGCTAGATGAGAAATCGTTGCAGGATGCGGCGAGGACGGCAATCACCGGAATGAACGCTATTTTCGCTGCCATGGCACAACTCTGATAAGCAGAAATAAAAACAGAAACGCCACCCCCGGCCCAAGAAAAAGCCTGTAGCGGTAGAAGCCGGCAAATTCGATGCTCGTATTTTCGGTGAAATCCCTTCTCTCCTGAATCGTGGAAATCAGGAGCTTAGTGGCGCCCGATTTCGCAATATCGAAAAATGCTCCCCCCGTACCGTTTGCAACCCGTCGAAGGGTTCTTGTATCCATGCGGCTTAGCGCCGGGCGTCCCTTGGAATCCTTGACATAGGAACCGTCGGCAAGTTGAATAAGGCTCCCCTCCTCGCTGCCAACGGCTAGGACATAAACCGGAAAATCTTTCTCCGAAAGTTCCCTCTCTATTCTATCTATTCGCCCGCTGAGCGAATCGCCATCGGAAATCAGTATTATCACTCGCTTTCTCCCATCCCCCTTAGGAAAGGAATTTACCGCCACGCGGAGTGCGGTCTCGATATTAGTGCCAGTCGTGGTAGACAAACCCGGTCCTAAACGAGTTGCCCAAAGATTGAGCATAATCTTATCCTCCGTCATGGGCACCGCGAGCCTGGCGTCTCCCTTGAACACTACAAGCGAGAATCTTGCGCCATCTAGCGACAAAACAATCCGTTTGAGCGCGTTAATCGAACGTTCAAGACGGCTTGGCTGAATATCCCTGGCAAGCATGCTGCGCGAAATATCAAATGCAATAGCCACATCAAGTCCATGGAATTCATCCGTCACCGCTTGCCTACCAACTTTCGGATCTGCCGTTGCAAAGAGCGTCATAACTATGAAACAGAGCATTGCCGAATCGCGTAGAAAGGTTCGAATCTGCAACTCGAGCGCGTTTTTTCCGAACAGCCCTAGCTCGCGCCAAGAACGCCGCTCTCTTGATGCGATGATAGGTATCAAAATAGGAAGCGCCAGGAAGGCCCAGAAGGCGGTCGCATATCCCCAGTTCATGGCATCCCCCGGAGCACAAGCCGCCGGAACAAGTAGGCCGCAGTAACCAGGAGTCCACCGAAGACTATCAGAGCGCGATGAATCGGACGGCTAGTCATCCTACTCGAAATTCGACGCTCCACCTTTTCTAAGGCATCCACCTGCTGAAACACCAAATTCAAGGTTTCCGAACTACTCGCCCGCCAATACTTGCCGCCGCTCTGCCTTGAAATCAAACGCAGCTGCTCCTCGTTGAAATCAGTGACAATACGACCACGGAGAATACTCGAGGTATTTGGATCGTCAATCTCGATTGAAGCCTCCTCCTTCGAACCCATTCCGATAGTGTAAATTCGAATTCCATGCTTGCTTGCCAAACCCCCCGCCATCTCCGGCCTTATCTCTCCCGCGTTATCATCCCCGTCAGTTAGCAGCAGAATTACCCTTTCACTGGCGCTTGAATCGGAGAGATGAAGAGTGGCCATGGCTAGGCCCATTCCAATCGCGGTGTCATCCCCCAATTCCCTGAGTTCAATCTCATCCAGGCGATTTTGCAACCAGGCATAGTCGCTTGTTAGCGGAGAACGAAGAAGGGCCTGCGATCCAAAGGTGACAAGTCCGATGAAATCGCCGGAACGCCCATCGAGGAAGCTGCGAATCATATCCCTTGCTACATCGAATCGATTGCTCGGCGGAAAATCCCTTGCCCCCATGCTAAGCGACTGGTCCAAGACAAGCATGATATCGATACCTCTCGAAAGATGAATTTCCTCCCTTTGGTTTATCTTGGGGCCAGTCAATGCAAATACTAGAATCGCCGAACCCACCCAGAGTGAAAGCTCACTCAAGACGACGCAGAGGCGCAGCCAAGCATGGGTTGGTCTAAATTCGTCGCTCCTCCACATCGAATGGGGAAGAATCACCCGCCCTCCGCGCCTTCTCCACAGGAAGCGAGCCCATATAAGCAGGGGATAGGAGAGAAACAGCGCAAACCAGCCAGGCTGATCAAAACCTAACAACTCATTGCTCCCATTCCAGAACAGCGGCATTCAGCATATCCAAGCTGCGCCCGAGACTCTCGGCATCTGCCTGCCTACCAGCGAATTTAACCAAATCGCCCTCTTTCAATACCTCCAGAAACTGCTGCCGCGGACCCTCATGAACATCCTTCATCAGCGCGATTTCCGCGGTAGTGGCGCTCATACAATCCCATCCCAACCTATAGCTCAAGTAGCTGCGTAGTCCGTTGCTGAGCTCGTAATACCACTCTGCGGCTCTCACCGAACCTATATTGGCTCTTAGCCTTTTGCTGAGCCTTCGAATGCGGCGCAGAGGGCGCTTATAGAGAAATGAATCATGGCATTTCTTCCACCAACGGCGCAGTATCCGGAATAGTCCATAAACCAGAAAAGGCGTTATTGCCATAAGTGAAAGCACTGAAGCCATCTCGAGCCTGGTACCCGGCAGCATTTTCTGCTCTCGAAGCAGACGAACTCCCCCGTGTGTTCTTGATAGAATCGAACCGGTCGGAATTTCGATATCGCTAAGGGTAAGCGATCCAAGTTTCATGGAAGGCAGGTTTTGAGTGCCCGGGGCATAGGAACTGAATACGATAACAACGTTAACCCCGTAATCGACTGCCTCAATAGAAATATCATGAATCTCAATCCAGTCGGAATCAGGTAAAATTGGCGGAATTTCGACATGCATCGAACTCTCAAGTTCTATATCGATGCGTAGCTCCACAAGGTCGCCGACAAAGAACAGCGGTGGAAAAAAACTCAAGTCCTTAATCGTAGCCTGAGCATTCAAGATTTCGCCCAGAAAAAGAAACAACGCCGAGCCTATCGGCAGCCAGGAACGCAGCCTCATCTTCGGCGTCTTCTGCGGAAAAAGAGCTGGAGGGCTTCGGCGGCCTGCTCATCAGTACCAATCTCCAAGCTATCTATTTCAGAGGCTCGACAATCCGCGAGCCACCTCTGCCTTTGTCCTTCCCAGAATTCTCCATATTCCTTTTTAAGTGATTTCGAAGTTCCATGAGCAGTGAAACCCCTCTCGTTTTCAGGATCCAGAAAATCCAAAAGGCCGGTCGAGGGGAAATGTTTATCAAGAAAATCCCGTAGACGCACGGCGATTACATCGTGCTTGCGAGAGAGGAGAGCCAACTCAACCTGATAAGCATCACACCTGAAATCAGAGAGAATCACTACTATGCTTCTTCGCTTAAGCAGGCGGGAAGCTGTTCTGAGCGCCAGTCCCAAATCCGAGCCGCGTCCATCGGCCTGATAGCCGAGCACCTCGCTTATTTGGCAAAGAACGTGACGCCGCCCCTTCATGGGCACGACAACCCTCTCGATTCGATCCGAAAAGAGCAGCGAACCTACCCTATCATCGTTGGCCTCCGCGGCAAGGGCCAGAAGCGCAAAGATATTGCCGGCCAGCTCCCGCTTATCAATACCTGCCGATCCCATTGACAAGGATGCCGAAACATCAACCAGCACGAGAAAAATCAGCTCCCTTTCTTCCTTGAAGGTTTTCGAGTAGGGAGTTGTCATGCGCGACGAAACGTTCCAATCTATGAACCGAGCATCATCCCCATATTCGTATTCGCGAACCTCATCGAATTCAAGGCCAGGACCCTTGAAAACCGAGTGATAGTTGCCCGCGAACAGGCCTTCCACCAGTTTTCTGGAGCGAACATGCAGGCGCCGCACATGGGAGGGAAGATCTTGAATCACCTATGGCACCGGCACAGCGGCTAGAAGATTGGCTATCACCGCGTCGGCGTCCATCTGTTCGGCCTCCGCCTCGTATGAAAGAACAATTCTATGCCTAAGGGCAGGGGGCGCCACGGCCTTTACATCCTCAGGTAGAACAAACTCGCGCCCCTCGAATAGAGCCTGCACTTTCGCGCAGCGGTAAATGGCCAATGTGGCGCGGGGCGAGGCTCCGTACTCTATATAGCGCGTAAATGGGAATTTGCGCCTATCTTTTATTCGACTCATGGCAACCAAGGAAACAATGTAGCGTCGAATCCCTTCCTCGGCTTTGATTAGCTCCATGGCTTTCTGGATTTGCCGGACATTTTCCGAATCCAGCACCTCCCGCAGCTCTATTTCGGGTTTATCCACCATCCTCTCAAGAACCGCGAGTTCTTCTACCGGACTGGGATAATCAACGCTAATCTTGATTAAGAAACGATCGAGCTGCGCTTCCGGGAGCCGATAGGTTCCTTCCTGCTCAATCGGATTCTGAGTGGCCATAACGAAAAATGGCTTGGGCAGTTGGTAACTCTGCTCCCCGATTGTAACCTGGTTCTCAGACATCGCCTCAAGCAAGGCGGATTGAACCTTCGCGGGGGCTCTGTTAATTTCATCAGCCAATACGACATTGGTAAAAATCGGCCCCTTGCGGGGTACAAATTCCCCGGTCTGCTGCCGATATATCATGGTTCCCGTTAGGTCCGCTGGTAGCAAGTCCGGAGTGAACTGGATGCGCTTGAACATGGCGGAAAAAACATCCGCCAGCGTTCTAACCGCCAATGTCTTAGCTAGGCCCGGCACGCCCTCGACTAGCACATGGCCCGAGGCAATAAGGCCAATTAACAAACCATCAACCAATCCCCTCTGACCCACCACCCGTCGTCCTATTTCCCCGCGAGCCCTGTTTATCAGATGCATCGCAGTACTGATTCGTGTCTCGATATCCACGCAGTCTCCCCTCAAGTTCGGTAATCTGAATTTATTCTTACGTACTCCTCAGACAAATCTGAAGTAATTACCGACGCAGAGGCTCTTCCCATGTTCAAGGCAATTTCGATTTCCACTCTCTTCTCGTGGATCGGCCAACCACGCGCGGGCGAGGGCAGCTCCGAATCTCTAAGATAATCGCGCAAGGACTCCTCCACCTTCCCCCCCAAACGGAATGCGCCATTGCGGAAAACAATCCTGCCGCCAATGCCAAGTTCTATCTTCTCGGGATTGATTTCAATTCCCAAGCGTCCGCACTCCGCTCCAAGCGATTGGAGTATACGCCCAACGTTGGGATCGTTTCCTCTTATTGCCATTTTGCTTAGCGGGGCATTGGCCACGGCGTGGGCGAGTCTACGGGCTTCGGCGGCATCCGAGGCGCCAGCAAGGCTTACCCTGATTACATGGGTGCAGCCTTCGCCATTCCTAACCACATCCTCGGCCAGACTAAATGAAATCTCCATCAGAGCATCCCTGAATTCTTCGTTGCCGGGGTAGGAATGCAGGCAGGAAGATAAAAGGAAGGCTGAATCGCTAGTGCTTGTTTCACCATCCACGCTTATTCCGTTGAAGCTCTTATCCACCACCTCCAGGAAAATACGCCTTCCAACATCCCTCGGGAAATCCACATCGGTTAGAATGAAAACAAGCATCGTCGCCATATTCGGCGCGATCATTCCTGCTCCCTTGGCTATACCCACGATTCTTCCCGTACCGCAGCTTCGCGATCGAATTTTCGGCCAGGAATCAGTTGTCATAATCGCCCTGGCCAGTTCGAGAATCAATCCCTTGTTCATGTTCTTTTTGAGTTTCGCGAGCGTGGCTTCCATTTTCTTCAAGGGTAGGGCCCAGCCGATAACTCCCGTCGAAGAGGGAAAATAGGGAGCAGGGTCGCCAAAAACCTCGCTGCAGAACTCAGAAAGCAGCCAAGAGGCCTCGAGCCCTCCCTTCACGCCCACATTCGCCACCCGATTATTTACGAGTACTCCCTGAATATGCGGCCCCTCAAGCAGTTTTCGTCCAACAATGATAGGCCAGCCGGGGAAGGCATTTTTTGAAAAGGCTCCCGCAAACGATGCCGTGGGCTCTAGCATCCTTATAACACCAAGATCCATTTTCTGCACTCCGCCATTCGGCCTCTCCGGCGGCACAAATTCCAGCGAACTCACCCCAACCTCAAAGCCATCGGGGAGAATCCCATCTTTTTCAAGTCTACGTTGATAGGCAGAAAGATCAGGGTAAAGCATTCGGCCACATAATAGCCAATTTCACGGAGCTAAGCCAGCTCCGACCGCGACTTAATAATCCGCGCTATCAAGCCATATTCCAAGGCCTCTTCCGCATTGAGCCAATAATCCCTATCGGTATCTCCGGCAACCTTCTCCAGTGTCTGCCCCGTCTCCTGCGCAATTAGAACATTGATCTTCTCTCTTAGTCTTTCCAATTCACGCGCATGAATCTCAATATCGGTCGCCACTCCGCGCATGCCCGAAAGAGGCTGATGGATAAGGAAATGGGCATTAGGCAGGCTAAGTCTATTCTCCTTCTTGGCGGCAAGATGAACCAAGGCGGCCGCGCTGGCGACAGTGCCCATTCCAACGGTTAGAATCTCCGGTTTTACAAAGCGTAGCATGTCGAAAATCGCATATCCGGCATCCGCATCCCCTCCGGGCGAATCAATAAACACCTTGATAGAGGTATCCGCCTCGGCCTCCAGCAGAAGAATGTTCCGAATCAGCTTCTCCGCCAACTCTTTGTTGATATCCCCGGATAAGAGCAGTGTCCGCGTTTTAAGAAGCTTGGACTGCAAGCCATCATAGTCGTCTCTCTGCGCTGATCCTTCCTTTTCATCGTTGTTCTGCATACAACTCCTCCATCAGAATACATGGCAGACCGCTTTTCCGCCAATGAGGCGCGGGCAGATTCTCCCGCCCGCAAATCCGGCGAAACGAGGTAGGGCAATATAGCAAGGCACGAGTTCCTAAGACAAGCGCAAGGAGCGAAACACACAAAACAGCCTGCCTAATCTGCAACGGCCAGCCTCCATGGCGATCCCCAAATAACTTGAAGCATAATCCATGGCTCAGGGGAGAAGACAGGGTTAAACAATGTAGCAACTCCGTCCATAACAATTCCAACAGGAAGGCAGGGCATTGCGTAGACCCCCTGGCCCGCTAATAGAGTTCGAGCAATTCCGACACCAATCCGGCTCCCAGAACGTGAAGGAAGCTTATCATCCGAGGTCCCTTAGTCTTAGCGATCAGAATCAAGTAAAGCGCCTCGAAGAATTCCCCTGAATCAAGTTCATGCTCATGAACGATATCGTACATTGCCGCGCCGAATTCCTTCTCGGGCACCCTGCCCAGCCTCGTCTTCACCAGGGTTTTCAGGTCCCTAAGCGCCCTCAGTAAATCGACCGAGGCATCCGGCAAGTCGACTGGTCCATCGGAGGGCCTCCTTAGGCTGAAGCGAAAATCGTCCGGAGCGCAGTTATTCAGCCAGTTCCAAGCGCAGGCCGCGCGTACTTTGAAACTATCCATGTCTTCCGGCGGCACATCGCCAAGGAAGGTGATTACCGCATCTACAGCTCCGGAATGGATTTGCAAGAGCGTGGTAAGATGGCGGAACTGAATTCGATACGGCTGCCTCGTAGGCACGGCGGCTACCTGCGAAAGTTCGTAGATTCGCGCGTTCTTATACCACTTAGACTTGGGATTCTGCGGCTTATCGAAGTAGTCACGCTCGATGCGATCATAATCCTCGTACAGCTTAATCACATCCATGTCAAAACTGATGGCAAATTCGCTATTCGGCCGCGTGCCGGCAAACATGAAGCGCACCAACTCGGGTTGATAGTACTTGAGAGTCTCCGACAGCGATACCACCTCCCCTTTTGAAGAGCTTACCTTCCCACTCCCCCCCTTAATCCGCACAAAGTCATACTGAAGAGTGGTCGGCGGGGTATAATCGAAAACTTCCTTGGCGATCAACCTTGCTGTTTCGAAGCTTCCCCCCCCGCTGTGATGATCCTTGCCGGCCGGTTCGAAGTCCACTTTCTCAAAGCGCCAGCGCATGGGCCAATCGATGCGCCAAGGCAGTTTAACGCCTCCGAAGCGCCGAAAGTCCACACTCTCTCTATTGCCGCAGGTATCGCATGCATAGGAAATCTCATAATCGGCGGGTCTGGCGACCACTCTTGTCGTATCCCTCTCGCATTCGCCGCAGAAAACTTTCAGAGGATACCAGCCACCATCCAGCTTCTCACTCCGAAAGGCATCCAGCGTCCGGCGAATCAGGTTCCTCTTATCAAGAACCAGTTTGATATCCGCCGCGTAGCATCCGGCCTTGTAGCGCTCGGTCTGATAGATATACTCCGGTTCGACTCCCACAAGGGGCAGAATCTTCTCAAGTTCCGCTTCTTTGCGAGCCGCATAGCTCTTCTGCTTCCCCTGCATATCAGGGACACTGGTAATCGGCTTTCGCAGATAGGCCTCCAAGCGCTCTCTTTGCGGCATGTTCTCCGGAACCCTGCGAAACACATCATAATCATCCCAGGAATAGATGAAGCGCACTCTTGCCCCCTGCTCGCGCAGAGCCCGAACCACCAGTTCCACTGAAATAATCTCCCTGAAATTCCCGATATGCACCGTGCCGGAGGGAGTTATTCCGGAGGCGCAAACATAGACCTCCTTCCCCTGGCGTTCGCGGATAATTCTGGAAGCAGTTATATCCGCCCAGTGGCTCAGTAGCCCCTTATCCTGCCCCATAGCTCGCCGATTCTAGCCGCATGAGGCGCATCCAATCAAGGACTCTCAAACCCAAGGCTCAGATTTGAATACGTCCGCCTTACTCATATTTACGCTCAATGAACACATAGGCGCATCCGATACACTATAACGATGCCTCGTTCAACTCTGGTCTGCATTTTGCTGTGCATGAGCCTAAGCCAAGTTCCAGCATGGGAGGATACAGGAGTGGCCTCCTGGTATGGCGGCAATTTCCAGGGAAGGAAAACGGCGAATGGCGAAGTCTATGATTCCATGAGGTTTACCTGCGCACATAGAACTCTCCCCTTTGGAACCTATCTAACCGTTACGAACCTGGAAAATGGCCGGACTGTTCGAGTTCGAGTAAACGACAGGGGGCCCTTTGTTGGGGGCCGTATTATCGACCTCAGTTATGCTGCGGCCAAGGAACTAGGGATGATCCAAAACGGAACCGCGGAAGTGCGCATAGTGGCCGAAAAATCAACCATGCCGCAGGTGCGCTTCAATATTCAGATTGGCGCATGGGAAAATTTCGATAGGGTTCTGGTTCACAAATCCCGCCTGAGTGAGGCCGGCATAGATTCGCGCGCCGATTTGCAGCCCAATGGGATTACCCGCCTCATTGTCGCGGATGTTGAAGAGGAAGAAGTATTCCAAACTGTAATGGAGCTGGAGCGTCTAGGTTTTACCAATCTCTTTGTCTATCAGCTCCAATGAACTTCACGACATGCACGAGGGTATGCGACTTCGAATGCCATGGGCTTCCTAAGGCCAGTAGCGTTATGAGAGAGTGGTTTAATCGGCCATGGTTAGCTGCTTCCGCTTGAGCGCGGTTTATATCCTCAGGTAATTCAGGAAATCGAACATCGGATTCCTTAAGCAGCAGCTTCAAAACCTTCGTCTCTATATCGACGGCAAGAGCTAGGCTGTTTTCCTATTCGATTCCTCTATGAATACTCCTTCTATAAAGCCCCCGAAATTGGTTGTAGCTCAGGCCCAGTAATTTGGCCGCCCGCCCCTGGTGCCCGCCGGTCCTCGCAATTGCCTCCTTCAGGCGCCTCTGCTCCAGTTCCCTAAGCTCTTCTCTCAGATCGACGGGCCAGGCCTCGGATTCTTCCGGCTTCTTCTTGTGGCCATTTCTCTCGCTCCGCCCTGCCTCGGACCAGGCCTCGGATTCTTCCAGCTTCTTCTCGTGGCCATTTCTCTCGCTCCGCCCTGCCTCGGCAGCCTGCTCGCCGATGTATGCTTCAGCTAAGCCCCTGCCACGCTGCCAGGGGTTTACAAAGGGATTAATTGTTAAACTTTCGAGCACCGGCGTCTCTTGCCGATACACCGCCCTCTCGAGAACATTCTTAAGCTCCCTTATATTTCCGGGCCAGAGATAGTCCCGAATAATGCGAACTACTTCGTCCGAAAGGATAGGAATACTCTTCCTCCCCAGCTCCTGGGCCATCTTGGCGGCAAAGTGATTGGCCAGCTTCACGATATCACTTCCTCGTTCCCGCAAGGGGGGTATGAACAGCACCTCGAAGGACAAACGATCGAGCAAATCCAGTTTAAATAGACCCTTATCACAGAGTTTAGGCAAATTTTGATTTGTAGCCCCGAGAATTCGAACATCTACCTCAACAGTTCGTGAACTCCCAACTCTTTGAAAGGTGCCATATTCAACCACTCTTAGAATCTTCTCCTGCACCTCAACCGGAATCAGGCCTATTTCATCGAGAAACAAGGAGCCGTTATTTGCTTCCTCGAAACGCCCTTTCCGAAAGCCTACCGCCCCTGTAAAGGAACCTCGCTCGTGGCCGAAGAGCTCGGATTCAATCACTCCGGGCGCAAGCGATGAGCAGTTAAGTATTACAAGAGGCCCGTTCCAACGCGGGGAAAGATAGTGTAGACGGCTGGCCGCGAGTTCCTTTCCAGTTCCCCGCTCGCCGATAATAAGCACTGAGCGATCCACCCGCGCCGCTCTGCCAAGCAATTGCTGGAATTCGAGGAAGGCCTCTGATTCACCGAGGGCTTCCTGTGATCCCCTTGTGTATTCCATCCAAATACTCTACAGGAATTTGTTATTTTATACCAGATAATTTGGTTTTTTTTACCATTTACCGCGAATAACTCCTCAATATGCGATTGGCATGCTATTTGCTTAAGCTTTAGTAAGCGATAAGCAATAATGGAGGATAACAATGGGAGTTTTTAGTAGATTGGGTGATATTATCAATTCCAATATCAATGCGATGCTCGACAAGGCTGAGGATCCCGAGAAGATGATTCGGCTTATGATCCAGGAGATGGAGGACACCCTGGTGGACTTGAAATCTTCGTGCGCCGCAAAAATGGCAACTCGAGCCGAGATGGAACGTGATCGCGACGAGCTCACCACAAAGCTTGAACGGTGGGGAACACGGGCGGTACTTGCCATCGAGAAGAAGCGGGATGATCTGGCCAAGGAGGCTTTACTTGAAAAAAAGCAGTATCAAACTCAATTGGAATTCGCACAAAAGGACTTAGAGGGTTATAATCGTCTTATAGAGGAGTGCAAAACCAACATCGGACAGCTTGAATCGAAGCTCGATGAGGTGACACTGAGGCACAAGATGCTGATTCAACGCGGCATTCACGCCGCCGAGAAAAGAAAGGCTCGAAACCTTGTATCCAATGCGGCCGGAACTCGGGCGATGATGCGTTTCGGAGAGTTGGAAAGCCGCATCGAAAGAATAGAAGCCGATGCCGACTTGGCGGGCAGCACGAACGATCTGGAGAAGCAATTTAACAGACTGGAATCCGATGGAGCCATAGAGAAGGAATTGGAGAAATTGAAAAAAACTCTGGACCAGTCAGTTAAAAAGTCTACGACAAGCAAGAGCCAGAGCGTTGGAAGCGACGCGTAAGGGGGGAGGTAAAGGATGTCCACTCGTAAGAAGTGTAAACTGTACCGATCGCGGGATGGCCTGGTATTGGGTGTGTGCAAGGGGATCGCCGAGTGGAGGGAATTCCCGGTCGGACTGATTCGCTTGGGATTTATCCTACTGGTTGTTTGTGCGGGAATGGCCATTTGGGTTTACTTCATCTTGGCCCTGATTCTGCCCTTGGAACCACGCCGTGAGGAACGGCGCAGTTATCGAGCGAGGGATGAGGAATACGAAGAGCTCAAGAAGGAGTATCGAAAAATGGCCGATGACATCAACAAGGAGCGAGACTGGGAAAGCCGTTTCAGCAAGGGGAAATGAAGTAAAATTGAAGTGAACGACTTCGAAAGTCCGCGTGTAAATAACTCGGCATGCCGATAAAACGTGGTATGAGGCTGTTCACTTCTCTACTTCTTTTTAGTCTTCTGCTTGGCCTCCCCGCGAGGCTGAGCGCCCTCCCCGTGCCCATTGGGCAGGTGGAAATTGGGTTGGAGAGTTTCGATGGATACCAGGAAGGCGTGGCCTATATCAGTGCTGATGAGGGTGGAACCATGGTGGAAATCTTTATTAGCTATAAGGGTTTTGGTTTAGACAACGTTACCTGGACCCTTACATCGGAGGATTTGCTTACTTTCCGCGAGGTTTCGACAAACGCCGCCTGGTGGCGTTCGCGTTTATTGGAGATGGATATAGAGCAGACGGTGGAAAGTGACGCTGCCCTGATTAATCCCGACCTAGTGTATTCCTATCGCAAGAGACTCTATCCCTTTAACGGCGCTGATCATCTTGTGAAATTCGTTAAACAGGGCCGCGATTATGCTCTAACCGTAACTGAAACCTCGCCCGGGGCTGAAACCAAGCGAATGGGAGAAAAGATCCTACCCGTGTTTACACTGCATTTCGCAGGAGCGCAGCTGCCTATATTGAGGGATATCATCTCCGAAAAAAACATGAGCCTCCTGCTGGGCGAGTACGCCTCGGAGAAGGCGGCAATTCAGGGTATTTTAGAAGACGGGCCGAACGGGGGCTAGTAGTCGCGTTCCCCGCGAAGCACGCCCAGTAATTCCACCTTGGAACGAATCGAAAGCTTCTTGTAGAAATTGGATACATGGTTGCGCACGGTATTTGGGCTTATGCCTAGGTTTGCGGCAATTTCGCCATGAGTTAGGCCCTGTGTGAGAGATTTCACAATGTCACGCTCGCGTACGGTGAGGGGAAGTTTGGAAGGAATGTCCTGCTCAGCAATTGGAAGTCGGGCATCGGCGCTCATTTCCCTTATGTAGAAAACAACTCCCGCCGCCGCCATCCAAAAATAGTAGAGAGACAAAAACAAGAAGCGCATAGACTGACTCATCATTGGGGTTCCACTGCTTTCCCCTAGCAGTCTGCTTGCCATAACAAGCGGTAGAAAAATAACCGTCAAGAGCGTGATTATCAGAACGGTTACCCTAGTGGATCTCCCCCTTATCTGCGATGAGCTTCGAACTATGTCTACCAAGATTACACCGAGTGCAAGAAAGTATAGGAAACCGGCCGCGATTGAAATGGGCTGCAGGAAACCCGTTAGCAAATACACTGCGCCTAGAGCAAAATAAATTGTACACGCGGTAATTGATGAGATTCTCCTAAGCCAGGTCCAACTACGGCCTATTATATGATTCACTGTTGCCGGCAAGTAGTATAAGAGCAGTGCATAACCAGCGAATTCAGCCATACCGGTTCCGATTGTCACTGCCCGTCCGCCGCCAAGCAGTTCTTCCCAGTAGAATCGTACTCCCGCAAGCAGGAGGAGTATGGTCAGGTAGGAGATAAATAGAAATGTGTTCAGCCTACCGGAATTGCGCCGCCGCAGCCAATAAAGCAGACTCATCGACACTGCGGAAAAAGTTGCTCCGACAGAGAATATGTAGATAAACAAGAAAATATGATCAATCATTTTCCCCTGCTCCCGAGCCTACACACATCTTCGCAAACTCATGGTTTTCGCCTCTTGGAATTCTCGATATTTTCTCTTGAATTTATCTCCATTTCAACCTCCAGTATAACGATAATACTAAGGAACGAGAATGAGAGGCATTGTTCGATATATTCGATCCGTATATTCAAGAACGATGGCGTTTTTTCGCTCTGTTTTTATTGTCGTCGCTGGCCGTTTGATATATGTTCTTGTTTGGACAAATTCAAGGAGTTGTTATGGAAAGACATGAGCTTGCGGGCTATATAGACCACACTTTGTTAAGAGGGAGAACAACCAATAGGCAGATCCGGCAATTGTGCCTGGAGGCGAAGGAATATGGTTTCAGATCGGTTTGTGTTAACAGCTGCTGGACTTCATTCTGTTCGAAGTTTCTCGAGGATACCGACATTGCTACCTGCGTGGTGGTTGGTTTTCCACTGGGGGCGATGGAAACCATGGCGAAGGCCTATGAGGCCAAAAGGGCCATGGAGCTGGGCGCTCGGGAAATAGACATGGTAATGAATATTGGGGCCTTTAAATCGGACGACTCGAATTTGGTTCGGGACGATATTGCAGCGGTTGTGGATGCTGCCGGAGATGCGGGCGTCAAGGTAATCATAGAAGCCTGCTTGCTCACGGATATGGAAAAGATAAACGCCTGTCTGATAGCCAAGGATGTAGGGGCCAGTTTCGTAAAAACTTCAACTGGTTTTAGCGAGCATGGAGCTACTGTCAGAGATATACGTCTAATGCGAAAAACAGTTGGAATGGACATGGGAGTAAAGGCTGCCGGCGGGGTGCGCACGGCTGATGACGCCATTTCAATGATTGAGGCCGGGGCCACGCGGATCGGAACCAGCGTGGGAGTGAGCATTATCGAGGGCGAGAAGGTACTATCCTCTTATTAGCAGTGGATGCTCTGGGCGAGGTTCTCGATTGCTGTTTCCATCGACATGGCCCTCATATCCCCGAAACTCATTGACCAATAGCGAGACTGTTGAATAGCATGATTTGACGCGCTCCGTGGGGGCGTTTTATAACTCCTTAAGATGGGAGAAGAGCAATGGCGAGAAACACGAAAGCTCGTGGAAAAATCGTCCGCCGTCTCGGTGTCAACATTTACGGCAACAGTAAATACGATAGATTGCTTAAAAAAAAGCCGCAGAGGCCTGGAAAGGAAAGGGATACTCGGGATAGGAGCAAGCTTAGCGATTACGGGCGCCAGCTGTTTGAGAAGCAGAAACTTCGGCTGTCCTATGCCTTAAGCGAGAGGCAGTTTTTTAACGCCTTCGTGAAGGCGAAGAAGCTTCGCGGGCTCACCGGCGACAATATGATGATTCTGTTAGAACGCCGTCTGGACAATGTGGTTTATCGTCTCGGTTTAGCAACCACACGGGCACAGGCGAGGCAGTTTGTAAGCCACGGCCATATTCGATTGAATAGCAGGCGCGCGAATGTGCCGTCGATGCTTGTTCAGGCCGGAGACAGTATTAAGGTGAAAGAATCGGAATCGAGTAAGAAGCTTCTGCGTGAAAGTTTGGCGCATAGCAATCAGGTTATACCGGATTGGTTATCGATTGACGGAGATGCCCTTGTTGGCTCGATCGAGCGCCTGCCCGATCGAGCCGATATACCCTCGATTGCGAATGAGCAGATGGTGGTTGAATTCTATTCGAAGTAACAGCCCATGCTACGCAAAGTTGCAGCTTCGCGGGGCCTCTACATAGCGAGCCGAGGTAAACTAAGTTAATGACTTTTCTGTCGGTAAATCTGAATCCGACTTTTCAGAGAACCATCTGTCTGAGGAACTTGAAAAGGGGTGAGGTAAATCGAGCGACAGAAATGCGTTTTGACATCACCGGAAAGGGGATCAACGCAACGCGCGTTCTATGTCAATTAGGCGCTCGCGCGGTGCATCTAACTCACCTGGGGCATGGCAGGAACTTGCTGCTTGGAATGTGCGAGAAAGAGGGAATAGACATCGTATGGGCAGAAAGTGACTCGCCAATTCGCACCTGCATAACCCTGCTGGACGACGAAACAAGAAGCACAACCGAGATTGTTGAAACCACTCAGGAAGTCGAAGAGTCAACGGTTGCCAAAATTCGCAGCCTGTTCTCGCGGGAGTTGGAGAGGGCCGATTGGATAATTCTTTCCGGATCGAAGGCCCCGGGATACCCCTCGGAACTCTTCGCTGAATTTTGCTCTCTAGCCGAAAAAAGGGGCGCTAAGACTGTGGTTGATTATCGAGGCAATGAATTACTGGCGAGTCTCGAAACAAGGATTGCCGTGGTAAAGATAAACCTGGTAGAGTTTGTGGACACCTTCCTGCCAAGCCTTTCTGCAAGCGAGAAGGCCGATTCGGATGCGCTTGATGCGGTGGAAGAGGAGATTTGCAGACTCTCATCTAATGGCCCCAGCTATGTGATTACCCGAGGCAGCCGAGATGTTCTATATGCATCGAATGGGCTTCTGGGCCGAATTACCCCGCCGCCAATCAGGGCGCTGAATACAATCGGATCCGGAGACGCCTTCTGCGCCGGCCTAGCATATTCATTGGCCAGAGGCCTCAAGCTGGAAGAATCGGTGCGCGAGGGTGTCCGCTGCGGCTCGCTTAACGCAGGGCTGCTGAGGCCGGGCACATTGTCGTAGTATTGGGAAGCTCCTATCAATCCCGCCCCAAGGTAACTAGAATTACCGCTATATCAGACGAACGCACCCCCGGTATTCGAGATGCCTGGCCAACACTCTCGGGTTTGACGGCTCTAAGCTTTTCTCTCGACTCGGCAGACAGGCCCGGCACAGCTTCCCAGTTCAACTCGCCTGGGATTGCAACAGCTTCCATTTTGCGGAAGCGCCGCACATGGCGCTCCTCCCGCTGTAAATATCCCTCGTACTTGATATCGAGTTCGATTTGCCGAAGCCAATCACTACTTGCTCCCTTGGCGATCGCGGGCTCAATTTGGATTAAATCTTCAATGGAAACATACGGATCGCGCAGTAAGTGCTCGAAACTCTCGCCTTCCCGGCACGCGGCATAGACCATGGCCGCTTCGCTAGGGGAAAGTCCTTCTAGGTTTCTTGCCGCCTTCTGTTCTTTTCCGGTTACAAGTTCGCCTTCGCTCAGAGTTCTCTCTCGAAGCAAGCAGCGAATCTCTTCAATTTTCGAGCGCTTAGCCTCAAAGCGCTCAATATCCTCCGGGTTAAATAGACCCGCCTCCTTCCGTCGAACGAAGAGCCGTCTATCGGCATTATCATGCCTGAGCGCAATGCGATATTCCGCTCTACTAGTGAACATTCGATACGGCTCCTTGGTTCCCAGGGTAACCAAATCATCGATAAGAACGCCAATATAAGCCTCCGACCTATCAAGCACCAGCGAGCCCTCGCTCCGCAGACGCCTTCCCGCGTTTATCCCCGCCATCAGGCCCTGTGCAGCTGCCTCCTCATAACCACTTGTTCCATTAGTCTGACCCGCTATGAATAGATTGCGAATCCTCTTCGATTCCAAACTCGGCGTCAATTCCAAAGGATTCAAATAATCATATTCAACTGCATAACCTGGCCTTATTAATTCTGCGCGTTCGAGCCCGGGAATGCTTCTAATAAACTCTCGCTGCGAATCCTCAGGCAGACTGGTGGAAAGTCCATTGAGATAAGTCTCCTCACTATCGAGTCCCTCCGGCTCCACAAAAACATGATGTCTATCTCTATCCGGAAATTTGACAACCTTATCCTCAATCGAAGGACAGTAACGAGGGCCAACTCCGGCAATCCTGCCCGAGAACAAAGGCGAACGGCCAAGATGTCCACGGATGATTTCGTGGGTTTTTCGATTCGTATAAGTTATATAACAGGGCAACATCGGCCTATCTATCGAATCTCCCCCAAAACTGAATCCAAAAATATTTTCATCACCGAATTGGGTTTCCATTCGATTCGCATCGAGAGAGCGCCGGTGTATTCGCGCCGGAGTTCCGGTTTTCATCCGTCCAACATCAAAACCCATCGCCCGGAGTCTCTCCCCCAATCCCAAGGCGGCCAACTCGCCAATTCGTCCTCCCGTTTTCTCCCACTCGCCAATAAAAATCTTTCCGTTCATAAAGGTTCCAGTAGTAAGAACAACAACCCTCGCTCCAATCCTGCCTCCTCGCTCGGTTAGCACCCCCTCTACAGTAGTTGTTCCTCCACCTTCATTACCAAGAATGAAATCCACAACAGTATCCTGGTATAGATACAGATTAGCCTCGGCATCCAAGGCCTTCCTCGCCCTAAGCCGATAGGCAATCTTGTCCGCCTGAGCCCTTGGCGCCTGAACCGCCGGGCCTCTACTGCGGTTTAGAACTCGAAATTGAATCATTGTTTTATCGATAATCCGTCCCATCTCCCCGCCCAACGCATCGATCTCCCTAACCATATTCCCCTTCGCTAAGCCCCCAATAGCCGGGTTACATGAGAGCTGTCCTATTGTATCCAGATTCTGCGTAACCAGCATCGTCGAATAGCCAAGCCGGCTGAGCGCCAAGGAAGCCTCGATTCCGGCATGGCCCCCGCCTACAACAAGCGCCTCATAATCCATAGAAACCTGTCTCCCCTTTTGAACGATCCCTAGGCTCAGAGCTAAGCTTGATAAAGCGCTCCTCCCGCCGCCTAGCTAGGGCCGGGCATCCGCCCGTGTCATATCATCCATCGTAGGCGGATCCGCTCCCCTTCTGGCACAGTTCAAACTCGAAGCCTTTATCGCAAATTCCAAGGCGTCGATCGCCTCCGCCCGTGTCAAATCTTCCGCGCAGCGCGCCGAGAGTCTGCCCAGCTGATTCAATCGCACCAGCAAGGCGCCGTGAAAGCTATCGCCAGCACCAACTGTATCAATCACTTCAACTGGATACTCTCCCGATTCCACACGAAAACCGGGCGTCAATATAACGGCCCCATCCTTTCCGCGAGTAACAACCACAATTCCCGCGCCTGCTGCCAACCAGGCGCGGGCGCTATCCTCTCTATCTCTCTCTGGATAAAGCCACTCCAAGTCCGCGCTGCTAACCTTCACAATTGTCGCCAGGGAGGTCAATTCTTCAACCTCCTCCGTGAAGGCCTCGACATCGCTCACCATCATAGAACGGATATTCGGATCGTAAGAAATGGCTATTCGTCCCACCTCCCGCCGAACCAAGTTTTTGATCGTTTGCGCCCCGGGTTCTAGAAGAAGCGAAATGGAACCGAATTCCAAGCATTTCACCTCGTCCGGAAGCCTCTCGGGTACATCGATTTCAAGCAGATTCCTATCGGCCGAGCCGTTCGTATAAAAGGCATAACGCGGCTCCCTGCCCCGCTCTATACCCACGAAGGCCAGGGTGCTAAGACGGTCTGACCGACGAATAAGGCTCATATCCACACCCTCCGCAAGTAATCGATCAAAGAGCAGATTCCCGAAAAAGTCACTCGAAATCTTACCGAGGAAACCCACTTTCGCGCCTAATCGCGATACTGCGATAGCCAGATTATAAGGCGAACCTCCAGTGCAAGGCACATATGCCAGCTCATTCCCCTCCCGCGGAACAAAATCGATCAATGCCTCGCCACAGCTGACAATCACAAAGCACCTCCTTACATACCTCAAACCCGGAAACTCTCCCGCCCCGCCGGTTCTTCGCTTTCGATTATAGCGCTGAGCTTCAAGAAATCAACTTGCAAACTCGCTCTGAAATTATTCCACCTTCTAACAACGGTGAGAGTATCTCCCCCCTCATTCAACTTCACCTCCATTCCCCCTAAGTCACGATGAGCCCGGGTAGGCTTCGAACCATCCACTTTCACCTTTTCGCCCACGGCTGTTCTCCCGATACCGAAGGCTCCGAATTTGCTGCGAAATTCCATCAGACGAAGGAGCCGCCTCACAACCGGACGTTGCAACTGGGCCTCCGCCTCTTCCAAACTATATGCATGCCTGTTTATATCCCTTCCATGCTGCGTTCTCTGCACGAATTCAATGTCATTAGAGCCCGCCAGCAGTCCAACATAGTAAACCTGAGGGATGCCAGGCGCAAAAAACTGCAGCGCTCGCGCTAGCATATAGGCATCGTCGTTCTCTCCCAGCGCTGAATAATAAGTGCAATTGATTTGGTAAATATCCAGATTTCCGAAGGCTGCCGTGGAATACCGCCTATTCACACTGGATCCCCTGTTATAGAGCGTGTCGACAGTGAACTCGATCTGCTCCGGACTAAGCAGGTCTTTCACATCCACAACCCCAATTCCATCGTGGGTGTCCAGGGTGGTTACACAGTTTTCAGGGCGGCGAAGCAGCCAGTCTCTAAGCGGAACGGCGTTGCCCGAATAACAGGCATAGAGCAGCAACATCGGCAGAGCGAAATCGTATACCATCACCCTTCCCCAGCCAGCCAGCCGTTCCTGGTAGCTGAAATGCTCATGCACCTCCGAGAGTAGGGTTACTCCATGACGTTCGGCAATATTCACGCATCGTCCCAGCAGGTTAACAATCTCCGGTTCCTCAAAGAAAAACCTTGTGCCCCGTTTTTTAGTCGCATACCCAATCGCATCGAGCCGAATCGTGCCGATTCCCCGCCGTGCGCAGAGTTCCCCTAATTCCTCTTCCAACCAGCGCCTACCGACATCCGAGAACAAATCAATATCGATTTGCTGCTCGAAAAAGGTACACCAGACATTTCGCACGCTCCCATCCTCAAAATTCACCGGCACCCATGGATCCCTAGGCTTGCGGGTGTAGATTAGGGCGCGCTCATCCTTCGGCACTCCATCCGGAAAAAGGCTATCAACCGGAATAAACAAATCCGCCCACTGCGAATGCTCCCCCCTCTCTAGCCAATCTAAGAACCAAGCCGATCGAGCTGAAACATGATTCATCATGAAATCAGCTGTCAACTCAAAATCACTTCCGAGCGCGACAACATTCTCCCAGTTTCCGAAGGCTCTATCTACCTCCCGATACGTAGTTGGAGCGAAGCCCCTATCCGCTGTTGAAGGAAAAAACGGCAGTACATGCACGCCCGCCACACAGGCGGAGAGTCTTCGTTTCATAAAGCCGTGCAACTCCGAAATATTCCGGCCCAAACTATCCGGATAAGTAATTAAATGAATACCATTAATCATTTGCAGCACCTCGCCCCAAGATAATCCCCTCGATCCCCACGTTGAATTCAAGTGGATTGCGCCTCATAGACAGGATTCACGAGTTTAGATCAGTCGAATTTTCCTTGAATTAGGCAGGTGTTCGAAGGCGCGATTAGTCGCATAGCGTCAGTTATGTCATACCTGGCATGAATGAGGCAATGCATATGCCCGGTTCAACCTCAAGGCGCAGGTCAATTTCCCATTTCCACCGGAAAATGACACCTCGCGTTTCAACAAAAGATAGCGAAGCTCCCATTATTGACTTTCTTGTCCGCGGGGTACTATGGTTTCCGCAATGAAGCGGGCTGTAGCGCAGGGGTTTAGCGTACATGTCTGGGGGACATGGGGTCGGCGGTTCAAATCCGCCCAGCCCGAACTCGCGCTCTGCTTAGATGATAGGCTCCAATAAGCTCAGATTCGGAAAAAGCGGAGACTGTTCAAAGACAAGTTACACAGCCGCATATGAAAGGCTGAGTCGCAGATAATAGGAAAACCACATCCAAACTCGCGGGCAACCCAAATGGATATCGAGATTTCTGCGGTATGAAACTACGAAACTTTTCTTGTCAAAATTGCTCTTATCGGTTATAATAAAAAACTATGATAAGAAGCTTCGCCCTGATTACGGCGCTGGCAGTTTCTCTGCTGACTGCCTGCCCTAGAGACACTGGTTCAGTTATCGCGGGAGATAAACCCTGGGAAGCCGTTGCGATGTCTTCCGATGGGTCCAAACTTGCCGCAGTAGCGACTTTCGATCATATCTATACCTCCGAAGACGGGGGAGAAACTTGGATAGACCGCAGCACTCCGGGTTCTGTGATCGAAGGAAACGAAAAGCACTGGCGGTCTATAGCAATATCTCATGATGGATCTAGGCTTGCCGCTGCGGTGGAACACGGACACCTGTATAATTCCATTGATTCGGGGGCAAGTTGGACAAACCGCAGCAATGCCGAGGGCTCTGCGATTGCAGGAGAAAAACAGTGGCATTCCATAGCGATGTCTTCCGATGGATCTAAGCTTGCCGCGGTAGCAGGTTTCGATCATATTTATACCTCCGAAGACGGAGGAGAAACCTGGATAGACCGTAGCACTCCCGGCTCTGTGATCGAGGGGAATAAATGGTGGTTCTCAATTTCGATGTCCTCCGATGGATCCAAGCTTGCCGCGGTGGCGGATTTCGATCATCTCTATACCTCCACGGATGGGGGAGAGACCTGGATAGACCACAGAGTCGCCGATTTCGTGGTTACGCGTGCTGTATTCTGGCAATCTATAGCGATGTCTCCTGATGAATCCAAGCTTGCCGCGGTGGTGAGTGACGGCCATCTCTATACCTCCACGGACGGGGGAGAAACCTGGACAGATCATAGCACCCTAGGCTCCGCGATTGCAGGAGAAAAGCAGTGGAAGTCTATAGCTATGTCCTCCGATGGATCCAAGCTTGCCGCGGTGGCGGACTTCGATCATCTCTATACCTCCACGGATGGGGGAGAAACCTGGATAGACCGCAGCACTCGCGGTGGCTCTGCAATCGAAGGAGATAAGAACTGGCGCTCCGTAGCGATGTCTCCTGATGGATCCAAGCTTGCCGCGGTGGTTGCTGGCGGCCATTTCTATACCTCCAGGGACGGGGGCGCGAGTTGGGTAGACCGCAGTGAGTAGATTGAGCTAGCCGTCAGTCGGAATGATGAGGTATCGGCAAGTCGCCCGAGGATGATTACTTCGGGATAGGGTTCCCTATAAGAAGGGCATCGCTTTGGCAGCGATTGAAAAACTGAACTTGACTGCTAGGCGGCACTCTTCAAGAGGAAATCCACGACGCCTCAGCGAATGGAAAGTGCAGCAAGGGGCCGCTCAGTACCGAGTATCATTTCGCACGCCGCTTACCTGCTATCGCCTGAGTTTCGACAAGGCTCACCTCGCCTTAAGCTATCTCTTCAATAAGAAGCTGCATGCCTAGCCTAGAAGCTATCACAATAAGAGCATACAGGAGCCGCTAGTTTGATCGAATCCAAGTCGACGCATACCGGCCCACTCGCTACAGTCAATGAACTTGGCTCTGTTTCTGGGAGAGGTGAGGGTACTTGACAACAAGGCAATTTTGCCTTAACCTGAAGCGCAAAAATTTAGGAGATATGTATGGCAAAATTTCTTTTTCTTTACAGCGGCCCCAATACCGATATGCAGATGAGTGAAGAAGAAACCAAGGCGGAAATGGATGCCTGGTCGTCATGGTTTGATAGTAACAAGGGGAAGTTCCCAGACCCCGGAGCCCCATTTGGAGAATCGGCGGTAATTGTCGATGATGGAAGCAGCAAGAAACCCCTCGAGGTTCTGGGCTATTCGCTTGCTGAAGCGGCCGATATGGATGAGGCAAAAAAGCTAACCGAAAACTGCCCGATGCTACGCACAGAAACCGGCAAATACGCGGTTGAGATTTTTCAAGTATTCCCAATGCCATCTTAATCGAATCATCCAAGCGAATAAGCTAGGAGAAAAATGCTAATGGCGAGATTCATGTTTTTATACAATGGCCCGATACCAGACATGTCGAAAATGTCCAAGGAAGGTTCCATGGCCATGATGAAGGATTGGATGGCCTGGGCGAGTAAGGCTGGCAAAGCCTTGGTAGTTCCTGGACCGCCTCTTGGCCCTTGCAATTCTGTTGTAGACAACGGAGCTAGCAAGGCGCCACTTGAAATCGGCACATATTCCATTGTGGAAGCGCCGGATATGGAAGCCGCCAAGAAGTTCACTGAGAATCATCCCTTTCTGAAGCAAAAAACCGGCGAGTATTCGATAGAAATTTTTAAGATAGCTCCTGTTTAGGACTAGTTAGACTGCTGCAAGCATCATGATTTTCGAGGATTTTTTAGAAGCCTGCGACGACGTTCGGATTTCGGAGGAGCCACCGAGTGAGTGGCCTGAGCTTCTTAGATCGCTGGCATTTGACAAGGGCGGCGACTGGGACGCCGCTCATCGAATAGCTCAGAATGTGCCTAGCGAGCAGGGCAGTGCGGTTCATGCCTATTTACACCGCAAGGAAGGTGTTGAGTGGAATGCCGAATACTGGTATCGACGAGCCCGGCGGGCGCCGTTTAGGGGTGCGCTAGACGAGGAGTGGGTTTCGTTAGCAAAGGAATTAACCCGCTAAGCATTGCCGCCCTCTTATGAGATGATCGGGACTCAGGCTTCAGGGGATTTCAGGGAAGGAACACCTTAATCGCCGAAGCAGGTTCCCAAAGAGCGGGCATGCGAAATCAGTGGGTATTCTCGGGGGATTGCCTTGATTTTGCCTGCCACATCCGAGAGGGGAACTCCCTCTAGCTTGTACCCCTTGTACGCGGTCATTTTGCCATACTCGCCCCTATGTATCATCTCGGCGGCATAGGCTCCGAATTCTGTTGCCACTATTCTGTCCCGCGCAGTTGGACTGCCGCCTCTCTGAATGTAACCAAGGATTGTTTCCCGGGTTTCCAAACCTGTTCTCTTGAAAATCTGATTAGCGATATACGCGCCCGCGGGTACATTGCGGGAAGCGCCGCTTTTTTTATCCGGTAATTCAATCCCTTCAGCGACAACAACAATCGAATAGGGTTTACCCTCCTCGAGACGTCTAATCAAATACTCGGAAATCACCTTCATATTGTAGGGTATCTCGGGGATTAGAATTACATCTCCGCCGCCTGCTACGCCTGCATGCAAGGCAAGCCAACCCGCCGTATGCCCCATAACCTCCACCACCATAATCCGGTTGTGAGAATTTGCGGTGCTGTGCAGTCTATCGATAGCCTCAGCAGCGATGCTTACCGCCGAGTCGAAGCCAAATGTCAAATCGGTTCCCCAGACATCGTTATCTATCGTCTTAGGAATTCCAATCACGTTTAATCCCAGTTTGCTAAGCCGATAAGCGGTTTTCTGGGTGCCATTTCCGCCAATGCACACAAGACAATTCAAGCCGAGCGCCCTGTAGTTCTCCTGTATAATCTCCGGTTTGTTGTAGTCGTCGTACTCCGAACGCTTAAATGGTTTTTCCCTGGAGCTTCTCAATATTGTTCCCCCAATAGTCAGGATGCCACTGAGAGCCAATTCATCCAATTGCTTGTATTCGTTTCGAATCAGTCCGAGGAAACCCGAGGAAAAGCCGATAACCTCGTGGCCATATTTCAATATGGCCGTTTTACCAACACCGCGAATCGCAGCATTCAATCCTGGACAATCACCTCCGGCTGTGAGAACACCTATTTTTATTCCGGATTTGCCCATACTCCCTCCAATGCCGAAATCATACCACGAATATGCGGTATTAATCTTGCACTCCGTGTCCTACTTCTTCAATGTGAACTCCAATTCGTTTCCCATTCGATTGATTTTTATTACAACACGATCACTTGAGTTCAGGAGTGTGTAAAAATGCTTTAAATCTCGCACATTTCTTCTATTAAGAGCCTTTATAACGTCTCCACTGCGAAGTCCCAATGCTGAAGCGGGACTCCCGTCAACTACGCCTCCAATGAGCACGTTGCCGACACTGCGGGAAATTCTCATCTGTTCGCGAAGCTGGGAAGTTATCGGAACTACCGAGAAGCCTGGCCACACATTGACTTCAATACCGTCCCGTTCTATAGTACGCACCGCAAGTTCCAGGTTGAGATTTACTGTTTCACCCTGCCTAATAAGGGTAAGGGGAACGCTCTCATCGGGCGACAAAGCCGCCACGGTTCTGCTTAGATCGTCGGAGCTCTCTATGGCGCGCCGGGCCAGTCTGATTATCAAATCACCAGGCTGAATACCAGCCTTCATTGCTGGCGATTTTCCGTAGACGTTGTAAATAAATGCCCCCCTTTTATCCTCCAAATCCAGCTCAGATTTTAGAATTACATTTAAATCGCCCATATTCACGCCCAGCCAGGCGTATTCAACGCTGCCCTTTTCAATGAAGTCGTCAATCGCTTTTCGGGCATTGTTAATAGGAATCGCAAAACCGAGCCCAATACTTCCACCACTGGTAGAGGCAATGAAGGTATTGATGCCGATAACCCTACCATCAAGATTAACGAGGGCCCCTCCGGAGTTGCCCCGGTTGATAGAGGCATCTGTTTGTAGATAATCCGTGAAGTTCTGACCCGCGCCGCTTCTGCCCTTAGCGCTGATAATTCCCGCTGTAACGGTCGATTCAAAGCCTAGGGGATTCCCAATAGCTAGCACCCAATCGCCAACACTAACCTCGTCGGAATCTCCTAGAACCGCTATTGGCACCTCATCACGAGTTTCAAAGTAAACCAAGGCTAAATCACGAAGAGGATCGCCCCCAATAAGCTCACCCTTGAAGGTACGGCCATCATGCAAGTTAAGCTCAATTTCGTCTGCACCTTCCACAACATGGTTGTTAGTTAGGACATATACTTTGTTGCCCCGCCTCTCAACAAGCACACCGGAACCCAAACCCTCCTGCCTAAATGGCTGTTCCCTGGGTATCTCAAATCGATCCGGTCTGTCGGGAAATCGGAAAAAGAACTCGAAGGGGTTAGCCGTGCGCCTATCGATAACACTAACCGTGTTCACCTGAACTACAACTGGCCGGACATCCAAGGAAATCTCCCTGAACGTATTCTGTAAATCTTCGGCGGTGCTTCGTGACTGAGCTAGGGCTGTTGTAGTGGCAAGAAAAGCGCCAATTGTTAGAAGGAAACTCAGTTTGACTAGTTGGATATAGCGGTTACTCTTGAAATTTTTCATGCAATAACTCCTAATTTTGTGAACCTAGAATAGCACATTGACATTGCACAACCATTACAAGATGCTTACTAAATTGAAATATTTGCGTTTTTTGGGAGTAATACCTTGAAGCAGGCGCCACGGCCTTCGGCGTTCCTCACACTGATCGATCCGCCGTGCGCTTCCGCCAGAGCCTTTACCATGCTTAGTCCAAGTCCTAACCCGCGCGAAGCACGGCTTCTATCCCCTCTATAGAAACGCTCAAAGATGCGATTTTTTTCGCTATCCGGAACACCCGGACCATCATCTATCACCTCGATCCAACAATCATCACCCTCTTTGCCACAGAGCACATCTATCTTACTTCCACGGGGAGCGTATTTAACCGCGTTATCCACAAGATTTCCAAATATCTGCCTAAGTCTTGCAGGATCACCCATTAATTCCAAGGATTCGGGTGCTTCGAAGTGTATGCTGATTTTCTTCTCATCCGCGATGAATTCATACATTTCGCATACCTCGGCCACTAGGGCTTCCAGACTGCAAGGCACTATATCGAAGTGAAGCATGCCCTGCTCCGCTTCAGCAATATCCATGATAGCGGAAAGCAGCGCCACTGCCTGATCTGTTTGTTCCACCACCACAGCAAGAGCCTCCTCGTACTCACCTGTATTGCTTTTTCTAAGCGCCATTTCCGCATGTCCCCGCAACCTGGTAAGTGGGGTACGCAAATCGTGGGCAACAGCATTCAGAGTGTCGCGCATCCCGCCAATCAACGATTCGACCCTGTCAAGCAGGCGGTTGTATCTGCTGATCAGAGTATCGAATGAATCTCCGGTACCCGAACTGTCAAGACGCCTGCTCAATTCCCCAGTAACGATAATCCTGTCGATTTCCTCGTTAAGCTTGCCAATAGGCATTAGTAGCCGCCGCGATGAAATAATCCCAACGATAAGACCCGCGAGAATAATAGCTACAATGGCCCAAGGATAGTATCTCTGATACATTCTCACTAAGAATAGACGATTCTCGGTGCTCACTCCCACAAGCAATCGCGATCCATCATCGAGTGCTGTCCCTGTTGCAAGAAGCGCATAGTGCATCCCCTCGCCCTTCAGTGTCGCATAGGCTCCAGGGGAGAGTTCCATCAATTTGGGATCCATAAGATCGAATTTCTCCCAAGCGCCGGGGATGAGGGCCCCGAGCATCTCTCCTTCCGGGTCGTTCAGAGTCAGCAGAAAGGGGCGTCCGCCATGTTCTTTCATATCGGCCGAGGCTTGGCTAAGCACCGCTTCTGCGCCTCCATACTGCCAAGCCGCCCAGTAAGAGAGCAGCCTAGCATCCAACTCAGCCCGGTCTTGGCTTCCAAATCCAATGAAAAGAGCGCCTAGAAGTATTCCGTATACCAGCACCGATGAGAGCGCTGCGCTGAGAGTAACTATCAGAGTAAGACGCACATGGATTTTGCGAAGTGTTTTAATGGGGATTCTCAAATATATATCCCACGCCCCGAACGGTTCTTAGCAGTTTCACTGGGTAGTCATTGTCGATTCTACTCCTGAGTCTAGAGACCAAAACGTCCACAACATTGGTTTGAGGATCGAAATCATAGCCCCAAACCTTCTCCAGTATCAGAGTCTTTGTTACAACCGCACCGGCGTTTCTCATCAGAAATTCTAGAAGCGCATATTCTCTAGGCTGCAGCTCTATCAGCTTCTCGCCTCTTGTTACACGCCTAGTAAGAGGATCGAGCGTTAAGTCCGCCACGTGCATTCCCTGCGCCGCGGTTGCCCGGCCCCCGCGCCTAATCAAGGCCTCGATCCGAACAAGGAGTTCGGCAAATACAAAGGGTTTGACAAGGTAGTCATCGCCCCCTGCCTTCAAACCCCTTACTCTGTCATCTACGTTGCGCCGTGCGCTTAGAAACAAAACAGGAGTGTGAACATCCAATTCCCTAAGCTCAGTAATAATTGCAAAACCGCCCTTGCCTGGCAGCATGAGATCCAATATTATTATTTCATATAAACCGGAACTGGCGAGTTTCAGTCCCAAATCACCATCCATCGCAGTATCAACACCGTATCCGGCTTCCTTCAATCCCTTGGAGACAAATGAAGCAATGTTTGCATCGTCCTCTACCAGGAGTACCTTCATAGCATTCCTCATTCTCATTCTGTGTTGTCCAGATTTATCGGGTCAAGGGGAGCACTCTTAATACCCAAGTATGCTATAATACTTGGCCAATATGAGAAGAAGTGCGAAAAATGAAAAAACTTAGCAAACCGGAACGATCCTGGGTTCTATACGACTGGGCGAATTCCGTTCATTCCACCGTTATTTCAACCGCAATTTTCCCGCTGTGGTTCGGGCAAGTGGCTAAAACCAGCGCCTTATCGGATACGCAAACCTCCTTTTGGCTTGGAACAGCCAATACCATATACGCCCTCTTCATCAGTGTGATTGCCGTGCTAATCGGCGCTCTTTCCGATTTCAGAGGTTATCGGAAGAAGCTCTTTGTCTCCTTCTGGATTGTGGGAGTTCTTGCAACAGGGGCTCTGGCTCTGGTTGGAGTTGGCGACTGGGTAACCTTGTTAGTACTGTATATTTTCAGCTTCATCGGGTTTGGAGGTTCGAATATATTTTATGATGCATCACTTCCCGATGTTACCACGCCAGAAAGACTGGATTTAGTCTCCTCCTTGGGTTACGGCTATGGCTATATCGGCGGCAGCACGATTCCGTTTATTATTGGCATAGTAATCATCGCGCTGCTTGCTGATATGGACTTCTCGAAGGGACTTCCGGCAAATGGCGTGAAGATCAGTTTCCTCATTACCGCTCTGTGGTGGTTTTTCTTCACGCTCCCCTACTTGAGAAACGTTAAGCAGAAGTATGGAATAGATCCGGTACGCAGGCCCATCGTCGAAAGTTTCAGAAGATTGGCCAGAACCTTCCTGGAAATTAGGAAGTACAAAAAGGTGTTTCTGTTCCTTATCGCATACTTCTTCTATATCGACGGGGTTAACACTATCATAAAGATGGCAACTAATTTCGCCTCAAGCATCGGCGTGGGGCTGGAGTTGCTGCTAGGCACCATAATCGGCATACAGATTCTCGCCTTTCCCTTCACCTTGCTCTACGGTAAATTGGCGCAGCGGTTCGGTTCTCGGCCTTTCCTATTCGTGGGGATTGGAGTGTATGCATTGATAACCGCCCTTGGCACGATAATGCCGCTCATACCTGTGGAAAGGGTAGAAGTAGTTTTTATCCTGGTTGCATTCCTAGTATCTACAAGCCAGGGCGGGATACAGGCGCTAAGCCGCTCCTACTTTGCATCGATTCTCCCGGATCGAAATTCCTCGGGAGAATTCTTTGGCTTTTATAACACCATGGGTAAATTTGCGGCAATAGCCGGACCCTTTTTGATGGGCGCCTTTCCGAGAATCGCCTACCTGGCAGGAGTGGTGGATGAGCGGGTAGCATATAGCTATGGTGTTGGAGCAGTGTTCATCTTATTTGTAGTTGGCGGAGCCTTTCTGATGGCGGCAGGTAAAGCTGATAACAATTAGCGTAGGTGTATGCTAAACTTCCTGCTTGCAAAACTCTTTGGGTTGCAATCCGGATGAGATATATGGCGGAGAACCCGGAAGGCTATGCACGGGAAACCCGAGGAGCCATATGCGAAAGGCCGAGGAGCTGATTGTCGAGGTATATAGGCAGCTACTGGAAGCCCGGAGCAGGGGTATTGAACCTCGAAAAGTGGTGATGCCTCCTACCTATTGGGCCAGCATTGAAGACTATCGACGTTCTCTTGGTGTGCTAAGCGGCCCGGTGCCGGACTACTTATCGAAGGATGAAGTATTCGGCCTGGAAGTATGGTACGGTGATGAATCTGAAATCCGGGTTGTATGAGGTGAAATGGCGTTATGAGTGTAGATAAATCGATTGGTTTTGTAGGCGCCGGCAATATGGGCGGAGCTATAATCAGGGGGCTGCTCTCCGCCGGTACACACTCTCCCTCGGATTTGATCGTATCCGATTATAGCGAAAGCGTGATTCGAGATTTGAACTCAAGCTTCCCCGGTATTCGAACCAGCTCGAGCAATGTGAATCCAGCCGCAGCTCCCGTTGTTATACTCGCCGTAAAACCCCAAGCCTACAAAAGTGTAGTGCAAAGCATCAAAGATACGGTTCAACCTGAAACCATTATGGTTTCCATCGCGCCCGGTCTGTCAATTGAGAGGATAGCCAAGTGGTTCAATCACGATGTAAAAATAGTAAGGACTATGCCGAATATGCCGGCATTAGCGCGAGAGGGTACGACGGCTCTTTGCCGCAATCGGCAGGTAAGCGATGAGGAATTCCAAGGAGTCCGAGAGATATTCGATGCGGTTGGGAGGTGCATAATTCTCCCGGAGAGCCTGATGAACGCCTATACAGCTCTGGCGGGATCCAGCCCGGCCTGGATTTTTGTTCTAATCGAAGCTCTCGCGGATGGAGCGGTGCGAGAGGGAATTTCAAGATCCGCGGCGTATGAAATTGCCTCGCAGGTGGTTGCCGGATCGGCAAGATTGGTGTCCGAATCGGGCCTACATCCGGCCGTTCTCAAGGACAAAATCTGCTCCCCGGGCGGCACAACAATTGAAGCGCTGGCAGCTCTTGAATCTGCGGGCTTCCGTTCTGCCATTATCCAAACCGTATACGCCTGCGCGGCAAAGGCCAGAGAGCTGAGCAATGAGTGACAATCCATCTTCCGAAGTGGAAATGATGTTCTCTGTAAACGAGCTGACGGAACCATTTCTTCATAGCCGGGATATACGAGGTTTCCTATCAAGAGTGGTGCAGGTTGTAAATCATCACATGAAATCCGATGTCTGCTCAATATTCCTTTATGAAGAAGAAGAAGATCTTTTGGTTTTAGAGGCAACGGTAGGCTTGAATCCCAAGATGGTTGGAACCTTGAAACTTGCTTCAGGAGAAGGACTAACAGGCCTGGCGCTCAAAGAACTGCGGCCAATACACGAGGGGCGAGGCAGAGATAATCCATATTTCAAATTCATCCCGGAGAGTGGCGAAGGCAAATTCGAATCATTTCTTGCGGTGCCTATCATCCGCGGTATACGCCGTGTGGGAGTATTGGTGCTGCAAGATATGAAAACCTCGCGATTCAGTAAATCAGATGTTCGGGCGCTTCAAGCAATAGCAGCTCAGTTGGCGGCCACTCTGGAAGACGCGATGCTTCTGATATCCCTGCCGGGGAAGAAAAAACCTCCCCAGGCGGCGGCCGCCGCCCCACTGTCGACCAAGCTCATCAGAGGTACACAGGTGGTTGAGGGAGTGGTGCTGGGTCGCGCATACCAGGTGCAGGAATCGGGTTCACAGCCCATCGCTCAGGAAAACCTCTATGGCGAAACAATAGATGACTTCAACAACGCAATTGCACAGACTCAGCAGCAATTGGAACAACTGCAAAAACGGCTTGAAGAGGAACTGGCCGATGTCGCTTCCCTAATCTTTAGCGCTCATCTTCTGATGCTGAGAGATGAGGGCTTCTCAGGAGAAATGGCAATTCTGATCAACAAGGGATTGGATCCAAGCCAAGCCGTGAAGCAGGTGGCTGATAACTACATAAAAATCTTTGCATCGAGCAATAATCCTCGAATGAGGGAAAAGATTTTAGACATAAAAGATTTAAGGCACAGAATACTTGAGAACCTTCTATCCGATAAGAGCGCTCATAGGGGAGGGTATCACGATCAGATAATCATCACAAACGAACTGCTGCCGTCCGAATTGTTGAAGCTCGCCACGCAAAATGCCGCGGGTTTGGTTCTATATGGAGGCGGAGTTACTGCCCACGTGAGCGTCTTGGCCAGCTCTTTGCGAATCCCGCTCATATGCACTAGCGACGAGAGCGTCTTTCTAATTCCCTCGAATACCCTCCTGATCCTGGATGCGATACAGGGCACATTGATAGTTCAACCAGATGGCGCCGCCACCAGCCGTGTGCGTCAGTTCATCGAAGATTCGAAAAGAATCGAAGAACTCGAAAGATACGTAAAATCTGAAACACGAAGCTTCGACGGCGAGCGAATTCATTTAAGAGCCACAGTGAATCTGCTTTCGGATCTGAGGCTATCTAGGCGCCTGAAAGCAGAGGGGGTAGGACTTTATAGAAGTGAATTCCCATTTTTGGTTCGCAGCGACTTCCCTTCCGAGGAAGAACAATATCGAATATACAAGCAGGTTGTAAATGGCCTAGACAACCCAATGGTAACCTTGCGAACGCTCGATGTGGGCGGCGACAAGATTCTAAGCTACATTCCTGATTCCGACGAGGCAAATCCCTTTCTCGGCCTCAGATCGATCCGCTTTCTTTTGGAAAACAAAAAGGTTTTCATTGGTCAATTAAAGGCAATGATCCGGGCGAGCAAGAACAGGAATATCCGCATCCTATTCCCTCTGATTTCATCGGTTGATGATTTCAACAATGCGAAAATGATGGTTCTGAAAAGCCTGGGCTTCCTAAAACGCGATGGCTTAGAGGACTCCTTGCTTCCCAAACTCGGAGCGATGATTGAATTGCCCTCCGCCGTTGAGATGGCGCCTGAATTGGCAAGGGTGGCCGATTTTCTTTCCCTGGGCACCAACGATTTAGTGCAGTACACTCTAGGAGTCGATCGAACCAACGAAAAAGTTGCCGATCTCTTCGATATCAGACATCCGGCGGTTCTTCGCGCGGTAAAACGAGTAAGCGATGCCGCGAAAGAGGCCTCTTGTCCACTGTCTGTGTGCGGAATCATGACCAAGGATCCACGCACTGTTTACTATATGATTGGCCTCGGCATCAGGGATTTCACGATGGAACCTGGCGCAATACCCGGCATGCAGAGATCGATTTCCGAAATGGATACTCGTAAAGCAACTGAAGACGCAAAAAAACTATCCAGCCTCGGCACAATCAGGGAAATACATGAGTTCACGGATGCCCTGCAATTGATTCATCCTAATTTCACCGAGACATAATCGACTGATGATTACTGAAAGGCAGAGAGCCGTATCTGGATTCATCGACCGCGAACTACGCGTACAATACGCAAAATACCGGCGAGCTAAATCCGTCCTAGCAAGGCTAGAGCAGGTAGACAGTTAGTTACTAACTAGCCCTCGCAAAGTATCATAACCGCCCCGCAAACAGTGTTAAGAAGGGTGGCCATATTTTTCTATATTCAAGGCAATCGAATCGTTATTCTCGAGCCAGGGGCGACAACTCATTTAAGCTGGGCCGGTTAAGCATTCCGAAGCCAAGAATCTGGCAGTTGTGATTTGGGGCTACCTGGATTTGCAGCGAGCGTAAGTTTTATCAGTGCGAAAATTGCTTTTGCCTTGTCGAGCCTCAATTCGCTTCTGATAAGACGGCCAATCATTGAGCTAATTGTCCTACTGCTATGTGCTTCAAAAAGAGCTTCAACAAATAATCAGGACTCTCTTCAATCCAGACTTTGTCTGCAGTATCAGGGTCTTCCTGAGACATTTTGATAGGAAGCCAGAAAATTCAATCCCCATCATTCATTCTAGTAATTCCCTAGTTTCGTTGTGAACTAAGCCGAGCCGCCGAACGGAAGTAGCGTTTTCAGTCCAGTATTGTGGGGCTGCCTACATTACAGAAAGCACACCGATAAGCAGGCTACCGGCCCTTGCCTGGTTCAAAAAACTCGAACCGTAATTCGATTCAAACGGGCAGTGAAACCTGTCGGATCCTTGAGCGCCAACCCCTCAACCAGCAAGGCCTGCTCATATAGAAGATGAGCCACATCATCTACAAGGTTTTTATCGGAGGTGTCAGCCAGTCCCTTAACCACTGGGTGATCGGGATTTATCTCGAGAATGAAGGTGGCTTCGGGGATATCTTTCTGGCCCATTGCCTGAAGCATCTGCCGAAGCTGCGCCGATGGATCGCCCTCGTTCGAAACCAGACAACTTGGCGCATCGGTTAGGCGTGTTGATGCAACAACATCTTTGACAGATTCACCGAGAACCTTCTTGATTTTCTTGAGTACGGGCTCAGCGGTTTCTTCCTTTTTTTTGTCATCATCAGTTTTCAAATCATCAAGTGCTCCGGACCGGTTTATCGCCCTCATCTCCAATTCCTTATATGGACCAATCATCGGAGTTACGATTTCATCAATCTCATCCGACATGATAAGAACCTCAAAACCCTTCTCCTTATATGCCGCCAATAGAGGAGATTTCCGAAGAGCCTCCTCGTTTTCACCTACCAAGTAATAGATGATTTTCTGATTCCCAGGCATTCTGTTTTTGTAGGCATCGAGACTGGTCCAACTTTCAACAGCAGTGGATTTATACCTAACTAGTTCAAGAAGATTGTCCTTGTGGGTCCAATCCGAATAGAGCCCCTCTTTTAGCGGGCGATTATACTGTTCAATGAATTCAGCATATCCCTTTTCATCCTCAGACAGTCTTTTGAATTCACCCAGTAATTTTTTTACTGAAGCCTCTCGGATATTCACAATGATCTTGTTTTTCTGAAGCGTCTCCCTGCTGATATTCAATGGGAGATCCTCGGAATCAATCACGCCGCGCACAAACCTCAGATATACAGGGAGAAGTTCTTTGTTGTCGTCCGTAATGAAAACTCGTTTCACATAGAGTTTCACACCGGGTTTATAATCCGCCTGGAACATATCTATGGGAGCCTTTTTAGGCACGAAGAACAGGGTTGTATACTCCAGGGTTCCCTCCGCCTGTACATGAACGCGAAGCAAAGAATCGTCTGAGTCGTGTGAAAGCGTTTTGTAGAATTCATTGTAGTCCTCGTTTTTCAACTCTGATTTCGGCCTCTTCCACAGCGCGCTAGCCGAATTGACACGTTCATCTTTTTTCTTCTTATCGTCTCCCTTCTTATCGGCCTCTTCCATCCAATGGAGATGAATTGGGAAGGCAATGTGGTTGGAATATTTTTTTATGACGGATCTTACCTTCCACTGTGAATTGTATTCCTTACCCCCTTCATTGAGCCTCAATGTCACCGCGGTGCCCTGGGTTCCTCTCTCGGTTTCCTCGACGGTAAACCCGGATTTCCCATCGCTTGTCCATTTCCACGCCTTATCATCACCGGCCTTTCTGGAAACTACTTCAACAGAGTCGGCCACCATGAAACAGGAATAGAAACCAACACCGAATTGGCCAATCAAGTTGGAATCCCTTCTTGCATCACCGGTCATTTTTTCCAAAAAATTCTTAGTGCCGGAACGAGCGATGGTACCAAGCGAATCTGCTAAATCCGATTCGTTCATTCCAATTCCATTATCTTCAATAACAAGGTTACTCTCATCGATTCGAATGTCGATTCGAGGCTTGAAATCCAACCCTTTCTGATTATCATCGGTCAATGTCAAATACTTGAGCTTATCCAGCGCATCGGATGAATTTGAGATTAGTTCCCTCAGAAAGATTTCATTATGGGAATAAAGGGAGTGTACTAGCAGATTGAGGAGTTGACTAACCTCAGTTTTGAATTTTTTCATTTGGATTCCTTAACGGGAATTTTCGTTTGATAAAATACTAATCAGTCCCTGCCATAGGCAAGTACCAACTTTTACAGGCAAGCCCAGTATGCGGGACAATAACCTCTTGCTGGTTTGCAGAATTGTGGTAATGATGGACGATATGAAACAGTCGAATTTAAATAGCCAACCCGATGATAAAAGCTGATGCTATTCTGGCCAATTTTCTTCCTTGTAATACTACTAATTCTATCCGCTTACTTTTCGTCAGTTGAAACAGCCTTCACCTCGCTTACTCCTGGCCAGATCAATTCCCTTGCGGAGAACCGCGGCAAACGCGGTCGTTTGGTAAAAAAACTCACTGAACGGCATGACATTCTATTAACCACACTTCTGATTGGAAACAATCTGGCTAACTTAGGCGCATCCGCGCTAACAGCTGCAGTAACAATCAAAATCTTTGGCAGCATTTATGTGGCTTTAGCTACAGGATTACTAACCCTAGCAGTCCTGGTTTTCTGTGAAGTTTCGCCGAAGCAGATTGCTTTGGTAGCCAATGAAACCCTCTGTCTAATAAGCGCACGCTTGGTAGCCTTACTCTCAATAGTCCTAAGGCCTCTTATCTGGATAATATCCTCCGTGAGTCGAGGCATAACTTTGTTAGTTGTGGGCAGGGAACGGAGAAAGCTCACGCTTGAGCAGCTTCTGCACCATGTGAAGGCAGCGGAGGGTCAGGGAGTAGTGGAATCCTATGAAGAGGAGATGGTAAGAAACGTTTTTCGGATCAATGACACTCCCGTCAGGGCCATTATGACACATAGAACTGAGCTGTTTACGATTGATGAAAACACTACCGTTCAGGATGCAGCCGACTTCTTTGTCGATTCGGGACATACAAGGGCGCCTGTGCTAGAAGGCGATTCGGAACATGTATCGGGGGTTGTAACCCTATTTGATTTGGTTAGAGCCCTGAAAAAGCGGCCTAATACTCCGCTCAAAGCGATTTCCAAATCGCCCTATCTAGTTCCCGGAACCATGAGGGCTCACGAACTGTACTTCCGCTTGAAATCCGAGCCGATTCGGATGGCGATAGTGCTCGATGAATACGGCGGGCTCGATGGCATCGTAACTCGCGAGGATATCATCGAAGAAATCTTCGGGAAATTTCTTGATGAGAGAACAGAACCAAGCATCAATCCAGTTAGCGAGCAGCCAGACGGAACTTGGATTATCCAAGGAGATGCGGATTTCTACGACCTAAGTGACATACTCGGACTGAAGCTGAGGCACGACAGCCGAACTCATACCATCGGAGGTTATATCCTAGAGAAGAGCGGTCGCATACCCGCGCAGGGTACCGTAATCGAACTTGAAGAGGGACAGTACACTATTTTGGAAACCCGAAATAAAAGGATAGTGTCGGTTCGGTTAAAGCCATCAGATAAGGAATCGAGCGTGCACCGCCCTTAGCATCCAAACAGCGAATCACTCACTCTGCCTTCATCCTGCGCCAGTTGCCTTCCGCCAGGCGGATAGTTATCTTACCTACAATGATACAAACACCCCTAACGCTTGAGCATCAGGGAATAATCGGCAAAAAACTCGATGTCATCGGAGTATATCTTTCCGAATTTTCCTATCCAAACCTCTACCTCTTTCGCAGCAAGCACGAATACCATACTGTGGAAACCGCCAATGGCTTCTTCATTGCTGGCCTAAGCTACGACAAAAAAAGATATCTGATGCCAATGGCCAGTCCGGATAAAACCAGTGAGGACTGCTTCAACGAGCTAAAAGAACTGCTCTATACTCGCAGCTGGGATTTCCTATTTCCGATTCCTCAGGCCTGGCTCGATTGTTTCGACGAGAACGAGTTCTCCATAAGCAGCAGTCCCGACGACTCCGACTACCTCTATGCGACCGAGAAATTTAAGACCTACCCGGGTAAGTCACTACATAGAAAAAAGAACCTATTCAACCAATTCATCAAGAACAACGAAGCCCGGCTCGTTTCCCTAAGTAGCGATACGGAACAGCATGCCAAGGCAGTTCTCGAAAAGTGGCAGAAGAATACTCCACAGGAATTCTATCAAAACGACTACACTCAGTGTGCGGAGGCCATAGAAAAACACCAAATCCTCAATTTAACCGCCGCCCTGGCTTACGCCAACGAAAAACCCGTTGGATTAATCATCGGTGAGCCACTGAACAAAGACATTTTCATAATTCATTTCGCCAAGGCAGACATCGAAGTTAAGGGCGCCTATCAGTATCTATTTAGCCAATTCGCCCGCGATTTTTGCCCGAATTACCAGTATATGAACCTCGAGCAGGATCTCGGAAACGAGGGTCTCAGAAAAACAAAGATTTCATACCGTCCCGATTCGATGAGCATCAAATTCCGAGTTAGTATTAAATAGACTTCCGAATATGGAGACGTTCAACCGTTCACGGCGTTAGAATCCGTTGAATCAGCTCGCGGAAACGCGATTCATCCAAGCAGCCTAATTCGGCATCAGGTTCAATCTCTCCCCAGCTAAAACGGTGGCATGGTCTTCGAAAAGAGTATCCGGAGCGAATTTAGCACCGCAAGTATTGTAACGCCCACATCACCAATAACAGCCATCCACATTGGCAATCCGGCAAAAACCCCAAGCGCCATAAAGGCCAACTTGATTATCAGTGCAAAACCGATATTGGCAATTACAACACGCCTAGTGAAACGCGCCAGTCTGATTAGATGTGGAACTCTCCTTGGATTATCATCCATAAATATCACATCGGCTGCCTTGATTGCCAAATCCGTACCTGAAATACCCATTGCCATTCCTACGTCGGCCCTGATAATTGTAGGCGCATCGTTCAATCCATCTCCGACAAATGCCACACCCATCCCACCTGAAGCCCCTAGGATCAACTTCTCTAGAGCAGACATCTTGTCCTCCGGATTTAGTCCAGCTTGGAATTCCTTGATTCCAACCAGTTCCGCCGTTCTAGCGGTGCTAGCCTGGCGATCGCCGCTGAGAATAACCATGCGCCGCACCCCCAGTTTGCGGAGTTCAACTACTGCGCTGGCGCTACTGCCTTTAACCGAGTCATACAGAATAAGATGGCCTGCATATCCTCCATCAACCGCCACATGAACAACCGTACCGCTTTGAGTGGGTTCCCGCGTGGCGATTCCCCTGCTTCTCAAATGCCCCGCACTCCCGGCGACTATCTCCCTTCCTCCCAGCGTGGCAATCACCCCATATCCCTTAATCTCCTTGAAAGAATCAACTCTCATCCCTTCTCCGGCGCCGTAATCCTTAGCGTATGCCGCAGTTTCCCCGGAAGCCGAATCGATTTCCTCCCACGCTTCCTTCACCGATCGCGCAATTGGATGATTGGACGAGGATAGAACCCTAGCCGACATGCTCAGAAGATTTCGCTCATTCCAGGCTTTCTCGACAACCAGCGACTGAAGCTTGAATCTACCCTCCGTCAGGGTTCCGGTTTTATCAAACACCACAATTTCAATCTTGCTAAGCGCGTCCAGCACATCCGCGCCTCGGAGCAAAGACTTATCTCGCGAGGCCCTTCCGATGCCGGCAAAGTACGCCAGCGGCACCGACACAACCAAGGCACAGGGACAGGAGATAACCAATAGAATTGTTGCGCTATAAATAGAATCGGCAAAACTCCAAGTAGATAAGAGCGGCATGGCGATGGCGAAGAGCAATGCCATCCCCACAACTACGGGAGTATAAACCGCCGCGAATTTGCTAAGCAGCATTTCCGTCTTCGTCTTCCGGGAAGAGGCTTCCCCCAGCAACTTCTCCAACTTGCCAAGTGCACTCTCTGAAAAAGTTCTCAAAACCCTTATTTCCAGTCTGGAATCGTGATTCACATAACCGGCCCTCACCTCCTCGCCAACCTCGATTCTGCGCAGAGTCGTCTCGCCGGTGAGAGCGGAACTATCCATCCAGGAATTTCCGCTAACAACCACACCATCCAGCGGGACCGCATCCCCGGGAAGCACCTCGATAATACTCCCAACTTCCACTCGGCCGGGTTCAATTTCCCGAAGCCATCCGTTTTCTATAAGTCGGGCGGTATTAACTCGCAAATTCAAAGCATCTTGTATGGAATCCCTAGACTTAGAAACAGCACGTTTTTGTAAGTACTCACCGACAGAGAAGAATAGCATTACCGCGGCGGCCTCCAGAATCTCGCCAATCGCGAAGGCTCCGGCAGTCGCCAGGGTCATCAAGAAAAGCTCGTCTACGAACTTACCCCGCCACATGTTTCGTACAGCGCCAAATACAACCGGATAGCCCGCTAGCACATAAGACAATACGAAGAGTATTCGATACGCCCAAGGAGTTCCAAGTTGTAAATTCTTGGCAAGGATGCCCATGACAAAGCAGAGCAAAGAGGCGATTATTCTTGTCGGAACTCTATTCTTTTTCTCGCCAGTCCTATCCGCGGCGCAGCAATCGTTGGAATTCGGATTATTTATTGCGCTTCTCATTTATTTCTTTGTAGTGGTGAACCGCCACTGTAATCAACTTCTCGACATGGTGATCGTCCAAGCAGTAAAAAACATGTCTGCCCTCACGCCTATGCGTAACGAGCTTCATCGCCTTTAACAACCTAAGATGGTGACTAATCGCCGGAAGGCTCATATCTAATAGCGCCGACAACTCAAAAACGCAGAGTTCTGATTTCGAAAGAAGTTGAAGAACGCGAACACGGGTTTCATCGGCCATAATTTTGAAAAATTCCGACAGCCCCTCAACCTCATGTAGGCAGGTACGAAGTTCTTTGAGTTCCGTTTCGTGAGATAAATCCAATTCGGTCGCAGTTCTTCCCATATCGCTTATAGTACAATTAAGCAATTGCTTAATTGTATGTCAATCGAAATTTCATATTGCATAGAAGAAAATCGTTGACATAGTACGAATTATCTCTTAAAGTTAACTGGGATTAATTTTATTAACCCTGCAAACTATTATGAATGTGATCTACTCGAAATCCAACGGAAACAGAGGCGATGTGAGCGTCAAACTGGAGTTAACGGAAATAGAGGGGGGTGAATGGGCCCTGGTGCTGAGAATCGAAGGCGGTAGGAAATACCGTGAAAGACTAATGAGTTTGGGCATCATCCCCGGTGTATCTATAAGGATAATCCGCAAGGCTAGACGGAATCCCATGCTTATTGCGGTGATGGATCGTCAAGTGGTTCTCGGGCAAGATATTGCAGAAAAAATAATAGTTAACCCACTGCCCTCTGCGAGTCTTGAGAGTGGATAGATTCTGCATCGCTGTAGCAGGCAACCCAAACAGTGGCAAAACCACCCTTTTCAATGGTCTTACGGGCAATACTCAGCACGTCGGAAACTGGCCCGGGCTAACTGTAGAAAAGAAAACCGGCCTGCTGCTCGGAAGCGAAGGGGTTGAGGTGGTCGATCTCCCGGGAATCTACTCGCTAAACGCAAGCAGTGAAGATGAAATAGTATGCAGAGATTTCATGCTCTCAAGTGAACCCAACTTCATAATCAATATAGCCGATTCCTCGAATTTAGAACGGAATCTCTTCCTAACTCTTACGCTGATCGAAATCGGAAAACCCATGATTTTGGTTCTTAATATGATAGACATCGCAATAAAACACGGAATCAAAATCGATGTTGATGGCTTATCAAACGAACTCGATATTCCTGTTATGGCTGTTAATTCCCTTAACGGTACAGATATCAGAGACCTCCGCAGAGTCATCAGAAAATGCTTGTCGAACCCCAGAGTTCCAGAATCGAAATCCGAATACCCAAGGGTTATTGAAGAAATAATCGGGAAATGGTCTTCGAAACTGGGCGGGAAGGGCAGATTCGATTCAATTCGCCTGCTTGAAGAGGATAAAGAAACAAGGCAAAGAGCTATATCCGAGGACCGCCTCAATTTCGCTGAAATCGAATCGGCAATACGTATTATCAAGGAAAGATGCGGGGAAGCCCCGGACACGGTAATCGCCAAGGGAAAGCACAGGCAAATTCTGAAACTGCTTAGAGCAAGAGTTAAACGGAATCGCTCTGGTAAGTCGGCTTCCGAGACGATCGATAAGTTCGTACTAAACAGATGGTTGGGAATTCCGATTTTTTTGGCGATCATTTACCTGCTGTTCTGGGTGGTAATTCATGTTGGGGGGGCATTTATCGATTTTTTCGACATTGTTTCCGGCGCGATATTTGTAGATGGCCTAAATCTGCTGCTGGTGCGGCTAGGAATGCCGGATTGGCTCAGATTCATCCTGGCAGCCGGACTTGGCGGCGGAATTCGAACAGTTGCAACGTTCATACCCATTATCTTCTCCATGTTCTTCATGCTCTCTTTGTTAGAGGAATCCGGTTATATGGCCCGTGCATCCTATGTTATGGACAGATTCATGCGAACAATTGGTTTGCCTGGGCAGTCCTTCGTGCCAATGCTAGTGGGATTCGGATGCACCGTACCCGCAATACTGGCAACCAGGGCGCTGGAAAACAGGAAAGATCGTTATCTCACAGTATTTATGGTTCCATTCATGTCCTGCAGCGCGCGCCTACCGGTCTATGCGCTTTTCGGCGTTGCGTTTTTTGGCAAGCAGGCCGGATTAGTGATTGTGAGCATCTATCTTTTCGGCATTCTGCTGGCCGTGATAAGCGGTTTTATGTTGAAGAACACTCTGTTAAAGGGACCGATAGCACACCTTGCCATGGTACTGCCGCCTTATCATCTTCCAAAAATGAGAATCATTCTTCATAGAACCAAAAACAGACTGAAAGACTTTGTGCTGCGAGCCGGCAAGATAATTGCAGTAGCTGTTCTATTCCTTTCCTTCCTCAATTCTATGGGAACAGATGGTAGTTTCGGCAACGAGAATAGTCGTAATTCATTGCTTTCTGTTATTGGCAGGAGCATTACCCCGATTTTTGAGCCAATAGGGCTTGAACAGGAAAACTGGCCGGCCACCGTTGGGCTCTTTACAGGGATTTTCGCGAAGGAGGCCATAGTGGGCACGATAAATAGCCTCTATGAGCAAAGCGCCGCGGGCGAGCGAAAACTGGCGAGCCTAGACAACAAGGAGGAATTTTCCTTCTTGGAATCCATCGGGGAAGCTTTTAGATCGATTCCCGTGGCCCTATTCGCCGCCTTCGACGCCTTTGACGACCCCCTAGGAACCAGAATAATCAACAAGGGAGAAGTTACTATCGCCGAGGGAATCGGAACCTCCACTGGCACATTCTCGGCTCTGCGCCGCTCCTTTGAAAACGACTGGGTTAGAGCCTATTCGTATTTACTATTTGTACTGATTTACTTCCCCTGCGTTGCGGCAATAGGCGCGGCGATAAGGGAAATAGGTATCAAGTTCGGAATTCTATCGCTATGCTACCTCACCGTTTTGGCCTGGAGTGTCTCCACATTGTTTTTCCAGATAGCCCGTGGTCATAGCCTGCCAATGATTATTCTAGCACTCGCCCTTGTCCTTGCCTTTGTGCCAATCTTCAATCTAGTTAGAGGAGGAAAATCTCAGCGCACCAAGGAATAGCCGAGGCAATCTGCAGGACATCCCTCCGTGTTTTTTACCGGTGATGCAGCTTCACTGTATGCCCCCCTTGTGATAGATTCCGTCATATGGTTGGGTTCAAGCGCAGCACAAATTGCGGACAACTCGATATTGAAGATACGGGGCGAACAGTCACTCTAAATGGCTGGGTTCATAGAATACGCAATCATGGCGGAATATACTTCATAAACCTGCGCGATCGTTACGGGAACGTGCAGTTGGTTATCGATGAGGAGGCCCCGGTCGAAGTTAGAACGATTGGCGAAAAACTGAAAATGGAATTTTGCATCGCTGTAAGAGGAACGGTACGGCCGCGGCCATCGGATATGGTGAATAAGGATATGCGAAGCGGCGCAATCGAACTAGCCCTTACAGAATTAAAGGTGCTCAACAGTTGCCCACCACTCCCCTTCATGTTAGATGGCGAGGACGAGGCAAACGAGAACCTGCGCCTTCAATATCGCTACCTCGATCTTAGAAGCCGAGGCATGCAGCAAAGTCTCAAACTGAGACATGAATGCACCTGGGCGCTAAGAAGGTATCTCAACGAATGCGGATTTTGGGAGATAGAGACACCCACTCTGACCCGATCAACCCCTGAAGGCGCCAGAGACTACCTTGTCCCCTCACGTATCAATCCGGGCCGCTTTTATGCTCTGCCTCAATCCCCCCAACTCTACAAGCAGGTACTGATGGCGGGCGGAATCGATCGCTACTACCAATTGGCGCGCTGTTACCGGGACGAAGATGCCCGAGGCGATCGTCAGCCAGAGTTCACTCAAGTAGATTTGGAGATGAGTTTCGTTGGACGAGACGATGTGCTCATGGTGGTGGAAAGTATGATGACTAGAATCTTCAAGGAGATACTGGATATCGAAATCCCAATCCCCTTCAAGCGGCTTTCTTGGCAAGAGTCAATGGAACGCTATGGAACGGATAAGCCAGACCTTCGCTTCGGCCTGGAATTCATGGATTTCTCCTCCTTCGTCCCGGCCTCGAACTTCGGCGTGTTCAAGAAGGTTTTGGGCTCAGGCGGCATAGTGAAGGCCATATTGGCTCCCGGCGCGGCGATGAGCCATTCAAGAAAAAGAATTGCTGAAATTGAGGAAATCGCCAAGCTTCAAGGCGCGGACGGGTTGGCGTGGATGAGGGTGAGCAGCGAGGGTATTGAGGGCGGAGTGTCAAAATTCTTTGCCGGACAAGCATCGAAGATAGTAGCACGGTTTGGCGCTGGAGCCGGCGATCTTATTTTGATTGTTGGAGCCGAACGGAAAATTGCTCTCAGAGCTTTGTGCGAAATTCGCAATAAGCTTGGCTACAATCTCGGATTAACCGGGAGCGATAGCTATAAATTCTGCTGGATAATCGATTACCCGCTCTTCGAGAAAGATCCGGATGGCGATGCCTGGAAACCGACCCATCACATCTTCTCCAAACCCCAAGATAGATTTCTCGACAAAATAGAGGATGCGCCCGGAGAAGTAATAGGAGACCTCTATGACCTAGTGCTGAACGGCAACGAAATTGCATCCGGTTCTGTTAGGGTACACGAAGCGGAGTTACAGAAGCGCATATTGAAGTTGATTGGGTTCCCGGAGGCCCAAGCACGGGAGCGGTTTGGTTTTCTACTGGAAGCTCTTAGTTATGGCGCGCCGCCACACGCGGGAATAGCCATTGGTTTTGACAGACTGATGATGCTAATGGCTCAGAAGAACAGCATCCGAGAAGTTATCGCCTTCCCGAAGAACACACAGGGAATCAGCCCGATGGACGGTAGCCCCTCGGCGATTGATAAGAAGCAATTAGCCGAACTCCATCTATCGGTAATGCCGCATTGACAACCCAGTTGAAATACTCTCATTGGAACGCACCAGCTTCTGCGCCAAAATTTTCAAGAGGAATATTGAATACTGAGGATATTCCTTTATAACGTCGACAAAGTTCTTGCGCGGAATTTTAATCACCTGGCCGGCGGTTTTTGCCACCACCGTGGCGCTCCTTGTGTTGCCGAGAAGAAAGGACATTTCTCCCATGAAAATATCGGCCGGCGTGATAAGCCCCACGGGCTTATCCAGATAGTAGACGGTATACTCGCCGCTGGAAACATAGTAGATACAGTCCCCATATTCACCCGCGCGCATCAAAGTATCGCCCTTCTTTACCTTTATCAACTCCTGATCTGAAAAACCAATCGGAGCCGGGTTTTCAATCACCTTTCTCAAATTGACCTTCAGAGTAACCTGGTTGCCTTTCTCATTGTAAGTCAGCTTATTCCCACCAAGCTGCGCCATCAGAATTCCACGTCCATGCAGACGTTCATGAGACTCTGACTTAATCCTACTTCGATAAGCTGAAACGTCGAAGCCCTCACCCTCATCACTTATCTTGAAATCGCAGGTTCTTTCACCTATCTCCCAACTGAGCAGAACCTTCTTCGCCGCAATTTCCGGATTCCTGCAACGTTCTTCAATCAGCTCATTGATGCCCTCGCCGCTTGCAAGCCAATTAGCCTTTTCCTGATAACTGATAGAGCAGTTGCCATGTTCGATAGCATTTAACAATAACTCGCTTAGGGCCATCTGAACCGTGAAGCGGTCTCGAGATGGTATCTTGCCATGCCTTACAAGGAAATTAGCAAGGATTCCCCCGTATATTGAAATCAGCAGATAATCTCTGTTGTCAATCTCGAACTTTCCAAGCATTCGGTTGACAAGTTTATCGGCAAGGAATCCTTGGAAAATCATCTGGCGGTTATTGTCGAGAATTTCCAGAGATTTGCCCAAATGGCTGTTTATCCGGCCGAAATCAACCAGAGACAGTAGGTTGATATCCCTATTTCTGTCGATTATGCCTTCCTCCCTATCGGTCTCAATGTCGTACAAGCCGATGATTCCGAAATTATGCAACCAGGAATCCTGCAAAATCGCGTCTCTGAGTTTTGTGCCATCCAGTTCCGAATCCGAAAAATTCACTATGAGCAATTCCGGAGTTTCAAAATCCAGCATTTCAAGAATTGCCTCTTCCTTTGGTGGAATCCGGAGGGAAAATTTTGCCTTGAAATCTCTCTCTATCACTTCCCGAATTTTCTTGATTACTGCTTGATTCGAACAAGATACAACAATAGTTTCCATAAGCAGAATAATAGCCTCATCCATAGATTAAGCGCTAGCTCTACAAAAAAACAACTTGATTTTAACAGACATCAGAACTATTGACGATACGTTCTCCTCGTTGTACCTATAGCTTGAAAAGAAGGTTGTGGTGTTCAATATCGAAATACACGACAAGATAGCGGCGCTCGGACTTAGCCAATTCGATTCCGAAAATTACAAGTTAGGCAGTAATCTGGATGCCCCCGATGCGATTCTCCTTCGAAGCCATAAACTCACCCCCCTTGAAATTGAGCCAAGCGTGTCGGCAATTGCCAGGGCCGGCGTCGGAGTGAACAATGTTCCAGTTGATATATGCACCGAGCGAGGCATAGTCGTTTTCAATACCCCGGGCGCCAATGCAAACAGCGTCAAGGAATTAGTTATCGCAGCCCTGCTCCTCTCTTCAAGACGCATTTGCGATGGAATCAACTGGCTTTCCTCTCAAATCAATGCTTCGGAGCTTGCGGACGCCATAGAGAGGAAGAAATTCTTGTTTGCGGGTTCGGAGATAAGCGGAAAGGAACTTGGGGTGATTGGACTCGGATCCATCGGAGTTCTAGTGGCGAACGCAGCCGAACAGCTCGGTATGAAGGTGAGCGGCTACGATCCCTTCATCTCCGTGAGCTCCGCATGGGGCTTATCAAGCGCGGTAAGACGCTGCGAGAGCCTCGGCCAACTAATGGCAAAGAGCGATTATATAAGCCTTCATGTGCCCTTAACGGAAGTCACTGAAAACCTGATAAACGAAGAATCCCTAAAAAGGGCCAAATCCGGTCTCCGCGTACTCAATTTTGCTCGCGATGGACTCGTGAATGCCGGTGAGGTGAAGGCGGCTCTGAAAAATGGAACTCTATCGCGCTATGTTACGGACTTCCCCGTCCCGGAACTCCTGGGAGAAAGGGGCGTAATTTCCATTCCGCACCTTGGAGCCTCAACCACGGAAGCCGAGGAAAACTGCGCAGTTATGGCCGTGAATCAACTTAAGGAATTTCTGGAAAATGGCAATATCAGCAACTCAGTCAATTTTCCAAGCTGTTCCCTGGAATCGAACAGCAGCGTACGCCTGACTATCGCGAACAAGAACGTGCCAAATATGCTCACTCAGATACTCTCGGTTTTGGCGCAAGAAAACCTTAACGTCGAAGATATGGTGAATAGGCATCGAGACCGAATCGCATACAACATAATCGAACTCTCAACTCCCCGCCTTAGCTCCGATTCCATGAGACAATTGGATGCGATTGACGGCGTAATAATGATTAGACAAATATGCCGTAACACACTAGTATAGATTTAGAACTTATCTTAATCAAATGTTGAGGAAAACTATCATGAGTATTCATATAGGAGCTAATAAGAACGCGATTGCACCCAGGGTTCTCCTCCCGGGCGATCCACTAAGAGCCCAGTTCATCGCCGAAAACTATCTGAACTCCGCTAAAAGATATAACGAAGTAAGAGGAATGTACGGTTACACCGGCACTTACAAGGGTAAGGCAGTATCGGTTCAGGGTACCGGAATAGGAATGCCATCGCATGCAATCTACATACATGAACTAATCAATTCTTACGGCGCAAAAACGCTGATTCGCGTCGGCTCGTGTGGTTCGCTTCAACCGAATATCGTACTGCGGGACATAATACTCGCCATAAGCGCATCAACAAACTCCGCCATGATAAGCCGACGCTTCGATGGTATGAACTTCGCACCCACGGCAGACTGGGAGCTTATGAACGTTGCCGCCGAATGCGCCAAGAGCCTTGGCATTGATATCAAGGCAGGCAGCATACTCTCCTCGGATGTATTCTACGATGAGGATTCGGAGTCCTGGAAGAACTGGGCGAAATACGGGATTCTCGCCGTGGAAATGGAAGCCGCCGCGCTTTATACATTGGCATCACGATTCGGAGTGAAGGCTCTTTGCATCCTCACAGTAAGCGACAGCCTTGTCTCCCGGGAGGAAACCACCGCTCATGAGAGAGAAAAAACCTTCACACAGATGATGGAACTGGCCCTCGAAACCGCCGTCGAAATCGATACGCCTCAGTCATAGCTTGATTCTGAGACTATGTACAACAACGTCTACCGCCAGTTTCCGGATATACTGTCTCGACAGCCGGATAAGAACACTTGTATATTGTATTTCAAGCTTCCACCTGAGGATGCAAATGTATCTATCGAGCTGCCGGGGACTAGCGCTGTTTTTCGCCCTTGCCGTATTGTCTACTACATCATGCGCCGAGAAGGATATCGGACTCAAGAACGGCCTGTATGCTGAAATAGTCAGTGAAAAGGGCGTAATAGTGGTGGAGCTGCTTCCCGATAAGGCGCCTCTTACAGTTATGAACTTCGTTGGACTTGCCGAGGGCGAACTTGATTTCGCCAACAGAAAGGGCGCTTTTTACAATGGTCTTACCTTTCATCGAGTGATAGAAGAATTCATGATACAGGGCGGCGATCCCGAAGGGAACGGCGCCGGGGGTCCTGGATATATGTTCCTAGACGAAACAGACAATGGTCTTGTTTTCGACAGCCCCGGAATTCTGGCCATGGCCAATGCTGGTCCCGACACAAATGGGAGCCAATTCTTCATCACACATGTGCCAACCGAGCATCTCAATGGGATGCATACCATTTTTGGAAAGGTTCTAAGGGGCCAGGATATTGTCGATTCTATTGAAAAAGGAGACACCATCAAGAAGCTTGCGATACTTCGAGTTGGATCGGAGGCGCAGGAATACAAGGTGAGTTCCTCCGCTTTCAGAGAAATAGAAGAAAGGCTGATTGCACAGCGCAATGCAGCAAAGGAAGAACGAAACAAAACCGCTATGAACGAGATTGCGAATCGCTGGCCGAATGCGGTGCGCAATGCCAAAACCGGGGTTTTTAAGGTAATTAAAACAGAGGGTACTGGAGAGAGGCCTGGCGCCGGCACTAAGGTTAGCGTTCATTACATCGGAACCATGGTTGACGGTACTTTATTTGACAGTTCGAGAGAGCGAAACAAGGCGTTTGAATTCATTGCAGGGGTCGGCCAGGTTATTCCAGGATTGGATGCTTCGATTATAGATATGAAAAAGGGCGAACGAAGCACTATAATAATGCCCCCCGAAATGGGTTACGGGGCGCGGAGCATAGGCCGCATTCCTCCCCATTCCTGGCTGGTATTCGATGTTGAATTACTTGATTTTTAGGATTATTTATCTGATGAGACAGCATTTAATCGCGATTCTACTAATTCTTCCCGCCATTCTTTGGGCCTCTGGTTCGACTGAGGAACTGCCCCCAGGACTTTACGCCGAAATTAGCACAAACCGAGGGGTGATGATTTTCATGCTCACCCCGGATGAAACGCCGCTAACAGTCACAAACTTCTGCGGACTTGCCGAAGGAACCATATCCAATAATGCATTTGGCCCAGGCACACCGTATTTTGATGGCCTATCATTCTATCGAGAAGCGCCGGATTACGCGGTTTTCTCGGGAGACCCACGGGAAGATGGAAGAGGGGGGCCTGGCTACACCATACCCAGGGAAACGCAAAATCAAATCAGCGCCTCCGCTCCCGGCATATTGGCAATGGATGGATATGTAACCGAATCCGCTGGCAGCCGTTTTTTTATCACACAGCAGGGCGACAGCTTTTTGGATACCAAATACACAGCTTTCGGCACATTGGTCTCCGGTAAAGGGACTCTGATGAGAACTCGCAAGGACGATCGCATAGAGTCCATACGAATATTGAGAATCGACTTACCTCCCAGCAATTTCGACGACGCCAAATTTGCGGAGCTGTATGATGCGGCCAGACTGGCCGAGATTGAGAACATCAGAAAAACCAACCCGGAACTGGCGAAGGCCATTATCGATTTGGGTGATGAGAAGAAAAAAACTCCAACAGGAATATACTTTGTGGTGACAACAGAGGGTAGCGGCGAAAAACCTGCTGCAGGCTCCATGGTTTCGGTGCATTACACCGGGGCCTTGCCGGACGGCACTGTTTTCGACGGCACCCTAAGTAGAGATCAACCCTTCGATTTCACGCTAGGCCAAGACGGAGTGATTCCCGGCTGGGTGGAAATGCTAACGGATATGAGTCCTGGCGAGATTAGGCGGGTGCTCATTCCGCCATATCTGGCCTATGGTGATAGGGGCTATGGACCCATAGAGCCCGATAGTTGGCTGTTTTTCGAAATGGAGCTGCTTAGCTTTTTTTAGAGAAGGTAGATTAGCCTCCTGCAACCGAGGTTAGCCAGGGAATCGCGATGAAGGTTCCCACAATACTGCCAATCGAACTCAAAAGGAACACCATCAGAATGCGAGTAACGCGATTCCTGTACCAACCCCTGATTCCAACAATATCTGCTTTCAAATTCTTCATATCGGAAACCCGCGGCGTGCGGAACGCATATTCAAGAAGTCCAGCCACCATGCCTACGCCGATGGTAGGATTTAGCGAAGTAATAGGCGCTCCAACAAAGCTTATTAGAACAGTAAGAGGATGGGCCAGGGCCGCCAGGGCTCCTATTGCGGCTAAAATGCCGTTGGCAAAAATCCAGATTTTGCCCATTTCAAGCAGTTTTTCGAATCCGGATCGGTAGATTCCAAATGCAAAGAGCCCAATAATCAACGAGGGTATAATCCATGGAAGGGCCTTGCCATACCACCTCCGTGGTGGAATTGTTTCCAAATCTTCCATCTTGGGACCGCTTTTGCCGGCAGCTATTTCACCCATGAGCTTCACTATACCCGGTGTATGAGCCGCTCCAACAACGGTTAGAATCTTTTTCCCAGGAGAACTTACTATCTTCGATGCCAAATAGAAGTCTCTTTCATCTATCAGCACCCTTTTGGTAGCAGGGAGATAGCTAGCCAATTCGTTCATCATATTCTGCATCGCATCAGCCTCTTTGAGCCTTTCGATTTCCGCGGAATTCGCCTTCTCGTTCGACAGTACGGAGGTGAGGAGGGCGGAAATAAGCTTCAACTTAGACCAAAAACTACTTAGCCTCCAAGCGCGGCTCAGAGTTGTCTGTATCGATCTGTCACAGCAGGAAAAGGCTATGTTTCTTTTTCTAGCTGCATCTACGGCAGCCTTCATCTCCGCGCCGGGCTGAACACCGGTATCCAGCCCTATGCGCCGTTGAAAGGACGAAAGAGCTAAGTTAGCCAATAACATGAAGCCCTGGCCCTTCTTCAGGACATTTCCAATATCCGTACTGGACCACTTGCCATCATCGTCCATATTTTTTAAGCGGCTCTCATCTATCTCCACACAGACATGTTCCGGGGCCTCGATCGTTATTGATTTCTCAACTTCGGCCAAACTCTCAGCCGAAACATGAGCGGTTCCAAGCAGCACTATCTCTTTGTCATCGATTTTTATCAGAGTCATGGTTTCCGAGATTTTCTCGGTGTTAAATATCCTCATCGATCTTCCATTTCCTTGAGGGCAGCCCAGGCCAAATCGTACTCCATCTCACCCGTCCGCATTTTTAAACGTTCATAGACTGCAATTGCCGCCGAGGTGTTGTTTTGAGTTTCATATACCGCTCCCATGTAATACCACAGCCTTTCGCGGAGCGATTCGTCAATTTCCTTGTTTAGAACGTTTATAGCATAATAATCCGAATTCCTTTCGGCACAGAACCTAACAACCTCGTATGCCGCCCCTCCTCTTTCGAGGGTTTGCAAAATCTTCAGGAAAAGCCTATCCGCCTCGTCTATTTTCCCCAGACGGAATTTCGACATCGCAAGCATCAATTGTAGCTTATAATCCTCAGGATCCTGCTCAGCTGCCTTTGCAAACCACTTTTCAGATTCCGAATACTCGCCGGCGATCCATCCTAATTTCCCAAGAGGCATGTGGGCCCAAGAGTAATCCGGACGCAGTTCAACCACTCTGAGATAGTAATTCCTAGCCTCCGAGAAACGGCGCTGCTCATCATGGAGTCCGGCAAGGTAAACCAAGGCAAAGAAATTGTCCGAATTTAGTTTCTCAACAGTCTCTAAATCCGCCAAGGCGCCCTCGTAGTCCACAAGATGCCGCAGCCGAATTCTGGCCCTATCCAGATAGTGCCATTGAACATCCGGTTCCAACTCTATGGCCTTATCTAAATCGCGCTCGGCAGTGCTATAGTTCCTTAGGGCTACATTGATTCTAGATCTGTCTATACGAGCATAGACATATTCAGGATCCAGCTCCACCGCCCTGTTTAACAGCGTCAAAGCCAGCTCCAGTTGTCCTGATTTTGCCTTAACCCAGGCCATTGCGGTTAGCGCTTCGACATATTCGGGATCAATTTCCAAGGCCCGCTGCAGATATACCGCAGCTTCTTCCCAATTTGAATTCTCGATGGCCAATGTTCCGCAGAACGTTAGTACTTCTGCCTTGGCATCGTCCAACTCAATCGCCGCTTCAATAGCGAGATTTCTCATTTCAGAATTCCCAACAGCGTGTTCCAGTAAGGCTAGATTGTACCATGCCATGGAATTCGCTTGGTTGTTTTCGATCAGCCTTTTCAACTGAATTCTGGATTCTTCATATCGCCCCACATTGCGAAGGAGTACTGAGTAGATTAAACGGGATTCATCATCAAGAGAATTTATGCCACTTGCTTCAAAATCGAAGATAAGCCTATCGGGATCATAGATCAGCTCGGCCGTAGAAGTATCCGTCTTCGTTGAAACACACGAAAGAGTAAGAAACAGAAGAAGGCCCGCAATGCACATCGGCAATACCAAAGAGAGACGGAACATAAAAACTCCTCGTTTGGAGCCAACGATAGCTGACCTTCAAATGCGCAGGCAAGCTTGTCGAAAAACCTCATCGTTGCTAGCATTGGAATCGATGAGTCGGGCGCCTCTGGGGTGGATATTTTTTTCCTCGGCCTACATATTGCTGGCAATTGGCTTTCTAACCATACATTATACCGGAGAGAAGCACTTCAGCAACCTGGTTGGCGAAATCGAAGTTAGGGGAAAATCTACTGTCGGCACCGTGTTTTCACCCCCTAAAATAAGAAAACTAGTAGTAGCTGCCGCCGGTTTGGAATTGTTATTCAACAAGCTGAATACGGCCGTCCTTACAACTGAGGATGGTATCCGTCACCGGCTAGTAGTAGACGATTGGAGTGAGGGCGACAATTTAGTCAGCATCTTTCTCAGCGACGGCGCCATTATCAAAGTCAGTTCAAGCGGGTACGATGGGGCTTTTAGCCTGAGTACTGTAATTCCCGCAACAATTCCGCCTGTTAAATCCTTCGAATTCCCGTTACAACCTACAAGCGACGCCGATGTAACGGTTAGCCAGAACAATGTCCTCGCCATTAAAACAGATAACACCGAATATATGCTTACTCTTCCGCCAAATTCTCTTTGGGACCGAAAACTACGACGGCTAGTAGTAAGCACCGAAATAGATCCTGCTCTCCTTGGGCTTCACCAAAAAGTCGGGATAAGCGCCATTGAGTGGCTGAATCAGGGCAATCTTCCCTCGGAAGCAGTCTTTAACGGAGTAATCAGCAGGTGGAACGCCGATGCCCGCAGGGGATGGGGAAGCCGCACGATCCCAGGTTCTTGGGACGATGAACTGGCCGCTGTCATGTTGGTTGATGCGCTGCAAACAGAGCAGCTGGAGGTTCAAATTTCGAGTGTTAAATCCGTTGCCAAAAACTCGCCTGAGGCAGTGGATGGCTCTTCCGAGTCCCATCATGGGAGGCATTGTTAGAGGCGGGCAGATGCATATTCAGGCACTGAAAACAGCCGCAGGAAGCATTCTCAGCGAGCTTGAAGGCAAGCAGCTTAGTTTTCCAATGAATTTTTCGCTGAGTTCGCTATACGACCTTGGCTTTACATCCGAGGCGGCTCATTTGCTGCGCTTAGTTCGGCAAAATCCCCCTCCGCAGACCTCCAACAAGGAGGCTCTAAGGTAGATTAGCTCTGCTTTGGGAAGCCGTGGAGTTATCGCTGGATGATATAAGGGGCGACCCTGATTTTAGAAGGCAGCTATTGGAAGATTTCATTATCGAAAGAATACTCTGGATTAATGGGGGGCTTTGATTATTGAACCAGGATGGCCTGGTGGACATAGAATCGTCTATTTACGCGGCTCGATTCCTTCTGGCCGAATCCGAAATAAGCAGAGACAGCATCATGCGCTCAATAGGCCGGCAGCTAATAGTTTCTGACCTTGCTTATGCGGATGAATCAGGAGCGCTTCCGGCAAAACTAGATTTCAGTAGAGGTGTTCACGGAGAAGGTTCTATTGCCCCTGAAAAGCTTTATCGCCAGGTAATCAATAGCCGCCCGTTTCCAAGGCATGTTTCCCTATCCAAGGAATTAGGAAATGGTTCCTGGGCTATAACCAGTACAGATAATTTCAAAGTGGAAAACTCACAAGATGAAACAATTATTTTTTGCGACTTTCCCGTTGGCGCAATTCACCACATGGCGATTAAGGGAATAGATAGTTTCAGTTTGCTGTATATGAGCGGCATTAAATGGAGAAGCGATCCGAATTTTGAGCGTTACTATGCGGGGTGGGCCTATGATGAGCAGCAAAGAATCCTCTACGTAAAACTTCGCCATAATGTGAAGCGGGAAAGTATCCGGATACTTCATCGTAGTTCGGAGGATTCAGGCCTTGCGATTCGCGAGGGAAGCTAGGCTGGAGCCCGACGTTCGCCGATCATTCGGCAGAGCCAGATTTCCGTTTTGAATCTGCGTAATTCTCCAGGAGCGTTTCTCAACCAAGATTCAAGTTCGACTAGGCTCCGTATTGCCAAATCCAATTCGTCCTTCCTATAATTGCGAACGCCCTCCATATAGGTGCTAAGAATCCTTTTTCCACGTCCCAATTTCAGTTCAGCGGCCACAGTTTCCGGAGCAAGTCCCTGAGATAGCAATGATGCGAAATCATTCAAACGAGTCAGAGGATCGGCAAGTATCGATAGAATCCTGTCTTTGGCGCTCGAATTCGAATAGTTGTTAAGAGCGCCCAGAGTCCCGCTCAAATCTCTTCGGCAAAATCGCTCAAAGAAGCTATAGCCTGTTTCCCTTCGGCTATGTTCCAAAATCCTATCAACATCGGATTCCAGAATGGTCTTTTTGGAATCCGTTAGGAATACCAGCAATTCACAGGCCTCACGGAGAGAGTCGCTGCCACCTTCAGTTATATCAAGCAAAAGATCGATGGCTGCCTCTTCAGCCTTCAATCCGCTATTATTCAAAAAACCAATCACCCAGTTCCGCTTATCTCGTTCAAACATCTCCCAAAAAACTTCTACTGCCTTTTTGGGCAAGGAGTTAGCTAAGTTCCTGGGATATCCCCAAGATCCAGGTGTCTCATCACAGGTAAATATGAGTACTACTTCCGAAGACGGAGAATTTATATATTTCTTGAAGACTCGTACATCACCCTCCCTAAGAGCCTGAACCTCCGCAACGATCACTAGGCGTCCTTTGGAGAAGAGAGAACCGTTCAAGAGCACCGATACAATATCCGAAACCTCACTATTGTATGGATAGTATTCATAAACCTCCGGCGTCTCTCCGTTCCTATCATGAAGAGCCTGTTTAATAGCCGAAATTCTATCACGCTTATGTCCAATTTCCGGCCCCGGGAAGAAGTACACAGGTAGAAGCGGCGGTAGCATCATCTAGAACTGGATCAATACGAACGAATCAGGGCCACCAGACGTCCCTGTATATATGCATTCGCTGTATATATTGGCGGATAAGCTGGATTCTCAGCCCGAAGAAGCACGCGGTTCTTCTCTTTGTAAAATCGTTTCAGGGTGATGGCCTCATCAACCATCGCTATTACGATTTGTCCATTTTCCACCTGAGTTTGATAGTTGAATATTGCGATATCCCCATCCATGATGCCGGCGTTAATCATGCTGTCATCCTCAACTCGCAGGGCGAATACCCTTCCCCTACCAACAACTGAGTTGGGAAGGGGAATGAAGCTATTGCTGCTTCCCCTGGTGAAGAGGGGAACATCAGCCGCGATTTTGCCGAGCAGAGGCACTAATACCTGTTGATCGTCGGTTTCAAACGGAGTTGCAACCACTTCTATTGTGCGAGATCGATTGCTGTTGCGGGATACAAGAGATTTTTTTTCCAGCGCCTTTACATGATCGTAGGCGCCTTTCACGGAGATAGCAAAGTTATCGGCGATTTCCCTGAAAGTTGGAGGGTACTTATTCTTTTTAAGAAAGGACTTAATGAAATCTAGAACCTCAGACTGTCTTTTAGTAGGTGCCTTCATTTCCTAATCTCAATTTTGTATTTTCTTATTTTGCCGTGTAAATTGCTAGGATATACTCCCATGGCTTGCGCGGATTTTGCGATATTGAAACCATTTTTTTTCAAACATCGCTCCACAATTCTCTTCTCGAATAGTTCCTTCGCCTCAGTGAGTCTCATCCCCTCATATTCATGATACAACGAAGTCTGGGAAGGCCTCGACCCCGTTTCGCCAAGATAATAACGAGCCGTTTCCTCAGTTATCTCGATCTCATCGACCAATATAGTAATCCTCTCAATAAAATTCTTCAACTCTCGGATATTCCCTGGCCAAGGATACTCCATGAGCAGCCTCATCGCCTCATCGGTAAATTTCAGTGAAGGAACATCATTGCCACCACTCAGTTTCTTATGAAAATAATCAATCAAAGTAGGCAAATCCTCCTGTCTCTCTTTCAAGGAAGGTACGGAAAGGGGTATCACATTCAATCGAAAGTATAAATCTTCCCGAAAATTGCCCATCTCAATCTCACGGGCGATGTTTCTATTAGTAGCGCTAATAATCCTAACATCAACATGTAGTTGCTCCTCTCCACCGACCCGTTCGAAGGTCATTTCCTGTATTGCTCTAAGCATTTTTGCCTGAGTTTCGAGAGACATATCCGCAACTTCGTCGAGGAAAAGCGTGCCACCGTCAGCAAGTTCGAATTTCCCCCGTCGTCTGGCAACCGCATTCGTAAATGCGCCCTTCTCATGTCCAAAAAGCTCACTTTCTATGAGGTTTTCAGGAATTGCAGCACAATTAACCTCGACAAAGGGACCAGAGGAACGATTGCTCTTCGAGTGAATCATTCGTGCAACCAGTTCCTTTCCCGTGCCGTTTTCGCCGAGTATCATTACTCTCGAATCCGATGGAGCGCTCTGCGCGACAATCTCACGAATCTTCTGCATCCCTTCGGTGCTTCCAACCATTTCATCCTCAAGGAACTGCCCCTTGCGCAGAGCCGCGATTTCTCGCTTAAGAATTTCCAACTGAATACTGTTTCGGGCAAGCGTAACCACCCGCCCTAAATCCAAGGGTTTTTCGAGGTAGTCATAAGCTCCAAGCTTAATGGCCTTCACCGCTGTTTCCACTGTGGCATGTCCGGATATTATTATCACCTCTATTTCGGGCCAGCTGGCCTTGATTTCCACAAGAACATCGATCCCTCCCTTACCGGGAAGCCAGACATCGAGGAATACAATGTCAATTGGATGCCTTTTCAGCAATCTCAAACCCTCTATTCCGTCACTCGCTACATATATCCGATAGCCTTCGTCTCCCAAGATATCTGCAAGCACGTTCCGGATAGCGCTCTCATCGTCTATAATGAGTATGCTGCTCATGTTTCCTCTCCTGCCGGCAATTCCACATGGAACCTTGTGCCCTTGCCAATCTCGGACTCAAACCAAATTCGTCCATGATGATCGTAGACAATTCTTTGCGCCACAGCCAAACCTAGCCCGACGCCTCGTTCACGAGTAGAATTATACGGTTGAAATATCGATTCTGCCCGTTCAGCAGGAATCCCCTCGCCATCGTCCAGGACGGCAAAATGGAAGAAGAGGGAGTTCCTTCTATAAACCATATTCCATTCGATCGTAACTTCTGTGGAATTGGCTTCCAAGGCATTCGATATCAGATTCGTTATCACTCGCTCAATCTGACGCGCATCGGCCATTATCGGCAATACCGCTTCCTTGGATACAAGCAGCCACTTCACCTCAGGGCGCATGGTTCTAAATTTTTCAACAATATCGGTTATCAGGTACTCAACTTCCAATCTCGAACGTTTGAGCGTTCCGCCTCTGGCAAAATTCCTGAAATCCTGCAGCAGCCTATCTAGGCTGTTAACCTCACGGAGTATAAGTCCGGAGGACTTCTGAGCAAGGGCTATGTCCAACTCCCCATCTCTAACCTTTCTCAAAATTCGCTGAGCAGAGAGCTTAATTGGTGTTAGGGGATTCCTAAGTTCATGGGCCAAGCGTTGGGCAATCACCTGCCAAGCCGCGAGTCGCTCATCGTGAATAATTCTAGCATGATTTTCCGAAAGTCCACTAAGCATTTGATTAAAAGGCTCTGTTAAGAAGTCAAGTTCATTTTTCTCTGAGTTTGGAATTCTGAAGCTGAAATTTCCTTCAGAAACTCTTCTTGTTGCCTCGCCAAGGGCGCTTAGGGAACTTACAAGCATATCGCTTAGCGCGATGCCGGCAAATAGGGCAATCAGAATCAGCGGACTTATTATGAGGAGTATAAAACCTCCTAATAAACCCTTCACTGTTCCCATCATCCGATCAAGGCGCTGCCATTCGCCATGAGCTGTGACTATCCGACGCACATTTGCTTCGAAGTTTCTAATCAACGCCGAGGAGAGAATTATCCTGCGATTATTTCTAAAACTCTGCCAAGAAAGGACAGTTTGTCCATCAACTTTCCGTTCGGGCAAGGCGCCCTCCTCGTTATGCTTTTCAAAATCTCCCGGAGGAAAGAATAACTCGAATCTCCCCATCATGCGCCCTCGCCCTCCCCCGACAATCTGAATGGCGTTTAAATAGGGAGCCACATCCAAAAGGTCGCGCCAGACTTGGCTGGCATCGCGGCTTGCATCATCCAGAAGGATGCCTAGGTAATCGCTTTCGGCTAGATTCTTAAGTCGATTGAGAGCATCGTTTCGGTATTCCGACGATAGCTGTTTGCTAGCTTCCAATGCCAAACCGTTTCCCGGCGAGAGCCATAATTTGATCGAAGCATTAAAAAGAAACATGGGAAATAATCCCGATAGAAGGATTGCGCTGATTACTACCAAGGTGAAAAGCCCTATCAACTTGAGCTTCAATCTATAACCTGGAATACCCCGCCTCTTCTGCCGGAAGAGCTTTACCCAAATAATCAAGGAGATACCCAGGAATACCGGGGGGATTAGAATCGATGAAATTAGAATAGCCAGGGAATCCCCGAGTGGAGTTCCCCTGATAACTGTGATAAATACCTGAGCCGCCCAGAAAAGAATCAGAATGATGATGGCCGTATAAACCACGATGATAAGGCTTACATAGCGATAAGAGGCTGGAGAAGGATTGCTTCCCTTACGCATTTAAACCCCACATCGACATCGGGTTAAGGAAACTCAACAAATTACTCTTCCTTAAATTTATTCTCGAACAAGCGGGAGAGTTCTATTACAGCGTCATCTTCATCAGGCCCTTCGGCGCTTAGCGCTAATTTGGTTTTATAGGTGGCTCCCAGGGTTAGCAAATTCATGATTGATTTCGCGTTAATCTTAACACTATCCTTTTCAAGCCAGATTGAACTTTCAAAGGCCTGCGCGGTTTGTACAATCAGCGATGCGGGCCTAGCATGAATACCCGCTCTATTCAGTATTGTCACCGTGCGCGTAGTCACCACTAACCTTGTTTAACTGCGGTGTCGTTAAACCACTGATTTCTTTCGCTTTCTATCCATCGATTGTAATTCTTGTTGAAGTCCCTTGCCGTATAAACACCCTGCGATTTCAATCTGTGATTCAGAACCGCGGCCTCTATTATGATGGGGATGTTGCGGCCAGGTTTCACCGGCAGCGTTATAAGGGGAATATCCACACCAAGCAGGTTTATCGTTGTATCCGATGTTCCAAGACGATCATAGTTTTTACTGCTATCCCAGGCTTCGAGCCGGAATGCCATTTCTACGGTCTTTCGGTCTCTTGTTGCATTAAGTCCGTACAATTTGGTCGTATCGATAATCCCCAAGCCCCGAATTTCCATATGACTCCCCATCAGCTTGGAAGCGCCGTACCCCCAGAGCGTATTGCCGTTCAAGCACTTCAAGAGCACCGCATCGTCGGCAATTAGACAATGACCCCTATCCAGTAGCTCCAAAGCGGTTTCACTTTTTCCGATTCCGCTCTCGCCTTGGATCAACACACCCTTCCCTTCCACCTCGACAAATACAGCGTGAATTGTCTGTGTGGGAGCGAACACATAATCAAGAGTTCTCATCAGCCTTATCGAAAGCAATGAGGACGCCAAGGGAGTTATCAAAACCGGTATCTCAGCCTTTTCCGCAGTTTTTTTGAAATATTCCGGAGGCTCGAGATTGCAGCTGAAAATGAAACATGGGATATCATGCTTGAACATCTTGGCAAGCTGGGGCGCAAGCGCCTCTTCGTCAATGCATTCTATGTAGGCAGATTCACCCCGTCCAATGATTTGAATTCGCTCCCCAACGAATTTTTCAAAAAAACCTGTTAGAGCCATACCGGGTCGATTAGTATCGGCGGAATAAATCTCTCTTGATAACCCCTTTCGTCCACATATACAACGCAATTCAAGCGCATTTAGCGGCTCGGGCTCCAAACTAAGTAAATCTAGAACTGTGAACCTATCCATTGTTTTTATTATAACACGAGAACAAGAAGTATTAGCGAATTTTCCTAATGTTCCTGTATCTTGTCCTTCTCTTTCGTTGCCTTAACTTCAATTTTATCAAAAAGAAAATCAAGGGCCTTGAAAAGATCTCTATTTGCAACTTTGATATGTCCCATGGCTCCCCAACGGAAGTGGATGTTCGCCTCGGTTTTGAATTCACCGTTTTTCTCTCTCTCCAGGATTAGGTGCAAATCCGCCATATGTGCTTCGACATGATTCAGACGCTTCAGTTTTTTGTCGATATACTCTCTAGTGCTTACTCCCGGACTATAACCGTGAGCTCCCTTGACTTCCAGGTTCATCGCATCCTCCTGCTGCTAAGAATTCTTCAATTATCGCCGGTTGGATGAGGGTAGATCAAGTTCATTCCGGTATTTAGCAACAGTTCTTCGCGCCAGATTTATGCCTCGGCCTGCAAGCAGTTTTCTAAGCGCCTGGTCGGAAATGCGTTGATTTGCATCGAGCCCCGCTATCACTTCCTTTATAACTTCTTTTGCCGCCACCTTAGACACACTCGATTGCGCATTGCCGGAACCGGAAATGGAATTAGTAAAGAAGAACTTCAGCCGAAACAGTCCCCAATCGGTTTGTGCATATTTATTTGATGTAATCCTGGAGACAGTTGTCTCGTGAACGCCTATTGCATCGGCAACTTTTTTTAGAGTAAGCGGCTTAAGAAATCTCGGTCCCCCGGAGAAGAAGTCCCTCTGGAATTCCACAATGAATCGGGCGGTTTTCAGTAGTGTATTGTCTCGCTGCGCAAGACTATTGATGAAGTATCGGGCTTCTCTGGAATGATCACTGATAAAACGTTTCGCATTTTTGTCGATACCCGATGCATCTCCTATCTTCTCGAATTCCGGGTTGATTCGTAGAACCGGGAGAACCTCATCATTGAGTATCAGCACTAGTTCGCCCTCTCTCTTACGGATGAGCAAGTCCGGAACGACGTACTGCGGCGAGTCGGCTGAGTATATTCGGCCCGGAAAAGGCGCAAGTGTTCGAACGTATGCTTCGCAGAGTTTCCAGTTGTCCAAAGATATTCGTAGTACCGCTCTCACGTCTTCGGGACGTCTCTTCTCCAGCAAAATGAGTCCCTCCCTTACAAAGCGCTCGAACTTTGCCGGGCTGTTTCCCCTAATCTCAGCCTGAACCAAAAGAGACTCCTGCCAGCCACTGCATGCGCATCCTATAGGCTCCATGGTTCTAACCAGCCTAAGGGCCGAATCCAGTAGTTCCGGCTTGTCGCTGGTGAGCAGCAGGCCGGGTGGTTCATTATGGAAGCCATCCCCATTGAGATTCCATATAATCTTCTCGGCCAAATCCGCAAGTTTCGGCAGAGTATTCATAACATGCAGCTGATCTATCAGAATATCGTGCAGTGTTTTTTCACGGGAAACGGTTCCTTCAAGAAATAGCCGCTTGCTGTCGGAATCGCTCAATGATGGGGTCAGGTAGCCTGAATCGGAACTATCACTGAAGAAATCCTGCTCGGTTACGCTATCTTCCTTATCCGAACCTTCGGTTCGGGCGGGGACATCTACCTCTCCCGCCTCTCGAACAATTTCCAGTGCCGGATTCTTATCCACCTCCTCATGAATTGTCTCCTGCAACTCAATCAGCGGCATCGCCATCAGATTGATCGATTGAATCAATTTTTGAGTTATTGTTTGTCTCTGCTCAAGTTTTTGGCTGGCAGTTAGCCGTTGTCTCTGTTCAGGCAAAGCAACTCTCCCTGCTCATGCTCTCCTAATCGACTTCTCGAGTCAAGAAAACTGAGTGTTTTTCGTAAGCATCCTACATAGAGAAATCTCTGCCCAAATAAATTTCCCTGGCCCGTTCGTTTTCCAATAATTCCTCGGCAGTTCCGCCAGTGAGTATTTCGCCGTGATTGATTATGTAGGCATGCCCAGTAATCGAGAGTGTATCACGCACATTGTGATCGGTTATCAGAACCCCTATCTGACGATCAGCCAGTCTCTGGATAATGTCTCTAAGATCGCCGACAGCAATCGGATCGATGCCGCTGAAGGGTTCGTCGAGCAGCAGAAATCTCGGATTGGTGGCCAGTGCCCGGCAAACCTCTGTTCGCCGTCGTTCTCCGCCTGATAAGATATCCGCTTTCTGGTTTGCCAATTCGCTTATGCCGAGATCTTTCATGAGTTTTTCCAGGGCTAACTCACGCTCCAGTTTATCCAGTTCCTTCCTTGTCTCCAAAACCGCTCGAATATTCTCGGCTACGCTTAGTTTGCGAAAAACCGAAGGCTCCTGGGGCAGATAGTTAATGCCGAGCCGAGCGCGCTGATACATCGGTTCGTTGGTGATATCTCTCTCGTCGAGCCATATCTTCCCCGAAGTCGCCTTTACGAAGCCGGCAATCATGTAAAAGGTGGTGGTTTTTCCTGCGCCATTTGGCCCAAGCAGCCCCACAACCTCACCCTGCTTCATGCTAAATGAAACATCGGATACTGCTAACTTAGTACGGTATAGCTTACGCAAGCCTTCGGCATGAAGCACGGAAACATGATCTGTCCGAGAGCTTGGCTCGACACTATTCTTTTTCATCTTCGGTTACAATCAGAGTTCCTTCAACCTCCCCTTCCAGCTCAATTTCATCGCTATCTAGATTTATCCGTATTCGATCGGCGCGGTAAACATCATCGTCGCGCCATATCACCGGATGTCCTGAAACCTCCAGTATGTTTTCCTCTACCCAAAGGGTTGCAAATTCCCCCCGGCATACTGTATCGTCCTTGATGAGTCTGACAAGAATTTGCATGATTATTAAGTCTTCTTCCCGCCGGAAGTCTAAAGACTCGCAGTGAATAATGACGCTGTTTTCTTCATCGATCAGCGTAACCCTTTTTCGAAATCCAATAACCTCGGTTACTCGGTTATACTCTAGGCGTTCCGAATTTACTTTGACTTTTCTTTCGTTATCGGTGAAGGCAATTTTGTCGCTACCGCTTATGTATTCGTGGTTCTTTCCACTGAGCTCCAACTGGCGACCACTAATTCGCATTGTATCCGACTCTGCATAGGCATTCCCACTGAGAACAGTGCTCGATTCATCCTCCCTATCAGTTTTCTTTACTTCATCAGCTGAAAACCGCCAGCTCTCGGCCCCGAGCCCTAACACTGTAAGACTCAGGTGTATCGAAATCCAAAATATGTGAACAAGGGACTTCGTTTTCAGACTCCGAACTCTCATTAGCAGCATACCCAATCCAAAATTTATGTAAATTATTGTTCATCATTAGTTTCGAACTTTCCCCTGGCCCCCAGCCGAAACTCATAAACATTATGAGCGACATCGGCAACAAATCCCTCGCCGCTGATTTCAACCTTATCCTCGAATTCGATACTCACCACATCTTCTCCGCTTAGAAGCCGCTCTCTATTTTTCCAAGTCAATTTTTCGGCTTCAAGGCTGGTATCGTCGACAAAATCGCGCACATAGATATCTCCCTGAGCCGTCGCATCGTTGTTCCCCTCTAATTCAATCCTTTCTGCCCTGCCCTCCATAAGCACATTCCCATCCAAATCATATTCCATTAATTCAGCTTCAAAAAAAACGTTCCTATCCTCCTTCTGAAAGGCCTCGACAGTGTTCGCCTTGATTTCCACCCTACCCTGAGACGATACGGTAATCTGCTCGAAACCTTCTGCGACATAGTATGGAATCTCTTCTCCCAACCCCACCGCGGATTTATCATCGCCGCAGGAAGCAGTAAGCAGCAATAAGAGGCTGATGAGTATTACACTTAAACTCAGCATGGGTTATTATCGAAAACTCTTGTAAGCTCAGTCAAGCAGAATAAAAATCTAGGGATTAAACAATGGCTTTCGTAATAAGTGGCATCCAGCAGATCGGGATTGGTATTCCAAACCTGGAAAGGGCCTGGCTCTGGTATCGATGCCGGTTTGGACTGGACATTCCCATCTTTCGAGAGGCTGCCAAGGCGCCTTTCATGATAGCCTATACGGGTAATAGGATTCAATCTCGTGATGCCTTGCTGGCCATAAACCTGCGGGGCGGAGGAGGGCTTGAAGTTTGGCAGTACACTAGCAGGTTAACGGCATTTCCGGCGAAACCTCCGATTCTTGGGGATTTAGGCATATTCGCGGCCCGGATTAAGGCAAGCGATCTTGCTGCCGCTCACCGCTACCTGGCAGATTCCGGAACGACGGTTTTGGGCAATCCGGAAGCTGCTCCTGATGGGCGCACGACATTTTTTGTACGCGACTTATGGGGAAATCACTTCCAGATTGTGCACTCGGATTCCTGGTTCAAAAACAGAGGACATCCAACAGGCGGGGTGGCGGGAGCGCTCATCGGTGTAAGCGACATCGATAAGGCTTTTACACTGTATAGGGACCTACTTGGTTATGATAGGATTGATTTTGATGAAATCGGCGTCTTCCCTGATTGGGCTTCTCTTAACGGCGGCGGCGGCAAATTCCGCCGAGTTTTGCTTAGTTCCCATGAAAAGCAAGTAGGTCCATTTGCTGCGCTTCTTGGCTCCGGCAGTATTGAGCTGATTCAGACTCTGGACCGGAAACCGAAGAGAATTTTTGCGGATCGCCTTTGGGGCGATGCGGGTTTCATTCATCTCTGTTTCGATATCCAGGGTATGGATGCCCTGGGCGCCGAACTGGGTTCTAGGGGTTTTGATTTCACCGTGGACTCACGCACATCCTTTGATATGGGAAATGCGGCGGGTCGGTTTGCTTACATCGAGGATCCTGACGGCACTTTGATCGAATTTGTGGAAACATATCGGCTGCCCATAATAAAGAAGCTGGGATGGTTTATCAATCTCGCTAAGCGCCGTAGGGGAGCAAGGCTCCCATCGTATATGATTAAAGCCCTGGCTCTGAATCGAGTTAGGGGAAACTGCGATTCGCTCTGAAACTAGCCGCAGCAACACCATGGCGGGGAAGCATCTAAGCCGCTGTGTGTGCTCCTGGAAACAAAGGTAGCCTAGCTGCGCCGCGCGATGCCTGATTGATAGTGCAGGCTAGGCTTGGTGGGGGTACTGCGGATTATTGCCCTTCCCCACCCTGATTTCCTTAGTCCACCGTACCCAGTGGAAGCTCTAGTTCCGATAGATTTTGGCAATCTTGCCGAGTTCGGCGCTACCAAGAGCCCGTATTTTGAGATTATCACGCATACTCTTGAAAACCTCGACGGTTCTGCCAACATCTTCCTGCGTGTGGGCGGAAGTGGGTATCATACGGAACATCATAAGGCCAGGAGGGATTACAGGCCAAACCAGGCCCGTGCAGAATACGCCGTTTTCGCGAAGGTAGGTGAGCATATTCATACCGATGGATGCAAGGTGTTCGCCTACTGGCACGAATACCGAGCATATTGGCGAATCTCCGGTTCCCATGTGATAGCCAAGCTCACGCAGTCCCTTTTTCAGCTCATCTGACCGTTGCCACATAACCCTGCGACGATCGCTTCCTTCGATTACTTTTCGGAGCGCCACCTTGAGGGATAGTACATAGGGCATTGGGAGGGACTTGGCAAAAACTTGGGTACGCGCATTGTAGGCTATGTAATCGCGGACCGAATTGGTTGTGGCGGAGTATCCTCCTATGGAGGCAAATGCCTTGGCGAAGGTGCCAAAGTATATGTCTATTTCCTTCTGGACGCCTAGGTGGCTGGCGGTCCCCCGGCCTTTTTCGCCAAGCACTCCAATGCCATGTGCGTCGTCTATGAAAATTCGGGCATCATATCGACGGGCGAGATTGGAAATACCGCCTAGGTTGGCTAGATCGCCTGTCATGCCGTATACCCCTTCGACGAGTATCATCAAACCACCCTTGCGAGTTTTGTTCGCGCTTTTCAGGATGGATTCCAAATCCTCCATGTCGTTGTGACGAAAAAACCTTACAGGAGTTCTACCTGAGTTTTGACTCTTGGAGCAGAGGGCAGCGTCTACTATGCAGGCATGGGCGAGCTTATCCACAATCAACGTGTCATCGGGTCCGGTGAGCGCAGTGACTGTCCCAAGAACTCCCATGTAGCCATAGTTGAAGAGAAAGGAGTCTTCTTTCTGGGCATGCTCGGCCAGTGATTTCTCTAACGTTATGTGTTCGGAGGTGGATCCGCTCATCATCCGCGAACCCATGGGAGAGCTAACGGACCAGGTCTCCGTGGCTTCGATGGCGGCTGCCTTGACATCCGGATCGTTAGCCAAGCCTATATAATTGTTTATAGACCACATTATGTTGTCATGATCCTGAAATTTCATATGCGGACCTGGAATATCGTCGATTACGGGCAAAGTGAAAAATCGATCCTTGGCGGCTCGTAATCGTCCAAAATATCCTCCATCCGTGGAGCATTTATCGAAAATATCCGGCATTGTCTCTCCTACTCGTAATTAGATAGAAGCGGGATAAGGGCTTCGTTTATGTCTTGGTCGTTCAAATTTGGGGACAAAATAACAGACGGCTCAAGTTTGTAAGGCGAGTGCTTCCGTCTGAGCCGATCGATGCCACCGCCTGTGATATTCAGGGCGATAATTTGATTCTCCGTTACAATTCCACGTCGGGTAGCCTGGATAAGGCTCGATACGGCTACGGCAGCAGCGGGCGACACGCTTACGCCTTCCAAACGCTGAAATCGAGACGCGGCCTGGCTGGCTTCGTTGTTTGACACCTCCAATAAGGCGCCTCCGCTAGCTTTCACTGCATCGTAAAGCCCGCCGGCTATGGCCCAGGGCGGGTTTCGATTGGTGAGCACCTTGGCGTTCACCTGGCTAATCTGACGGCGAGCCGCATCATCATCGGCAACTTTGAATTCGCGGCTATCGGCAGCCATGCTTTCCACCATTGGAATGAAGGGGGCATTTTGGCTCAGTACTAATCGCATATTGTTTGAACCCCACCTGCCATCGGCCTCAAGTCTCATAGCTGCTTCCCAGGCGGCAATTGCGCCGGTGCCGGATCCAACGGCCTGGAAATACACATCCGGAATACTGCCAATTTCCACTGCGGCGCTAAGAAGGTTTGTACCCATTCCATCGCGCCGCGCGATGTTCTTTGCGCCCCCCTCCGGAACAGCTCTCTTCGACGCCGCGGCAATAACGTTGCTCATCCGAATGGCATCATAATAATCCGAACCAGGAGTCGTGCAAACGAGTCTCACACATGATGCCACCGGGGCGTTGAACCACAGCGCATCGAGATTATCGTGTGGCACGAATAACAGCAGTGGGATGTCGTTTTCCGAGCAAACCTTGGCAAAGGCTCGGGCTGTATTGCCAGCCGAGGCCACTATTAGAATTCCTTCAAAATTTGCCGGAAGCCTGGCGCATACACTGTAGGCCTCACATTCCTTGAAGGTACCGGTACTCATAACGGCCCCTTTTTCCGGCCACCAGCCATTGAAGATTATATAAAGCTTTCTAAGGCCCAATTCCCGCGACAAGCCCTCGCTTCTGTAGCAGACAGGCGCTGAAGGATTCTTGAGAATTCTGCGAATGGGCAGCCAGTCGGCAAAGCGGTAGATACCTCCCAATTCGTCTCTGAGCCGGAATCTCTCCCTCGCGTAGAGCGTCCGGATTAGGGATGGCTTATCCTCCGGTATTTCCAGAGTCCACCCATTAGCATCCTCCTCAATGCGCCCACTTCCCACCGAAATGAGCCGGTACTCCGTGGGAGTGAGCCTCAGCTTCCAACTCCCAATCGATTCAGATGACTAAGCACCCGTTCTAAATGATCCTTGGCATCAGCGGCATCTTCAATGATATAGTCCGCCTCGACATCGGATTCCTCAGTGGTTCCCACCCAGATGGTGTGAACCTCTACCGGCGAAACCGAGGTTCGAAAGGTTTCCCTTTCGTCGTAACTCAAATCAGATACCGCCGCTATAACTATGATACCAGCATCCGCCAATATATTGACTAACTCAGCAAGACGACGAATCATCTCCTCCCTGTCCTCGGGGTATAAATTGTGCCGCTTAATCCGCATATCGGCATCCAATCCGACAAGCACATTGCGCACGCCAAGATAGTAAACCTTCTTGCCCCGATCAAAAAAACTGTTCTCCAGCGCTTTGGCAAATTCGGACTTACGCGGATCTTCAGGTCCGCCCACCATCAACAACGATGGACCATGTCCATAAAGCTCCCTCCTGCGCTCTCGCGTAATGCTTCCCACATCCCATCTCAAGTTCCTATCGATTACCTTGTCTCGATACTTTGCCTGACTATCCCGAATCACCTCTCTAATAATCCCACCGCCAGCGATTTCATATCCGTCTACTATTACGAAGCGGCTTGTAAGCGAGAAATCACTCACGGTATCAAAGGCAATTGGGCGCTGGGTAGTCAGAACACAGTCGGCGACATCGTGCCTCTCAACCTTCTTCTTCATTCCATCGGAATGTAAACTTGACGCATCGATAACTTTCAAGGTGTCAAACAGCCTCATCCTAACCCTCTCTGTGCCCAACCTGAGTATATACTCCTTATCCTTTTCAAGTGGTTCGCGACCCAGCCAAAATAAGTTAGCCCTAATAACATTGCCGGTTTGCGGTGGTTGTTCATTAGTGCGAACGGCAAGATGACCTCTCTTGACATAAATTTGCTCGGTTACAGTAAATCCAACGGCCATCCCCGCCTTCACTTCCGCGGGTTTGTTCTTACCGAAGTGCTCAATGCTGAACACCCGGCTCCTCTTAGCCGATGGATAAAAAACCAGCTCATCCCCCTCCGAGAGATTGCCGGTTGATACTGTGCCGGCAATGATTCTCCGCTTGTCTCCCATCGCGGTGAATTTAAACACATCTTGAACGAACATGCGAAAAGGCAGGTTATTCGGTGGATCCTCCTCCTTGAATTTATCGATGAGCGTTAGAACCGTACCACCCTTCCACCAGGGCATGTTTCTACTGGACGACACGATATTATCTCCCTCCATTCCGGACACCGGAATAAAGGGAACGTTGTACACATTGATATTTCTCAGAAACCTGGCATACTTCCGAACCACAGATTTGAACACTCTCTTCTCGTAAGCAACCAAATCCATTTTGTTAACCAGCACGCACATCTGTCTGATGCCGAGCATCGAGAGCAAGTAGCCATGGCGGCGTGAATTCTCCTGTACTCCCTCATTTGCATCTATACATAGAAATGCAGCCTCTGCCCGCGCGGCGCCAGTAACCATATTTTTCAGAAATTCAATATGGCCGGGTGCATCAATAATTATGTAATGTCTTTTCTTCGATTTAAAGAAAACTCTTGCCGAATCTATGGTAATTCCCTGGCTCTGTTCATCCTTCAGGGCGTCAAGGAGAAAGGCATATTCGAAGGGCTTGGAATTGCGCGCGCAACTGGCCTTTACCTGCTCTAGCTTTCCGTTCGGCAGACTGCCGGTGTCGGCCATCAAACGTCCTATCACCGTACTCTTCCCATGGTCCACATGACCAGTTATCACAACGTTCATATTGCTGTGCATTTACATATATCCCTCTCGTCGCAGAGTTTCCAAGCCTCCCCCATCATCCTTATCCTGTGCACGGCCGGAACGTTCCGCAATATGTGTGAACTTACCGGATTTAAGCTCCTCAATAATTTCAGGAATATTCCTCGCAGTGGACTCAACGGGATTGGTGCAGGGAGCACAACCCAACGAGCGATAACGCTTCCCCTCACCCTGGTTGTAATACAAAGACACTGTTGGAATCCTTTCACGATCGATATATTCCCAGATATTTGTTTCAGTCCAGTCGAGGAGCGGATGGATCCTAACATGAGTTCCAGGTGCAAAGTCCGTCTTGAATTGATTCCAGAATTCCGGAGGCTGGTCGCCCACATCCCAGGCATTCTCACTATCTCTTGGTGAGAAATAGCGCTCTTTTGAACGAGATCCCTCCTCATCAGAGCGTACGCCAACTATTATCCCGGTATATGCCTCGGTATCCTCGTCCAGTTGGTATTCATCCGCTTCGTGATTGAACCTGTAGCGGGGCCAGGTGCCATTGAGCGTATGCTTCAAAGCCTCCGACTTCAAGAGTCTGCAGCAGTCAATTCTATCGATGCTGCCATCTGGAAAGGTTTGCCCTGCCTCAAGGGCTATCCTGTTCTCCCCATAAACCATCGGGAGTTTCCACTCCCTTGTAAGTCGATCCCTGTATTCAATCATCTCGGGAATTTTGAAGCTCGTGTCTATATGCACCAGAGGAAAGGGCACGTGCCCAAAAAATGCCTTGCGCGACAGCCATAGAAGCACCGTCGAGTCTTTTCCAATCGACCAAAGCATTCCCAGGTTCCTGAAATTGGCGTATGCCTCGCGCAGGATATGGATGCTAGTATTCTCTAAGGTTTTGATATAATCCATTCAAGGCTATCCATGTGCAAGTCAGTTTTGTATCAACTGCGTTGTTCTGCCGGATAAGTTTACAAGGCTTCAACCCTCTATGGAAGCCCAAGTCCAAGTTCGGAACTCTGCTTTGAAGCACCCCTGCTCCCTCTTGCAAGCCGCTGCCGGCTGAGTGCAAGCCGCTGCTGATAGATATTGCAGTTTTGAGCTACCGTGGGCAATTAGCGCCCTAGCTTCGCAAAGCCGTGGTACGCTTTGTCTCTGCCAAAATCTGCTAACTTGGATCTATTCTTCGAGCGATTAATCTGAACAGCGCTGGAATATAGTGATTAAAAAAAAGCATTAACACTTCAAGGCCCCCAATCACCTTGAACCTCCGTCCCTTCAAAATGGCCCTCCAATATTTGGCTGCACAGCGGCGGGGATTCATACCCATCTGCAATGCGGAATCCTGGTTTCCATATCTGGTTCCATCCCCCTTGAGAGCCCTTAGCGCAATCTTGGTTCTAATACGGCCTAAAACCGCCAACGTAACACGAATTCCCAGAGCACCGTATTCCAACTCGAGGCTCTCGAAATATCCATGAAGCGCGTGCTTACTAGCCGAATAAGAAGATCTCAAGGGGAAGCCAAATACGCCTGCCAAACTGCTGGTAACCGCAATTCTCCCGCCGCCATTTTCAATCATAGGAGTTAAAACGACTCGCGCCATTCCGACTGCCCCAAGGAAATTTAGATTCATTAGCTTTGAAGTTACAGCCAGCTCTGTATCGATAGCGAAGGATCGCTGCGAAATCCCCGCATTCAAAATCAGTACTTGAGGCGTCCCATCTAACTTAAGCGCTTTTTTTGCAACTTCCGCCGCCATATTGTAATCGGAAAGATCGGCAGCCTCGAAATGAACTGCCATCGCACCCTTGGCTGAGCACAGTTTCGCGGCCTTTTCCAAAGTTTCCGCCCGAGAAGAGAAAAGAAACAGCCTTGCCCCGGCCTGCGCGGCTAGAAGAGCCATCTCCAAACCAATTCCGGAAGAGGCTCCCGTAATCCATACCACGCTATTACGAAGCGCCGCAAAGTTCATATGAAATGTTACGCCAATTGGTTCAAACTCTTCTACCGGACTGGCCTTCCTAGTTTCTGTTAATTCGGCAAGTTTGACTGAACAACAGTCCCAATAGCCGTTCGCTCACTCCCAGTTTCGTATCCACTTACTCACCGATGCCGCCTTCATCCATTGATTCACTTATCCGACAAATCCACGCATGCATCGCACCCTAAGCAGCCATCGGATTTCAATGAGTTCCTATCAGTTAGCAGCCTCGAAACAGTCGGAATTCTTGCACCCGCAATTCGGCATAAAAGAGCCACAAGGGGAAAACCCAGCAACATGGCCCCAAAACCTACTAGAAACAGAATTCCATCCCCGGCTCCTGGAGCAAGCACAGCGATAATCCCATAAGTTACAGGAAACAATCCCAGAGGTAGTAGAAAAGTAATCATCGACTGTAACACAGTTCTTCCAGTCGGCAGGGATATTTCCACAATATCTCCTCTTCCCAATTCCAAACCCCTAGTATTTGCCACCGGAAACCTCCGCAGCCTGCCTTCCCAAAAGCTCGCGCTCCCACTAGCTCGCCTAAGCTCTGATACCAGCACCCTCTCCCCCACACTTTCAACCATCACAATTCTCGTCATCCCTCTCCCCCGAATTCATGATAGTTACAGGAATCATCCTACTCAAGCTCTCAGCTCACAGAACTACTTCCGTCTAACCCTGCTCCGGTTCATCTTATTCCCAAAACAAACCGATCCTTCACCATATTGACATAGCCGCCTCGCAGTCGATATTTTCAAGCATCTATTCCCGCCTGGATGGTGAAATTGGTAGACACGCTAGTTTCAGGGACTAGTGAGCGCAAGCTCGTGGAGGTTCGAGTCCTCTTCCAGGCATAGGAAAAGCCCGGTGGCTGCAAGCTGCCGGGCTTGTTCTTTTTTTGAGAGTGGGACGAGAACCTCCGGAGAAGGCGGCGCGAATACCTGGAGCGCAAATCGACAGGATGTCGATTTAGCCTTCGCAGGCGGCCCGGCGGGAGTATACCTAACTACACGGTAGACCACCACAGAACGATACCTATAGTATTCATATGATCACTTCTTGATAGGCACAAACGAGTATTCAGTGCCACAGCCATTGCTGAATGAAGACTTCTTGTGGGTTGGTTTCCACAAGCTCGCATAGTATTCTGGGTATACGATTGCATGGGAGGGCACATTGAGTAACAACACCATGAGAATGATCGATCTGTTTGCTGGAGCTGGTGGGCTGTCAGAAGGGCTCCGGGAAGCTGGGTTCGCTAGCCTCTATGCGAATGAGATCAAACACCGATACGCAAAAACCTATGCATATAACCATCCGGAAACGATCATTGACGCCAGAGATATCCGCTCTGTCGATGCTTCTGAGATCAGGGCGAAGCTAGGACTCGAGAAGGGGCAATTGGACCTCATCGCTGGAGGACCTCCGTGCCAGGGATACTCAGTAAATGCTCCATCAAGATCAACAGAGGACGAACGCAACCATCTATTTAGAGAGTTCATTCGATTCGTCGATGAGTTCTCACCTCGGACAGTATTGATAGAGAACGTGCCTGGACTCGTTTCATTCGAGGGTGGAATGACTCTACAAGCTATTCTCACCGAGCTGGAAAGCCATGGGTATTCATCTGATGTAAAGATCCTATACGCACCTCATTACGGGGTCCCCCAAACTCGATGGAGAACGATTGTAATTGGCACGCGAGGGAGCACACCTGCTAGCATGCTATTCCCTGTACCAATAAACCAGGCTCCTGTCAGGGTCAATTTCACATCTCGGTTCAGTGGCCGGAACATTGTAGCATTCCCAGAGCAGAACAATCTTCCTCAATATGTATCCGTCAAAGATGCTATCGATGACCTACCAAGGCTAACGAATGGAGAGGTGGGTTCTGAGACAAAGGAATACCGCACCGAGCCCCAGAATAGCTTTCAAACATCTATGAGATCCAACTCGAACGGTGTAGTTAATCATGAGGCCGCCAAGCTAAGTAAGATCAACCTTGCCAGAATGAAATACATCCCCCCTGGAGGGAACTGGACGGATATCCCCTTTGATTTACTACCGAAGGGCATGAAAGAAGCACGGCGGTCTGACCACACTAAAAGGTATGGAAGAGTGGATCCTGATGGGCTTGCATCGACTATCCTGACAAAATGCGACCCACATTGGGGAGCCTATTTCCACTACGATCAAGATCGAGCTTACACCGTACGAGAAGCTGCTCGTATTCAGACTTTCCCAGATTCGTTTCACTTCCTAGGATCTCGTGTTGAGCAGTATGAGCAAGTAGGAAACGCTGTTCCACCTCTTTTAGCATATGCGATTGGTCAGTCTATCAGATCGGTTCTAGATAATGACGCGTTCAAAGAACCAAGGGTTGTGTAGTGGCAGGGACAATATGGGAGTTCTTCGGGTACCGATCGGACGATAAGACTGATACTGCTATCTCGGCGGCAAGTAATGACTATTGCCCGATACTTCGTGATCGATGTGAGAAGACATTCAACGATGGGATAGTCTCGGGAGTATGCTCCCTTAAACCAAAGACAACAGGGCCCGTTATTTGTTGCCCAATAAGACTCTACGCAGATGACTATCAAATGCTCAAGGACATATCCATAAAGGCCTTTGATGAAGAACTACCGTTATCACCAGGAGAAGAGGCTGTCTCCTATGCGAAAGCAAACAGCAGACCCTGTGTTGCTGTGTTCGGCAAGCGGTGGGGAGGGGAACTACGGCTTCCTCAGCGGACAGGCACAGGCGGGTACTTTGTAGATTGGGTGCTTGCAAAGCTCAATGCTGATGGCACGTTAGTGGAGTTTGTCGCCATTGAAGTACAGACGATTGACACAACTGGCAACTACCGAAACGGATATACTGAGCTCAAAGAGAACAGGCGGGTCGTCAATACAACGGCGAGCCTCAACTGGGAGAATGTGTCCAAGAGGATACTGCCTCAGTTGATCTATAAAGGCCAGGTTTTACAACGGGAAGAGCTATGTAGGAAGGGATTATTCTTCGTTTGTCCTCAGGCAGTAATTGACAGAGTAATGAAACGACTCGGTGGGCAGGATGGATTGGTACGATATGCATTGCAGCCTGCGTCGATCACATTCGTGGCCTACAACTACAATACAGATAGCGACTTTCTGGACAGCGAGATTGCCCCGATAGAAGAGACCCTTTGCCATTCAACTACTGTGTACAAGGTTCAGGAAGCATTTAATAACGTTACCCTTCCTGAAGAGAATGTCTATCGGAATGCGATCCTAAAAGCTCTCGGTTCTGATTAGTAGGTACATCAAGTGCCGATCGGATCTGAGACACAGGATTGGTACCGTACCGAGCTAACATTAACTAAGCGTGTTGTCAATAATTCTCTGCTTCGATCGGGAGAGGTTCGGGCCCCTCGTTGGCGGGACGTTTTTTGGGACGATAGGCATGCAGGACTATATATTGGTCAATCAGTTAAGAACAACCAATCGATAGGAGATCCGAAGAATTGCAAATCGAGGGTGGCCATTCTTAACGCAAGAGGAACAAGACTCCTCAACGAATGGATGGAGATCTCTCCTCACGATGGAATCAATGATTTGATCATCTATGGTGACAAGCCCGGCAAACCATTAACCCGGAAAACGCTCTCCGATAGAACCGCGAAGGTATTAGTCGACTTGAAAATACAGACTGAAGGCAGAGACCTGAAGCTGCATAGTCTCCGCCATTCATTCGTCACTCGGATGAGGCGAAGACTCCCTCAAGAGACTTTGTAGGCTCTGTTCGGCCACCAGTCAGAGGAGATGAGCGATCACTATGATCATCCGAGCCTTGAATCGACGTACAACGAGCTAAAACACAAAGTAGAAGAAGCATTCAAAGACTGAAACCCTGGGCTATCACAGATCCAGAATTGTGAGATTGCTTTAAACACAAAGCGATAACCCGGCCCGCAGCAAGAGTCATGTGGAGAGGTAGCAGCCGGATAGCCAGCTTACCAGTCTGTTCCTTGAAACCGGACCAGAGAGCCGATTGAGCGTAGGTGCCCTGTTCTTTAACAAGTCCTTGAAGCCCGTTATCAACTGAGCAGGTCGATTCGTCAGGAGTTCATCTGAAGCCTGGATCCCACTACTTATTTAATCGCGAGGAGTAATAGTGGAACCCAGAATCATTGAACTCATCGACAGTATCAACGGCCCATTACGATCGGCACTGGCCGTAGTCGATCTATTGACCTGCTCAGAAAGGGCATCACTTCTCGAGCACACACTTCCCGATGTTGCCACGCTTCTCTGTCGTTCCATCCAGGAAGCAAAGTCATCTGTTGAAGCGCTGCATTCTCTTCTGCGAGAGGCTCTGAAGGATACCAACTCATGAGGTATCAGTATCTGGCTGAACGGAAGGCAACCTATTCCGCGCATCTGTCCAGCCCATCCGATGTCGTTCCCCTGCTCCGGAGATACAAGAAACTTCACCAAGAGACTTTCATCGTCATCACGCTGGACGGTGGGCACCAGGTCATCACAATCCGAATGGTCTCGGTCGGCACTCTAGTTAGAACGCTCGTCCACCCCCGTGAGGTTTTCTGTGATGCCATCTCAGATCGAGCTGCCGCGATAATCGTTGCCCACAACCATCCTTCCGGCAACGTTGAGCCAAGTGCTGAGGACCGTGAGCTGACCGCTAGGCTTAAGGCTGCCGGCAGCTTGCTTGGTATCCCTGTCCTTGACCACGTCATTATCGCTAATGGTACTAAGTGCTACTCGTTCCTCGAGAACGGGCATTTCTAACCGACTGGGTATCGCCCCCAAGGAAATGGGAGTTGATTCCAATCGCTCCTTCGGTCACTGAAACACCCCTTAATAGGCTACAATTGCTTCATTGGTCATGGAACAGCTATACTTACTCTCGGGCATCCAGCCAAGGTGGAGTAGTGATGAACGAGAAGGAAACTGGAGTTATTTCATATAAGGTTCTGAAACCGGCACGTAAGTTCATCGAGGACGTTGCCGAGTACGGACTGGATTCAACCATCGAGTTATTGACTGATGGATCGTTGCTCGCTGATATCCCGGTAATCAAGTGGCTGGCTGTAGGCAGCAAGATCGTCAGCAATTTCCAAGCGGCATTCTTCGTGAAGAAGTATCGGGCTTTTATCCAGACCATGTATCAGAAAGCCACGGAAGAACAGATCAATGATATGATAGCCGATCTCCAGGAAGATACTCGTCTATTGCAGAAGATCATCGAGAATGTACTGATCGACATTGATCGATATCACACAGAGCAGAAAGCAAAGATGCTTAGCATCCTCTTCCTCAAGACATACCAGGAGAAGAAGTTCACCCAGGATGAATACAACAAGATTAGGTTCAGCATAGACCTGATGCATCCATTCGATGGCCCCAAATGTCTTACCCTGTACTATCTGAACCGTGAAAGGACGGAGTCTGCCGACAGCGGTGAGGACGTAAAGAATTTAGAACTGGAGAGGGTCCAACCAGATTTCTCTCCACTAGCTACGACTGGTTTCCTGGTACTCCCATCAGGTGGAACATACCTCAATAATGCGGGTGGCGCTGTGATCTCGGAGCTTGGTAAGCGGTTCTACCTTGAGGTTCTATCCCAAGTCGTATAGCGCTGTACAGGTAATTCTATTAGGCCTCTATTAGTGATCATTGGTGATCTCTTTGAGATTCTGGTCAATCATATAGAGCGAGTAAACAATATACTCACTGTGTATGACGAAGAAGGACTAGATATCAAGAAACGTTTCGGTGCAAATGTGAAGCGATACCGGAACGCACTCGGGCTCACTCAAGAAGGATTTGTCGAACAGGCAGGTATGGTGAAGTCCATGCTGGCTGCCATCGAAACCGGTACCAAGTTCCCTTCCGCCAAGTCCTTGGTCAAGATCTGCAATACGCTCAATATTGATGTCTACCATCTCTTCTTGCCCCAAGACGTTGCAGAACGGACAAACCAGAAGACCTACGAGGACATCGGCAAGCTCCGTAAACGAGTAACTGAAGATGTCCTGAAAACCATCGAAGAAGATTTCAGAGGCTTCTTAACCAAGTAGTAGTCCACCCCGTACTCCATCCTCTTCACTCCACATCCTGACAGGCACCATAATCTGTACTTTACACACAGTGACCATAGCAATACTCTAATAGAGGATCTAAGTTCTGTAATAGGAGAGTAATATGCCTGCCCAACCGTACACCTATATTTGCCAGAAAGCGACCTGCCGTTATATCGCAATGTTCAAGCACCTGGATAACTACAAGTGCCCGAAGTGCGGCAGTTCGATGATCCGGCAGAACAAGTAATGAACTTTCCATTCGGATCACCTCTCAAGAAGGTCGAGCAGACTGACCGGTCTCCGAAGAAAGTCTTCGTCCTCGGAGTCTACGCCAGTGCCGTCCATGCCAAGTGGCTGGCACCTGACGGTTCAATCAAGGTGAAGGCCCTTGCAGTGGCAAGTGAGCCAGCCATACATATTCTGGAAAGGAGACGGGCCAGAGGACATCATCAAGCAGATCAGTATCCCGCCAGAAGTCGGCACCTTAGTTCCGGCAGATCCTCAGTTCAACGGCCCATCGGAAACGCCCTCAATGACCTCTTCCTAAAGCCCCTCGGCTACACCAGAGACGATGCTTGGCTCAGTGATCTCCTTCCATACTCACGCATCAATGTGAACCAGCAAGCTGCCGGGCTTGTTCTTTTCTTGAGAGAGAGTAGGACGAGAACCTCCGGAGAAGGCGGCGCGAATACCTGGAGCGCAAATCGACAGGATGTCGATTTAGCCTTCGCAGGCGGCCCGGCGGGAGTCGGCAGGACGCCGACGACCATGAGGGTTCTGAGTCCTCTTCCAGGCAAGCTAAACCCTTTCTGTAAGGCAACTTACGGGAAGGGTTTTTTTATGCACACATGCCAGTACCTCCGTGTGCCCAATTTGTGCCCAACCCTGAAAAGTATTGTTCCCGCAAAGGTAACTATATTAGCAGGAGGTTCACAAAATGAAGAAACCATACAGAATGAAAAAGCGGGGCGATGTGTACTATTACATGTTGCCATGGGAAAAATGCTTTCACACAACAGGCCTCACTCGTCGCAGAGAAGCAGAACACTATGCTCTGGCAGAGCTTGAAGTTGGGCAGGTTGATACCAAGACTACGTATTTTCGGGACTTCGCAGAAAGATTTTTTGATTGGGACGAATGCCGTTGGGCAAAGTCCTGTCATCAAAAGGGTAGAAACTTCTCAAAAGCAACAGCGTCCTGGCGGCGCGGCCATGTCGTTAACTACTTGATCCCATACTTAGGAGAGGCTCCGATTACGACCATCACACCGAATGATATAGATAATATGCTTTATAACATCGATGTAGCTCCACCGACGAAAAATAAGATCCTCGACTCCGTTTCCATTATCCTGGATATGGCAGTAAGAGATGGGCTTATATCTCGAAACCCAACTGAACTGGTGAAGAGATTTCAAGAGAAACATAAGAAGAGAGACATATTCAGCAGAGAGGAGTTAAAAAGCCTTTTCCCTTATAGTGTAGAAGATTTGTGCGAAATATGGGGTTCCTTCAGTAATGCAGCACTTTTCGCTACGTTAGCATTCACCGGGATTCGTGTTGGGGAATGTCGTGTCCTTGAATGGGATGATATATTGTTCGATTATGGTCTAATCAAAATCAACAAAGCCCTAAAAAACGATGGAGGTATTGGTTCTACAAAAAACTACAAATCACGCCTTGCTGTTCCTACTGACGTGGTAAATCGATTGCTTCTAAAACAGAAAGAAACAAGTCAGAGTACTTTTGTATTTCCAGAAATGATGACAGCCCCATGTGATCGCAATCAGTATAAGGACATTTTCGCAACTGCATTATCAAATGTGGGGATACCGACAACCGAAAGGAATTTGGTGCCACATAGTTTTAGACACACCTTTAATACTTTACTGAGGAATAAGCTTGGAGAAGATTCACTTGCGCAGAAGGTCCTTGGTCATAATTCTTCTGAAATGACTGACCACTACTATAATCCGACGATCCGTGAATCCTCAGATTTCTTTTCGAGACACAAAAAAGACTTTGAAAGTATGTTTGATCCACCTTGCAATGAGAGATCAAATAGCTAAGTTCATGACCGTTAACGCGATCCCATCGTTTATCATTCTCACTTTTCTGAATCTTATTCAGAAGAGCATGAGCTGACAGAATAGGTTATCTATGGATTATGAGTTTGTCGGACTTTCAATCAAGAAGAATCTGAATTTCTTCTCTTTGGTGTTCTGCTGTGAATCCATAAACGGTTCGTCGAAATGTCCCGGAGCGGGCCTGTTATAGGCTATGAGAGATTCAATGAGTGCCATAAGGGCGATTTCACTTTGGAGCACTCATGCTTCAGAACCATCATGCTGGTTTGAGGTTGTGGAGCCTTTTTTGTTTGTAAGCCAGAGCAACAAGGTTCCACTCATTTTCAACATTTCGTAGACCGCGAGATAGAAATTGCCGAAATCCCATAACGTGTTTGATGACACCGAAGACCGGTTCAACCGTTTGCTTCCGAAGGCGGTAGGCTGCTCAATTTTCCTCGTCTTCGAATTTCCGTCAGAACGTCCGACAGACTCTTAGATATGGTGTCTAAACCTGCCAATCTCAATATTTCGTGAATTTCCATGAGTGATCACGAAGAACCCAGTGGCAGAGCCACATTGAGGATGCAGGTATGGAAAAGACTATCACAAATGAGTACAGGAACGTAAAGGATCTCGGCGATCAGTTGATTGATCATCAAAGTGAGGAATACGACTTTTACATCGGTATGGACGTCCATAAGGCAGCAATCGCTGTTGCCACGGCGTTGCCTGGGCGTTCACCGATGCTAAAAACTCGCCAGGAACCCCTGATCCAGACCTTTGCCATGTCGGCCGGACATTTCACTTGCATGTAATAATAAACCCTTGCTATGTTTGCAGCTCTTTACTATAATCCTTACAAAATAGCCTTCACCTCGAAGACAAAGAAGATTATTTGTGACCACAGAAAATCTCAATTCAATTGTCGGTTGTTCAAGGCACACACCCTTATATGTTGAATTCGAAATCAGTAGCCAATGCAATGCTTCATGCATTTTCTGTCCCCGCGAACTGAAGCAGAAGAACCCATCCGGTTTCTTAAAGACCTGAGACCTTTTTCGCAACATTGAGTCGATACGTTGAATTCCATAGGGCTTGGATGACGACCACGTTCTAAAAAACTCGGGGTTCCCGATGTTTATATTCGCTGGTGGTGGGGAGCCGTTACTGAACAACAATCTCTTTGATTATATTGACGCCATTGGTGATTGCGGGTTCTCTTCTTGGGTAACAACCAACGGACGCCTCTTGGACGACGGTCCTGCGAAATCCATCTACGTGATCAATGAGCAGTACGCCGTGGCTCAGGACCTCCGTGTTTATCTGGACATGTGCCAGGCAATCGATCGTTTACGGGAAGGCTGGCCGCTCAGATGCGACGACGCCAGACCGGACATTATCGACTATTTGACGCGCCACAACATCAACGCCGTTCCGGCTGGCAAAGGCCGGGTCGAAGATGAGATCGACGTGCTTCGCCAGTTTGAGATTTACGTCCATCCACGATGCGAAAACTCGGCACGTGAAATCGTGGGCTGGAGCTACAAAACGGATAGAAACGGTGAGGTAATCCCCGTGCCGGACAAAAACCACGATCATTGCCCCGATGCCATGCGTTACGCGGTAGTCAAAGCGGCCCGGTCCGGCACCGGGGGATACGAAATATTCAGTGATGAATGGTGAGGAGGAAACTAATGGTGAATGAAGAGAAGCTCGATTGGAAGCGTGCTATCAGATGGGCAAGTACAGGCTGGAGCACCCGGAGCGAACCGGGCTCAAGCATGTGCAATTGCCTGAGAAGACACGGGGCGACGGGAAGCCGAATTACCCGACATTTCTGGTGAGGGCCATGGACTCCGAAACCGTGGGCACCCAGGACCGGATCAACAAGGTGACGGCACTTGCGGAAAAGGCCCGGGCGGAATTGGCGAAGGCGAAGGATCTGGAGCCCAGTGAACGACCGGACTTCCGGCAGAGCGTGGCCCGGGCATTTGTCACCCGGGTGGAGAAGCTCAAGGCCGAGAGGGTCGGGGAGTTGGTGCAGGGACTCGACCGCCGCCGCTCGTTCTGGGAGAAGCGGGAACTGTATACCGATCCGGCAATGGTGGTCTCCGAAGCCCTCCGGCTGGAACAGGCGAAATTGAAGGTGCACACCATGACCGCCGAGCAGGCCTCGGCCGAGATCGCCCGGGCAAGGAGGACAGGCATTTACGACGAGATCGAATTGCTTGCCCTGGCATCCCACCCCGGCACCGTTCCCCGGGCCGATCCGCTGAACCCACCGAAGACCCAACCGCAACCGATTGGCATCGCCGTGGGCCGATTACTGGAGGAGCAGCCCCCGTGGATATCATCTCCCGAGGCCAAGGCGGAGTTGGATGAATTGAAGGTCCTGAACTCGGCACGGCTTGGCTCGTTCACCTACCAGCTCAAGGATCAGGAAATCTGGCGGACTCAGGATGCCTTGCAGTTCCTGAACGAACCGCCTGTGGACCCCTCCGACGACAGCGCCCAGAGGGCAAGAGACGAGGTCATCAAAAAGGCGTTAGAAACAGCGTAGGCCGGGGAGAAATAAACAGATGAAGGATTGGGTCGAACTGATGTACAATGCAGAAAGTGAACATAAGGAGATTTTTGTGCCTCTTCCCGTAAAGACTCTTCCAGATGACGTAATCAAGATCATCGACTTTTTGAAAACTAAAGCAACTGGTTCATCTGTTACCGAAGCAAAGAGCATTCTTGGCGGATCTACAATGGACGGTAGAAAACTCGTGGCCTATTCATTTTGGGGATTTGTCGACAAGCAAGGAGACAACTTGAAGTTGACATCACGAGGGTGGGAAATTGCAAGGAGCAAGAAGCCACAAAGCGTTGTTTTCCAGGAAGTAATTGATGGAATCGTACCATATCGTGCTGCAATAGAATGGGCATATCACCAGAAGCTTAGTGAAGTATCAAATGTCGACATAGCCGCTTTCTGGCACGATAACCATGGAGAAAGTATTGGCTCTGGTGGTGAAGGATCTATCAAGGAGCAGGCAGTCTGTTTTTTTAGGGTTTGCATCGCAGCGGAACTTGGCACATTCATTGTCGGGCGAGGTGGAGCTCCGACAAGATTGAAACTTGCATTAGACAAACTGCATGAAGTGATCAAGGGTGGTCCAACCCCGCTGCCGATTAGTAAAGAAGCTGAGGAAATTGAAGATGTCGTTGACGAGGAATCGGAGAATGAAACAGTAAATTTCTCAGATGAGACAACTGAAAACAGCGATCAAAAGGAAGGGACAGAAATAAGAGTTTTCATCTCTCATGGGAAGAATAAAGAACTTGTCGACCAAGTGGAAAAGTTCTTAGGCCTTTTTGATATTGATTGTGAAATAGCAATAAAGGAAGAGACAGCGGCAATACCCGTCCCGGACAAAATCTTCGGATCAATGAGAAGGTGCAATGCGGGAATAATCATCGTATCTGTTGACGACGAATCTACGGATGCAATTGAATATGCTATCAATAACAATGTGTTGATAGAAATCGGAGCGGCTTTCGTGCTCTACAATCGCAAAGTAATTCTTCTATGGGACAAAAGATTGCAAGTTCCGTCTAATTTACAGGGTCTATATCGATGCGAATTTGAGGGAAACGGTCTGAACTGGAACACAGGAATGAAGCTAATGAAAGCGATAAAAGACTTTAAGAAAGATCTCAAGAAATAGCAAAAGAATCACGATAGGTTTCACAACAGGTTCCACAATAGATACCGAAAAATCCGTGACCAGAACGAACCACAACCCTTGACTTTTCTATACAAGAACTGAAAATAACCGGGTAGAACGAAGACTGACCTTTCCCCAATAAATGTGACCAACACGAACTTAGAATTCTGACCTGAAATACAAGTGAGGTCGGAATGAAGACGAAGTACTCCGAAGAGAAAATCGTACAGATTCTGAACGAGGTCGTC
>Ga0126325_10000011_pt1 | contig 105333 bp, 90 predicted proteins | sample InaspJWI14metaG_FD_94487 | JGI IMG/M metagenome (GOLD analysis project Ga0126325, IMG submission 94487) | Marine gutless worms symbiont microbial communities from Oahu, Hawaii - Inanidrilus sp. 1 OAHU.JWI-14 metaG | ecosystem: Host-associated > Annelida > Digestive system > Unclassified...
CTGTGATCGTAAATGTTGTCATAGCGGCCTCCTTTTTAAGGTTATGAGGCCATTATAACCGCCGTCTGTGACAGATACGGTCACAGATCGGCACTACTGGAGTTTTTTAGAGAACCGCATATAGATATTTACCCATGTCGGTTCTTTAAATCTCTCTTTCAACCCATCCCAATGTTCTTTGGGAAAAGAGATTGTTGAGGCAGGGGCCGGTATATTCCCGGGAAAGATGGTAGCCAGCATGTGCCCCACATTCAGGTCAGGATCATACAGAAGAAAGTACATCCCGGAAATGGGGATGGATTGCTGCATATAATTCATACAGTTTTCCATCGCAGTTTGGATATCCAAGCTGCTGAAGATCCGAAGGGTTACCTGTCGGAAAAATTCGTTTTCATCTATTTTTATGGGGTTGCATTCTCCTTTGGTGGGGCTCTGTTACGTCCTCTGAGAAAAGTATCTGATAAATATGTAAGAAATAGCACGTAACTGATAAATACAACAGTTTAAACTTGCATATTTACCAGAAAGTCACTTTACTATTTTTAACATACTGATAATACAAGGTAAATTTATTTGGCATGCAATTCGCTATATTGAGCGGTCATGAATGATCGAAAACACAATGAGGTGAAAATGAACTGGATTGAAATCATACAACTTAAATCGTTCACATGCGAGGACAGGGACAGTGCTTTAGCAGCATTTGAACAACTTTCTGCACCAACATTAGATGCGAATCTTCAAGGAATCGATTTGTGCAAAAATCCGAATCTGGGAAACGAATTGAGCATCTTGATCAATTAGGACGGCGATGCACCTCCCAACGGAAAAAGTGGTTTAGGCCTACAACTGGCCAGTGCGTTTTCTGAGTTCGGGTACATCGATCATTCCGGCTGGCGGCTTAGTAGCAGACTTGGCCACCAAGTTTCATAGAATACCACCTTTAATTTTTTAGGGGAGGAGATGATCATGATTAATGCAAATGAATATAGAGATATCAATGCTTCCAAGTTTAATGACGGGCTGCACCTGAATTTGGAAAAACTTCGAATTATAAAGGACGCCAATCAGGTTGAAACGGGCAGTGGCACTGATGAAATAAACTCCGTGCTTGGCGTTCTATTTGTACCTGATTTTTATAAACAGCATACGCCGAGTGAACAGGCAAAATCGCTCCCTGCCGATGAAGTGCAGGCCCCTGTTAAAGAAACCGTCCCTCTCGATTTTGAGAAAAACACCCCGCTGAATGAGGTTGACCAGGGCTCGATCGTCAAACAAGTGTTGAACAAGGCCATCGATAATCCAGATTTTTGGCTTGAACTACTCGAAAACAGCTCTTCAGCACTTTCTCAATATAAGCTTACCCGTGAAGCCAAAGCCGCCATAGCATCGGGTGATGTTCAGTGGGTTAACGAAAATGTCGGTGGCCTCACTGAAAAAGAGAAAGCCTACTTGTACCACCGTTTGGAGCGTGAGGCCTGGTAAACCATACAAAATATCAATTGGAGGATAGTTATGCATATCGCCGTAAAAGAACAAAAGGTAATGGAAAAAGATCACTTTTATAAAGGTGAAGGCACTATTGAGCTTCGGGCTGCAATCGGTTTTGGAGGAGTCCCAACACAAGAGGGCAGTAGCGTGTTGTCCAGTATGCGGATGACAATACCTGCGGGAGCCTCTGTCGGTAAGCATGTACATAAAGGAGCAGAGGAACTGTATGTGGTTTTATCCGGCAAGGGTCTTCACACTATAGAAGGGCAGGCGTGCGAAATTAATCCGGGTGATGTCATTAATACCAAGAGTGGCCTGGAGCATTCGGTAAAACCGGTTGGAGATGAACCCCTGGTGTTGCAAGTATCGCTTATAAAAAGCATATAAGGCATAAATGTGACTGCCATGATTGATCGAATACATAATGGCAAAAGATACACTAATTCTAAACCAATTCATTAGGACTAAATAACATGGAACAACTAATCAAAGAACTTATCCTTATCGGTATCGTTTTGACAATCACATTGGTTGCGTATCTTTTTATAAGAAGATCAGGAGGCACTGCGTCAGAAAACGCAGGGAGGATCCTGACCGGCGTCATGGGCGCTTTCATGCTGCTGGGCGGAACTGCGAAATTCTTTGAACCCTTCACGACCATGTTTGCCAATCAGATCGCGCTAAGCCAACTCCCCTTGCCAACGATTTCGGCTTTTGCCGGGCAGGCCGGAGAAATTATCAGCGGGTTGGTTCTCATTGCGTTCTTTGCATTCGGACGAAAATTGGGAGGCGCGGTTGGAAATAAGATCTTCTACCTTGCAAATTTGCTGATCGTTGGCATCATGGTTATCGCTGTCTACGTCCATTTACATCCGGCCGTCCCGGCCGAGATACTCCCGTTCCAATCCAAACCCCCGGTCCTGACCTTAATAGTCATGTTTCTGACCGGATTAAACATATATCTACACCGAAAAAATCATCTGACGGAAAGTATGGCAACATTAGCGGCCGACCACGGTATTGCTTTAAAAACCCTTACGCAGTAATGATCTGAGTCAAGGGGTTTGAACTACACAATTAGAGAAGCTTGCCTTGCAATTCTGGTTAATAGCGAAAAAAGGTGATAGGCTAAAACCTTGGTACAATTTATATCAGTCTAATGGGGACTGGCTAAATATCTAATAGGAGAGGTCTTCTTATGAAAGTACTTGGGGTTTCAGGTTCTCCCATCGAGAACAGCAATACAGATAGAATAGTCAAGACCGTACTAGAGGCTTCTTGCCTTGAAACCGAGTTTATTAAACTGGCAGATTACGTCTACGTTCCCTGCAAAGCTTGTCTTGGCTGTCGAAATACAAACGAGTGTGAAGTAAGAGATGATGGTGTCGTTCTTGCTGAAAAAGCAAAAAATGCTGATGCATTGGTAATAGGTGGTTTTACCCCATACTCGTCGTTAGATGCCAGGACCAAGGCGTTCATGGAGCGCCTCTATCCACTCCGCCATAATCATGGCTACCTTCAAGGCAAACCAGGTGTTGCAGTGGTTACCAGTGCAGTCCCTCCAGAGATGCAAGAGGCGATGCCTGCCGTAGAAATGGGAGTGAATGCAATCAAGTTCTTCATGATGGAAGAGGGTATGAACTACCTGGGTGCTGTGACATGCCTTGGCAATGTACCCTGTGTTAAATGTGATAACAATAAAGACTGCAAGATGTCAGGGATTAAAATGATGTTCGGAGAAGAAGCCACTCCCGAATCTGTTGGAATAAACACTTTTGAAGATCAGCATGAGGTAATTGAAAATGCCTACAACCTGGGGCAACAGGTAGCCATTGCTTTAAATGCGAACTGATCGGATAATAATAATTCCTCTAAATTTTAGGATTTCTCCGCGAACTACGACCATGTTCCGATGGTATTCCTGATTTTCAGACTACCAAGGAATACCAGAATTATTCCTCAAACCGGGATGAACGTTTTGGCATTCCGGTTTTCCATTTTATCAGGCCTTACCTTTGACCGACTTTAGAGCCATCAGTTAGGCAAACCGATATTAGTGCTTATATTAGTGTTTAGTAGGTGCGCCTAATCTGCGCGCACAGGTATCTATCTGTATTATTTTTTGATTTACCCTACAAAACCTTATCGTAGCCCGCCATTGGTAGTTTCAAGTGCTTCTATCAGGCCGCTTACGGACCAAAATGCCAAGACTTTTAGAAACGCACACTTTCAAATCGTAAGGATTTGAAGGGTGTAGCGACTATCATTCTATACAAGCAATTCAAGGGACCGATCTGAGAGTATGAGCTTTCAATTGAACCTATTTTCTAAAGAAAAGCGGTTACCTGGCAATCTACAGGAAGGTGGGTTTCAACATCAATCCAACAAGCCGGGGATAACCCGGAATGCTGTGGGACACGCTGCACAGACCGGGTCTGAGGGACACATTCATTTACGAGTTTTGGTTTTTTTGATGGCAGCTTTTATTTTCAATGGCTGTGCCCCTGATGCCGACCAGTCTAACGATAGCCCCGTAAAACCATCCAATTTCAACCTGCGGGCCCACCCGGGAATTGAGGAGGTGGATGCCCAGCTTGCTGCGAAATTCAAGGCCATGCATACTAAGAAAGGAGCGGCCTACGCACCCCGGACGAAGCACCTGGATGAAAACGGGTGGGCCCACTACACCAATCGGCTTTTCCTGGAATCCAGCCCTTACCTCCTGCAGCATGCCCATAATCCGGTAAATTGGTACTCCTGGGGTGACGAGGCCTTTGAGACCGCTCAGCGAAAAAACCTGCCGGTGTTGCTGTCGATTGGCTACTCCACCTGCCATTGGTGCCATGTGATGGAAGAAGAATCCTTTGAGGATCTTGAGATTGCCGCTTACATCAATGCCAATTATATTGCGGTAAAAGTGGACCGCGAGGAGCGTCCCGACGTCGATGCCATATACATGAGTGCCGTGCAGGCTATCACCGGGCGCGGCGGCTGGCCCATGACCGTATGGCTAACCCCGGATCGCAACCCGTTTTATGGAGGGACGTATTACCCGGCCCGGGACGGTGACCGGGGCGCCACGATGGGATTTCTCACCCTCCTGCAGAAGATCAAAGAGGCATACGACCAGCGGCCGGAAGTGATCAGACAGGCCGGGGCCCAGTTGACAGATGTTATCCAGAGAATGCTAACCCCGGCCCAAGGCGGCGCTCCTCCCCTGGAACCAGTCCTGCACAAAGCCATTGCCCATTTGAAAACACGGTTTGACAAGGAAAACGGCGGAGTGATCGGCGCGCCCAAGTTTCCCAGTACAATGCCGGTCCGACTGCTGCTGCGGTATTACCGTCGGACCGGGGACCAGGACGTACTCCACATGGCGGAAAAAACCCTTTTGAAAATGGCCAGCGGGGGTATTTATGATCAGGCCGGCGGGGGGTTTCACCGCTATGCCACCGATAAAAAATGGCTGGTACCCCATTTTGAAAAGATGCTTTACGACAACGCTCTGCTGGTAATGGCGTACCTCGACGGTTACCAGATCACCGGCAATCCTATCTTTAAGCAGGTGGCAACCGAAACACTTGGGTATATCCAGCGGGACATGACATCCCCCGATGGCGGATTTTATACCGCCATGGATGCAGACAGCCTGACCCCTGCGGGGGAAACCGATGAGGGCTATTATTTCACCTGGACCCCCGGCGAACTTGAGTCCGTCCTGGGCAAAAAAGATGCCGCGGTAGCAGCCCGCTACTTTGATGTCACCGAATCCGGCAATTTTGAAGGCCGGAATATTCTGAACCTGAAATCAACACCGGCCGACGTTGCTGCTCAACTGGGCATCTCCCCAAGAGAACTGTCCGCCACAATTGCAAAAGTAAAGCCCAAATTGTACAAGCATCGCAATCGCCGCCCGCTACCGCTACGCGATGAAAAGGTCCTCTCGGCCTGGAACGGCCTGATGATTTCGGCTTTTGCCAAAGCAGGCCTTCTGCTCGACAAACCGGAGTACATCCAAACCGCCCGCAAGGCCGCTGCCTTCATCGTGCAGCATCTTTACACGGATAACCGCCTGTTGCGGTCTTATGTGAACGGAGAGGTGAGTGGTAAGGCCTATCTCGATGATTACGCCTTTTTTATAGCCGCTTTGCTGGACCTTTTTGAAGCAGATCCGGACCCCACCTGGATCGACACAGCCATTGCCATAGAAAAAACCCTCTCCCGCCACTATCTGGACCACGCGGCCGGTGGCTATTTCATGACGGCGGATGATCATGAGAATTTGATAGCACGGGAAAAACCAGGCTACGACGGTGCCCTTCCTTCGGGAAACGCTGTTGTCGCGATGAACTTGCTGAGGCTGTCGGAATTTACAACCGATGACAGCTATCGCCAGAAGGCCGTCAAAACGATGGCTGCATTTGCAGCCCTATTTGAGTCCAACCCCCTATTGCTGACCGAGATGCTGGCAGCCTTGGAATTTTCCCTGGATAACGCCAAAGAACTGGTTATTGTATCGCCGCGCGGAAAAACACAGGCCAGCAAACCGTTTTTATCCAGGCTACGCAGCACGTATCTACCCAATCGCGCGTTGATTCAGGTTGAGATGGGCAAGCATGCCCGTGAGTTGGCGGCCACATTGCCCATTGTACAAGGCAAAACAGCCAACGGTGATCAACCGGTGGCGTACGTGTGTGAAAAAGGCGTCTGTCTGCTGCCTTCCGTGACACCGGAGAATTTTGCCGAGCAAATCGCACCGGTCAAAATGATGGCCACAGAGAGCTAGAGAAAAAAGCCTACATGTCCGATTTTTTCCTATACAGCCTGTTTGCTTTTTTAGCAGGGGTTACGTTTAACCTGATGCCCTGCGTGTTGCCGGTAATGCCGTTTAAAATTCAGGCGCTGCTGCGAGAACTCGAATCAACCCATACCTCGCGAGCCCTGGCAGCCACTGCGCTTTTAGGCGGCAGCATCTGTTTCTTTCTACTGTTGGGGTTTGCCACCATTTCGTTAGGGCTGCTTTGGGGCGAATTGTTTCAGTCCCGCTGGTTCCAGGGCGCCTTAAGCCTGTTTCTCCTGCTGGCAGCAGTCGCCACGTTTGCGGAATGGTCTCTGTCATTACCCCAGTTTCTCTACCAGGTTCCAGCACGCAAATATGTTAGCGCGGCTCTGACCGGCGCGCTAGCTGGAATTCTTTCTACACCCTGTTCCGGACCGTTCTTGGGATCTGTCCTGGCCTATGCCGTCGCCCAACCTCCGGCCAATGTCCTGGTGTTGTTTATATCCATTGGGATCGGCCTGGCCTTTCCTTACGTGGTCCTGCTGACCTGGCCGGGGATTATGGACAGACTGCGGTTCTCGGGTCCCTGGACGCTTCAGGTAAAACAGTTTTTGGGCTTCATACTGCTGGGCGGCGCTGTCTTTTTCAGCCGCCCGCTGGTTCCGGAGGTAATTCATTCTGCCGGCTGGCTGGCCTTGGGCGGCACCATGCTGGTATGGGCCTGTCGCTACCTGGTCAAATCCCGGGCCTGGTCGCAGTGGGTTGTGCCTATGTTGGCCTTGGGGTCGATTCTGATTGCGCTTGGTCTGACCGCGGGAATCTTAAGATTCGGAGAAGTTGATCTCGACTGGCATCCCTTTGAGGAAGCAGCCCTTGTAAAGGCCCGTGTAAACGCACAGCCGGTGCTGATTGAGTTTACAGCCGACTGGTGCTTGAACTGCAAGGTGCTGGAAAATACTGTCTATAAAACAGCCAAAGTGACCCAGGCCGTTCAAGCAACCAAAATGCTGACCCTGCGGGTAGACATTACAGAGGTGAGTGCCGCGAAAAAAGCCCTGCTGGTCCAGTACCGGGGCTATGCAATTCCCTTTCTGGTCCTATTGGACAGGCAGGGAGAGGTATCCCATACGTTTACCGGTCTGATGACCGATACGGCCCTCGCAGCAGCCATAGAAAAGGCAGGTGGTGTATCGTGAACATAAGAGCCGTTTTGAAAAACCGACGAGGACTTCGACCATTCGTCTTCCCACACGTGATTAAGCAAAATGGCGTGGATTGTCTAATGCAGTCCATACTGCTATTAGCTGGAAATACCCGAAAATCGCGGGCCCTTTGTTATCTAAATAGGACCAGGACGTCACGCTTTTCAAGCAGGATAACGGTTACCGAAAACAATGCACACCCACGTTCCTTGACATCCACTCCTTTTAACTATCGCCTGATGGCCATTAGGCCATTAAAGATACTCTTAATGGTCGGTGTCAAACGTCCACGGTTGTAAGCATCGCCGCATTGGCGAATCGCTTCAGCTGCGGTGGGGTAAGGGTGAATCACATTGGCCAGCTTGCCCAGTCCCATGCCGGCCTGCATGGCCACGGTGATCTCGCTGATCATATCGCCGGCATGGCTGCCGACGATGGTGGCGCCCAGAATCCGGTCCTTGCCCTTTTCGACGTGGATCTTGACGAAACCCTCGGTCTCCCCGTCCACAATGGTGCGGTCCACATCGTCGAAGGGCCGGGTGACGGTGACGTATTCAATGCCGCGTTCCTCAAGATCCTTTTCATAAAGCCCCACGTGGGCGACCTCGGGGTCCGTGTAAGTCGCCCATGGAATGATGAAATCGGAGAACTTGTCTCGGCCGAAGAAGAGGGCGTTGCGGATCACCAGGCGGGCACCGAAATCGGACATGTGAGTGAACTGGTATTTGCTGGCCACATCGCCCACGGCGAAGACATTGGGATTGCTGGTCTGCATTTTGTCGTTGACGGTAATGCCCGTGCGAGCATGATACTCGATGCCGGCCGTGTCCAGCCCCAACCCATCGACGGTGGGCTTGCGACCGGCGGCGACCAGAAGGGCGTCGAATTCCAGGCGCCGCTCGGCGCCCTCCTCCGCGAGCACCATGGTTACGGCGTGCTTTCCGCCGCCCGCCCTGCCTTCAACCCGCTTGTAGCGGGCGTTATAGTGGAACTGGACTCCGTCCTCGCGGAGCGCATCACCGACAAGCCGCGCCGCATCGGGATCTTCCTTGGGCAAGATGACGTCGCTGCGGGAAAAAACCGTCACCTGGGAACCGAACCGCTGGAAGGCCTGGGCCAATTCGAGTCCAATGGGGCCGGCGCCGATGACGGCCATGCGTTGGGGCAGCTCGGTCAGGTTGAAGATGCTGGCATTGGTGAGATAAGGGGCTTTCTGCAAACCGGGAATCGGCGGGATGGCCGCCGTACCGCCGGTCGCTACGACTGCCTTTTTGAAGTTGAGGGTCTTGCCGTTGACTTCGATCTGGTTCTTTCCGGCAAAACGCCCCTTGCCGATAAAGACATCGACACCCAGTTTGGAAGCGAAGCGTTCGGCCGAGTCGACCGGTGCGATCTGCGCCCGAAGGCGGCGCATGCGCTCCATGACAAAGGGGAAATCCACCGAGACATCGCCGTCGATCTTCACCCCGAAATCGCCGGCATGACGCACCGCGGCGGCCGCCTTGGCACAGCGCAGCAGGGCCTTGGAAGGCACACAACCCACGGTCAGGCAATCACCGCCCATGAGATGCGCCTCGATGAGGGCCACGCGGGCACCCACACCGGCAGAACCCGCTGCGGTCACCAGCCCGCCGGCTCCGGCGCCGATCACCACCACATTGTAGACCGGCTTGGGCGCTGGATCGATCCATTCTTTAGGGTGGAGGAGATCCAGAAATCGGGTGTTATGTTCATCCAACGGAGAGACGCCGCAGGCTTCCAAGTCCTCCTGCGCAAAATCGCCCAGCCCGGGGTCGCGTTCCGGGACTGTGGGCTGGAGGGAGAACGGCGTCTCTTCCCGCCGGGTAAGCGGTGCTATGAAATCCGTCCACCGCACCATGGTGCCATCTGGTCGGCGGGCTGTCTTGCCGTGGTCTTCGTCCTCGGCGAAGCGGTAGAAAAGGTATTTGTTCTCGAAGGGATGAGCCTGCTGAACGTGATGAAAAACGCCGGCCTCGAGAAGCAGATTCCCGATGTGGAGCGCAGCGGCCTCATCGCCGGCGATTCCCGCGTCGATCAGCGCAGCAACAGCCTCGCTGCCGACAAAACAAGTTTTGTATTTTTTTGGTGGAATCCCGTAAGTGCGATCCTGGCGGTCGAAAATCTCCCTTACCCGCCGGGTGAGGTCCGCGAGGCTTTCGCCGTCGAGGCTCGCCACTGTCTCTTCATGGTTGTCCATTGTCATGTTTGTCTCCTTTTAGCGTTGCCAATTCATAGGCCCGTTGAGCTGCGCCCAAAAGCGCCGCCCTGTCTTCACAGATGACCTGCACGGGAATGACCTGCATAAAGTCACTAAAACGCCCCTTTGCAGTGAAGCTCTCCATGAAGGCGGCTGTTTGCAGGGCCGGCATAATTTTGGGCGGGATACCACCACCTAAATAGACACCACCGGTAGCCATGCCGGCCAGGGCTAGGTTGCCAGCCACCGCGCCGAAGATGCGGCAAAAGCGCTGCAGGGCCTCCCGGCAAAGCGCATCTTCATCAGCGAGTGCATAGCGCGTGATGACCGCGGCAGGGTCCTCGGAAGCCATGGCCTGCAGGACCGCCGGTACGGGTTCGCTTTCGTCACTGGCCCGCAGCCATTCAAAGATATTGACCAGTCCCTGGCCGGATAGCACGCGCTCTGCGCTTACATGACCGAACCGCTGACGGCAAAAGCGCCACAGATCGGCTTCGGCTTCATCGTTCGGAGCGAAATCGGCATGGCCGCCCTCGGAAGCCACCGGGTGAAAACGGCCGCGTTTGGCGATCATCAGCGCCAGGCCCAGGCCGGTTCCCGGAGCGATCACGGCTAGGTTGCCATCCAGTTTCGGTTCACCTTGATTCAGGATGGTCAGTGCGGACGGATCCAGGCGAGGGGCGGCGATGGCGGTGGCGACCAGATCGTTGATGATCTGAACCTGCTGCCAGCCGAACTCCCGGCGTACATTCGCTGCGGAGACGGACCAGTCAAGATTCGGGAGGTCGGCGGCACCGGCCACTACCGGGCCGGCAACGCCGAAACAGGCGGCCGTTACCGACACGGATTGCCGCGCCAGCATAGCGGCAATCATCTCTTCCAGCCCACCCGCTGCCCGGCTGGAATAGGTGGCGCTATCAATTTCTATAAGTCCGTCGACTTGCGGTCGGAAGATCCCCAGGTTGGTCTTGGTTCCACCAATATCACCGGCAAGGATAACGATGTCTCTTTCGGGAACATGTCTGGTTTCTTTCGGCATGGTTTCACCTCTTAAGCCACGGCTATATTTACAGCTCTACCGTTTTAAAGGTAGCAGTGTTAATCGTTTGGCCGACATGCTCTAAGGGGATGCCGGGCAGCATGATCATGCTTTATTCTTAGGAGGCGGCCCTGCGTTCAGACATCTACTGGCGATTGCGCAGTCTTTTCTAGTGCTGCTACCCAGTTTCCCATCCTCCGGACTGTTGAATAAGTTTGGCGACCAGGCCTGTCCAGCCGGTCTGATGGGAAGCACCCAATCCGGCCCCGTTGTCACCGTGAAAGTACTCGTAAAAGAGAATGTGTTCTCGCCAGTGCGGTTCAACCTGGAAAACGCGCAACCCACCGTAAATAGGCCGCTCGCCATCGCCATTAAGCAGAAACATTTTGATCAGGCGCCGGGACAATTCCGCGGCCACTTCACCCAGGTTCAGCATGCGACCCGATCCGGTGGGGCATTCCACTTTAAGCGTATCTCCGTAGTAGTGATGGAATTTCTGCAGCGATTCGATCAACAGGTAGTTGATCGGAAACCAGATCGGTCCCCGCCAGTTGGAGTTGCCGCCGAACAGTCCGCTTTCGGATTCGGCCGGCTGGTAGCTAATGGTATGGGCCTGACCGTCCACGTAGAAATTGTATGGATTTTCCTGGTGATATTTGGAAACCGAGCGAATACCGTATGGGGATAAAAATTCATTTTCAGCCAGCATGGGCTGCAACGTTTTGATCAACCGCTCGCGATTGACAATCGACAGCAACCGTCGCGAGCCTTCTCCCGGTGCTTTCACACAGGCCAGGTTGCCGCTGTCCCGCAGGTAGGCTCGATTCTCAAAGAACCAATTCAGGCGCCGCCGGAAATCCGGCAGACTGTTCACCAGGTCGTGCTCCAGGGTCTCAACGGCCAGCAGCGGCATCAGACCCACCAGGGAGCGGACTTTCAGCGGAACGGTATGGCCGTCCGGCAGGTGCAACACATCATAGAAAAAGCCGTCTGCTTCGTCCCACAGGCTGATTCCGTCGCGGTAATCGTCGGTCATGGCGCCGGCAATGCGTAAAAAGTGCTCGAAAAATTTGCTGGCGGTGTCCTGATAGACGGGATTGTCTTGGGCCAGTTGCAGGGCAATTTTCAGCATGATCAAGCTGTAGAACCCCATCCAGGAAGTACCATCGGATTGATCGATGTGGCCGCCGGTAGGCAGCGGCGCGCTGCGGTCAAACACGCTGATGTTGTCCAGGCCTAAAAATCCCCCCTGGAAAACATTGTTCCCCTCGGCATCCTTTTTGTTGACCCACCAGGTAAAATTCAACAGCAGCTTGTGAAAGATGCCTTCCAGGAACGCACGGTCGGCAGTACCCTGCTGCTTGGCGTCGATTTTGTAAACCCGCCAGGCCGCCCAAGCATGCACCGGCGGGTTGACATCACCCAATTTCCACTCATAGGCCGGCAGGGCGCCGTTGGGGTGCATGTACCATTCGCGGGCCATCAGATCAAGCTGCCGCTTGGCAAAATCGGCATCCACCAGGGCTAGCGGAAGGCAGTGAAAGGCCAGGTCCCAGGCAGCGTACCAGGGGTACTCCCACTTGTCCGGCATGGAGATGATGTCGAAGTTGTTCAGATGCTCCCATTCACTGTTACGTCCGCTGCGCCGCGCTTCCATAACCGGCGGCAGACCGGGATCGCCCTGGAGCCACTGTTCAATATTGTAGTAAAAGAATTGTTTCGTCCACAGCATGCCGGCCAGGGCTTGGCGCTGGACACGCTTTTCATCTTCACCCAGGCCCGGTTTTTGGATTGCCTCATAGAATTCATCCGCTTCGCCTTGTCGCTGCGCGAAAATCGCATCGAAATCGGCAAAGGGCGTATCTATTTGGGTGTTGGCCAACCGCAACCGAATGGTCCGTGACTGACCCGGATCGATGTCTCTGTCAAAAATCAGTGCGACCTTGGTGCCCTCCCTATCAGGGTTTACGGCATCTTTCTCCCCGTTCACCAGGTAGCGATGAAAGGCATCTTTGACAAACGGATTGCCGTTGGGGGAATGGTCCAATCGTTCCAGGTTGGTTACGTTTTCTGTGAAAAGCAGGTCATCGGCATTTTCAGCATACAAATAATAGTCGCCGGCTGTCGGATGTTTAATCGCCACCATGGCTACGTCGGATTCATCCTTGTACTGCATTAGATGCGGCTTGCCCGCGACATCGTTCATTGGGCCGTTTTCATAGCCCCAGGACCAGGTGTTGCGAAACCAAAGGCTGGGCAGCGCTACACATCTCGCTTTATCCGGCCCACGGTTTGTCACCGTAATTTTTGCCAGGATGTTTTCCGGGTCCGATTTGGCGTATTCGATCTGGACATCAAAATAGCGATTGCCGTTAAAAACATCCGTATCAAGCAGTTCATACTCGTAATCAGAGAAATCCCGACGCCGGTTCTCAGACACGAGATCGTCATAAGGGTATTCGGCCTGGGGGTATTTATACAGCATCTGCATATAGCTGTGGGTGGGCGTACTGTCTAAATAGAAGTAGTATTCCTTGACATCCTCGCCGTGATTGCCTTCGGATCCGTTCAGGCCGAACAGGCGCTCTTTGAGAATCGGATCCTTTCCGTTCCAGAGCGCCAGGGCGAAACAGATGTATTGATTGCGGTCCGAAATTCCGCCAATGCCGTCCTCGCCCCAGCGGTAGGCCCGGCTGCGCGCGTGGTCGTGGGGAAAGTAGTCCCAGGCGCTGCCGTCGGCACTATAGTCTTCACGCACTGTCCCCCAGGCCCGGTCACTTAGGTAGGGTCCCCACTTTTTCCAGTTGGCTTTTTTTTCGCGATGGTCTTGAAGCCTTTCGTGCTCTTTACCTGTATTCATGAGCACCCTCCTCATGTTAACGCTCGCTGATTTGCTTCTTGCTGCCGCCGGATTCTTGAGCGCATTTGAAAATCGGGGCCGAGCCATTGGCGACTAAACGTTGTAAGTTGACGATGCGGTGGATCCGCCGCGGCCTGTCCAGTTGGTATGGAAAAACGCACCCCTGGGACGGTCGACGCGTTCATAGGTGTGGGCTCCGAAATAGTCGCGCTGGGCCTGCAACAGGTTGGCCGGCAGTCGTTTTGAACGATAACCATCATAGTAGGCCAGGGCCGAACTGATCGCCGGAAAGGGCAGGCCCCACTGCATCGCCGTGGTCGCTACCCGCCGCCAACCGTCCTGGGCGGTCTCCATAGCCCGCGCGAAAAAAGGGGCCAGCAGCAGATTGACCAGACGGGGATCATTGTCAAAGGCTTCCTTGATTTTTCCGAGAAACGCGGACCGTATAATACACCCGCCCCGCCACATCAAGGCGATACCGCCATAATTAAGATCCCACCCCTGCTCGGCGGCAATTGCCCGCATCAACTGGTACCCCTGGGCATAGGACACGATTTTCGATGCATACAGGGCCTGTTCCAGGTCGCCGATCATCGTTTCAGGCGCGCCTTCAAAGGCGGTTTGCGGTCCCTTGAGCATCTGAGCGGCCGCCACCCGCTCATCCTTGATGGCCGACAGAAAGCGGGCAAAAACTGCTTCGCCAATTAACGTGAGAGGCTGCCCTACATCGAGGGCCTTGATAGCCGTCCATTTGCCGGTGCCTTTCTGCCCGGCCGTATCAAGGATCTGATCCAGAACGGCTTCGTTGTCCTCATCCCGGTAGTCAAGAATGTCGCTGGTGATTTCGATCAGATATGAGTCGAGCAGACCGCGGTTCCACTCGGCGAAAACACGGCCCATAGATTCATTGGATAGCCCCAGGCCGTCTCTCATCATCTGGTAGGTCTCGCTGATCAGTTGCATGTCGCCGTACTCGATGCCGTTGTGCACCATTTTTACAAAATGGCCCGCGCCGCTCTCGCCGACCCAGTCGCAACAGGGTTCTCCATCGTCGGTATATGCACAGATCTTTTGGAAAATCGGTTTAACCGACGCCCATGCGGCCGCCGATCCTCCCGGCATTATGGACGGTCCTGTGAGAGCGCCCTCTTCGCCACCGGAAATGCCGGTTCCGACATAGAGCAGCCCCTTGCGCTCGACGGCAGCCACCCGCCGGATGGTGTCCATATAGTTTGCATTGCCGCCGTCGATAATGATGTCGCCCGCTTCCAGGTGAGGCAGGACCGATTCGATGAAGGCGTCAACAGCCCCGCCGGCTTTGATCATGCACATCACTTTGCGCGGTCGCTGCAGCGTTCCGACCAGTTCTTCGATGCTGTGACAGCCGATTATCTTCTTCCCTGCTGCAGGCCCATTTACGAAGTCGTCCACCTTGCTCTTGGTGCGGTTGAAACAGGCCACGGTGAATCCGTTGCTTTCCATGTTCAGAATCAGGTTTTCGCCCATGACAGCCAATCCGACCAGGCCGATATCTGCTTGTTGTTTCATGGTATGTCCTTTCAGTGTTTTCTTCTCAACCAACGTGCAGGGTGGTAGCGATTGCCTCAATCTTTAGCTGCAGGGCAAACCACAGCAACCCGTCCGCCAGGCATGCCCGTCCTTGGCCAATAGTTCATCGGCCGCCGCCGGCCCCCAGCTGCCCCCGGGATAGTTGTGCAGCGGCGATGCCTGCGGATCGGCGTCCCAACCGGCGATGATCGGATCCATCAACCGCCAGGATGTCTCGATGCCGTCACTGCGGGCAAACAAGGCCGCATCGCCGCGCAGGGCATCCAACAGTAGCCGCTCGTAGGCATCGGGCAGCGCGATATCGGGAAAAGCCTCGAGGTACGAGTGGCTCATGTTGACCGAGCGCGATTCGGCCACCGTATCCGGCACTTTTGTTTCAAAGCGCAACTGGATTCCCTCGTCCGGTTGAATACAGATGGAAAGGAAGTTGGGCGTAAAGCAATCCTTCTTTCCCAAATGGAAAATCACATCCGGCGGCGGTTGAAACTCGACGATGATGGAACTGCTCTTGGCGGGCATAGCTTTGCCGGAACGCAGGTAAAATGGCACCCCTTTCCAGCGCCAATTGTCGATGAAGAGTCTCAACGCGGCATATGTGGCTGTCCGCGAGTCGGCAGCCACCCCGCTGCTCTCGTGATAACCCGCATACTGGCCACGTACGCTGTCCGTCATGGATATGGGACGTACGGTGCCAAGCACCTTGACCTTTTCGTTGCGGATGGCATCGGCGTCCAGGGAGGCCGGCGGCTCCATGGTCACCAACGCCAGCAGCTGCATCAAATGATTCTGAAACATGTCGCGCAGCACGCCGGCCTTGTCGTAATAGCCGCCGCGCCGGCCCACATCCACGCTCTCCGCCACCGTGATCTGGACATTGGCCACGTAGCGCCGATTCCAGACCGGTTCGAAAAAGGTGTTGGCAAAGCGCAGGAAAAGGATGTTTTGAGCGGTCTCCTTACCCAGATAGTGGTCGATGCGAAAGACCTGATGCTCGGCAAAAGCTGCATGTACACGCTGATTCAACGCCTGGGCCGACGCCAGGTCCCGGCCGAAAGGTTTTTCGATGACAATGCGGCGTTGACCGGATGCTTCGTCGGCCATGCCGGCCGCGGCCAGGTGATCACAGGCGGGCCCGTAAAAATCAGGCGCTGTCGCCAGGTAGTAAAGGCGATCGGTCGCGCCATTCTCCATGCCGCGCAAGTGTTCATCGAGCCCGGCGTAATCCGCGGGCGCATCCAGGTTGCCCTTGACATAACTTATGCGTTGGGCAAAGTCGTGCCAAAGTTCGGCATCGAAGCCTGCGCCGAATTGCTCCACGCCGCCGGCCAGGTGATCTCTAAAGTGGTCGTCACGCCAGTCCCGGCGGGCAAATCCAACGATACGCACGCCAGCGTCAAGCCGGTTTTTCCGGAAGTTGTTGTACAGGGCCGGGATGAGCTTGCGGCGGGTCAGGTCCCCGGAAGCACCGAAGATCACGATTGTGCCGGCTCTATCTGCGTTCATGGTTTTCTTCCTCGCTGCCATTCTGATTTAGGTTGCAGAGGCCTGACAGCTATAAGTCAGCCCCCCGTTGATTGAGGGTAATCCCTTTCAAGAAGATCCTCTTTCGGAGCTTTTGTCCGGGAACGGGGCTTTTTCGTGATAATCGCAAACCGCCCCCTCAAAGCGAATCAGATGTTCTTCTGTCGCAAAAACAGTCGACGCCTTACACAAAAACCGGGATAGGTCAAAGTTCTCTGCGGATGTGGGTCTCGGCCACGCCGGACCATGAATCTTTGCGGCCAAATGAGATCCGGCCGGCAAAGCGTCTCCTGTCCAAAGGTCCATCCGGCTTGTCCAGCTATAAGATGCTATGGCTGGTACTCAATTGGTTTTTCATCGGGCCGAACCGCGGCAGCCGCCGAACGGTCGATAAACCAGCGCATGTCTCCATCGGCTGGTTTCACCCGCCCGGCGGGCAGGGCTTTCGATCCCGGAGATGGATGCAGGATCTTGGCAACGATGTCCGCTTTGCCCACCCCGGTGGCTACCCAGGCTATATTCCGCGCATGGTTGATCACCGGCAACGTCAGGGTAATGCGGTTCGGTGGCGGTTTGGGGGCGTCCGTAACGGGTGAAACCCAGGCCTTGGTTTCGTTTAAAACCGGATGGTCTGGAAACAGAGAAGCCGTGTGGCCATCGGGACCGATGCCGAGCAGGATGAGATCGAATCGTGGGTATTGGTTGTGGCCCGGATTGAGTACCGATTCAAGGGTGGTCCCATAATTTCGAGCTGTTTTGTCTAGAGGTTGCGAAGTGTCCATGGCATGGATCTGTCTGGTGGAGATGGGAACGCGACTTAGAAAGCGTTTCATTGCCTCGCCATAGTTGGAGTCGGGGCTGCTTGGCGGTACCCACCGCTCATCAGCCCAAAAGACCTGCCATCCCGACCAGGCGTCGCCGGCATCCGGAAGATCCTGGTCGAGTGCCATGGCCAGGGTCTCAGTGAGCGAGCCACCCGATAGCGCCATGCAAAACTGCTCGCGTGAATTTACGGAAAGCACCGCCAATTTGGCTATGTAGGTCATTAAATCATACGCTAGTGTCCGGCGGTCGTCGTATACCCGCACCTTTTTTGAATCACCCATTTGGCTACCTCGCCCTAAATGACCGCCCAAACTTAACCCCGGGTTACCTATTCAGCTCATACCAGGTTGACGATCTGGTTGGCAGCCCTCAATTCGTAGTGAATGAGGAGACGCTACAATTCAGATTTAGGTCAAAATAGAGATTGTCAAGCATCAACAAGAAAATTGGGCCGGTTATCCGATAGAAACCTACCATGGTGCCTGCCATTTCGGTGATAGACCGATCTTGGTACCAACCCCACCAATAGCCCGGATGGCGGGGGTCATTAAGGGGCAATCTGCGATAGCGCCGGTATCCAAGCACCCCATCAAAAATAGACTCAAGCGAGTCGTTCTTGAGGCACTATGTATTCATTTTCTTGATTCAATTCCAAATGATATTATGATGGGTATGTATTTCTGACATCGACCGAATATGAACCCAACGACCCCGAGAGTGCCGTGGCGCCAATTCTACAAGAACCCGAACCCGGGCAATCCTTCCATTGCTACCGGGGTGACACGTTTACCTTTAGGATAAAGGTACCCGCAGACCGGCGGGGGGCGGCTTTCTTGCGTACCAATATCGGCCATGCCGCCACCACAAGACGAGAGATCATGGAGGCCGTTTTATTCCAGCGTCCACCCCTCAGCCGTGACTGGTACGATATCCCCATGCGAACCGTGACAGAGGGCACGTATGAAATCCGGTTGCCCCTGTGTGAAACAGGTCACTTCGAAGCAAAGTGTTATTTTCTGCCGGAAAATTCGCACCAACCGGTCTGGCCGCAAGGCAAAAACGTCATCCTGAACGTTTCACCGGCCGACACCTGTGGCGCCAACATCATCTACAATGCGTTTGTCCGCCAGTTCGGCCCCGGCAAGGAACACGGCCTGCAACTGACAGACGATCAGCAACACACGGTTACTGAATTGGACCAGGCCGGCTATGCGGTGATTCCACCATCCGGGACCTTTCGCGACCTGATAGCAGAGCTCGATTTTATTATTTACCACCTGGGATGCCGCTACCTCCAGTTGTTGCCGATCCACCCGACCCCTACCACATATGCCCGTATGGGGCGTTTCGGGAGTCCTTATGCCGCCCTGGGATTTACCGCCATCGATCCGGCCCAGGCCGAATTCGACCCGACCGCGACGCCCCTGGAACAGTTCGAGGAATTGGTGGATGCCGTCCACCAGCGTTCGGCCCGCATTATCCTGGACCTGGCCATCAATCACACGGGCTGGGCCGCCCGCATGCATGAAACCCATCCGGAATGGCTGGCCCGGGATGCGGACGGCCGCATCGAAAACCCCGGGGCCTGGGGCATCGTTTGGGAGGACCTCACCCGTCTGGACTACCGCCATCAGGGCTTGTGGCAAGTCATGGCGGAAATCTTTCTCACCTGGTGCCGCCGAGGCGTCGACGGATTTCGCTGCGATGCCGGGTATATGATCCCCCTGCCGGCCTGGCGCTTTATCATTGCCACGGTCCGGCAGCAGTTTCCCGAGACCATCTTCTTCCTGGAGGGTTTGGGCGGCAAGGTGTCCGTGACCCGGGAGCTGCTCGATAAGGGCGGGTTCGACTGGGTCTATTCCGAGCTGTTCCAGAACTATGACCGGGCGGCCATCGAGCATTACCTCCCATCGGTCCAGGACATCTCCGCCCGGCTGGGCGGAGCCATCCACTTTGCCGAGACCCACGATAACAACCGCCTGGCCGCAACGTCACCGGCCTGGGCCCGGCTGCGTACAGCCCTGGCGGCCGTTTGTAGCCACTCCGGCGGTTTTGGCTTTGCCAACGGGGTTGAATGGCTGGCGACCGCCAAGATTAATGTGCATGACAGCCCGCCCTTGAACTGGGGCCAAATTCCCAACCTCGTGGACTGGCTCCGGCGACTGAACTTCCTGCTGCGCGAGCATCCCTGCTTCGACAACTCCAGCAAATTGAAACTTTTACCGGCCGACCCGGGTAACTTCCTGGTACTGCTCCGCCGACAGCCTGGTACGGACCGGGAACTGTTGATTCTGGTCAACCTCGATCCGGACCATCCCGTGGATGCCCATTGGTCTGTCACGGCGAATCTGCACCCGCCGAGTTCCTGCCATGATCTTTTGACCGGCCAAAAGGTATTATTGGAAAGACAGAACGACAGGTTTTACCGCCGACTGGCGCCGGCTGAAGTTCTCTGCCTGGATCCGGATCCGGCCGCCGTACAGCGTCTCGAGCAATCTATGGCCCACCCGGCAGAATTGCCGGAAAACATCCATCGGCAACGTGCGCAGGCCACAGCCCTCAGTGTGCTGCAGGAAGTCCGGGAAACGCTGGATCTCGGCGCTATCGATCCCGCCGGCGCTGCACGGGATTTGCTTGACGATCCGGTCGCCTTTTGCGACCGACACCTGCATCCGGAAGGTGCCGCCCGGATTATCCGCTGGCGGTATCCGCAGGATCTGCACAGGGTCGTCATGGTACCGCCGAATCATTTCCTGCTCATGGAATCACCGCATCCCTTTCGCGCCCGCCTGGAATGTGACGGCACCGTAAAGGCCGTCCATGACAGCCTGCCGGCAAAAGCCGGCAACCAGTTTGCCCTTTTTCTACCGCTGCCGGTGCCGGAGGCAGAGCAGGCCATACAATTGATGCTCTGGAGCCACACCCCAGCAGGCAACCGCCGCGAAGAGGCGGCCTTACTGCTGTTACCGCCGCCGCAGGTTATGGAAACGGAACCCGTGCTTGAATTCAGGCGCGAGATGCTCCTGGATACGCCGCTGACCTTCCTGGGAACCAATGGTCGCGGCGGGATGCTGCGCGCCCATGGCCGCTGGGCAACCCTGACCAGCCGCTATGATGCCTTCCTGGCCGCCAATCTCAGTCCCGACCATCCCGAGGACCGCCTGGTCGTGCTGGCGCGCTGTCGGGCCTGGGTGGTCTACCAGGGCTATTCTCATGAATTATCCAGCGACTGCCAGGAGGCCTTTGTCGTATCACCGGCCCATTTCGGCGAATGGCGCTTTGAAGTCCCCACCGGCCAGGGCCAGTATATTCGGCTGGATGTCCGCGCACGCATGCGACCCGGAGAAAACGGGATCGAGGTCTCTTTCCGACGCCACTCCGCCGCTAAAGCAAAAGCCCAGATGCCGGATAGCGAGCCGGTGCGACTCATCGTACGGCCGGACCTGGAATACCGTAGCTTTCATGATACCACCAAAGCTTTCACCGGACCCGAGTACACCTGGCCGGAAGCGGTCACACCGGCGCCGGACGGGTTTGCATTCCAGCCACCCGGCGGCCCAGCTATGAGCGTCCAGATGGTCGGGGCCGGCTATACCATGGAGCCCGAATGGCAATACATGGTGTATCGCGAACTGGAGGACCAGCGTGGACTGGACCCGCACTCGGACCTGTTCAGTCCGGGGTATTTATCGCTCTATCTGGCCGGCGGGGAATCCACCAGCCTGACGGTGTCCGTAGGTGCGGAGTCATCACCGGCAGCCCATGCAAAGGCAAGGATAGAAAAACATACCGTGGAATCCATGCTGGCGGATTCGCTGCGCCAGTTTGTCGTAAAACGCGGTAACGGTAAAACCGTGATTGCCGGGTACCCCTGGTTTCTGGACTGGGGTCGCGACACCTTGATCGTCGCCCGGGGATTGATCGCCGCTGGAGACACCCAGGATGTCCTGGAGATCCTCTGCGCGTTTGCAAACCTTGAGCGGGACGGAACCCTGCCCAACATGATTCGCGGTGCAGACAGCAGCAACCGCAATACATCCGACGCGGCCCTGTGGCTCTTTACAGCCTGTCGAGACCTCTATAAGCAGACCGCCGACGCTAAATTTCTCAACACCCAGTGCGGGACGCGCAGCCTGCGCCAGGTACTGATCGATATCGCGGTAGCGTTAGAACGCGGCACACCCAATGGTATCCGGGTCGACCCGGAATCCGGGTTGCTGTTTAGCCCCACCCATTTCACCTGGATGGATACCAACCACCCGGCGGGGACACCACGCGAGGGGTATCCCGTCGAAATCCAGGCGCTCTATCAGGCCGCCCTGGAATTTTTAGCAGACATCGATCCGGACAACAGTGCCGCCTGGCAAGCGCGGGCCGACCATGTCCGCGCGGCCGTGGAGCGCTGCTTCTATCTTCCCGAGAAAGGCTATCTTGCCGACTGCCTGCATGCCCGGGCGGGGACAACGGCCGCCGCGGCCGAAGCCGACGATGCCCTGCGTCTGAACCAGTTGCTGGCCGTCACCCTGGGCTCCCTGCCAGATACGCATCTGCGCCGCAAAGTGGTAGACGCTTGCGGAGAACTGCTCGTTCCCGGCGGTCTGCGGAGCCTGGCCGATCGACCGGCCCAGCGTCCCCTCATCATCGAAAAAAATGGCCAGCGTCTTGGTGATCCGGCTCGCCCCTACAGGGGACACTACGCTGGTGACGAAGACACATCCCGCAAGCCGGCCTATCACAACGGGACAGCCTGGGGCTGGCAGCTGCCCCTGTTTTGCGAAGCCCTGGCGCTGGCATATCCGCAAACCGGCCGCGAGAGAGCCCGGGCCTACCTGGCCCATAGTCTGCGAATGTTGACCACCGGGTGTGTGGGACACCTGCCGGAAATTTTAGATGGCGACGCCCCCCACACCGCCCGTGGGTGCGACGCCCAGGCCTGGAGTGTCAGTGAGCTTTTACGCGTGTGGCGTAAGTTGTCCGGGTAACTTGCTACCATGGGATTTTTATACGACCGGGAAAGCAATATAATATTTGGCAATAAAACTTGCATTCGAAATAAAAAGAATCATACTAGGCTTTGTTTGCCTAAATTGTTCGTGTGCCAGATGAAAACTATCGGTGCACTTACAATCGGTGCAAATTCTCGCTCCGGCAACTGAGGACAATCATGAAAAACCTGCAAACCTACCAAGTCTATCCCAGCCTCCCGGAATCCCTGAAATTCCTGGAGAGGCTGTCGCGTAACTATTGGTGGTGCTGGTCATACGATGCGGTCGATCTGTTCAAACGCATCGACAGGAGTCTTTGGAAAGAGGCCCAGGGTAACCCCATCATCTTTGGCACCCTGGTTTCGCAACGGCGCCTGAACCACCTTGCCAACGATACGAGTTTTCTGGCGCATCTTGACCGGGTGCGCACAGATTTCGAAAAGAAGGTCCTGACCGCCAAGGCCCCGGCTGACCCCGCTTTTAAACCCGGCGAGGTCATTGCCTATCTTTCCATGGAGTTCGGCATCCACGAAAGCCTGCCTATATACGCAGGCGGACTGGGCATCCTGGCCGGGGACCACCTCAAAGCAGCTTCCGCCATGGATCTGCCGCTGGTGGGTATCGGGCTGTTGTACCGTCAGGGATATTTTCATCAATACCTGGACCCCAATGGCTGGCAGCAGGAAGAGTATCCCGACACGGATATGTTTTCACTGCCGCTGGTACGCGCCACCGATCCGGAAGGCAATGAAGTGGTCATCGAAGTCACCGGCCCGGACGGCCCCATGCAGGCTACCGTCTGGAAGGTCCGGGTCGGACGGATCACCCTCTTACTGCTGGACACTTACCTGGATAGTAATCCCAAACCAATCCAGGATATCACCAACCGGCTCTATGCCGGTGGTTCCCGTGTTCGCCTGGCGCAAGAGGCGCTGCTGGGGATCGGCGGCATGAAAGCGCTATATGCGCTGGGGCTGACGGTGAAGGTGAGTCATATGAACGAGGGGCATGCCGCCTTTTCCGGTCTTGAACGGCTCGCCCAAACCATGTCCCGACATCACGTGGACCTCAAAACAGCCCACGAGATAGTGGCCCGCAGCACCGTCTTCACCACCCACACTCCGGTGGCAGCCGGCCATGATGAATTCAGTCCCGACATGGTCAGACCGGTGTTGCAGGCCTTCGCCGATCGCCTGGGGGTAACGGTCGATAAGATACTCTCCTGGGGGCAACAGGCCGGGGCCGCGGAAACCAGCCCCATGTCGATGTTCATTCTCGGGCTGCGCATGGCCCAGTACTGCAACGGGGTCAGCGAACTGCACGGTAAAGTGGCCCGTAAGATGTGGTCATCTGTCTGGCCCGATCGCCCCAAAGATGAAATTCCCATCGCCCATATCACCAACGGCGTCCATGTACCCACCTGGATGTCGCCGGAAGTGGCCGCGGTCTGCGAGCGCTACATTGGCCCCGAGTGGTATCTGTCTTCGCTCAAACCGGAGAATGTCAAGAAAATAGACGATGTGTATGATGAAGAACTGTGGCGGGCACACGAGATGAGCCGGGCCCGCCTCCTGCGGGCCTGCCGTGATCGCATGGTCCGCCAGTATGCCCGCCGCAATGCACCGGCCTCTCTTATGGAGGATGCGGAAAGGGTATTAGACCAGGACACGCTGACCATTGGTTTTGCCCGGCGCTTTGCTACTTACAAGCGGGCCGGGCTGCTATTGCTCGAACCGGAGCGGCTCGAAGCCCTGCTGACGGATGAAAAAAGGCCGGTACAGTTCATCTTCGCCGGCAAGGCTCACCCTCAGGATGACCAGGGCAAGCAATTGATTAAACAGCTGATCGAGTTTTGCCGTCGGGACCGCATTCGACGACGGGTTGTCTTCCTGGAAGATTACGACATGCAAACCGGTCGTTATCTCGTTCAAGGCTGCGACGTTTGGCTCAACACCCCGCGGCGGCCCTACGAAGCCTGCGGTACCTCCGGGATGAAAGCGGCTTTAAACGGTGTCCTCAACCTGAGCATCCTGGATGGCTGGTGGGCCGAGGGCTACCGGGAAGGGGTCGGTTGGGCGATTGGGCAGGGCAATGAAAGCGGCGACCCGGCCTATCTGGACGCGGTTGAATCCCAAGCCCTTTTCAACCTGTTGGAAAACGATGTAATCCCGAAATTTTACTATCGTAAGAACGGCGACCACCCGGCTGAATGGGTGGCCATGATGAAAGCCTCCATGCAACTGGCCATCAGCCGGTTCTGCAGCCTTCGCATGGTGGGCGAATATGACGACCGGTTCTATATACCGGCAGCGCTGGCCATGACGGGCCTGTTGGAGAACGACGCCCGGCAGGCCCGGGAACTGGCCGAAAATCACGAACGCCTGCGACAGCACTGGCCGAACCTCAAAGTTGAAAAACCGGTAAGGGAACTGTCGGGGCCCTTTCGGGTTGGAGACGCTTTCGAGGTCTCCACCGTGGCCCACCTGGGAGACCTGCGGCCGGAAGAGGTGTCCGTGGAGCTTTATTTTGGTCGCAGCGCAGCCCTCGACGCGGTGGCCAGCAGCCAGACCCTAACCATGACCCTGGCCGAAGATCGCGGTGGGGGAGAGTTCTTGTACCGTTGCACGGTCCAATGCCAGGATTCAGGCCGTTACGCTTTTACCAGCCGGATTTTACCGGCCGGCGACGACTGGATCCGGACCACCCCGGGTCTGGTAACCTGGGCTTAACCACTTAATTCCGGGGGCTGCCGCTTGCGTCTGCACGCTGGGCGCAGCCCTGCATTCAATATTGATATAACGCTGTCTGTCACCAGGGAGACACGGCATGGTAACATCAATAAGTCCCCGTGTTCTGGTCGTCACCCCCGAGGTAACGTATCTGCCCGACAATATGGGCAACATGGCCAACTACCTGTCTGCCAAAGCCGGTGGTCTGGCCGATGTGTCCGCGGCCCTGATCAAGGCCCTATTCGAGCATGGCGCCGATGTGCATGTGGCGCTGCCGGATTATAGGGCCATGTTCAATGCCCAGCGCAAGCCCGTGCTGGGCACGGCCCTTGACCTCATCCAGGACACCGTGCCGGATGACCGCATCCACCTGGCCGAAGATCGCGCCTTTTTCTACATGGACCATGTCTACTCCAACTATGCCGCGGAGAACACACGTATCGCCCTGGCCTTTCAGCGCGAGGTTATCAACAACATCATCCCCAGAGTCCGCCCGGATCTGATTCACTGCAATGATTGGATGACGGGCCTTATTCCGGCCATGGCGCGCCGGCTGGGGATCCCCTGCCTGTTTACCGTCCACAACATCCACACCACCAAGCTGCTGCTGGCTGAAATCGAAGACCGCGGCATAGATGCGGCCTCATTCTGGCAGCACCTTTATTACGTCCATATGGCCCATAACTATGAGACCACGCGGGATATCAATCCGGTTGATCTGCTGGCCAGCGGCATCTTTGCCGCCCACTTTGTCAACACGGTCAGTCCGACCTTTCTGCATGAAATCGTCAACGGTCAACATGACTTCGTCAGCCGGCCGATTCGCAGCGAATTGTCCAACAAGTTTCATGCTCAGTGCGCCACGGGCATTCTCAACGCTCCGGATCCCACCTTTGCCCCGCAGAGCGACCCGGTGCTGGATGTCAACTATGGCCCGGAAGAACATGCGGCCGCCAAACAGACCAATAAGCTCGCCCTGCAGACAGAGGTCGGGCTGATTCGGGATGCCGGCGCCCCCTTGCTGTTCTGGCCGCACCGGTTGGACAGCATCCAGAAAGGCTGCCAGCTGCTGGCGCAGACTCTCTACCGGATCGTGCATACGTACTGGGAAGAAAACCTGGAAATCATTTTCGTTGCCGACGGTGAGTTCAAACCGCACTTTACCGATATTGTCCACTTTCATGGATTTTCCCAACGGGTAGCCATCTGTGATTTCAACGAGGACCTGGCCCGGCGAGCATACGCCGCTGCTGATTTTGTCCTGATGCCGTCACGCTTCGAGCCCTGCGGCCTGCCCCAGATGATCGGGCCGCTATACGGCGCCCTGCCGGTGGCGCACAATACCGGCGGCATCCATGATACGGTTGTGCCCATGAACGTCGCGGCAAAACGCGGAAATGGTTTTCTTTTTGATATCTGGGACGGCCAAGGGTTATTCTGGGCCATAGAGCAGGCCCTGACGTTTTACCGGCTACCGGAAGATATCAAAACGCCCCAGATCGCCCGGGTGATGCGCGATGCGGCCGAAACCTTCAACCACGCCGTCACGGCCCGCCACTATATGGACCTGTATGAAAAAATGCTGCAGCACCCGTTGATCCCGCGGCAGGCGGAGTGCTTGTTTGATGGAAGCGAATTGTGCTGAGTCCGCGCTCTCCAGGAAGCGCCGCTCAGCCCAAATGGCAGCGCTTTCTAATAGCGTAAGGAATCCTGGCCCAGAGAGGCTGTGTCGTAATTGCCAAAATAGCGCAGTCGGCAATATCGTCATCCCGGACTTGATCCGGGATCCAGTGTCATTACCGTCATATAGAGTTGTGGATGCCGGATAGAGTCCGGCATGACCGAGAAGAATGGGCGTTTTTGTGAATTACGACACAGTCTCAGAGTGCCGGACTTTGGGCTGCCCCTAAAAGGGGCTTCGCCATCAAAACACAAGGGCCAAACCATGCATCGCGCAGAGAGGCAGAGACGTCCTCCTTAATCTGAGAATCAATGCACAGTCCAGCGCAGTCGGGAAATCAAAATCAGAAAATGGTCGCACTATCGTGCGAAAAACCATTGCAAGGCCCTTTTGGTTTTAAGTCCGCGTAGCGGGATAATAGTTGTGGTTTCCCAGCTGAGCTGGACTGATCATTTGATTAGTGACTGCAGGAAGGCGTCTCTGCGTCTCTGCGCGAGAATAATGCTCTTACGGCACAGCCTAATCTCGCTGACCCCCGTGGAACGGGACGGGTTTGGCCCTGAGGACCAGGTTTTAAAACATTGACTAAACAGACACTCGAATTCACGCCGGATTGGCGGAACCACACCGGGTTCTCTGCCGGATGCGGAGAGCTTATATCGATCCTAGGGGCTTATGACCACCTACTCCGATGATGTTGGACAGAAAGCATCCCACCTGGTGGCGGCTGACCCTTACCTGGCCCCCTACCTGGACACTATCCAACGCAGGTTACAGGCAATCGAAAACATGGCCGCCCGGCTGCTGACGGACAACGTCGCCGCTCTGAGCGATTTCGCCGCCGGCCACACCTATTATGGCCTCCACCGCTCTGAAACAGGTTGGGTTTTTCGCGAATGGGCACCGAATGCGGTGGCGGTTTACCTGGTGGGCGACATGTCGGCCTGGCAGGTCGCTGAACCCTATAGGCTTCAGCGAATCAATCCCAACGGCGATTGGGAAATCCGCCTGCCCATTGACCAATTGCAGCATGGCATGCACTACCGGTTGCACCTGCAGTGGCCTGACGGCCGGGGTGACCGGATTCCGGCCTATGCCCGCCGGGTGGTACAGGACCCGGACACCGGGATTTTTTCCGCCCAGGTCTGGGCACCACCCCGGGAATATCGCTGGAAGCGCCAACTGCAGCGGACAGCCGCCCCACCACTGTTCATCTACGAGGCCCATGTGGGTATGGCCCAGGATGCCGAAAAGGTCGGCACTTATCCCGAGTTTACCCGTGAGGTCCTGCCGCGGATTGCGGCGGCCGGTTATGACACCCTCCAGTTGATGGCCCTGCCGGAGCATCCGTATTACGCCTCATTCGGATACCAGGTATCCAGCTTTTTCGCCGCCTCCTCACGCTTTGGGACTCCGGAAGAACTCAAAGAATTGATTGACACGGCCCACGGCCTGGGGTTGCGCGTCCTGATGGACCTGATCCATTCCCACGCCGTGGCCAATGTGGTCGAGGGTCTCAGCCACTTCGACGGCACCCCCTACCAGTATTTCCATGACGGTGAAAGGGGCAGACATCCGGCCTGGGATTCGCGGTGTTTCAATTACGCCCGGCCCCAGGTGTTGCATTATCTGCTCTCCAACTGCCGCTACTGGGTGGATGAGTACCGGGTGGACGGCTTTCGTTTCGACGGGGTCACCAGCATGTTATATCTGCATCACGGCCTTGAAAAGGCTTTCACTTCCTACGACGATTACTACGGCAGCGAAGTGGATGAGGAGCCCTGGTGTATCTGGCCCTGGCCAATCGTATGCTGCATGAACTGGATCCCGGCCTGGTAACCATTGCCGAAGATGTCAGCGGCATGCCGGGGCTGGCCGCTCCGCTAGACGCGGGGGGTATCGGGTTCGACTACCGGTTTGCCATGGGGGTGCCGGATTACTGGATCCGGCTGACGAAAGAAATCCAGGATGAAGATTGGCCCCTTGAACATCTGTGGCATGAACTGACCAACCGCCGGAATGAAGAGCAAACCATCAGCTATGCCGAAAGCCACGACCAGGCCCTGGTTGGTGACCAGACCCTGATCTTCCGGCTGCTCGGGGATGTCATCTACAAACACATGCAGATCGACGACCCCCACCTGGGGGTCGATCGCGGGATGGCCCTGCACAAAATGATCCGGTTGATCACCCTGGCCACAGCCGGCAGCGGCTACCTCAACTTCATGGGGAATGAGTTCGGCCACCCGGAATGGATCGATTTTCCCCGCGAGGGCAACGGGTGGTCCTACCGTTACGCCCGGCGGCAGTGGCACCTGCTCGACGACACCGGACTCAAGTATGGCTGCCTGGCCCGCTTCGATCGCGCCATGATCTCTTTAGCGCGCCACTACGGCCTCTTCGATACCAACCCGCCGGAATACGGGTGTGGTCATCAGGAAGACAAGGTATTGGCTTTCCGACGTGGCGATCTGCTGTTCGCATTTAATTTTCACCCGACCAGGTCTTTTACTGACTATGCCCTGCCGGTGGCGGCGGAAGGACAGTACCGCCTGGTGCTCAATACCGACGAACACCTTTTCGGCGGCCACAACCGTCTGGTCGCCGACCAGCGTCACATAAGCGCCGTGGTGCCTGAAGGCCATGCAGATCGCCACCGGGTGTGCCTATATCTTCCCAACCGTTGTGCCTTAGTTCTTGCAGCCGATTAGAACAATTAGCCGAAGCCGCAAGACTGCCTGCCGCCGATGCCCTTAATTGGAATTGAGGCCTCCTTTTTTAGCCCCCCTCATGTTGACAACGATTTCGGCGTAATTAATCTATTTTACAGAGGGTCCGATTTGACGATGATCAAGTCATTGCCCTGAACCAGCTTATCTGAAAATGACCGCAGCTATAGGAAGGAGCCACAAACATGGGAAAAGATATTACAATCACAGATGACCATCATTGTGCCGTGCAGGAAAGAACCCAGTTAAATGTTGAACTGGCCAAATGTGATGCCCAGTTTGAAAAAGGAGAGGTACGCGAGTCGTGCTATGAATCCGCTATGGCGCTCAGCAAGGAGCGCGTAAAGAGGTGCCAGGAAGACTGAGATATATATAAATAGCCAATAGTTCAAAGGGCTTGTGGGCGATCCCCAAGCCCTTTCTGTTTTTAGGACCTGCTAAAAACCGGCTTTTCACTATACCCATTTTATGGTATAAACAACTTTCACGGATCGAATCATCAGACGAATACCGCGTACCCGCCGCCTGCATTCTATACAGGCAGCCAGACTAAATCGGCAATCGGGCGAATGAGAACGATTTAGCGTCAAATGGGCGAAGTTAGGAATTTGACATGCTAAAAAATCTCCGATTGGTGATCACTGGCACCCTTAAATCTGACTCCCGCGCCAAAAAACGTATCAAGGAAAAGCAGCAGGAACTGGCCGCGCAACTCCAGTTGAACCGCGCCTATCAAGAGGAAGTGTTCAAACGTAGAAACGAGCGGTTAGACCTGGCATAAATGCCACCGGCATCGGACCTGCTCCCGGGCGGCCTACTCGAGATCAAACCGGGTAAATTTTTTGGGGACCGCGTTGCAGACCGGACAATTGGCGGTTGGCTGCTGCGTAGCCACGAACCCGCAAATCTGGCAGACATACACTTCTGTCGTCATCGCCTCGGATTCTGCCTGGTAGCGGGCGATGAGATCGGCCTGGGCAGCCAGAACCCGCTTGAACTGGTTAAGGTTTTCAGCTTTACCCGCTTCACCCGCCGCGCTGTATTGAGTTGCCAAATCTGCATACAGCGGGGGTAGCGTTTCTTCCTTGCGCTGACGGTAGTCTGCCAGAAAAGCATCGCCGTCAGTCGTCTTGCCACGCAAGTACATGGAAAATCGCCTGATGTGGGCGGACTCGGAGGATTCCAGGGCGGTCAAAAGCCTCACCAGGGCCGATTTTCCGGCCCGCGCGGCTTTAGCCGCATGCAGGCGATTGCGAATAGCGGCGACCGTGGCAGCTGTAAAGAGATACGCCAGGGTCTTGTTGATGCTGGATGTCATGGCAAGTCCCCTATCTTTTGGTTAGCGTGAACAGAGTAATTATCCCCATAAATATCAGATGGTTAAAATTAAAAATCGAATACAAACTCGCTCACTTGCATCCTGATGTTAACACCAAGCCCGGACAACTATTGTTGTGTCCGCAAAATAAGGCAAATAAATTCGGCCCGATTGATATCGAGTTAATGAGGTCGACTGATTGCGGAATGATCTCAAGGTGTAGGCCGCAAATACGAAGCACGAAATTCGGAATGTGCTCAAGGCACACGCCGCTGACAAATTCAAAATTCAAGAAATCAAATGACAAGAACAGATCCTACCAGTTTGTAAGGACAGGTTTTGTTTGTTTCTTTCGGTCACTATGATTTGCCTTTTTGTTTCGAATTTGCGGCGTTCGCCTTGAGAACATTCCGAATTTTTCCTCACCTAAAAGCATTATTGCGGCAGGGTGTCGAATAAGAAACTCATGAGACGCAACACTAGAGGCCATCTCAAAAAAGGGGTTTGGCCGGCAATCATCACGTGTGAGCCTTTCGGACCTCGTTAGGGGTATTGCCCGTCCACCGTTTAAAAGCGCGTGAAAACGCACTCTGGTCTGAAAATCCCAACAGAAAGGCGATCTCGGCCAGTTCGATTTCCGTCTCGCGGATATAGTTGAGGGCCATTTCCTGCCGGGAGGCGTCAAGAAGATCCCGAAATGAGGTGCCGGCTTCGGCCAAGCGGCGCTGCAGACTGCGCACACTCATTCCCAGATCCCGGGCGACCTTCTCGTTGGCCACCGGCCCTGACGGCAGCGCCTCAATGATCCCGGCCTTGACCCGGTGCACCAGACTGCCTTCCCTGAGTCGGGCCAGGTAATCCACGTTTAGTTGATCGTGCATCCGGGCAAACTGAGGGTTGGTGCCCGGCAGGGTCTTTTCGACCGCATCCAGCGGGAACAGGATGCAATCGCCGGGCGCGGAAAATCGTACCGGGGCTTGGAAGTAACGTTGATATTGATCAGCACACCCCGGGGGTGGGTGCTGAAAACTGACCGACAGCGGTTGCAGTTCCTCGCCAAAATTCAGCCGGCACATGTGATAGATCACGGCGATCAGACAGTCCATCTGGGCCGACACCCGCAACCCCTCGGATTTAAAATCGAAACAGATCCTGAAACCGGCCAGGTCTTCTTCCAGGCTGATGCCCTTGCCTTCCGAAACGATATCAAGGTAACGCACAAACCGCTGCAGGGATTCACGCAGCGAATGGCTGGCCAGCCAGGCATACCCGAGACCATAGAGGTACGATGGGTGCCAGAACTTGGGCCCTTGCAGCCCGAAACAATCATCTTCAATCAGTTCGGTGGCCCGCTGCCAAGCTTGGTTCACCGCCCTATACCGAATCCGGGCCCCCGGTTGTTTTAAAAGATCCGGCTCGATACCGGCCGCCAGGAAGACCTCCCCGGGATTGTGCTCGTAAGATTCCAGCAATTTCCACAGGATGTTGGTCGCCGTCGCGAGGTGACTGTATGGCATGGTGTCTGCCCCCGGTTTCCGAAAAGTATTGCCGCTTACTTTATCAAACCCGGCAGAGGAAGTCCAACGGGCCTTGGCGTGTTCGGTCCAAATGTTGGCGGGGAAGGTCAAGCACCGGCGTAGTACATGCATTACGTTGGGACACAAAATTAGATAGGTAGAAGGTTGAAGGCTCGAGGTGGAAGGCAAACCAAGAACTAAGAAACCATGAATGAACTATTAATGTAGGAGGCAAGATGTACGGTAGACAGACCACCTTGCGGATGAAAAAAGATCTTTATGCGAAATTGGAACGCCTTGCGCGGCAGCATATGCGCAGTGTCAGTGACATGATCAGGTTGATTTTGACTGAGAACATAGAGAAATACAAACACAGGTCGTAACCCGGTCCATCCGGAAGTTTCAGAGGAGAAGAGCAATGTCCCGAATGCCAAAAAACAGAATGTCGGCCGACGAAGCATTCAAATCCGAGCATTTTAGTAAGCACGGCAAGATCAAGGCAGTAGAAAAAGATTACCGGTGTGATAATTATATTCAGGCCATCACCATCAAGGAAACACTCAAAATTATCACCAACGAAGAATATACCATTGAACAAGATGGCGTTCAGGGTTGGAAGGTGGTTGTCAAAAAATAGCAGATATTGGATTCGAGAGTAGGTTTTTTAAAACAATTCTGTCTTCTGGTGAAAGACAAGGGACTTAACCGTCACCGGGAACACCTGGTCGTCCACCAGGGGATTGCCGATATCGATCCAGTCGCCTTCCCTGAGTTCCAACTCGTCCAGGGTCAACAGATTGGTCTTCAGACCGGTTTCCCGGCGCATGACATTCCCGACGCTGCAAGCGATATCGCCTTCAAAGATTAAAATGATGGGTATGCTGTTCGCGACAGAATTTGGAAGGGGCGCCTCAACCGACCTGGCAAATAATTCCAGCCGGGCGTAGTGATTCCGGACCGGATCTTTGAAATAGAGGGCCACAACCTGCTCACCTTCTTTCAGGTCAAAACGTTTAAACGCCCTATTCATCTCGATGACAACATGGGGCTCGCTCAGCTTGGCCTGCTCGACATCTACGCGCAGTACCGGAATGTTCTTCATCGGAAGGGTCAGGTTTGCATCCGAAAACCCGGAAGACCCGGAAATGGACAGGGTGTGGGCACCGGCGCCGATAACAGTCGCCCGGATCTTGTTTTCAGGTTCCACGACCGTCAGGGCGTGGCGTTTCATCAGCGCCTTTATCTTGCGCGCCAGTAGGGAGCCGATATCCTTGTGCTGGCCGTTCCCCCCATACATCAATTCAGCTACGCCGCCGGAGAATGAGTAGGCATCAATCTCTCTTTTAAAATCAAGATCCCCGGTCATCATCAACATTTGCGCCAATTCGGACTCCGCGGGCCGGGTAATGACCTCCACCAGCACTTCGGCAAGTTTTGTTGCGATGGCATCGATCGCCTTTTTCGTTATCCGGTCACCGACCTCATATTGCCATCCAAGATGCGCAATAACCTTTCGGACCGGATCGGCCAACCGCCAGATCCGGCCCTCGTCATTCACCGCCAACAGCCGCCCGCCGACTGATACGCAACTTGTGGAAACGATTCGGCCGTCTACCGATATGGCGCTGTTGGACGTTCCCCCACCGATGTCGCAGGACAAGATGGTTTGTCCCGTCTCCCGGGACCGACGGGTAGCCGCACTACCCAGGGCGGCAATGACACTTTCAAAATTCGGTCCGGCGGTAGCAGCTACGAATTTGCCGGCGTCTTCAGATAACACCTCTACAATCTGCTGTGCATTCTGCTTGCGGGCGGTTTCCCCGGTAATGATGATCGCCCCCGTCTGAATATCTTCCGGGTCGATGCCCGCACTGTCATATTCGGATTTTAAAAAGTCGGTCAACTGGTCGATATCGATAGTGCGATCGTCAAGCAGGGGGGTATCGATGATGCGCCCCTCATAGATCACCCGGCGGTCCTTGATCAGAAACCGGCGCGTTGCGGAGCCCTCGTCCCTCTGCAGTAGCAAGTTGGAAAAAGCCAAGTGGCTGGTCGAACTGCCGACATCCACACCCACGCTCAATAATTCTATTTGGTCTACTTCCATGCACGGTCTTCCTGAGAACGATCAATTCAACCAGAAACAATGTAATTGAATCCGGCGGCTGTAGTTACTTTATAGCTACATTTACATGGGGAACATAAGGAATCAACAGGGGGGAGTCAAGCCTTAAGCATCCTATAGCAAACATAATTTTAGGAATAAAAGCCATTTCAAAAATGGATTTTGGCCCAAGGTCAAGGCGGCCGTGAAATTCAAACCGGAGGAATACATCAGGTATTTCGAGGATTTGGATTTCGCGCCCAACGCAGAGATTGGTTCAAAGGCCGTTTTTGAAATGGCTTTTATGGTTTTATTTCGGCTATAAACTGATTCGAACTCTGGATGGCTTCATTCATGCTCTTGATCAATCCGTCGATTTCACCTTTCAAGGTGGAAAATTCCGTCCGCAGGGACCCGATGGCCTGGGCGTTGAGGTTGTGTTTGAGGAATAGAACATTGTCCTGAAAAGAACGCAGCACCGGCTCCATGCTTTTTTCGGCCCGGTGCATACTGGCCAGCATCCGGCTGTAACGGGTACGCGTCTGCTTGAGCTTGCGCTGGCTGGAACGGCGTAATTCGGCACTCTTGTATAGTTTGAGTTCATCCGACCATTCCTTGAAAAGGGCCGTGGCCACATCTTCCACCTTCTCAATGCGGGCGGACACCTTTTCAGCAGCATCCCGGCTATCTTCGTATTCCGCTTTTAATTTTTCGTAGGCCTGTTTAAGGTCGCTGTTTTCGATATTGATCACCGCCCCAAACTGGTCCAGGGCGCTTTTGAACTGATGCTGGGCCTCACTCTGGGCGTCCCGGGCACTCTCCACCCGATCAACCAGAATATCGCGCTTGTGGACACCGACCTTTTCCATCGCACCGTAATAGGCCTTCGAACAGCCGCTCGTCATAACCATTAAAACAACTGCCAACCAGATAGAGTGAAACTGCAACATTCTGAAATTAAACGACATACCACTTTCCTCCATAAACACGTGCAATTCTACTCTGGGTTTCACTTGACCCCGCTCGCCTTGGCCCCTTTACACCGGCTCTCTGTACAGCGCCAAGATCCCCGACCGCGCCACCTTTTTAATGCCCATGGGTTCCAGCACCCGTATGAAAGCATCGATTTTCGCCTGGCGGCCGGTCACTTCCAGGATATAATGGGTCTGGCCCGTATCCACAATCCGGGCCCGGAAAGAATCCGCAATCCGATTGATTTCGCTGCGGTTTTCCGGGGCGGCCTTCACGCATATCAAGGCACATTCTCGCTTGACAGCATCCTCACCGGTCATGTCACGCACCTTGATGACATTGATCAACCGGCGGACATGCTTGAGGATCTGTTCGAACTTCTCAGGATTCGTTTTGGTGGTAATGGTAATACGAGACATTTCCGGGTTGGCGGTCGGTGCGCCGCAAATCGTTTCGATATTGTATCCGCGACTCGCAAAAAGTCCTGAAACCCGGGCGGTTACGCCAGGTTCGTTTTCCACTAGCATGGTTATGATGTGCTTTTCAGCATTCATGGTGTTGTCCTGGGAATTGCGGGTAGACCGGCCGGATGAAAGTGGTCAGAACGTATCGACGACCGGAAGTTGACTATTCTATTAGCAGATTGCTGTTGATCGAGCAAATAACGGGTTGAACCGATCAGAACTCGCATTCCCTGTAGCTTGTTGGAGCGCAGCGGAAGCCCCGCTTAGCGAGGCTGCGGGGAGCGTTCAATGATTACGCTGCCGGGTGACTAATTATTAAAGGTTACCCGAGAGGGTCCGATGTAAAGGATATATGCCCTTAAGATCCCCATCCCAACGGGCATTTATACCTCCTGTGGCCCCGGAGTCTCGCAGCTCCGGGGTTTTTTTTGAAGCGTTTTCAAAACCTCCCTTCGAAACCAATCTTAGGCGTGATTCCAGAATCCTCTACAGTTCCGTGAGACTCTTTTTAAGGTGGAAACTGGCACCGACGGAGTGAAATGTGCGGGTGATGTCTTCCCGGAAACGGCGCCAGTCGATCTTTTCTTCGACCTGGGGACAGTAATTTATTTTTCCGACTTTCCAATGATCCACGATGACGTGATATCGGCGCACAAGATCTATGGCCTGGTCCGGCACAACCACCGGTTCCATGCTTATCCAAGTGGCAATGCCGCGTTGGTGGGCTGTTTCGACAGCGGTAATTCGATCTGCGAGGCTGGCCGCACCCGGTTCCCAGACATCGGCTGTCGCTTGGTTCATAAACACCAGGGTGGTTCCAAAAGAGGCCTCCCTCGAACTTTCCAGGATATCAAAATCGCGTACGGCCCGGGTACCGCCCTTGGTCAGGACGGTATAGGGTCGGTTGCGTTGCCGCAGTTGTTCCAAAACCGCCCGGGTGAGCGAACTGTCATGGGGCGCAGGCGGATAAGGATCGCATCCAAAACTCAGCAGTATCAAACGGTTGTCTCGGCGGGTATCCAGTTCATCGAGATCTGCGCAGAATTTGCGCAGGGTCTCGGGCCGGGGCAGGCACTGACGGTGGAACCGATGCGTGGAAACACCCTCGGTCTCCGGTACGTAGCAATAGATGCACCCGTGGAGACATCCGCTATACAGGTCGGCCCCTAGCGGAGCGTACTCGCCGGCTTTTCCTTTTGTCTCGTATATCAATTCCATAGAGGTATTGGTTCATGGGTTTGAAGGTTCCGCCATTTCAAACGGAGCTATTTTCCGGGGGTAGGATTGGTGTTTATGATATGAACCTTGAACCCGGTACGCTGAACCGGGAAACCATAAAATAGAAAGGTCGCTGTGCATGCACAGCGACCATCTTTTTACCAACTTGAATCAGGCTCCGGTGTTTCACTACACCTGCGCCAACTGTCGTCATAAGGGAATTGCCCGGTTTGCGGATTAAGTTCTATCCATTTAGGATATCTAGGAACCGTTGAGCTTTTCCCTGAGCTTTCCCGAACATTTGAAGGTAACCACTTTGCGGGGCGCCAGCATCATATCGTCACCGGTAGCCGGATTTCTGCCACGCCTTTCCTTCTTCTGGTTTACACAGAACTTTCCGAAACCGCTGATCAAGACATCCTCGCTGTCTGCCAGGGCACCTTTAATGATGGACAGGATGGACTCGATGATCTCGGAAGATTGGTTTTTGGTAAATCCAAGGTTGTTTTGAAAGGACTCAATGATCTGTGCTTTTGTAAGTGTCATTGCTCATTCACTCCTTTGGATGAAATGCCCATTGTTTTTCAACATCGCTGATTTTATTAAATAAACGTTTCGTTTGTCAAGAAATTATCCCAAAAAAGTTACGGTTACAGGTAAAACGCAGAATCGTCCCCTGCCCTGTGACCGTATCTGTCAAACCCACATGATATCCCTGAACTAATATTGAAATGGGGTTAACGGCTGGTTTCACCAAAACACAAAAGGGGGGCGTATGACATCCGTGGAAAAAAAAGCCAGACAGCTTATCTCCGACTACGGCAGGGACATGGCTATCTCCCAAGCCAAATTTTTTTTGGACCGGACCAACGGGGGGTTGCAAACCTGGTGGCAACAGGTCCTCGTCACCATTCGAACCAGCCCCGGGACCGCTGGTGCCGGATGTAGGTAACATATTGATATATTATGATTAATATATATTTCAAGGTGTGGCCATCAACGGTCGGCTACCTCTCCAAGGAGATCACGGGCTGCATCTAGATCGTAGGCTTGAGCCGGGTCAAATCCCTTTCCGGTGAACATGCCCATGGCTTGCTTGATGGCGTCATAGGGTACCCAACCGTGCTTTTCCCACAGTTCCGGTTGACCCGAGTCCCACATCCGAAAGCAGATATCATCACCTATTTTGAGCACATACATGCGGACCTGTTTGTTTTGCGGGTACGGATAATAATAATGTCCCTTGTCATCTTTCATTGGTGTGTTCCCTCATGTTCGTAATTAATTCGCAAATAATTGTGGCGGCTATCCCAAGATTCCGACGGCACCTCATGCAGTCAATCGGTGGCTCATAAGGTTACCGCTTGCGGGTGACCAGGTCATGCACAGCCCTTTGAATAAAGCACCGCAGGTCACAATCCAACCTTGCCGGCGGTCGACTTGCCAGCGGTTGCGGTTGCCGGCATCAGGGCTGAAAACCCGGGCAGGGCTGCCGTTCAGCCGGGAAACCAGGGGCGTGTGACCATGTCCGCGAAAGAGGATTTTTCCCGGGTACTGCTCTCGAAAACGGGCAAATTCAGCCTGATCGATATCCCCGGTCATAGCCGCCATCCCCAGTGTATCCACAAACGGCCGGCTGTGCACAAAAAGAGCCGTGGCCAATTCTATCTGGAGCGGCAGCGCCTCGAGATAGGCAATGGTTTCCGCGGAGATAACAGTGGATTGCCGTGCCTCCCCGTTGCGTACAAGCGCGTGATCATTGTTCCCCTTGACGGCCAGTACCCGGTGGGTACGCAACAACTCAACACATGTGTCGGTCTGCTGAAAAGCGACCGAATCGCAGATATCACCCAGGTGGACGATGTGGCCACAACTGCGTGCTTGAAAAAGGCGCAGGGCGGCGGCGATCATGTCCGCGTTTCCATGGCTGTCGGCCATGATACCAATTGTTTCCAAATCTGTCATTAGCGTCTGAATGTCATCCGCGGCTGGCCGTGCGCGGCCGCCGGTCCACAGGCATACCGGAATTATGCCTGAAAATTGAGGTTCCTACCACATACCCGTCGATATCTCAAAAAAATAATGGGGGATTTTTATACCCACCCGATCTTATATTAAATATACCACTTGACAATCGGCTCTCGGGAAATATTATAGGCTGTCTTTCACCTTCAGTTGACGATTTGCACGCTAGAATTCTCTCACACGCCGTGTCTAATTGTAAGTAATTCTGGATGTAGAAGAATCTGTAGACACCCCCGCCGGGATCCCGGTTCATCCTGAGTCAAATGCTACAGAAAACAGGCAACCGGGCTCACGTCCAGTAAGACGCGCCACCTGACCTTGAAATGGGTATATAGGTATTACGATTATATTTACGGCTTTTAGCAGCCATCGGATCTTTACATAGAAGGAGCAACTCGATGAGTGATTTTCTGCACAATTTGCGTACCGGCAACATCAAACGGTTTGACCGGCCACGTAAAAATTATGACAACCCGCAATACCGGCATCCACATGACCGTCAGCACAGCAAGGACCGCAAAGGCAACTACCACAAAAAAGCCCATACCGGTGAACAACTGCAAGAGATAAAAAAACATATGGAAGGTATGGCCAAGACCATTGAAGAGAATTTCAAGGCCCAGGAAAGAGCCGCCTCAGCACTCGAACGGATTGCCGCGGTTCTGGAAAATTCCGATCGTATCGGACCGGCGCTTGATCCGGCTCCCCGGCAACCGATAACTGCATCCCAACCAGTACCGGAAGAAAACGAAGTACCGCAGCCCGCCGCTTCTAACACGCAAGAAGACCTGCTGACCCTGATAAGAAACATGCGCAATGAGGGCGCGACCTTTGAAAAAATAGCCGGCCAACTGGAACAACGAAAGGTCCCGACTATCTCGGGTCGCGGCAAGTGGCGCGGACCGGCTGTCAGCAAGCTGCTTAAAGAGAATGCTCAGCGCACTTGAACACAGAACGGACACCCGGGGCGGCGGCCTACCGTCGCCGGGGTGCGCGTGCCAGGTTACCCACCGAAACTTTTGATGATATAGTAAACAAGCGGTAAAAAAATAGCGGGCAGCATGTTGCCTACGCTGATCCTGCTAATTTCCAGCAGATTGATACCCAGACCCACGATCAGCAGTCCACCCACGGCGGACATCTGGTTGACAACTTCCGGCACCAGCAAAGGTTTCAACATCAAGGCCCCACCGGTAATCAATCCCTGATAGATAAAAACGGATACTGCGGAAAACATAACGCCCAGGCCCATGGTCGCGGTAAACACAACCGCGGTGATGCCGTCAAGCACGGACTTGGCGAACAGCGTCTGATGATTGCCGGTCAGGCCGCTTTCCATGGCCCCGACAATGGCCATGGACCCCACGCAATAGATCAGGGTGGCGGTCACAAAACCTCTGGCGAAACCACTGCCCGTGTCCGCAAACCGGGATTCGAACCAGTGTCCCAGGCCCTCCAGCCGAACCTCGATTGCCATCCACTCGCCCAGCAGGCTGCCCAGTGCCAGGCACACGATAATCAACAGCAGGTCGTCGGATTTAAAGGCGCTTCTGAGGCCCACCAGGACCACCGCCAGACCGATCGACTGCATGATCGTGGTATTGTATCTGGCCGGAATACCCTTTCTGAAAACCAGTCCCGCCAGGCTGCCGACTATAATAGCAATTGCATTAACAATGGTTCCGGTCACAAGCATCCCCTTCAGCGACCACCCGACCAGACAAGCGCGGGTCAAGCGTGCAATGAAAAAACCCGCGGCGCTACACCGCGGGCTTTCGTGTCAAGAAGCTATATCACACTGAGCAGGTTCTACTTCTTGTCGTCCTTTACTTCTTCAAAATCCGCATCGACCACATCATCATCCGGTGCAGGACCGGCAGCCTGTCCGGGGTCACCCGGACCGGCACCTTCCGCCCCGGGCTCGGGCCCGCCTTCCGCTGCCGCCTGCTGGTACATAGCCTCAGCGAGTTTGTGGGAGGCCTGGGTCAACTCCTCGGAGAGGCGTTTGATCTCTTCGGGATCTTCACCCTCCATGGCTTTACGCAGGGGATCGATGGCGGCCGCAACCTTGGTTTTGGTCTCCTCGTCTACCTTATCCCCCAGATCTTTGATCGACTTCTCGGTAGAGTAAATCAGGCTGTCGGCCATATTGCGGGCTTCCACGAGATCCTTTTTCTTGCGGTCTTCTTCGGCGTGTAGTTCGGCTTCCTTTTCAGCCGCTTCAATTTCTTCCTTGGTCAAACCAGACGAAGCCGTAATCTGGATGGACTGTTCTTTGCCGGTCGCTTGGTCTTTAGCCGACACATTGACGATCCCGTTGGCATCGATATCGAAGGCGACCTCGATCTGAGGCACGCCCCGGGGTGCCGGTGGGATACCGACCAGTTCAAAGCGGCCCAGGGTTTTATTGCCGGCCGCCATCTCGCGTTCGCCCTGGAGGACGTGGATGGAGACCGCGGGCTGACTGTCGGCCGCCGTGGAAAAGATCTGGCTCTTTTTAGTGGGAATCGTAGTGTTCTTGTCTATCAGCCGGGTCATAACCCCACCCAGGGTCTCAATTCCCAGTGACAGCGGGGTAACATCCAGCAGGAGGACATCCTTGACGTCACCGCCCAACACGCCGCCCTGGATGGCAGCACCGAGCGCAACCACTTCGTCGGGATTGACACCTTTGTTGGGTTCCTTGCCGAATAACCGCTTGACCACATCCTGGACCGCCGGCATCCGGGTCATGCCGCCAACCAATATCACTTCATTGATGTCACCGGCATTGAAGTTGGCATCCTTAAGGGCCGTGCGGCAAGGTCCTTCCAGCTTGGCCAGCAGGTCATCTATCAAGGCTTCGAGTTTGGCGCGCGTGATCTTGATGTTCAAATGCTTGGGGCCACTGGCGTCGGCGGTAATAAACGGCAGGTTCACCTCAGTTTCCATGGATGTGGAAAGTTCCATCTTGGCCTTTTCAGCCGCCTCTTTCAGGCGCTGCAGGGCCATCTTGTCACCACGCAGGTCGATGCCCTGGTCCTTCTTAAACTCATCGGCCAGGTAGTCAATCAGGCGCAGATCGAAATCTTCCCCGCCCAGGTGGGTATCCCCATTGGTCGATTTTACTTCAAACACACCCTCACCAATCTCCAACACGGAGACATCAAAGGTGCCGCCGCCGAGGTCGAATACCGCAATCTTCTCTTCGCTTTTCTTGTCCAGACCATATGCCAGAGAGGCTGCTGTGGGCTCGTTGATAATCCGGAGGACATTCAACCCGGCAATTTTACCGGCATCTTTGGTGGCCTGACGCTGACTGTCATTAAAATAGGCCGGAACCGTCACGACAGCGTCGGTAATTTTCTCACCCAGATACTCTTCCGCCGTTTTCTTGATATTGGAGAGAATAAAGGAAGATATCTCAGCCGGGCTGTACTGCTTGCCCCGCAGGTTGATCCGGGTGTCCCCATTTTTGGCTTCCTCAATTTTATAAGGCAGTATCTTGGTATCCGACTGGACTTCGGCGGAGCTGAACTTCCGGCCGATGAGCCGCTTTACACCAAATACGGTGTTTTCCGGGTTGGTAATGGCCTGCCGTTTGGCTATTTGCCCAACCAGTCTTTCGTCACTGTCGGATACAGCCACAATTGAAGGGGTTGTCCGGCCGCCTTCCGGGTTGGTGATCACGTTGGCATCACCGCCCTCCATCACCGCCACGCATGAGTTGGTGGTGCCGAGATCGATTCCGATGATTTTACCCATCTTCTGTCCTCCTTGCCTTTCGGTATAAAGTGTATTCGTATGCTAAATTTTGATTGGTTAGTGTCTGTCCGCCCCTACTCGGAAGCAGCCTTGGCAACCACCACCATGGAAGGGCGCAGCAGTCTGTCATGGATGGTGTAGCCTTTCTGTAGTTCTTTTATGACGGTATTGTCGGGATGGTCCTCCGACTCTTCCTGCATAACGGCCTGGTGGTAAGTCGGGTCAAAGGGATTCCCAACGGCATCCACCGCTTTTACGGCAAACTTCTCAAGCACCTTGAGGATCTCCTTGAGAGTCATATCCACCCCTTCGAGAATGCAATTGACGGCATCTTCATGATCCGCAGAGGTTTCGACAGCACGCTCGAGATTGTCAATCACCGGAAGAAGTTCTTTAACCAAGGTTTCGTTGGCATACTTTCTGAAATCCGTAGCCTCGCGATCCTTGCGCTTCTTATAATTTTCAAACTCCGCTGAAATCCGTAGAAACCGATCGTAGTTTTCGCCGGCTTCCTTCTCGGCGGCCTCCAACCTGACCGCCATCTCCTGCTCGCCATTGCGATCGGTCTTTTTGCCAGTCTTTTTTGCGGGTTTCTTTGCGGCCTCGGCGTCCGCCTCTTGCTCTGAATCAGCGTCTTTGGAGTGGTCCTCGTAGGTTTTGATTTTTACGGCATCGGCATCCTGCCTTGAATCACGCTTGTCGCTCATACGCCAGTTCAATCTCCCGTATCTGTTTAGAATCCGTACGCAAAAGTTTTGACAGAAAATAAGACGAGATGACCGGTTGTCAAGATGATAAACGCAGGATTTGACACATTAAAGATGGGCCTCGCGGGGGCCGCCGAATGTCTCAGCTGGAGGTGTTTGAGACACTTTTAATCAAGATGGTTGCGCACCCCCCCTCGAATCGATACCACCAAACCCACGCGTCACATAACCGGGACCTGACCACGACACAGACTGCATTACTTATCGCTGCTTCCTTCCGGACCTGACGAGGTTCGTAACCGTCTGTTGCGTGGCGGCCGGTCAGCTATCGAATGGGCTTGGGGAGGTGATCCTCAGGGAGGAATTCAGCCCCGCATAAGCGGATTTCGGGTAGAGGGCACCGCTAATGCCCCGCCTAGCGCAACCGGCAGAGAATATACGTCAATAAACCATTTTTTCAAGTCAAAAAGAGGTCGGCTGGCGACATTTTATAGGGCTTGATTTCTGTTGACTTCTCGTAATCGCTGTCATACCGTCGCAAGCAACTGTTCATAGAGGCTATATCAAAACTGACTTTTGGCCCAATCTCTGCGTTGGGCGCTCGGTTCCCATCCTCGACATACATGCGTATTCCTCCGGTTGGAACCTCGCGGCCGCCGCACCTTGAACCAAAATCCTATTTTATGACAGCCTCTGGTGAGTTTAAGTTGAAAGCATGACTGCCCGTGCCGTAACGGCCGCCGTTGGGACCGGGCAGGCCCACTCCAAAACCCGGAGGTCAGAAGATGCCCACAAGACTGGTGGCCGGCGCCGGGGCCGGCGCCGGGGTTTACACCTATGTGTCCGGTGAATTGAAACGGACCTATAACGCTCCGTTCGACAAGACCGTGGCGGACAGCCTGGCTGCCCTGCAGGATCTGAAAATAGCCGTGCATCAAAAAACCTCCAGCGGCATTACCACCACCATCGACGCTGAGAAATCAGATAAAACCCCCGTTATGGTCAGCATTACTATCCTGGGGACCAACCTGACCGAGGTGGCGGTGCGCACCGGCGTCGTCGGACTCTGGGACAAAAAAGTTTCCGAGCTCATCCATGCCCACATCGCAAAACGGCTGCTCAAAAAAGACTGAACCAGAACCGCTCATTGAGTCGGTTGCCAAAGTCGCCGCCGAACACACCATGTTCCGGCCCGGCGACAGGGTGCTGGCCGCTGTGTCCGGCGGCCCGGATTCGGTTGCCCTCCTGCATCTACTCTGCGAGTTGGGCCCCCGAATGGCCTTTACCGTAGGGGTCGCTCATCTGGATCATGGCCTTCGTCCGGAGGCGCACACCGAGGCCGAGTTTGTAAACACACTTGCCCGGGGCCTGGCCTTGCCGTTCCATTTTGCAGCACAGGATGTCGCGACGTACCGGGAACGACACGGGCTCTCGCTCGAGGAGGCAGCCCGGGACGTGCGGTACGCCTTCTATAAAAAGGTAGCCGCTGCCGAAGGTTACCAGAAAGTGGCCCTCGGGCACCACCGCGACGACAACGCCGAAATAGTCCTGATGAACCTGCTGCGGGGATCCGGCCCCTTGGGACTATCCGGTATTCCGCCGGTTAGAGACGAACTGTTCGTACGACCGCTGATGAACCTGACCAGGGCACAGATCATGGCCTACCTGGAGCAGCGGCAGCTGGCGTATGTGACCGATGCCTCCAACGCCGACCTTTGTTTCACCCGTAACCGGATCAGGCATGTTCTCCTCCCGCTGATCCGGAAAGATTTCAATCCCAACATTCTCGCGACGTTGCACCGCACCGCGACCATTATGGCGGATGAAAATGCCTGGCTCGAGTCTCAGGCGGACCCATTATGGGACCGCGCCCTGCTCGCTGCCGACAGCCGGCAATTGAGCTTGGATTACAAGGCCTTGGCCGGGATGCACCGGGCCGCTGTCCGGCGCCTGCTGCGTCGAGCCATTTACCAGTTGGGAGGCAGCTTACGGCGGATCACGTTTTCCCATGTAGATCGGCTGATAAGGCTAACTGCCGCTGCCGAGAACGCGCGGGTGGATTTGCCCGGCCTCATATCCGCCCACAAACAGGCCGATCGCCTGGTCCTGCGTGTTATGGACAGCCCCCGTCAGCCGCTGACAGCGGGGCGCCCCAGCGAGCCGTATGAATATATCATCGACCTGGATAAAATTTCGACTACGGTCGCGTACGATCAGGTTATCCCCGCTACCGGCGGAAAGGTGACTTTCGCGTTGCTCACCGGCGCACACCTAACCAAAATGGACGCGTCTGGACAGTGTACGGCCTTATTTGATATAGACCAGCTCAGTTTCCCGCTTCTGCTCAGAAATTATCGCCCTGGCGATCGTTTTAGCCCCCTGGGCATGCGCGGTACCAAAAAATTGAAAAAGTTGTTCAATGAACGCAACGTCCCTTTGCCCGAACGAGAGCGTTGGCCAGTGTTGACCAGTGGACCGGAGATACTCTGGGTGCTGGGCCATCAGCGGTCGCAAAACGCTACCTTGAAACGGCAAACTCGGCACGTTCTGGAAGTAAAATATGTTTTGCCAGACCCGAAATAGTGCTTATTTTAGGTATTGTAACAAAGGTGTTTGCCAGTGGGTTGCCGCGAACGAAGTTTGAAACGTGATCTAAACCTCGAGGAGGAAACAACTCTTGAATCCTTTCTATAAAAACATGGCTTTGTGGATCGTTATCATCCTGATGATGCTCATGCTCTACAGTTTGTTCAACCCCCAGAATATTGCCGAAACCAGCATCAGCTATACCGATTTTTTGGCCATGGTTGAAGATGAACGGGTTGCGGACGTCGTTATGCAGGGCCAGGAGCTCTATGTAACGGACATCAATAAAAAGCACTACAAAGTCTATACTCCCCAGGACAGCAACCTTATCGCCAATCTCCGGCAAAAAGGTGTCGTCATCAACGCGAAACCTCCCCGGGAAAACCCCTGGTACATGTCCATGCTGATTTCCTGGTTTCCAATTCTAATTCTCATTGGTGTATGGGTATTTTTCATGCGCCAGATGCAGTCCGGCGGCGGCAAAGCCATGTCATTCGGCAAGAGCCGCGCTCGGCTGCTTTCGGACCAGCTGGCCAAGGTGACCTTCGAGGACGTAGCCGGAATTGACGAAGCCAAGGAAGAACTCGGTGAAATTGTAGAATTTCTCAGCGAACCCAAAAAATTCACCCGCCTGGGCGGCCGTATCCCCAAGGGTGTGCTGCTCATGGGTTCGCCCGGGACCGGCAAGACTTTACTGGCCAGGGCCATTGCCGGCGAGGCGGATGTGCCGTTTTTCAGCATCAGTGGTTCCGACTTCGTGGAGATGTTTGTGGGGGTAGGTGCTTCACGGGTGCGGGATCTCTTTGTTCAGGGCAAGAAAAACGCGCCCTGTATTATCTTCATCGATGAAATCGATGCCGTGGGCCGTCATCGCGGGGCCGGATTGGGTGGCGGACATGATGAACGTGAGCAGACCCTCAACCAGTTGCTCGTGGAAATGGATGGATTCGAATCCAACGAAGGCGTCATCTTGATTTCGGCGACCAACCGGCCGGATGTTCTCGATCCGGCCCTGTTGCGTCCCGGCCGATTCGACCGCCAGGTCGTGGTCCCCTTGCCGGATATAAAGGGCCGGGAGAAAATCCTGAAGGTCCATCTGAAAAAAACACCCGTTGGCGAAGATGTAAAACCGGTTATCCTGGCCAAGGGGACGCCCGGTTTCTCCGGAGCCGACCTTGAAAACCTGGTTAATGAGGCTGCTCTGCTGGCGGCCAAGCGCAGCAAGGAAAAAGTAGGCATGGAAGATCTTGAAGATGCCAAAGACAAGGTTTACATGGGGCTGGAGCGTAAATCCAAGGTTATCAAGGAAGAAGACCGCAAAACCACGGCCTACCATGAAGCGGGACACGCCCTGGTGGCCCGTTTTCTGCCCAACACCGACCCGGTTAATAAAATCACGATCATTCCCCGCGGCCGGGCCGCCGGCGTGACCTGGTTTCTCCCCGAAGAGAGAGATTTCAAGTATAAAGACCAACTGGAAAGTGAATTGGCGGTTGCCTTTGGCGGCCGGGTGGCCGAAGAGGTTGTGTTCGACCGGATCAGTACCGGGGCTTCCAATGACATCAAGCAGGCCACCGATCTCGCCCAGCAGATGGTGCGCACCTGGGGTATGAGCGCAGAATTGGGCCCCATGTCCTACGCCAAAGGGGAGGAGCAGGTCTTCCTGGGGCGTGAAATAGCCCAGCATCGGGACTATTCGGACGAGACGGCCTTGAAAATCGATAACGAAATCGCCAAGCTGATCCACACCGCCTATGATCGGGCCAAGCAAATCCTGGACGAAAATATGGATTTACTGCACCAGCTGGCGGACCTGCTGCTCGAAAAGGAAACCGTAATGGGCAACGAGCTGGATGCCCTGATTCTTAAAAAACGGCCGGAATTCGATTTCCCCTCGAAGCTCGACGAAGATCTTATCCCGGATAAAGAGGAACCGAAAACGGAACCCCCCGCAGAAAATGAAAGCACAACCGAAACCGGGGAGAATCCGGATGAACCCCCGGATAAAAAGCCGCCGGTCGATAGGCCCGCTGCCGATGACAGCACTGACGACGAGCCCAAAGAGTAAACTGCCATGCAGTCCTATACACTTAAATGGCAAGGGCACTGTATAGAGCTCGGTGAGCGCACCTGTGTCATGGGAATTCTGAATACTACCCCGGATTCCTTTTCCGACGGCGGCCGGTTTCTCAACCGTGAAGATGCGTTGGCCCAGGGCGAGGAACTGGTTGCGGCGGGAGCCGACATTCTAGACATTGGCGGTGAATCGACACGTCCCTTTTCCAAGGGCGTGTCCACGGAAGAGGAAATCCGCCGGGTCCTGCCGGTCATTGAAACGCTGGCTGCACGCATGCCGGTACCGATCTCCATCGATACCACCAAAGCAGCCGTAGCCAAAAGGGCCGTGGATGCGGGGGCTGCCATCATAAACGATGTCAGCGCACTGCGCCAGGATCCCGCCATGGCGTCAGTAGCCGCAACCTGCGGGGTGCCGGTTGTCCTGATGCATATGCTCGGCACACCCCGTACCATGCAGGTTGACCCGGTTTATAACGACCTTTTTGGAGAGATCGGTAATTTTCTGGCCACGGCCATCAAGAAGGCCGTGGAGAGCGGCATAGATCGGAAACTGCTCATCGCCGATCCGGGTATCGGCTTCGGCAAGACAGTGGCGCATAATCTGCTGCTGGTTAAGCACATGGACGTCTTTAAGGACCTGAATGTGCCCATGCTGATCGGGCCGTCCCGCAAGGCGTTTATCCGGACCATCCTGCGGGGAGACTCGGACAGGGAAGTGACCCCTGATCTACCGGAAGTGGCCGTAGGCACCCAGGCTACCGTGGCAGCCGCAGTATTAAGCGGCGCCCACATCGTAAGGGTTCATGATGTGGCGGCTACCCGTGCGACCGTCGCTTTGGCCGATGCACTCCGGCGGGCCTAAACGAAGCGCCTTAACTACACACACCCAAACAACCATGCCTAGACAAGACAGGCCATCTGCAAATACTCGCAAGTATCTCCTCTGGCTTTTTCTGGGGATCGGTGTTGTTGGCGTCATTCTGGGAATGCTGAAAGTGTTGCCCGGAATCCGAACTGGGGAAAAAGAGATCGCGGCCGAACTTGTTTTGTCCGGCTTGCCGGAAGGCCTCATCACCATGCACCCGCCGGTAAAGGTTATCGGGGCCCGGGTCAGTGGGCCCGCCGCCTTGTTGGCCGGGCTCGCGAAAAAGCGGATAACCTTCACTCTGGACGTCGATGGGTTGGCTCCGGGCATGACGTCGCTGCCCCTTGCGGCTGAAAATTTCGGTCTGTCGCCGCAACTGCAGGTAACGGCAATCAAACCGGAATCGGTTACCCTCCGGATTAAAGCCGCTGACCAGAAAACGCTGCCGGTATACATAGCCATTGCCGGTAAACCGGCGGCCGGCTATACGGTCATAGATACCTTTGCGGTCCCTGGCAAGGTTACCGTTTCCGGGCCTGAAAACAAGTTGAGCGGCATGGACCGGGTCATGACCAAGCCGATATTCATCGAGGGCATGGCCGATTCTGCCAAACGGGAGACGGCCCTGGACCTGCCCACCGGAGTGCGTGTCATTGGTTTGGATAAAGCCTTGGTAGCCGACATCCGCGTCGGAGAAAAGACTGACCGCCGTACCTTTGCCAACATCCGGGTGATAGCCAGAGGAACCGGACATGCGGCCGTGTTTTCTCCGCCTGTCATCACCCTTGACGTAGAAGGCCCGGCCAACGCCCTGGCCCAGTTGAACCAAACCACCGATATAACCGCCTATGTAAATCTACAAGGGATCAAACCGGGCGTGTATGTCAAAAGGGCGTCCATCTCCTTACCGCTGAGCATAACACTGGTAAAGGCCAAACCGGAACTGTTTACCGTGTCGGTGAGAGAGTAGAAGCTATCTCAAGCGCTAAACGCCGGTGGGTATCGAGACGACACCCCAAACCCCGGCGCAGCCGCACAACGCTTGTCATGATTCTTACAGGAGGAATTTAGAAATATGCTACTGGTAATAGATGTCGGTAATACCAACATTGTGCTGGGAATATTTCAAGGCGGCAATCTCGTCCAGGACTGGCGCGTCCGCACAGAGCACAACACGACCGAGGATGAGTTTAATATTTTGATAACCAGTCTCTTTGCCGACGGCAACATCGCCCGCGGGGATATTGGCGAAACCATCATTTCCAGCGTCGTACCCCCCATGATCACTATCCTGGATTCATTTTGCAACCGCTATCTCGGTCATCGGCCGCAATGGGTAGATGCCCGGAGTTCCGGAATCATGCCGATTCTGTACAGCAATCCAATGGAGGTGGGGGCGGATCGCATCGTGAACGCAGTTGCAGCCTACGAAAAATACAAGCGCAGTTTGATCGTCATCGATTTTGGGACGGCCACAACTTTCGATGCCATCTCGGCCCGGGGTGAATACCTGGGCGGGGCCATCAGCCCCGGCATCCATATTGCGGCCGAGGCCCTGTTCCGAAACGCATCCAAACTCCCCCGGGTCGAAATTTATGCCGCGCCGGAAACCGTAATCGGCAAGGATACGGCCGGCAGCATCAAATCAGGGATGATCTTCGGGTACGCAGGATTGGTTGACGGCATGGTAGAAAGGATGGCAGCTGAGATGAGCGATTCACCCGCGGTAATTGCTACCGGTGGTCTGGCCCCCCTGATGCAACATGTGACCCGCAACATCGCCTCGGTAGAACCGTTGCTGACCCTGGAGGGCCTGCGCCTCATACACGAAAAGTCCAAAGCTTAGATTACATTAGTACCTATCAAAAGAAACGGAATTTGGTTCAAAATCCCGTCTGCGCTGCAAGAGTTTTCATCTTCGCTTTTTTAGCTTCCGTCTTCGCTTCTCAGGCTACGCCGGACAAGACGCCCGCCAGGAAGACTTTTTTGAGGGAGGTTCTGGCGTCTGCGGACTAAGGGTGGGCGGTCTTCTCTTCGCGGCGGATCCGCCCTTCATCGGCGGTGGCTTGATCGATATCGAATATCTGCCCGGAGAGATAGTCCTTGGTTCTATAGCGGGTGATGGACATCAGCTTCTTGGTAATTTCGCCCATCCGGGCAACCTGGCCGGCAATGGTCTCTACCCGTTTATAGAGCGGATCGTTCTTATCGGCCTCCAGCATTAGCAGATCCGCATGACCCGACACAGCCTGCATGGGCTGATTCATTTCATGACAAACCGCCCCGGCCAGTTCAATGACGCCTTGTAGCTTTTCGCGCTGCATACGCTCGAACTCGGAGTGTTTCTGGTCCCGCATATCGATAAAGCTCTCAATCAAGCAGGCCTGCTCACCGATGGTAACCGGAATCACTGATTTCAATACTGGGATCTCTTCACCACTGGTTGTAATCAAGGTCCCTTCGAAATTCTCCCGCGGCTGCCAGCCATGCCTAAGTGAGCCGTTTTCGGACTGTAGCGAGCAGGTATATTTATGATAATCGGTTCCCAACAGGTCTTCGCGCGAACAGCCGATCATGTCCAGAGCCTTGGCATTGGCGTCGACTATCCGGTGGGACCCGGCATCCAGGATGACGATCCCGGTGGGGATGGAAAACAAAATAGCTTCAATGCGCGCCTTGCTCTCGCGCAGCAGTTTCTCGGTTTTTATGCGCTCGTAGTGTTCGATGCTCTCCAGGGCATTGGCCGTATTGCGCATGACGATGGACAGAAGGTCCCGGGACACATCCGGGACAGAGTCCGCCCGATCCGAAAAGAGCCCCACGAACATGCCGCGCACCCTTGAACTGGTGGCAATAATATGCAAAAGCAGTTGTTCGGAATAGTCCTGCGAGGGAATCACCACGCCCTTATTTTCCCGGATGGCCCAGGCCACAAGGCCCTTGTCAATCATAAACCCCATCTCACGCTCAATCCGGGCCACATTGTCAACCGGGTGGCAATGGGCCAGCTCAAAGTCGGAACTTTGCGGATCCACCAGGTAAAAAGCCCGTGTTTTGAACTTCATCAAATGGCGGGTCCTTTTCTCTGCTTCCTGAAAAACCTGAACCGGGTTGGCCACCTGGTTGATCTGTTCTTGGAAGTCTCCGATGGACAACGCCATTTCCAGGGCATTTTGGATATAGCGCCGGTTCTCTTCCAGGTAATCCACCCGGGCTTCGTATCTATTGATTTTCGTTTCGCTGGTCATAACCAATCCATCATATCTAAAATGTCCTGCCGACCGACTGGTGGACGGATCAGATCGTCTCAGTAAACAGTGATTCCAGAGGGGCAAACTGATGCAAGGCCTGCTCGATGACCCCCTTAAAACTGGCCGGCGGCAACCCATACTGCTCCCAGGCCTCCTCATCAAAACCGGCAATGCAGCTCTCCCCACTGCTTCCCAAGCCCAGACTGTTGGCCATAATATCCGCCATATGCACGATGGTGGCCTTTACCGGATCTTTGGCCCGCAGGGGGCGGTGATGATAATAAATGTTGCTTTCCAGTGACAGGGGCAGCTTCCATTTTTCCAGGAGGTACTTGCCGATGCGGGCATGGTTCCAGCCCAGAATCTCTTTTTCCACCTCCAGCATGAGGCGGTCTTGGGTCCGGTTCAGGTTCAGGATAATCCTGGCCCGGTCCGGGAAGTATTTGTAAATAATCAGCCGACCGATGTCATGCAGCAACCCCGAGATGAAGAGTTGTTCGGTTTGCTGGATATTTTTGTGGGCGGCCATGACCCGGGAAAGAATCCCGCAGGCCAGGCTGTGCCGGATAAACGCATTCATACTGATGATCCCTTTGGGGATACTCTTGAATATCTGCATGGTGCTGATCCCCAGAGCCAGGCTGGTAATCTCTTTTGAACCAATCAGGGTCACGGCCCGGGTAATGCTGTCAATACGTGAAGGAAACCCATAAAAAACCGAATTCACCACCCGCAGCAACAAGGCGGCAATACTGGGGCTTTTATTGACGATGCGGGCAATGTCTTGCGCCGATGCCAGCGGCGCGGCGATGACTTCGTTTAACTCATAGATAATAGACGGAATTTCAGGTAGCTTAATGTCGGTTAGATCTATGGTCTTGCGTACATCCGCCATTTGCATTTTTGGACTGGTTTGTGCCTCCGCGGCAACCTTCCGCGGGGTGCTTTCCAAAAGGTCCCGCCGACTACGATGCTCGATGGAAAGCCAGAACAGCTCTTTCAGGGCTGGGTGATCGCGATTCACATGCTGATAATGCTGCTCCATCAGGGAAGTGACCCGTTTGACCACCTCGGGGTCGACATCGATATCCGGCCCCTCATCCTTATCCTGGTCGCCTTCAACCATCACCTCGGTGACCCCCCAGATCTTGAAAATTCTCTGGTGTTCAGGTTTCAACTGCATCCCCTTGGAGAGCAGCAAACGCGAGGAGACATCCCGGACATCCTCGCACAAGACGAGGCCTTCAGTTAATTTATCTACATGCACGAGTCCCATAGTGATTATCCGTCTTTTCCGGTGTAGGGGGTTTTGTTACTGCGTCGACAGATAGACGGTTCGCGGTACGCCGCTCACCGGTCCTCCCTATTATCTGTTTTATCGGCATTCTCAAGGCAGACTTTAGGCCCTGCGCTTGATTTATGAACGGATCGTCAACAAGTTGGATTTAATATGGATTTTTTTTCGATACGACTAGGAAGGTCAGTCTCTGTCCCTATTTTTTTGCAGGTACCCCTGAAAGCCGCGCACGCTGTTGGCCATGAACCCAAGTTCCCGCTGCTGGTCTGCATCGGAAAACTGGCTAAACCCGTTTAGCAGGGGATCTCGCTCAAGGAGGGCCGCCCGGCCCGCCGCCACCTGGTCGCTACCATTCATCTCCGGCAAGAACCGGGTGAGCTCCGCGGCCCAGAGCCGCAACTGCCGGCGGTGCGCCCTAAGCAACTCGGCCGGCTGCCGGGTCAGACCAAAATGGCCGAAGCACATGCGCTGGCATGGGATCTTGGCAAGGGCCTGAATGCTTTCCAAGCTGGTTTCTAAATAAAATTTCGGCGGAGTGGCCGGTCTCAGATAATAGCCGCCGGGCAATTCCCGGTAGACGCCGCAGGCTTCCCCCGCGAAAAGCGTACCATCGATCAGGTAGCTCACATGGTGCACCGCGTGTCCGGGAGTCAGGATCGCTTCAATCCCGGGCGCAGCCAGATGTTCTACCGCAACCACCTGATCGGCCGGAACTGGGGCAATGGGGCCATACGCCCGGGCGGTATCACCCAGGGTAGCGACACTTCCCGCCCACAACCGGGCAGGATCAACCAGATGTTCAACCGCCCGGGCATGGCAGACAACCTTTGTATTGGGAAAGTGCGCGACCAGATCGCCAACTCCGCCAGAGTGATCAATGTGGATGTGGGTCAGCAAGATGGCATCCAACCGGCGAATACCAAGATCTTGGAGGACAGCGGTAAGGATGGGGATGGTAACCGTAGGGCCGGGGTCTATAAGGTAGGTCCGTTCCCCATTTACCAGCCAGGCATTGATGAACCGATCGAAACCAGGCATCTTCTGGGGGAGCGGGATAAAGGCAAGCTGTTCACCGAAATGTTCAACCGGGTGCTGTTTCAATCCATTCCCATTTCTGCTTTTAAGGTCTTGATCTGCCGGCGAAGGTCTTCAGCCTGGCGGCTACCGGGAGCCGCCGCCTGCAACCGACGGACAAGACCCAGCAGAATCATTTCACTGCGGTAATCCGTACAGGTATAATTACCCTGTTTTTGACTATCAGTTGTCATTTTTTTCTCTCACTATAGCGAAAGCTGTATCAAAAGATGGATTTTGGCTCAATCTCGGCGTTGGCTACTTTCATCAGATCCTCGAAATACTATATGTATTCCTCCGGTCTGATGAAAGTAGCCAACGCCGAGATTGAGCCAAAATCCATCTTTTGATACAGCTTCTAGGCACGGCCTGTCTTGACCAGCGACTCCTTGTATACCCGGTAGAAAATATCATTCTCGGTAATACCGTGTTTGAGGACCTTCTCGATGTCGTCCATGTGGTCCACACCGATAACCATGTTCACGCTATTATGAAAAGCCGCCATATTATCGTTCGTGCGAAAACGATCGGAAATCAGGACTACGAAAATGTTGCGACGCACCGCCATATTGAGAGTCGCCAAATAACGCAGCACATTGTTGTGATCGGGATCGGGCGTGTCGAATTTTTCGTTGACCACGATCATGTCAAACACATGAAAGCGCATCTGTTTGAGAGCCTCACGCGAATTGGCCGGATGGGTAACCTTATACCCCAGGGATTCCAGGGCGGACTTGACCTTGCCACGGTAAACGGGATCGCCTTCACAGATCAGTGCGGTTTCCACACCCTCTTCCAAAAAATCAAAAGGACGATCGGAGGAATCGTAACCGGCTTCGGAATCGGCCTCGTCAAAGGTCGGTACGGACGCCTCGTCGGTAGCCGACGGGGCGGCTTCCGCCTTTGGTTCTTCGGCTTGGGGTGAAACCGTTATTTTTTCTTTGCATTTCGGACACTTGATTGCAAAGGCCTTGCCCTGGGGAACTTTCTCGTCCGGAATTTTGAAATTTGCCTGGCACTTATCGCAGGAAACATCCATCAGCAGCTCCTCTCTTTATCATCTTTTCTTACCCCAAGTGCGATCGACCTGCAGGTCTTCAATATCGGTGGTGGCCTCACCGCGTCCGGCCTTGACCATATCCAGGCCCCGGCCCACGATCCCCTTCCGGGAGGCATAAGCCATGGCTGTCTCTTCGGTGATCATACCCTTTTCGTAGAGGCCAATGATAAATTTGTCAAAAGTGGTCATCCCAAAGGCTTCGCCGGCATCGACAATCTCATAAAACGTCTTGCCTTCGGATTCACCCTGGAGAATCGTATCCTTGACGCGCAGGTTGGTGCCCATGATTTCAAAGGCGGCCACGCGTCCACCGCCGACTTTGGGCAGCAGGCGCTGGCAGACGATCCAGCGCACGGTATCCGCCAGCCGGATGCGAATCTGATTCTCTTCTTCGGTGGGAAACATACCGAGGATACGGTTGATGGTCTGGCCCGCGTCCACGGTATGGAGGGTGCTCAACACCAGGTGGCCGGTTTCGGCAGCGCTGAGGCCGATCTCGACCGTTTCCCGGTCGCGCATTTCACCCACGAGAATCACTTTGGGCGCCTGGCGCAGAGCGGCCCGCAGACCGCTGGCGAAGGTGTCGAAGTCGTTGCCCATCTCCCGCTGGTTGAAGGTGGATTTCTTGTGGGGGTGCTGGTATTCCACAGGATCCTCCAAAGTGACGACATGGACCGATTTTTCTTCGTTGACCTCATTGAGCACTGCCGCCAGCGAGGTGGTTTTACCGGACCCGGTAGCGCCGGTAATAAATATGATCCCGTTCTTCTCCTCGGCCATTTTCAAAAACGGCTCAGGTAAGTTCATGTCCTGCACCGTCGGGATCTTGCTTTCGAGTTTCCGCAGAACAATGGAGTAATTGCTGAGCTGGGAGAAGATATTGACCCTGAAGCGTGCCTTGCCCGGCAAGTCGTAGGAACAGTCGCAGGAGCCCTCGATAAGCAGGGTTTCCGTGAGTCGGCGATCATTGTTGATCAGATTTAGGGCGAAGACTTCGGTCTGAAACGGGGTAAGTTCCGTAAACGCCGGCTGCATCTCAACCGGCGTTAATTGGCCGGAACTCTCCACCTGGAAGGCCTTGCCCACGGTGATGTTCAAGTCCGACACATTGTCGAACGAATCCAGCATCCGGGCCAGTATGTGGTCAACCTCCTGTTTTTTCATGATTGTTCCCCTTTTTACCGGTATGCGGTGAACAAAACGCGCCCGACAGCCTAAGCGTCTGTAAAATCCGTAGGCGGATTTTTCAAGAACGGCCGAAAGCGCCCTTTCTCATTGGATTTCATATAGGCCTCATCCGGACTGATCCGGCCGGCATTCAGATGATCCATGATGGCGTCATCAAGCAACTGCATGCCGTACTTTTTCCCGGTCTGGATGGATGAGGATATCTGGTGCGTTTTACCCTCCCGGATCAGGTTCCGCACCGCGGAGGTGGCGATCATGATCTCCATGGCTGCGCAGCGCCCCTTTACATCGATCCGCTTAAACAGTACCTGGGCGACCACCGCGCGGATACCATCGGACAGGGTGCTCCGGATCTGGGCCTGCTCGCTGGACGGGAAAACCTCGATAATCCGGTCCACAGTTTTCATGGCGCTGGAAGTATGCAAGGTACCGAAAACCAAATGCCCGGTTGAAGCGGCTTCAATGGCTAGAGAAATCGTCTCCAAATCCCGCATTTCGCCTACCAGGATGATATCCGGGTCTTCACGCAGGGCCCCCTTCAGGGCTGCGGAGAAACTTTTCGTGTGCATCCCCACCTCCCGGTGGTTGATGATACAGCTCTGGCTTTTGTGCACAAACTCCACCGGGTCCTCCACGGTAATGATGTGGTCCTTGCGCGCTTTGTTGGCCACATCGATAATGGCGGCCAGGGTGGTCGATTTCCCGCTGCCCGTCGGTCCGGTCACCACGCATAGCCCCCGGGGTAGGGTCGCCAACTTGGAGATGACGGGGGGCAAGCCGAGCTGTTCGGCCGTGAGGATGTCACTGGGAATTTCCCGGAAAACGGCGGCCACACCGTATTTTTGCATGAAAAAATTGGCCCGGTACCTGGCCAGCCCGGGAATTTCATAGCCGAAATCCACATCGCCGGTTTCTTCAAACAGCTTGACTTTATCTTCGGGCGCGATTTCATATAGCATGGCCTTGAGGTCATCGTTATCCAGGACCTTGTATTTAATTCTTTCGATCTCGCCCAGCAGCCGGAGTGCCGGCGGCTGACCGGAAACCATGTGGAGGTCGGAGGCCCCCTGTTCGTTCATCAGCTTGAAAAACGCGTCTATTTTAGCCATTTAGATTCCCCCATGTTGAACCGATCGGTTTGTAGGTGACTCGTTTTAGCGATAAATATAACCCGGCATTGCGGCCGGCGGCGGCGAATTCCGGGGGTCATGCGGGGTTTTTTCTTGGAAAATCCAATAATTACAGCCTATCGTCCTGTTCGTCGTGGGCTTTCATTTCTTCCTTGCCGGTTTCCAGGATTTTTGTATGGGTTTCGATGATAGACTGGATTTGCGATTCAATCTGCTGGCGTTGTCGCTTGAGTTCGGCAATGTCTTCGTGCAGCTGAGAAAGCCGCTTGTGCGCCCGCTGCAGCAGCTTTTCGGCCTTTACTTCGGCATCGGCGATGATCAGGTCGGCCGATTTCTTGGCGTTGCTTTTCATCTGCTCCATGACCGTCTGGGAATTTACCAGGGCGCTTTTGAAGGTCTCCTCGCGCTCACGGTAGGCCGAGACTTCCCGTTTACTGCGCTCGAGGGCTCTTTCCAGGCGCTCCATCCGGTCGGTGTTGGCTTTCAGGGCCTCGGCCACCTGCTCCAGAAAGGCATCGACCTCCTTGACATCGAACCCCCTGAACTTGACCCGGAATTGTCGATTCTGTATGTCGAGCGGGGTAATATCCATGCTATCCACCTCCCAAACTGAGCGGTTGTCACATCATCGATCGGGACAGACCCACCAGGCTGCCCACCAGAAACTTTTGCAGGAAGATTAAAGCCATTATGACAATAATCGGAGAAATATCAATCCCTCCCAGATCCAGCGGTAGGGCCCGGCGAACACGATGCAACACGGGCTCCGTTGCATTGTGAATAAACCGTACAATCGGGTTATAGGGATCCGGGCTCACCCAGGATAGAACCGCGCGCGCAATTATCACCCAGAGATAGATTGTCACCGCGTAATCAACAACAACAGCCAGAGCGTAGAGAAAGTTACCGAAAACGAGCATCTGAGTACCTTTACAATTTGAACCTTGGTTAAAAAAATTAAATATATTCTGGCAGGTAAGTCAAGAATTTTCGCCAGTTAGGCGGCAGCTGCAACCGCAGCAGACGGCCGGGCAACCCGCGCGCGACTGCCCGAATTTGGGTTTCGTAAACACTATCAGCCCTAACCATAAAGCCTCTTCGGTAACAATCAAGTCACCAAAGAGGCCTTGAAAGATTTCAATGGAATAAAAGGATGTGGGCGTTACCCGCCGGCAATCATGGGAATCAACACTATTTCGGCGTTATCCGGAACCAGGGTCTGTTTGAAATTTGGCCGCGAGACCGGTTTGCCGTTCAGGCGAATCACCGCGTACTGCTCGGGCTTCTCAACGTAATTCAACAATTGTTCAACGTCCATTCCCGGCTGCCAGGGATACTGCTTGCCATCCATGGTAATCATGCAGTCACTCCGTTGGCCTTCAATACGTCGAGCACCTCAGGAAAATCGATGCCCAGCCGTTTGACCGTCGCCACCGTGGGAATGCCGTCCGCTGTCCAGCCGCGGCGCTTGTAAACCGCGTCCTGAAGTTGCTCGTATTGGTCCTCGCGGTGCTTGCGCAAGGCGGCTACCTTTTCTTCCGAGGACAGGCCCTCGATGGTCACGGCATGCTTTTCAACCAGTTGCTGGTCATAGCGCTCCTGGCGGGATTCGTATTCTTCTACCGTCACCGGCCCCACCGCCCGGTAGGGAAGTGTATCCTGGTCGCGACGGCCGTAGCCCATTTTCAGGTTGAACACCCGTTGAAAATTGTAAACCGCCTCGCTCATGACAATCAGGTCATCCGGGGATGCCTGGCGCCCGGTCACCGAGGTAAAATAGTCGGCGTACCAGTTCACGTGCTTCATCACCTTGGCCGGTTCGGGGGTATCCTGGTTGTCCTCGGGAACGATGTCATTCCAGGGCAGCTTGCAGAGACCACAGAGGCCGAACCAGGTCCGGAACATCGGGAACCAGTGCAGGGCTTCGGCCTTCTGTTCGAACGTCGGCATGAAATTGTGAACCATGTCCAGGAAAATCAGCCAGGCCTCGTCATGCTGGGCGCCCTTGAGGGCCATGCCGTAGCCGCCCTGCTGGGCCAGGGATTCCTTGGTCATATACTCCGAGAACTCGAGCCCCTTGGACTCCATGCCGATGTCCTGCAAAATGGCGGCGTCCGCGCCATAATCCCGGACGAAAATCGCCTTCATGCGCCGGATCCCCTGCCCGACCACGGTTCCAAAACCCTCCCCGCGGGCCATCTGGTGGACCAGTTCGAGCGCGTCCAAGCGGTTGCCGAAGTACAACTGCATCCCGCCGGTATGCTCGCTGGTGATCTGGTTCATCTCGAAGCACTCCATGACGAAGCCGATGGAGGTGCCGATCGAAATGGTATCGAGGCCGTATGTATCACAGTAGAAGTTCATTTCCAAAATCGTGGAAGGATCAAAAATGCCCAGATTCGAGCCGCATCCGACAATGGTCTCGTACTCCGGCCCGTCAACGAACACCTTCTGGCCCCTGTAAGGGCCGGTGAACGGCACGAAATCACGAACGCCATGGGAACAGGCAACGGTGCAGCCGCGCCAGCAGCCATCGAAGCCCTTGTCGAAAATATGCTCGAAGACTTCACTGCCGATAAGGTTGCCGCCCTTGTGCGAGCCAAACTTGAAATTATGGGTCGGCAACAGATCAAAGTCATTCATGATAGGTACCAGGTGGGTGGTCCCATGCGAAGCCATCTTGTTCTGCTTGGGATCCAGGCTGACAATCTCCTTGGAGTGCAGCTTGGCAACCGTTTTCAGGGCATCCAGGTCATCCGGGTTGTTGGATTTCAGCGAAACTGTGTTCCAGCGGGCCACGATGGCTTTGATCCCCTTGTCGGCAAACACGGTGCCGATGCCGCCGCGGCCGGCCTGTTTGTAACGGGTCATCTTGCGCTGGCCGTCGTACCAGGTAAAATTCAGGCAACCGAAAAAGGTGTTTTGGCACCCGCCCCCGAGGAGACAACCGAGATATGGCTCTTTTTACCCTGCCCGAAATATTCGGTCAGGGCGGCTGACAGGGCATAGGAATCATCGGCGAGACCGGGCATGTCCAGGATCTCCACTTTCTGATCGATCCCGTCAATCAGGATGACGGCATCACCGCCGGCCTTGCCGCGGACTTCGAGGGCATCAAACCCGGAAAACTTCAGGTAGGGCCCGAAATAGCCGCCGACATTGGAGTCGACGACCGAGCCGGTCAGCGGCGACAGGGACGTGACAATGCTTTTACCCGAACCGGGGTAAGCCGGCGTCCCCCCCATTGGGCCGCTGGCGATACAGATGGCATTTTCGGGGTCGTTCCAGCGGGTGTCACCGCTGACCGCATTCCACAGCAGCCAGAGATCGAATCCCTTGCCCCCGACGAAAATGTCTTTCATCTGTGGAGACACCGGGTTGATGCTGATCGTACTGGCCGATAGATCGATCCCGAGAGTCTGGTTCGCATAGCCTTTGTCTATGACCGGTCGTTCATAGGTCAATGTCTTGATTGGGTTTGCAGTTAATTGCGTCATTTCGGGCAGCTCCTTGAATATGTATCATTGGAAATAGTGCTTATTAGAAGTTATCTCAAAAAACGGACTTTGGTTCAAGGTGCGGCGGACGCTACATTCGAACCGGAGGGATACTATTGTATTTTGAGGCTTTGAATTTAGCGTCCAACGCCGAGATTGAGCCAAAAGACTTTTTTGAGATAGCTTCTAGATCCGTATAGCATGAACACCCGCCGGTCGATACAGAAAACTGTTTGGCGGGACTTAGTCTAAACTTTCGGCCGTATGCAATGGGTGTCCCCCGGTTACTTGAGGGCTTCTTCACCACCGCCGAACTTCCTGTCCGGGGAGAACTCTTTCAAGATTACGTCGTCGTCATCCCGGCCGGTTCCAGTGATGGCCCGGGAGGCCACTTCGCCGATACCCGGGCCGAGCATATAGCCTTGCCCGCACATGCCGGTCACATGGAAAAGCCCTTGAACGCTGCCGTTCCATCCTACCAAAGGGGCTCCGTCCGGCGACATGGGGTACAGCCCGCGCCAGACGCGGCGCACCCGGATGTTCTGCAGCCGCGGTACGAGGCTGACCATGCGCTTGCACACCTGGGGCAGGAAGACGGATGTCTCCCGGTGATCTGTCCCTACGATGGGGGGATCCGGCGTGATGCAGAAAACAACCTGCCCGTGAAGGTTCTGATAGAAATAATAGTTTTGGGAGCCTGCCCCGGGCCGCAGATCCACAACCATACATTTGAAAAAGGGCTGCACCGGTTCCGTGATGGCGCCTTCGTGGGAATCCGGTATGACCGGGATGTCGATGCCGACGGTTTTACCCAGGGGCCGGGAATAGGCCCCGGCGGCATCCACCACCACCGGGGCCGTATAGGTCCCACGCGCGGTCACCACCCCGGTTACCCGATCGTTGTCGGTTGAAATCTGATGAATCTTTTCCTTGAACCGGAAAGCAGCGCCTCTGGCCAGGGCTTGTCGGTAGAACGCGTTAATGGCCAGCAAAGGTGAGGCCGAACCGTCCTTGGGAGAGAAGGTCCCACCTTGCAATCCGTGGGTCACAATACCCGGCATCAATGCCGCCACGGCATCCGGTCCGACGAAATCGATTTCGAGACCGTGTTTTTTTTGGATTGGCAGGATGCCTTTCAGAGCGGTTTCTTCGACCTCCCTATAGACCGGGAACAGGTAGCCCCCTTGCAGCCACTCGATATCGTCCCCATATAAAGCCTGCCAGGTGGAAAAGATTTCCAGCGACCGCAGGCCGCACAGGATCTTGCCCGGCGTAGAATGGGTCGCCCGAATACCCCCGATGGCATGTTTGTTCTCACCTTGACCGGGCGAAGGCCTTGCATCGATAACCAGCACCCTGGCCCCGGCGTCTCCCAGGGCCAAGGCCGTGGGAACCCCGACGGATCCCGCCCCGATGATGATCACATCATAACTACGCATCCACTTTACCTCCCGCTACTCCGGCCAGCACCCCCATGGGAACTTCCACGAAAAGCGGCCGGTCGACCCGGTCCGTCACCTCACCCAGATCCACCCCCTCCTCCTGGAAGATTCGCCAGATCATGGTCCGGCACGTCTTCGAGCCGCAGGCCCCCATGCCGGCCCGATTGAGGGCCTTGAGCTGGTTCATGTCCCGCACGCCGCTTTGGATGGCCCCCCGGATCTCCCCGGCCGTAATGCGTTCACACCGGCAGATCACCGCCTCATCCGGCAGTGGTGCCTTGGTGTAGAGTTCATCCGGATTCAGGGCCAGGTCAGGCTGAATCCGGATGCCGATCGCCTGCTTGGCAATGGCCCGCGGCAGTTGGACCTGGACCATCAGGGTCCCCGGATATTTTTTGCGGTTGGCCACCACCCGTTTTACGGGAAACTCGCCCAGAATCTGACCCTCGTCGTCGGTGACCGCGATGGTCTGTCCCTTGGCTACGCGCTCCCGCCAGATCTCATACGGCAGCGTGACCACCGGATATTCGGGCTCTTTACGGTAATCAACCACGGTGACCGCCAACCCCGGGCATATGGCCACACAGCCGAGGCATCCCTGGCAATCCCCTTCATCGGTGCAATAGGGCAAGCCGGTAATGTCGTCTCGTTCGGTCCGAATGATCTTTTCCGGGCACACGGATGTGCAGGGATTACAGGGCACCTCTTGAAAACAGTGGAATACCGGCAGGACCCCTTCGGCACGGGCGGCGGGTTCACGACAGACAACCGGTCCCGGCTTCGACTTCAGGATCCGGGCTTTTTGATCCCAGGCCGCCGGGATATCACCGTCGTACCGGCCCAGGGCCCGGGCAATCTTGAGCCCCTCGATTTTACCGGTAAACATGGCAGCGGAGGCTTCGGCAATCTCCTGGGCATCGCCGGCGGCGTATACATCCAGGCCCCACTGTTTGGCTTTCAGGTAAAATTCGTCGACCTTGGACAAGCCCACGGCAATCAGAACCGTATCCACCGCAAACGTGCGCTCGGTCCCGGAAATGACCTTCCAGTTAGGGTCCAGCTGGGCGATGGTCACGGAGCGGACCCGGTCTTCACCGTTGGCCGACACCACGGTGTGCCCGGTATAAATCGGTACTCCCAGGCGCTGCAGCTTATCGGCGTGAACCTTGTACCCGCCTACTTCCGGTAGGGCTTCGATCAGGGCCGCCACCTCGATCCCGGCCTGGATGGCGTGATAGCCGGCGATCAGGCCGACATTGCCGCCGCCCACGATGAGCACCCGGTCGGAACATTTCACCAGATCGCGATTTACCAGGGTCTGGAAGGCCCCGGCACCATAGACCCCCGGCAGAGTGTTGCCGGGAAACGACAGCATCTTTTCCCGGGCCCCGGTGGCCACCAGTAGTTTTGCGGCCTTGATCAGCTGGTAGCGGTTGCCTTGGACAACCCCGATGATCCGGTCGGAAAAAACGCCCACAGCGGTGGCTTCAAGCCACACCTTTACACTGGGATAGGTCTGGAGTTCGTCTTCGAGCAACCGGGCAATCTCGTAACCACGGGTGCCGGCATAGGAATCGGCAACCGAGCCGAAAAATTTATGCGTTTGCAGGACCAGTTTTCCGCCCAGGCTGTCTTTGTCGTCCACCAGCAGCGTATCGATTCCCAATTTGCCCAGCTCGACTGCAGCGGATAACCCGGCCGGCCCACCGCCGATAACCAGGACATCCGTCTGCTGGATGGCAACAGCGGCGGTCGTCACCGGCTGATCGTCGGTGGGTATCTGCGGCAGGCCGGCGACGCTCTCGACCTGCATTCCCGCCACCAGGGGGGTCATGCAGGCCTTCACGGGCATGCCGTCGGCCAGCACCAGGCATTGGGAGCACTGTCCATTTGCACAGAACATCCCCTGGGGGCTGTCGTCCTTGTGATGGTGGCCGAAGATCTGGTGGCCATTGGCGAACAAGGCGGCCGAGATCATTTCTCCCGCAAACCCGGATAACGCCTGCCCGTTCCACGAAAACTGTATCGCTTGCCTGTCCGGCACCGCCAGCACTGGATGCCGTTCAATCCGTTTGGTTTCCATAAAAATCGTATCCGTTCAATAACGTTGCAGCGCAACTATCAGGGGCACCCCGCCGGTTCGGAGAGAAGTCTCCCATACCTTTATAATGGTTTAACCATTATAAAACGCATTTTCATTGGCCTGTCAAGAAGCTTTTTAAAGCCTTCCCGTGCATAATTTACTTGACTTAAAGACAATGTCTCCTTAATTTAACTATTTGTAATTATTGGCATGATATTATGCAGACTGACCATAAGCAGGCAGGCAGAAGGAGACCGTAATAATGCTAAACAACAAGAAAATCGGTTTCATCGGGTCGGGCAACATGGGGGCCGCGATGATCAGCGGACTGATCAATTCGGGCGCTTCCGAGGCGGAAAACATCGCCTGTTCAGATGTGCGCCCGGAGGCTCTTCAGGAATTGGAAGCCAAATTCAAAATCTCCACTTCCACCAGCAATGTCGAGGTAGCGGCCGGGGCGGATATCATCATCCTGGCCATCAAACCCCAGATCATGGTCCCGGTCCTGCAGGAAATCAAGGACTGCCTGGATATGTCCAAGATCATCATTTCCATTGCCGCCGGGGTTCCCCTGGCCGCAATCGAAGCCTGCCTCAACAAGGATCTGCGACTCATCCGCGTGATGCCGAACGTGGCAGTCGCGGTCCGCGAGGGTGCGGCGGCCGTCGCGGCCGGGGCCCATACCCTGCAAGAGGACATCGACCTGGCCATGGAGATCTTCAACTCGGTGGGCAAGAGCATTTTTCTAAAAGAAAACAATTTGATGGATGCTGTTACCGGCTTAAGCGGCAGCGGCCCGGCCTACATTTTCATGGTGGTGGACGCCCTGGCCGATGCGGGTGTCAAAGTGGGTTTGTCGCGACCGGACGCCTTGCTGCTGGCCTCCCAGACCATCCTGGGTGCCGCCAAGATGTTGATTGAAACCAATGAGCACCCCGGGTCGTTGAAAGACTCGGTTACGTCTCCGGGAGGGACCGCCATCGCCGGCCTGCATACCCTGGAGAAAGGCGGCCTGCGCACCACGTTGATCAATGCCGTGGAAGCGGCTACCCAGCGATCCGTGGAACTTGGTGAAATTATGATTAAACACTTCGGTGAAAACGGTAATTAGTTCCGGTGAGAACACGATCATCCAATATCTGGTCACTTCTCTACCTGCTGGTTCGCACCAGCCTGGGCCTCGTGTTCGTGTGGGCCAGATGGGATAAAATCCTCTATCCGGATACGTTTGCGACAATCATCGCCAACTATGACCTTCTACCGGCAGCCACCATCAACCTGGCCGCCCTGGTGCTGCCCTGGATCGAACTTGTCTGCGGCGTGTTATTGCTGATCGGGCGCCTGGTTCCCGGAGCAGTCTTTGTTGTAAACACCCTGCTGTTTGTTTTTATCCTCGCCGCGGGCTTCAACCTCTATCGGGGCCTGGATGTAAACTGTGGCTGCTTTTCGGTGGCGCCGGATGCCGGCGGCAAGACCCTTTTAAACCTGCTGCGCAATGGGTTGTTGTTGACCGGCGGCGTTTGGCTGTTTTTTTATGGCGCGGGTCACAGGCAGGCAGACCGGCCGACCGGGCTACCCTCTTCAGGAGCAAGGTGATCGACGATGCTGGTTGAAACAGTTCCGTATCCCGCGGCTTTCCTTTTTGGCCTGCTCTCATTTTTCTCGCCGTGCATTCTGCCGCTCCTGCCGGCCTACTTCAGTTTTATTTCCGGCTACTCCATGGAAGAACTCATGGACGGCAGCAAAGCCGGCATCCGGAAAAAAGTGGTCCTTTCCACAGCCACGTTTGTCCTGGGATTCTCAACCATTTTCATCGCGCTGGGCATGACCGCCTCCCTGATCGGCAACCTGGCCCACGACTATCGTCATATCATCCGAATTGCCGGCGGCATCCTCATTATTTTATTTGGGATCCACATGAGCGGTCTATACAGTTTCCGCCTGCTCAATATGGAGGGCCGTCTGCACATGCAAAAAAAGCCCCTGCACATACTGGGAGCCTTTCTGATCGGGATGGCGTTTGCCGCCGGCTGGAGTCCCTGCATGGGGCCACAACTGGGATCGATCTTGATCATGGCCGGCAGTCGGGAAACGATTTGGCAGGGTACCGCGTTGTTGGGAATCTACTCGGCCGGCCTGGCCATTCCCTTTTTAATCCTTTCCTTCTGCATCAATTATCTAGTACAATTCCTGCAACGGGCGAAAAAGGCGGTCCGGTTTGTAAACATTACGGCCGGTATCCTGCTGATTGCCATGGGCATTCTTCTTCTGACCGACAAACTGACCTTATTGGTCGTGACGGTATAGCCAATTGATCAACAAAGCGCTTCTACATACGCTCCTCATCTTCGTGCTCATGACGAACGTGGTTTGGGGCGCTGCCCCCCAAGGGAAAATCCGCTGGATGGAGTTCAGACAGGCCCAGGCCCAAAGCCGGCAGACCGGCAGGGCCATGGTCATCTATTTCTATTCGGACAATTGCCCCAGCTGCAGCGAAATGGAGAAAACCACCTGGCAGGATGCCCGGATCATCAATGCCTTGAACACCCACTATACCCCGGTAAAGGTCGATGTGAATAAACAGCGGCAGATAGCCAGCCTTTACAAGGTGTATTACCTGCCGACGACCTGGTTTATCAAACCGGACGGTCAACCCTTCGGGAACCGTCCCGGATACATCCCCGCCGATTTGTTGTTGAAGATTTTCAAGCACCTACGACAATAGATGACTGTCCGAGCCACCACCTGGTATTACGGATTAAAGGTTATTGGCGTAAAGAATACTGGCCCGGATAGGCTGTTTCGTAATTGCCAAAATAGCGCAGTTGGCAATATCGTCATCCCGGACTTGATCCGGGATCCAGTCTCATTACCGTCATATAGAGCTCTGGATGCCGGATCGAGTCCGGCATGACGGAGAAGACTGAGCGGTTTTCTGAATTTCGACACAGTCTAAGAGGGCCGGGCTTTGGATTGCCCCTGGAAGGGACGAGCACCCAGAAAACGCGTTCGCAGTGTGGTCGGATTCAGGGGATAAGGTCGAAGGCTGATTAAAAAAGAGCGTCTTAAAGCCGGGACGCATCGGAGCGTTTAGCCATCATTCTTTTAAACAAACGCAGTGCTGTGGTAAACAGGACCCAGGCGCTGAGAATCGCCAATATGATCGGTACCCATAGGTATGTGCTCCAAACCGGATGATCACCCGCCACCGATATCCCCGCACAGGCGAACAGAAACACCCCTGCCATCAGGACAATGATCGCAACACACAAAAGCTCGGAATCATACCAGGGTGAAATGACTTTGCGGTAAACCGGTTTTGAGTCCAGTCGCACAGGCCCTCCGCTATCGTTGGGAAGCCGCCAAATAACACAATATGTTGAATTTTTATTGACACACATCAATATATTGTAATAACAACGTACTTACCTACGTGTGGCAAACTCCACTGGAAGCTCTCTAAAAAATGGATTGATCCTGAGTAGAATGCATGGGATCTGCGTCAAATTAAGACGTCCGTGAATTACATTCCGGAAGGACATACCGGTGTTTCAGGATATCGCGTCTGTCGGCCTAGATACCGCCGTTCCGGAACAATCTGCCCCTTACGGGTATGTAATGAGGCCCCGAACATCTTATACGACAGCTTCCAGGCTGAATTACCAGCTATTCATTCATAAGTAAACAGACCTTTGAAACTGCAATGCTTTTTGTCGAGGTGACCTTTGTTCGAGCAGATTAAGAAACGCAATGGTAGTATCGTAGAATTTGATTCATCCAAAATTACCGTCGCCATAGCCGAAGCCGGGAAGGCGACGGGTACTTTTGAAGAGCGCGAAGCCCGCAAGCTCACCCTGCGCGTTTTGACGCTCGCCCATGAACTGCGCCTGGGGCCCACCCCGGAAGTGGAAGAAATCCAGGATATTGTCGAACGGGTCTTGCTCGATTCCCCCTTTTACAAAGCAGCCAAAGCCTACATCCTGTACCGGGACCAGCATGCCCGTATCCGGCAGATGGCCACCCGGGCCAATGTGGACCTGGTGGATCATTACATCCAGAAACTGGACTGGAAGATAAAAGAAAACAGTAACATGTGTTACTCGCTTCAAGGGCTGAACAACTATATTTCCTCGGATGTGACCTCCGAATATTGGCTCAACAGCATCTACCCGCCGGAGATTCGGCAGGCCCACAAGGAGGGCGACCTGCATATCCACGACTTGAGCCTCTTGTCGGTCTACTGCGTGGGCTGGGATCTCCAAGACCTGCTGCGGAATGGATTTAAAGGGGTTGAAGGCAAGGTTGAGAGTGCGCCGCCCAAACATCTACGGTCCGCCCTGGGACAGATCGTCAATTTCTTTTATACCCTCCAGGGAGAGGCCGCCGGTGCCCAGGCGGTATCGAATTTCGATACGCTGCTGGCCCCTTTTGTGCGCCACGACAGCTTAACCCAGCATGAGGTGAAACAGGCACTGCAGGAATTCGTTTTCAATATCAACATTCCCACCCGGGTTGGATTTCAGACGCCCTTTACCAATATTACGATGGACCTGTATGTTCCCGAAATATTAAAAGATGTACCGGTCATTGTAGGCGGTGAAGACCGTCTGGCGACCTATGCTGATTTCCAAAAAGAGATGAACATGATCAACCTGGCCTTTGCCGAGGTCATGATGGACGGCGATGCCAAAGGCCGGGTGTTCACCTTTCCCATCCCCACCTACAATATCACCCCTGATTTCGATTGGGACAATCCCGATTTGGAACCGCTGTGGGAGATGACTGGAAAATACGGCATCCCGTACTTCTCCAATTTTGTCAATTCCGATATGCAGCCGGATGATGCCCGCTCCATGTGCTGCCGGCTTCGGCTGGACAACCGTGAACTCCTCAAACGGGGCGGCGGACTCTTTGGGGCCAATCCGCTGACCGGTTCCATCGGGGTCGTCACCATCAACCTGCCCCGCATCGGGTATCTGGCCAATGATCGGACGGAATTTCTGGTCATGCTCGAAAAACAGATCAACCTGGCGGTGGAAAGCCTGACCATCAAACGCAAGATTCTCGAAAATTTCACGGATAAAAACCTGTATCCCTACTCAAAATTCTACCTGCGGGAAATCAAGAAAAACGGGGACTTATACTGGAAAAACCACTTTTCGACCATCGGCATCATCGGCATGAACGAAGCCTGCCTGAATTTCCTTAGACAAGACATTGCCAGCCCAGCCGGCCAGGCCTTTGCTTCCGAAACCATGGATTTCATGCGCGATATCATTGCCGACATTCAGGATCGCACCGGCGATATCTTCAACCTGGAAGCTACCCCGGCCGAAGGTACCTCCTACCGGCTCTGCATGCTGGACAAAAAACGCTATCTGGGCATCCAATGCGCCAACGAGCGTGACTATCAAAAAGGCGCGGCGCCCTACTACACCAACTCGACCCAACTACCGGTCAATTATACGGACGATATCTTCAAAACCCTGGCGCTTCAGGACAACCTACAGGCCAAATATACCGGTGGTACGGTTCTGCATATTTTTCTCGGGGAAAAAGTTGCCGATACGGCTGTTTTAAAATCGCTTATCAAGAAAGTCGCCACCAATTACCGCCTGCCCTACTTTACCATCACACCGACGTTCAGCGTGTGCCCATCCCACGGCTATCTGTCCGGTGAACAGCACAAATGTCAGGACTGCAGTCAGGAGACCGAAATCTATTCCCGGGTGGTCGGCTACCTGCGACCGGTCAAGCAGTGGAACAACGGAAAGCAGGCCGAATACAGCCAGCGCAAGCCCTATGCACCGGACACAGAGCCCGACGAACAGGCCGTGCCGATGAAGATTACCGCCAACGAATAACGTCATAGAAAAAACAGTTTCAAAGCGGCATCCAAGCATGTATTTCGGCGGACTTCAGAAAAATTCCCTGATCGACTACCCTGGAAAAATGAGTTGCGTCCTGTTTCTGGTGGGCTGCAATTTCCATTGCCCCTTTTGCCACAATCCCGACCTCGCCCAGGGGGATGTTCCGCCGGACAACCGCATCTCCCTGGATGCCGCCTTGGAATTTCTAAAAGACCGCCGGGGATTGTTGGATGGGGTGGTCCTGTCCGGCGGTGAGCCTGCCCTTGAACAACACTTACCGGAAATTTGTAAAGAGATCAAAGAGATAGGATATCCGGTCAAACTCGACACAAACGGAAGTCGGCCCGACGTGCTCGCCAGACTTTTCGGGGATAACTGCATCGATTATGTGGCCATGGACATCAAGGCCCCCCTTTCACGATATTATCCTCAGATCACATCAACACATATTGAAGAGCAGCTTCGGGCCAGCATCCAGTTGATCATGTCCTCCGGCCGGGAATACGAGTTCAGGACCACCTGTGCCCGGCCTTTTGCCGGCCCGGAAACCATCGTCGAAATCGCCGCAACCATCCGGGGGGCCCGCCGGTATGTTCTGCAGCCCTTCAACCCGCGGGTTGTATTGGATCCGGCCTTCTGCAACGCCTTCAAGCACCAACCCGACAGGGTCCAGATAGAATCTTTCCGAAAAAAAATCGAACCTTTGTTTGGAGAATGCGTAATTCGCTAGCCTGGTTGGAAAGGCCTGGTGGAACTGTTTGTCCGGGCGCTGCTGGCCGTGTATTTGATCCCGGCGGACATATCATGAACGCTCATTTTCTACCCATCATTCAAAGACTGTACGGGATTCGATTTTTTCTTGACACCCCGGCGCGCTATTCATAGGGTAAGCTTTACCTTTTTTACAAGAGCAGGCAACGTCGACAAGGCGGGCCCTTGATTGATTCCACCAGGTATTCTCTTTAACCACCCGACAATAGGTGGCTTTGCCAACCAGCAAAGCTGATAGGTTTCATAATTAACCACCGATTTCCACTTTTACCTACTTTTATTAAGTGGACGTAATTCAACCACAGGGAGGACACATTATGACCAATCCGTATGATGAGGCCCATGCACAGAGTATTAACAATCCGGATGAATTCTGGGCGGCGGCCGCAGAGGACTGCCACTGGTATAAGAAATGGGACAAGGTTCTTGATGATTCCAACAAACCCTTTTACCGCTGGTTTACCGGAGGCGAGATCAACACCTGCTACAATGCCCTGGATTTTCATATCGACAACGGCCGCGGGGACCAGGACGCCCTGATCTACGACAGTCCGGTTACGGATACCGTCACCAAATATACCTTCAGCGAACTGCGCGATGAAGTGGCCAAAATTGCCGGGGTACTGGTCAGCTTGGGCGTGCAGAAAGGCGATCGCGTCCTGATCTACATGCCCATGATTGCTGAATCTGTCATGGCCATGCTGGCCTGCGCCCGTATCGGGGCCGTGCACTCCGTTGTATTCGGCGGTTTTGCCGCGGCCGAATTGGCTACCCGCATCAACGACGCCAAACCCAAAGTGATCATGTCCGCCTCCTGCGGCATCGAAGTCGCCAAAGTGATCAAGTACAAACCCCTGCTGGATGAAGCGATCGATATATCCGATTCCAAACCGGAGAAATGCTTGGTTTTCCAGCGCCCCATGGCCCAGGCCGACATGATCGACGGCCGTGATCTGGACTGGGTGGAAGCGGTCGCCAAGGTCACACCGGCTGACTGTGTGCCGGTGGCCGCAACCGATCCGCTCTACATTCTATACACCTCCGGCACCACCGGACAGCCTAAGGGCGTGGTCCGTGACAACGGCGGCCACGTGGTCGCCCTGAAATGGACCATGAAGAATATCTACAACGTCCAGGCCGGCGACGTTTACTGGGCGGCGTCCGATGTAGGCTGGGTCGTCGGCCACTCTTATATCGTCTACGGGCCGCTGTTCAACGGCTGCACCACGATTGTTTTCGAGGGCAAGCCGGTCGGTACACCGGACGCCGGTGTCTTCTGGCGGGTTATAGCCGATCACAAGGTCAAGACCATGTTTACCGCCCCGACCGCTTTCAGAGCCATCAAGCGGGAAGATCCCCAGGCCGAAATGATCAAGCAGTACGACCTGTCCAATTTCAAGGCCCTGTTTTTAGCCGGCGAGCGGACGGATCCGGACACCCTGCACTGGGCAGAAGACAACCTGGGGATTCCGGTCATAGACCACTGGTGGCAAACGGAAACCGGCTGGGCCATCTGTGCGAACTGCATTGGGATCCACCAGTTCGAGATCAAGGAAGGCTCCCCAACCAAAGCAGCCCCCGGCTGGAACGTGCAGGTCGTCGACGCCGACTGCAAGCAGGTTGCGGCCGGCGATATCGGAGCCCTGGTCGTCAAGCTGCCGCTGCCGCCCGGCACCCTGCCGACCCTCTGGCAAAACGACGAACGCTACCTGGAATCCTACCTGGATGAGTTCCCGGGCTATTACAAGACGGCTGACGCCGGCTTTATCGATGCAGACGGCTATGTATTCGTCATGGCCCGGACCGACGACATCATCAACGTGGCCGGACACCGGCTCTCCACCGGTGCCATGGAAGAAGTGCTGGCCGATCACCCCGATGTCGCTGAATGCGCGGTCCTGGGCGTGGATGACAAGCTCAAAGGCCAGATCCCGGTGGGCTTTATGGTTCTCAATGCCGGTGTTGAGCGCAACAACGACGACATCATCAAAGAAGTTATTCAGATGGTCCGCGAACGCATTGGGCCGGTCGCCGCATTCAAAACCGCGACTGTCGTCAAACGCCTGCCCAAGACCCGGTCCGGCAAGATTCTGCGCGGCACCATCCAGAAAATTGCCGACAACAAGGAATACAAGGTCCCGGCCACCATTGACGACCCGACCATTCTGGGTGAAATGGAAGAGGCCCTGGAAGGTATCGGCTACGCCAGTGCCAGAAAAGAGTAAACCGATCAATTTATAGAAACGCACCAATATAAAATGCCGGTGGTTCCGCTTGGAACCACCGGCATTTGCATATCGGGCGGCTACCGGTCCTGTTTTTTCACGGACCGTTCAGCCGGCCGCCCATGGCGGGGGGGATCACCCGGGGATCAGCACGCTCCGCACCCTGGCGCTACGCGCCGATCGTATTGCGGACAATGCCGATCAGCCGCTCGGGATCGAACGGCTTTTTAATGAATGCAATCGCGTCCTTCACGGCATGATCGCCGTCTATACCACTGATGACGATAATCGGGATGTCACGCAACTGCTTGTCCTTGCGCAGCTTGCGATAGAAACGGGAACCCCATTCCTGGGGCATCTCCAGGTCGAGGGTGATCAAATCCGGCTTTTCCTGCCGGACGGTTTCCAGGCCCTCCATGCTGCTCGACGCGGAACAGGTTGCGTACCCGTTGTCGCTGAAGACTGCTTCGAGGTACTTCACTATGACCGGGTCATCATCGATGATCAATATTTTCTTGGTCATGGCATCTCCCGTTTAACATTTGAAACGCTCTTAAAAGGGCGGTTACCTGCGCTTTACATGGCACTCACCGCACATCACCGAACCGGCCTGTTGCTTGACGTGGCAGCCCTTGCAGTTCATATGATACGCTTTCATCAGGCCGGGCTGTTTTCCTTCCGCCTGCATCGCGTGGCAGTCCCCGCAGCGCTGATCCTCAGAGGATTCCCCCTCCACAAGCTCACCATCTTCGTACAGGTGATGACATTCACTGCACTCTTCCAACCCCGCTTTTTCATTGTGGCTGTCGTGTTCGAAAACGGATGGCGGCCGGCGAATATTTTCAAACTCACTGTTGTCAACCTGGACCATGTCTTCCTGGGAATGGACGACCGGTAGCAGCCCTGCTGAAATCAGGCTTAGGGCCAACAGGATTTTTATCAGGCTCTTCATTCTGGCCTCCCTTTAGGCTGCGGGTTTCTCCATGACTTCGTAGAGAATGTCTCCTAGAAATTTAATTTCCTGTCCAACGCCGTAATAGTGGTTAATGTCTTCAAGACCACTGTGGCAATTGTGGCAGGGGGCAATCAATACCTTGGCCCCCCGGGCTTTGGCGGCGAACAATTGTTCCGCCTTGACCCGGTTGCCGTTGATCCGGGTCATCTTGAACGGTGGTCCGCAATTGATCACCCCACCACCGGCACAGCAGCAGATATTGTGCTCCCGGTTGGGTTCCATTTCGATCAGTTTCTCACACATGGCCTTGACGACATAGCGGGCCTTATCGTGCAAGCCCATACCCCGGGATACGTTGCAGGGATCGTGCAGGGTTACCGGTGTTTCAAACTTTTTGGCAATCTTGATTTTACCGGATTTGATGATGTCATAGAAAAATTCGATGGCGTGGACGATGGGTATCGGCGGCATCTTCCATCCCAGCCAGCGATTGCCCACATCATAGACTGAACGCAGGGCATGCCCGCATTCGCCCATGACGATCTTTTTCACCTTCAGGCGGGCCGCGGTTTCAAAATGGTGCCGCTTGAGACGGCCCATCATTTCATTGTCACCGGTAAACATGGCCATGTCGCTGTTGTCCCAGCCTGATGAGGCCGGCATGGTCCAATTCACGCCGGCCACGTCCAGGATCACGGCGGCCTGGTAGATCAGCTGGGCCTGGAACTTCGGCTCGGGGCCGATGACGGAATACATGATTTCCGCGCCTTCCTTTTCAAGGGGAATGCGCAGTGTGGGAATCTCGGCCTGGGCCTCCTCTTCCTGCCATTGTAGAGTATCCGGCCATTCGTCCGGTTTCACCCACATCTGGTTCATTGTCACCGAGTGGCTGTGGGCCGTGTCCTGGATGTACCGCGGGGTGACCCCGAGCAGGTGAATCATCCGTCGGATCACCAGCATCATGTAGGCGATGTCGATTCCGAAGGGGCAGAACATGGCACAGCGCTTACATAAATTACACTCGGTATGGGCTATCCTGATCATGGAAAGCACAAACGCCTGATCCACCCGCCCTTTTCTTTTCAACAATTCCCACATGGTTTGCTTCACTTTGCCTACCGGAGAGAAAGCGGGATCATTGTCGTGCGACAGGTAGTAGTGGCAGGCTTCGGAGCATAAACCGCAGTGGACGCAGGTCTGGACGTAAGCCTTTAACCGTGCGCCGGTTTCACCCTTTAGCACCTGATTGACGACCGTCGCGATTTTCTCTTCGGTCAACCGGGCAACTGCGGAAGCGATGTATTCGTCCCCAGCCGGTTGCTCTGTTGAGGTTGCTGGTTCAGCCATTGTGTATGTCTCCTGTAATAATGGTCATGCGTAGCCGCTGTTAGCCCTCTCGCCTTACCAGTCCCGGGCATGCCGGATGCCGCCGAATTCAGATCCCATGTACGCCCGGGTAAACGGTGAAAACACCATATGGCTCAAGCGGGTAAAGGGGATGGCCACCAGCATGATTTCACCGGACACGATGTGCAGAATCGTCATCACCTGGTAATCGAACCACTGGTGATAGACGCAAATGCCGGTTACAAAAGGCGCCGCCACGATTGCCAGAATAAGGTAATCGGAAGCCGAAGTGACGTACTGGACTTCCGGATTCTTCAACCGCCGTACCAGGAAGAAAATACAACCGCCCACGACCAGAAACGCCATGACATCCGCCAATCCGTTGGGTAGCGCCAGCCAGCTGATGCTCCAGGCCTCTTCCCACAGAATGATATGGGCCATGAGGAATATCGGGGTAATCAGCAGGCACAAGTGAAATACAAAGGTCACCAGGGTCATCACGGGGTGTTTGCGCATGTTCAAGGTTGCAAACGGCGTCAGCCAGTGTAAAATCGAGCGTAGGCTGTATTTCCAGCTCATATAGCTAAAGATCCACTTCTCCTTGGCATTCACCAGCCGGAGCATATTGAACAGGCGGTACAAACAGCCGAAGATAAAAATGCAAAATGCCACCCACACCAGAGGCCCACTCACAAAATTGTAAACCTGATGCATGTCGTCCTCCTCATCTAGCGGGCAATTTCGGCCACGGGCACAACGCGCCGAACATAATGATCCGCTTCCACGGACCGCAGCAGTAATTTGCTGCCATCCGGGCTGAAAACCGGATCCCACAAGGTATCACACTCACGCGCCCACAGCCGGTCGTTCACCAGGATTGTGTACTTGCCGTTTCTCTCGATCCGGGCAGCCACATTGCGGCCGTCAGGGCTGAACACCGGCTGCCAGGCCATATCGGCCGTGGTGCGCCAGGCGGTTCCATCCACCGCCACATACCATTTGGCGCCATTTTTTCCCAAAGCCGCCAACCGATTACCGTCCGGGCTGAACACCATATCGGTCACCATGTCGGTAAAGGTGACAGGCCAGGGAGACTGGTCGACGGCGACGGTCCATTTCCCGAAAGCCGGGGCTACGATAGCCGCCAGCTTCTGTCCGTCCGGACTGAACTGCTGTCGCCACAACTGGACGAAACTGCGGTCCCACAGGGGCTGTCCGTCCGCGGCCAGGGTCCATTTACCGGCCACCCGTACCGGTGCCACGACAGCCCCCGTCACCGGATTGAATGCCGGTTCCCAGACCCCGGGGTACGTCCGGTCCCAGGCTTTGCCATTTACCGCAATGGTATAGTCATACAGGCTCTGGCGCACTTCCGCAGCCAGATCCCGGCCGTCGGCGCTGATGGCCAGACCCCAGACGTTTACAAAGCGGCTGTCCCAGGCCCGACCGTTGAGTGCGGCCGTAAAAGCCCCTTCCTGGAACTTGAGGATATCTGCTTCACCGATATCTTCCACCTGGACGGCCGCCGCCGTGGCCGTGCCGGCCGGATTAAAGACAAACGTGTTCATATTGGCGAAACGTTCCTCCCAAGGTGTATCATCGACGGACATGCAGTATGTCATCTCCGTCTGGATACAGGCGCAGATATGTTTGCCTTCGGCACTGAACTGAGTATTCCAGACGTAGTCGTACTGGTTGTCCCAGGCGGTACCGTCGACGGCCAGGGTCCACTCGCCCATGTCGGCCACGATGGCTGTCAGGCGGCCGTCCGGTGAAAACCGCAGGTACCAGATCTTCTCATAGGTGTCTTCCCAGGTGCTGCCGTTTTCACAGATCTGGAACTCCCCTTCATCTATATTGACTATGGCCGCAACCCTTTCACCATCCGGGCTGGCCTGGGGTTCTTCAACCCAGGTGAACTGATCCTGCCAAGGCCCCATGGCAATCTGTTTTTCACCCGGCTCCCAATCCCAACTGTCATACACAGTCATGGCCCCTCCTCAGGGTCTTGTTCGAAGCAATTCGTAAGTATGGTGGCGCTCCTTTTGGTCCTTCATCATTGCGGCTGTGTCTCACCGAGCAGCAGCCAGGCCCCGGCCGGTTCAACCAGCGGATAAACCGATACGCTCAGGGCGATTTTTTCATTGCGCTCATTGGTTAAAAAGACATCATCCACACTCGGTGCCTCCGAATCACCAAGGGCCCGCTTTTTAAAACTGGCCATCACGGCCCGCAGCGAATCGGGATGGAATACCTGCTCGATCCCGAGGCCAATGAGATCACGTTCGGCATAGCCCAGGATCTGGGCCCATTTCCGGTTGCCGCACCAGAGGTAGAAGTCCTTGTAAACCGCGGCCGGCAGCGCCAATTGGTGCACCAGCTGCAGCCGGGGCAGAAAGGTCTCCTGGAAATAGCGGCAATCCCCGCATTGCCCCCGGCAGTAGGTAGAGGCAGCATCACGGCCTACAAAACAGACATCCAGTTTGTTTTTATATACCGCGCAATCACGGCAACCGTTTAGGTGATTGGTGCTTTGAAAGTAATCCCAGCAATGCTGGATAGTACGGAAATGGGGTTCCAGGGAGGTTAATTCGGCCAGTTCTGCGGGGATATCCCGGCCGGTCGTCTTGAGGAAGAGGATCAGATCAGGGGCCGCAACGGTGTAATTGCGGCCTGTTCGTTGAGCAAGCAGTTTCCGAGACCGTATCCATAACCCGACGGTGTTGCGATTCACTCCGCAGATTGCGGCCACCTGGGCAACAGTCAGTATTTGTTGTTGATTCACCACCGAGAGTCCATTTCAAATGGGCAAATCGACGTTTTGACTATCAGAAATTGTCAGGGTTCAGTTTTGCAACGAACAAGTGGTCCTATTACATCACAGATTGGGGCATCGTCAAGTGAAAACTGATCCGCACCGACTCCTCGCGATCATCAGATTGCAAGCCTGCTTCGAATGGGCGGTGGGATACATTAGATTTTCGGTGGGTTATTTGGGACAGGCGATCCTGGCCGGCCGTGAGAAAAAAGTGGGGCCGCGCTTACTCCGCTTCCGGGGCCTGGTAAATGCGCGGGATTCGCAGGGTAAACGTGGTCTCTTCTCCGGGGCTGGATTCGACGCTGATGGAGCCGCCGTGCTGGGCGACAATTTCCCGGGCCAGGTACAGGCCAAATCCGGTCCCCCGGGGGCCTTTAGAGGAAAAAAAGAGCGTAAACATCTTCTCCCGGGTTTCCGGTTCAATGCCGGTACCATTGTCCACGACCCGCCAAATCACAGCATCGGGTTCTGGTTCGATCTCCATCCTGACGGCATGCGCCTTTTGGGCATCATCGTCCCGGCAGGCGTCCAGGGCATTTTCAACAATGCTGATCAGGGCGGACTGCAGCGCCAGTGCATCCACCTGGAACTCGCCGGCGTCATTCGAGACCTGCTGTAAAAAAGCAACGTCGGTATTGGTAAATTTGGGGGCGATCAGGCCAACCAGTTCGGCCACGAACGTTTTAACCGGAATCCTGTCAGTGCGCAGGGGACGATCCTTGGCATAGTACAAGATATCGAGAAACAGCTTCTGAATCCGGTCCGACATGGTCTGGACGGCTTCTACCCCGGAAGACACCTTATCCTCGTCCTGCTGGCTGAGTCCGGATGTCAGCAGGTAGACACCGGCATCCAGTCCGGTCAAAATGCCTTTGATCCCGTGCGAAATGGAACCGATCATCATGCCGAGCGAGGCCAGATGGTCCTGCAGTTTGCGGATCTGGGTAATATCCGTGGCCATTTCCATGACCTGGGCAATGTTGCCGGCCCCGTCGTAGATCGGGGCCGTGGAGACCAGGACATTGATCTGCCGGCCGGAATTGGCGGTCACCACCATTTCAGCCTGATGCGACTGGCCGTCCTGAAAGGTATGGGCCACCGGGCAATCGTCGCAGACGCCCTCCCGGCTGCGATAGACCTGAAAACAATGCTCGCCGGGACGTTCCCCGAATGTTTCCTTGAACTGGCGGTTGACGGCCGTCAGATTGAAATCGCGATCCTGGACGGTGATGTAGCACGGCACTTCGTCAAACAGCTGCTGGTAGCGCTCGCGACTGCTGCGCAGTTCTTCCTGCAGGCGCTGCACTTCGGAAATATCCGTCGATATTTCCAGGACCAGTTCCAACTCACCGGATGTGTTTTTAATGGGGGCGGTATGCACAATCACCGGAAACCGGCCGCCATCGGCATATTGGATGGTTTCCTTCTGCCGCACGCCCTGACCGGAGGCAAAGGTTTGTGCTACCGGGCAATCGGCACCGTCCGCAGCCACCGAACTGTAGATTGCCCAGCTGTCTTTCCCGGTTTTGTCACCCAGACGGTTTTTATACAGCTCGTTGGCCGCCAGCACTTTCAAATGCCGGTTGTGGATGGAAACGAAACAGGGCATCTCATTGAAATAACGAATGCCGCCTTCCAGGTCACCGGCAATATCCAGGATAGCGGCCGAGAGGCCGTCCACGGCCTGCCCCAGAGCCGCCAGGCGTTCCAGCTCCACCAGCCGGGCCGATTTTTCCGCCACCAGGTTTTCGAGATTTTCAGTATAGGCCTTGAGCTGCCGGCGCATATCGAGGCGGTCGTTGGCCCTTTTGAGCGCTATTTCCAGCACATCGTCGTTGATGGGCTTGGTGACAAAATCGGTTGCTTCCAGTTTCAGGCTTTGAATGGCCAGGTCCATATCCCCGTGCCCGGTGATCATGATCACTTCCGTATCCGGGTCCTGGGCCTTGATGGCCTTAAGCAGGGCGATTCCATCCATGCCCGGCATCTTAATATCGGTCAGGACAATCCGGGGGCGATGTTCTTCGAAAAGGGCCAAGGCACGATCCCCGTTTTCCGCCTTGAACACGGTATAACCGCTGTCTTCAAGGGAGATCCCGAGAACCTTCCGGATACCTTCTTCATCGTCCACGAGCAGGATGGTGTCGTCCATTTGGGATTGCGCTCCGCAAAAACCTCAGGCGCCCGGCTCCAGGACCGCCTGGATCGCCGTCAGCAGGTCTTTATGGTTGACCGGTTTTTCGAAATAGGCCGAGGGCAGGGGAATCCGGCCGCCGGACCCGGCGTTGAGCATTTTGAGGTAGTGATAAAAAGAGTCCTGTTTCACCCCGGACAGCATGATTACCGGAATGGAGACCAGCTCGGGATCCATCCGCAGCTGGCGATACGTCTGGGGGCCGCCCTCCCCGGGCATCATGACATCCAATATGATCAGGTCGGGGGTGATCTTCCGGGCCTTCTGCAACCCTTCGCTGCCGTCACGGGTCACATGGGGTTGATAGCCGCTGGTTTCCAGCAACGTCTTTAGAAAAATTCTCATATCCATCTCGTCATCCACGATGAGAACCTTTCTTTTGTCCACGTGTTCCTCCCCCCTTAAAAGGCAAGGCCGACCCGCGTTTTGGGAGACAAGCGGACCGGCCTTTTCAAGTTGAAGCTTAAGCTACTTTATCGGGGTGGTTTACACTGGCAACGGGACAGGCGGCCCGCAACACCACTTGTTCCACGGTACTGCCGAGTTCCGCATCTTCCAGATCAACTTCCCGAGTATGATGGGCCATCACGATGAGGTCGGCCTGTTTGTCACGCGCGAATTTCAGGATTTCAACGTAAGGCGTGCCCTCCCAGATTTCAACGTCGAAGTTGTCGTAGCCTTGCATTTGGGGAAGATACTTCTTTTCTATCTTTTCCCGGGCTACGGCCACCTGCTGTTCAATCTCCGCCTGGCTCTTCATCTGCCCGGCGCTGCCGGCGGTGATATCGGCGGCATGAAACACATGCAGCTTGGCCCCCACGGTTTTGGCCAGTTTAGCGGCCCACAGAAAAGCGGATTCAGAAGCTTTGGAAAAATCGGTCCCGATAACGATGTTTGAAAACAGTTTCCAGCAAGTCGTACAGGGTCGGCTGATGATCACCACGGGGCAGCGGGCGGCTTTGGCGACTTTCTGCATGGTGCTGCCCACGACATCCCGGTAGCGGCTGGCGCCCACATCCTCCTGGCGGGTGTGCGCCCCCATGATGATCATGTCCATATTTTCCTGGCGCGCTTTACGCAGAATTTCGCGCGCGGGCGTCCCGATGGCGGTTTCAATGACGGAGTTTTCACTGTCCTCCAACAAGCCGTTGTACGTATTCTTCAGCTCTTCTATTACCCAGTCGACATAATCAGGGTCAGCATGTTCAGTTTCACCGGTCCGCAAGTCTTTTACATATGGGCTGAATCCGTGGCTCGGCAATCCGAGTACGTGAAAAATATGGAGTTTCGCATCCCACTTCAGTTCCAGATCGAACGCGACCTTGGCGGCATTGTCACACGTCGGGGAGCCGGTGGTGGCAAACAATAACTTTTTAAACATGAGTGACCTCCTGAAGAACTGTTATAAGCCATCTCAAAAAGGTGTTCTTGTCCGGCATAGCCATATGGCGACGACGGATTAGACCAAACTTCAGCCTGCGCTTAAGTTTCGGCCGATAGACTCTGTTGGGCGTCTATATCAAGCCGACGAAATAATTAGGTGTTGCTCCGTTTTGACATTCACGGCCGCCTTGCCCGTCCGGCGTAGCCTGGAAGGCGCAAACGGGATGCTGGACCAAAATCCGCATTTTGAGATAGCTTCTAATACTACTATATGATGCAATGTTCCGGCATACTGTGGAAGCTCAATTCCCAGACAATGGCTTCCATGTATTCAAACAGACTGTAAACCGTGTCAAATTCGAGTACGTCCATCTTGTCCCCGAAGATGACATGTCGCAAACGGCCCAGGCACACGGGGATGTCGAGCAGCTGGGCTACCCGAATCGATCGGATGTCCTGCATTTCGCTGCCGCTGCGGCCTTGAAATGCGTTGTAGATTTCAAGGCGCGGTTCACCCGGAAAGCCTATCATTTCAACAGTTTTCCCCATCTCCAAACAGTCGATGCCGTGGTACGCGCATCCGTCGGGTGGGCACTGGTTGTACTGTTCAATAAGGTTGGCACTGAACTCGTTCAGCTCGGCATACGCCGGATGCGTCTCCAACATCCGGAAAAAGCTTCTGAGTGTATAATCGTCCGCCAGGGTAACCCCGGCGTTGAGATACTTGAGAGGGTCCTTGACAACCGCCTTGTGGTTGTCCTCCAGGGAGCCGTCTGCCTTGAGCAGTATAGTATTCATGATACCCCAATGCCCTGGAAAAAGCCAGTATCAAGACCGGGTACCCGATCCGGCGGCCATCACGGCCCGTGCCAGCCGCCGGTTCCCCACGGGTAAAGACGGTCTACTCCTCGGGTGGTTTAAGATGATCCGGGACAATCATCATCTTGATCAACAGCGGTTTCAAAAATGACCAACGGATGCCGATCTCGTATACCTCTTCCAGGTCACGGATCGCATCCCAGCAGTTGTGGCAGGGTGCCACGACCAAATTGCAGCCCGAGTCCAGAATCTGGTCCCGTTTCATCTTCAACCCGATATTACGCTCCGGGCGATAACGCCCGATACCGTTCATGCCACCCCCGCCACCGCAGCAGAAATTGTGTTCCTTGCAGGGTTTCATCTCGCGAAAGTCTTCGGCGATGTAGCTCATGATCTCGCGAGCGGCATCTTTCAACCCCGCATTGCGGATGTAATTACAGGAATCCTGATAGGTGACCGGTTCCTTAATTTTCTTGGCGGGGTCGATTTTGATCTTCCCCTCCCGCAGCGCTTCGGCCACCCACTCCACATAGTGGAAACTGGGCACGGGTGTCTGGCCGGACTTGATGCCGGCCCAGTAGGGTCCCTCGAGTACCGTCGCCCGGTAGGCGTGACCGCACTCGGTAACCACCATCCGCTTAGGTTTGAGCCGGTCCATGGCGGCATAGACGTGCTCCACCTGCATTTTGCAGGCTTCCCAGTCTCCGGCAAACATGGCCAGGCTGGTTTCCTCCCAACCCTCAGAAGGGACGGTCCAGTTTTCGCCGGCCACGTGGAATAAAATGGCGGCCTCGGCCAGGTCTTCGGGGTAATGTTTGGGTTCCCGGGCATTGACCGTGTACATGATGTCCGCGTTCGGTACATCGACCGGTATTTCCAGGCCCGGATAGTCATCCTCGTATTCTTCGGCCATCCACTCGCAGGTTTCCACCCAGTCTTCGGTGGTCACGTCCATCTGCGCCCGGTAGATGCGGTGCATACCGGCCCCGATCTTGAGCTCCCAGGGCACGAACCCCTGGCCATATAAAAGTCCGCGCAGATAGCTGAACATGATGCCCATATCGATCCCAAAGGGGCAGTACATGCCGCAACGGTTGCAGCAGGAGCATTTTGACCAGGCTGTGTCCATGCACATGTGCATGAACTCGTTGCTGACCTTGCCCTGGCGTTTGACGATTTCCCCCAGGGTGGATTGGATCTTGTACGAGGGCACCTGCTCGGGGTCTTTACCGTTCACGGTGTAGAGGTAGCAGCTGTCCGCACACATCCCGCAATGGGCGCAGATCTCCAGCCAGGTTTTCATCCGGGATTTGAACGTATTCTTAAGGGCGGTCTGAATCTTGGCGTGATCTATGTCGAGATGCTTCATCTCTTCGTAGTAGAGCTTGCCGCTCTTATCGTTCAAAAGCGCCTGGAGTTCCTCTTTGGTATTTACCGTCTTTTTGTTACAAAGTGTGCCTTCACCCATTTGATTCGTTCCCACTTGTTAGTGTTATTAAAGTATTCGGTCGCCAAACAAAAGTTGGCGGCGCATACACTTTTGTTACCACACCAGTCCGCGTCCCTTCATGCCCCCGCGCTTGATGCCGAAATCCATGCCGAGCTGGGCCCGGGACATAAAAAACAGGATAAAATGGGACAGCTTGGTAAACGGTATGGCTATCAAAAAGACCTCGCCGCTCAAAATGTGCATGATCAGCCAGAAATCGTAATTGCCGATGTGGTGATACGCTAAAAGTCCGGTTACAAAAGGCGCCACGGCGATGGCCAGCAACAGCAGGTCATACCCAGTCGTCAGAATCCTGACCTCCGGCAGCGCAAAACGCCTCAGGAGGATGAGCAAGGCCGCCAGCAGCATCAAAATGGTCATGATATCGGTGACCGGTTCCGGCAAGGTCGGCAGGCTGAACCCCCAGCGTTCTTTCAAGAGCAGATTGTGCGCCAATAAAAACACCGGCGTCACCAGCAGGCCGATATGAAAAACGAACACCATGACGGTAAACGCTGCGTTCTGCCGCCAGCCGTAGGTGCCGAACGGAATCAGCCAGGCGACGATGGAGCGGATGGCGCCTTTGGCCCCGGCTGCCGGAAAGTCCCGGTAGGCAACCCGGTCCAGATTCCAGGCGAGGCCCTTGATGTATAGCACCGCCCTGACGATAACACCGATGAAAAAGATTAGAAACGCAATCCATGCCAACGGCCCGGTTACAAATTCGTACATTTTATTCTCCTTGCATCCACAAGATGCTGCCGTGATAAATTAGTTCTTATTGTCGGGCACGTATCAGTCGTCGTCGCGGCTCGTCAAAAACCCCCAGAAACCGACCACGGCAACCAACCAGAGTCCCATCAGCACATAGACCACGGCTTTGGTGTGCACCATAAAATCCTGCAGGGTATAAAAAACCTGTTCCATTGCTTGTGTCCTTTTAGGTAATAATCAATGTTCTTCTTTATACTCCGGGTGCTCGTAAAGCACCGGCATATTATTCACGATAAACCGATAGGCAAGAATACCCACCGTGACGATGAAAACCGAGGTCACGATTTCCCAGAAATGAGGAAAATAACGGTCAGCCGCCGGCAGATGGTAGTTGAACGCGATGACCGAAACATTCAGCCGGTTGACGATGATGCCCAGTACGGTCCAGGCCGCCGTGTAACGGATCAGCTTCAAGTTGCCGTCGCGGACGCCCATGGCGAAAAGAAAGCAGGGCAGGGCCACAAATCCGACCAGTTCCACCAGGTACCACGCGCCCCAGCCGGTGGCGAGGTGGTGCCAGTTGTTGTCAGCGGCAATCCCGATCACCTTGATGGTGAAATAACCGGCCAGGACAATTGAAGCGGCCTTGCCGAAGCCCATGGTCAGGCCGTCGCTTTCGCCCAAATGGGTTTCGTCCATTTTGTGGTGAAAATACTTGTGAGCCAGGGTGCTCTCGAAGAGGACCATGGATAGCCCGGCAATCACGCTGGAAACGAAGAAATAGACCGGGATGTACTGGGAATACCACAGCGGGTGCAGTTTGGCCGGTGCAATGAGATACAGTGCCCCCAGAGAAGACTGATGCAGCGTGCTGAGCACTACTCCGAATATGGTCAGCACCATGGTGATCTTTACCAAAATGTCGCGCAGTTTCCTGATTCCCAGCCACTCCAGGGCGGCCGGGCAGAACTCCAGAAAAAGTACATTGAGATACAGGGCCACACATAAACCCACTTCGAACAACAGCGAAGAGGTGCCCTGCTGGACGACAAAGGGGTAGGCCAGCACCAGGCGGAAGGGCCGTCCCACATCATACAAGAGTGCCATGAAGACCAACGTATAGCCGAGAAAACCGGTCAGGATGGCCGGCCTTACGGCCGAGTGAAAGCGTTTCATTCCGAATATGTAACAAGCAGCCGAGGTCACGTACCCCCCCGCGGCCAGGGCGACACCGCAGAGCAGGTCGAACCCGATCCAGATTCCCCAGGGGTTGTAATCCGACAGGTTGGTCACCGCCCCGAGACCACCGGTAAACCGCATGATGGTAGCTATCAGGCCGAAAATCACGATGATTCCGGCAATGACATTGAACGTCGTCAAATATGATTTGCTGTCAGTAGCAGCGTGATCAGACATCAGGATTCCTCCTCCTCATCTTGTGCCCCGGCGTCGGGTTCGTCACCTGCGGACGCAGCTTTTTCTTCCCAGGTTTTCTCGGCCTCTGCGACCGCCTTTTTAACTTCTTTTTCTATGGCGGTCTCCTTGTCTTTTTCAGCTTTCTCCATGGCGGCAGCCAGCTTTTCAGCGGCCGCACCATTCGTCTGCTCAATGGCGCTGGCAACCGCATCCTGCAGCTCTTCGGCCGCAATTTTTTCTTTGCGTTTGCTCATGGCCCACACCCCAGTGAGAAAGATCGGCCACAAGCCGACCACCATGGGTACCGCCCCCAGCGCCCCCTTGGTGAGTTGCGGTGCCGAAACAACGCCCAGATCTTCGCGGAGCCCGACCTGCGCGAACGGCACGCTGGACAGGTAGAGCCAGCTGGTACCGCCCATTTCGTACTCACCGTAAATATGGTCCACATAGCGTTCCGGATGTTTGCGGATACGCTCCCGCGCTATCCGGATAAGGTCCTTGCGCTCACCGAAAACCAAGGCTTCCGTGGGGCAGCTTTCTACACAGCCGGGTAATTTGCCCTTCTGCAGCCGGGGGTGACACAGGGTGCACTTTTGCACTACCGGTGTGGTGGGATTGTCGTATTCATAGGCTGGAATCTCGAACGGGCAGGCAATCATACAGTACCGGCAGCCGACACAGACGCTCGGGTCATAAACAACCGCCCCGGAGGGTGTCTTGGTGAAGGCCTCAACAAAACAGGCCGAGGCACAGGCCGGCTCCAGGCAATGGTTGCACTGGTTCTTGCGAAATACCGGTTTGGACCGTTCCCCGCCGACTGCGTAATTGTTGACAATGGTGTATGCCTTGGCATCCGTGCGGCGTCTGTTTTCGAGTACGGTCAGGTCTTTGAACGGCTTATCAGGTTCCGGCAGATTATTGACTTCATTGCAGGCGGCTTCACAGACCCGGCAGCCGATGCACAACGTCGCGTCATGCAGAACACCGCCACTGCCCGGGTATCCGGTGAAATGCTGGCTGGCGGCTTCGGCGCGACGTCCCACGGTGGTGGCCAGGCCGGCTGCGCCGATCCATCCTAAAAACTTTCTTCTTGATATGGACATTTAAAGCACCTCGAATAATAATTTATGGTCCTGCTGCCGCTGCTATTTCTTCTCCAGATGGCAACCGGTACAATCGACATTGGATGGTTTCTCTATTCCCATTTGGGTGTGGCACCCCATGCACTGACGATGATAAGCCGCCATCAGACCCGGGCGGTAGATATCTTTATGGTCCAACGGTGTCATGTGACAGCTGGCACATTTCGGCGGTTTCGCCGCTGACGGGCTGTTGTGATGGCAGCCCTGACACATGGTCCCCGGCTCGGCGTGAAAATAACCGGCCAGCTTGTTGCCCTGCATGTTGCGCATCAGGGCAGCCACAATCTTGCCATGGGGAAACTTCACCGCTTCGTATTTATCGGCTATCTGTTTAATTTCGACTTCCTTGGGAATATCCTCCTTGGAAAAGCGCGGAGATTCAAGACTGCGGCTTTGCAGCTCAATGGCGGCAACCGCCGCTCGTTCATCTTCCCCGGCATCAACCGCAATCAGGTTGGCCGGGATTGAATGGCAGGCCAGACAGGTGATGTTATCTTTCCGCTTACGGGTTTCCATCAAGGCATGGCAGCCCGCGCAGTTTTTGGATTGTTTTTGGGTCGTGTGGCACCCCAAGCAACTGGTGTCTTTGTCCAACTGGTGCATGGCTGTTTCGAGGGTGACGAACCCGCCTTTTTTCTTACCGGCCACAGTGTGGCAATCATTACAGGCGGTCATCTCCTTGTGGTGGCACACCCGGCAGTTATCGGCGTAGCCTTCATGCGCCTGATGGGCGAAGGCGACTCTGTTCATTTTGCCGGTTTTGCCTTTTTTAATGAGGACCGTATCGGGCTGGTTGCGCTTCATCCGTGGAATGTTGCCGGGCACCTTGTACTGGGCCTGCATGGCCTTATCGTGACAACCGGCGCACTGCAGCGGACCGGCCGGCTTATTCTTACTGGTCTTCTTAAGGTGACACCCCACACAATCCATGTGGGCGGCAATCCGGTAGGACACCTTGTTTTCGACGGTTTGCTCGCCGTGGCAGTAACGGCAACTGCCCTCCTGCCCCTTCGCGTAGAAAAGCGCCTTCTTCTTTTCATCGTAAGCGTGGTGGCAGGTTTCGCACTTGCCGGCAAACGCCTTGTCGTGTTTATAATGCAGGCCCTTGTCCAGTCCCGCCGGGGCGCGGGACGACACAACCATATTCTTCTTATTGTGGCAACTGTTGCAGGTTACGGGGCCGGACTTTATGTTTTTACCGGTGGCTTCTTTGTGGCAGGCAATACAATTGTCATGGTAGACGTTCATCACCGCCTCTTTGGAAATATCGGCGTCCCGCTTGTACATCAGGACCAGCTTGCCATCCTTTTTTTCATGGCAGGCCGAGCAGTCTTTGCCCATATCCTGGACGGCTTCGGTGTGTTTGTCATGTAAGAACGTGACCACCGGCCGTTCAAGATCACCGAACTTCTTCAGCACATCAATCTTGATTACATCCGGCCTCCGGGCCAGGTCTTTTCCAGTTAGCGAGGCCAGTCCATGGGTGCCGAAAATCAGCAACGCAGCCACCGCCAGCAGTAAACCGCCCCACCGTAACAGCGAACTTCCCTTCTTCATAGTTCAAGTCCTTGATTGAATTTGCCTGTTTTAAAAATAATATTAGGGACCTATTATAAATCGCATTTCCCCCCGCCATTGAAGGTTCCGCCTTCTAGCAAGTCCTGCAGGGTTGTCGCGTCATACACACTGAAAATCGCATCTTTCACATCATTCCACATGTGGAACAGAGTGCAGCGGCCTTCGAAAGGGCACTCTTCCTTGGTCACGCACGCAACGCATTCTATCAGCTCTTTTTCACCCTGGACATGCCGGATAATATCCCCAACCCGAATGTCGCTAGCCGGGGTAACCAGCTTGTAGCCGCCGAAATAGCCGCGCTTGGAACCTACAAATCCACTGCTTTTCAACTGGTTGAGAATGACTTCGAGAAATCGGCGGGGAATCGCCTGGGCTTCGGCGATGTCGGATATCTTGATGGGGCCTTTGCCGTGGTGCCGGGCGAGTTCCAGCATGGCCCGAATGGCATACTGTTGTTTTTTGGGTGCAATCACCATAATAAACCGGTACTAAACGAACATACCCCGCGTTGATGGCAACAACTGTGTTCGACCCTGACCCTGCCCGAACAACCCCTTCCCGACTAAATAGGTCAAAAAAGATTCCGAGTTTATAAGTCAAGAAAGGGCTGGTTGTCAATCATTTTTCGAACTGGATTCACCATTTTGAGGGGTGGCCTTCCACGCGCCCGGGTGATGGGTGCAGGATATACGCTTGTGGTCAAAAATATAATAATAACAATATACTATGATGGTAAATGCGTGTGGAAGCATTGCCATTGGTCAGTTACCGGGAAGTGTGCCCGCGCCTTGGCCCCGCGCCGGAAGCCTGATGGTAAAATCGGTCTTATCCGCAGTTGATTGAACGCCGATTTCGCCACCGTGTTTATCCACAATTTTTTTGGTAAGCATCAAGCCGATGCCTGTCCCGGTCCGGCCTTTGGTACTGAAAAAGGGGTTGAAAAGCTTTTCCTGATGGGCGGGGGGGATACCGCCGCAGTTGTCGGTCACCCGGTACTCAACCCCACCTTCAGCGACTGCCCGTGACTGCAACCGGACCTCCCTGGTCTCCGGACTGTCTAGTTTTTCGGTGCAGGCCTCTAGGGCATTGGTGACCAGGTTCAGTAAACAACGGTGAATCGCATCCGGATCGCAGATGATTGACGCCAGTGATTCATCGCGGTCGATCTTCAGAACAACCTTCAGGCCGGCGGCCTTTTCCTTCATCAACTCAGCGACTTCGTCCATTGGTCCATTGGGGTCACAGTCACGGTAGTGCAGGCGATCCGCTTTGGCGTAGTCGAGCAAGTCTACGGAAAGGGCCGTAATCTTGTCGATGTTTTTTTTGAGCATCTGCCAGCCATCGAGCAAGTATTCCCGGTTGTCGAGTTCCAACCCCTGTTCAAGCACGAATGAGCCGCCGGAGAGCCCGCCTGAGATGTTCTTGATAGCATGGCTCAGCCCGGCCACGGTCTCGCCCACGGCCGCCAGCCGTTCGGCCGCCACCAGGCGCCGGGTCTTTTCCGCCACGATCTGTTCGAGATTTTCGGTGTAGGCCTGCAATTGCCTTTTCAGGGTAAGGCGTTCCCAGGCCCTTTGCATGGCGATATCCAGGGCCTCATCATGAATTGGCTTGGTTATAAAATCAGTGGCCTCGAACTTTAAGCTCTTGATTGCCAGGTTAATGTCCCCATGCCCGGTAATCATGATCACTTCCACGTCGGGATTTAGCTCTTTCAGGGCTTTCAGAAGATCTATCCCGTTCATGCCGGGCATCTTGATGTCGGTCATGACAACAGGAGGGGAATGTTCTTTGAATATCTCAAGGGCCCTGACGGCATCTTGCGCGGTGTGCACCCGGTAACCGCCATCTTCCAGGGAGATTCGCAGCACTTTGCGAATACCGGCTTCGTCATCTACCAGCAATACTTCCTTTTTAAGATCGGCAATCAACGCTCTTCACCCGTTTGATAGTTTCATTGGGAACTCCCCGGCGCTCCCGTAGCGCGTTTCTAATTCTCCCGGATTAGGTCCCCATGGCGGGAAAAACAAGTATGAAACAGGCCCCTTCCGGATCACCGGACTGTACCTTTATGCTGCCCCCACACTCTTTGATGATCCCATAGCTGATGGACAAACCCAAACCGGTCCCTTTGCCCACCTTTTTGGTGGTAAAGAAGGGTTCAAACACCTTATCCACGATTTCCGGCGGGACCCCCTTGCCGGTGTCGCAGACACTCACCCGCACGAACCCGTCGGCCTGGCTGGACTTTAAGGTAATGGTGCCCGTTCCGGCCGCCGCCTGCTGTTCCCACTTTTCTTCAATGGAGTCCCGGGCATTGATCAACAGATTGATAAACACCTGTTCAAGACGGCCCGCATCTGCCAGAACCTGGGGCAGCGGATCGGCAATGTCCCACTCGACAGTGATACCCCTGACCTTCAGCTGCTGACTGAATATCTCGAAGGCTTTCTTGAGGACCGTGTTGACGGACACCGGTTCCAGGTTGATATCCGATTTGCGGCCAAACTGCCGCATGTGATTGATAATCTTGGTGGCCCGGTCGACATGGCTGTCGATTTCGCTGGACAAATCATTCAGGATCTCTTCCCGGATCGGCTCTTTATGGGCAATTTTTTTCATGAAAAAGCTGCTGGCGGTCTTGATCACCGACAGGGGCTGGTTCAGCTCGTGGGCCACGCCGGTGGCCATCTCGCCTAGAGTAGCCATCTTGCTGGCCTGGATTAGCTGCTGTTCGGCCTCCAGTCGTTTGGTGATATCACTGATGGTCACCAACAGGACCTTGCCGCCGGGATAGTCGGATGCGGAACTGCGAATGGTTACAAACAGACTTCTGCCCTGTTTGCTCAGGTGCCGCACCTGGTCCAAAAGCGCGGTGCTCCGTAGTTTTCGGGTGTAGTGCTCGCGTTCCTCCGGCAGGAAGAAATCGAGAAAAGATCGACCGACCAGTTCATCACGCAGATAGCCGTAAACCGGAAAGACGCTGTCGTTGCAGTCCAGGATCTCGAACGTATCCCGATCCATGACCAACACCGGGTTTGGTATGTTATCGAAAATCGCCCGATATTTTTCCTCAGAATTTTTAAGCTCATTTTCCAGGTTCTTCCGTTTCGTGATGTCGAGACTAATTTCCATGGCCGCCACGACCTCCCCGTCATCGTTGGTGACCGGCGACGTCTTAACGATCCAGTGGGTCGGCTTGCCGTCCTTGCCGGTCCCCGACTCCTCACTATAATGCGACTGGCCGTCATTAAAGGTCTTTTCCACCGGGCACATTTCACATTTGCCCTGCAGGCCTTTATACGCATGATAGCAGTAGTCGCCCGGTTCGGGATGAAAGCTTTCCGCGAACTCCTTGTTGTAGCCGATCAACTTGTAATCCCGGTCTTGAACGGTGATCAAACACGGTACGTGATCAAACAGGCGCTGGTATTCATCTTTTTGGCGGTTCAGCTCGATCTGTTTGGCATCGATGGAGTTGCCCATGGCATTGATGGAATCGGCCAGCATACCGAACTCACCGTTGGCATCCATTTGGATTTTCTCGTTGTACTGCCCCCGAGCAATCCGATCGGTCCCTTCAATCAACCTCCCGATAGGACGGTTGACGAACTTGATGAACAGGACAAAGATCATGCCGCCCGTCAACACAAACACAAAGAGCGCCAGGCCGATAATCTCTTTTTCAAAATTGAGAATCTCACGGTCCGACCTTTCACACGAAACCACCACATCGAGAGCCCCGAGCACCTGTTTATCTTCCGGGTGGAAATGGCAATCACCGGTGGCACAGCTCGGGTCGTTGAAAATGGGTTTGATGATGCCCAATTGGCGATACCCCACATTTGACTTGATGATGCGCGTTCGTTGTTCGATAGTTAGATCGACAATCGGTGGATCGGTGCGGTGGCAGATATCGCAAGCCTCGGCTTTAATATTGGTGCTGGTATCCACCTCGCGCATATCCTTGGAAAACTTGATGGTGCCATCCTTGTTGTAGATGCGAATCGCTTCGATGCCACGCTGTTTGCCGATATTGTTGATAATCTGATTGATGTCGTCACGGGAATTGAGCATCATGGCGTAGCGGGTACCCAGGACAATGGTGTTGCTCAACCTATCAACCGAGGCCACTATCTGGGTACGCATCTTCTCGCGTTGGGATTGGATATTGGCAATGGCCCAGCCGGTCATGGATACCAAAAGGATCAACCCGACCGTGATGATGAGCTTGGCCATCAGGCTATGTTTCAACTTGATCAGGAAATCCTTCATGGGACGGCGGCACCTCCTTTGCTGGATTTGGCGTTGCTGCGGTGGCATAGGCCGTAATTGCCTGCATTTTCCGACAATTGGAAGATACCTTAAATTGGGCGTCCGGTCAACCGGAGAGGTTGCCGCTCGCAGCCGCGGCCCGGTCGTCCGCCGGCCAAGCTGCCCGGGTTTCCGGCTAAAAAAACTTGTGTCGCAGCCGATTCCATGCTATTTGGTGCGGCTGATGTGTGAACACCCGATCATGTAACAAGGAGGATCTTAGATGTCACAGGATAGCAAGCTTGCTCTCGGCGCCGTGCTCTTGTTAGGCCTTTTGCTCCAGCTCATAATGGTAGCGGCTGATAGCAAAGACACACCTCACGGGGCGGCCATTGCATTTTCAAAAGCCTATTTCGGCCTTTGCCCGGAATTGGCCCAGACCATGGCGAATAGTGGTGTCAATGAAGATGAAATCGATGTGGCCGACGCCTACCTGCACTACAAGTATTTAGAGGCTTCTGCCCGGGGTTACCATATCAAACGGCTGCGGAAATCATTTACCCACATTCGCACTAAAACTATTGCCAGCGATGACAAATCTGCGACCGTTCATATCAGCGGCACAACGCGGATTTCTCCCAACCCCGTGTTCGGATTTGTGGCGAAAATTTTCTTCATCACCAGCCCGATGGACGTTGAGGAGACCATCAACCTCGTAAATGAGAATGGCAAATGGAAAGTCACCGGGCAGCCCTTTGATATGGCCGACGCTGTTTAATATCCTGAAGATTGTAAATGACGCCGATTCTCCCGTTAGTGGGGGCATCGGCGTTTTCATTTAAAGGAGCGCCCGGGCAGCATTGGTTGGCAAGAGGCCACGCCGCCTCATCGGTTACCATGGACCCAAACTATCAACGCATCCGCGAGCATGCCCGCCGGCTGGCGGCCAACCTGCCGCTACCAGCCTTTTATCGGGATTTCTCCGTAGAGGCAGAGCGCGCCCGCCAGTTTATGGAAACGGATCCGACGGTCTCGAAGTTGCGCTGGTACGTGTCGGAAACAGTGGACAATACCTTTGGCCATGGGTTTATGCACGCTGAAAAAGTAACCCTGGATGCCGGCACTCTCATACTGGTAGAATGTAGCAAACTCGGGGAACCGGAGGCCAAAACAGAAGCCCTACTGACCATGGTCCAATGCGCGGGCTTGCTGCACGATATCAAACGGCGCCGCAAAAACCACGCTGCCAGCGGGGCCGCAAAGGCACGGGAAATTTTAAAAGATTACACACTTTCCGAGGACAACGCCGCCGCCATCTGTCTGGCCATAAAAAACCATGAGGCCTTTCAACCGGTCATTGAGTGCCCGGACCGGGAGAGCACCCTGATATCCGGATGCCTGTATGATGCCGATAAATTTCGCTGGGGGCCGGATAATTTTACCCATACCGTCTGGGAGATGGTCTCATTTGCCAATATTTCCCTTGAAGTCTTCATGCAAAAATACCCGGAAGCGATGAAGCGCCTGGCCGGCATAACGGACACCTTCCGGACGGATACCGGGAAGAAATACGGCCCAGAATTCATCGCTCAGGGGCTCAAGATCGGCCACAACTTACTGGAGTATATACAGCATGGTAACCACAAGGTCTAAATTTACTGGCCAGATGCTGCTACGGCGTTGTTTGCCGCTTCTGGCGCTAATTGGCTTGTTTTTTCCCGTTCAGGCGCTGGGCGGGCCGACCGCGGCGCCACAGCAAGCTGCCTTCGGACCCGGCGAGAAGCTCGTCTTTGAACTCAGATGGACGTTCATTACGGCCGGTACGGCTACCCTGGAAGTCCTCCCCATGACGACCGTTAACAGTCAGCCGGCCTACCACTTCGCCCTAAGCGCCAAATCAAATGCCTTTGTGGATTCGCTCTACAAAGTCAGGGACCGGATCGACGCGTTTGCAGATGCCGGCCTGACCCGGTCGCTCCACTACTTCAAAAAGCAGCACGAGGGAACGACTATCCGCGATATCGAGGTTCGTTTTGACTGGGGCAAGCTGAAGACGCGCTATATAAAAACCGAGAGAGGGGGCGGCGAAGACAAACTGACCCCGGTGATGCCGAACTCGTTTGATCCCCTCTCGGCCTTTTACTTCGTGCGCGGGGCCGAAAATGTAAAGGTGGGCAGCGTTATTGAAAGCCCCATTACCGACGGCAACAAAAACGTCATCGGCCGGGTCACGGTCGTGAAACGGGAAACCATCAAAGTAAAGGGCCAGACCTATGATACCTTCCTCGTGGAACCTGAATTGAAGGATGTCGGCGGGGTTTTCGAAAAAAGTAAAGGCGCCAAGATCCAAATCTGGGTCACCGCTGACCATCGACGTATTCCGGTACGCCTCAAAAGCAAGGTGATCGTCGGCAGTTTCGTGGGTGATCTGATCTCGGCCCAGGGTTTGGCTCCCTGACCCCGAAAGAACGACCCGGCAGCCCTGTTCCCGCCCCAACTGCCCGTTACGTTTGACGGATCGCACCGATACTTATATAGTTTCCATAGGTTCTGTGTACCTACCCAATCGCATGCAGCCGCAGCAGGGGGTTTGCAGCCATGGAGACATCCCGGCCCGATGAATGGCAAGTCGTTCTGATCGATGACGAGGCAGACATTCGCGAGGTGACCGCGATCACCCTCCAGGATGCCGGCTACCGGGTCGCAACCGCCGCTGATGGTCAGGCCGGACTGAACCTGTTTGCAGAGTATGCCCCCCAGATCGTCATCACCGACATCCGCATGCCGCGCATGGATGGGCTCGCGGTCCTGGAAAGCATCAAACAATCCAACCAGGATACGGAAGTGATCGTGGTGACCGCTTTCGGCGAAATGGATCTGGCGATCCGTGCTCTGCAGTTGGACGCCTCAGACTTCATTACCAAGCCCATAAACGACGAATCCCTCCACCTGGCTTTGAAAAGGGCCCGGGAACGCTATACCGCCCGCAAACAGGCCCGGGACTATACCGCCCTTTTGGAAAAACGCAATGCCGATCAGGCCCGGATTTTACACCAGGACAAAATGATGTCCCTGGGACGCCTGGCAGCCAGTGTCGTGCACGAGATCAACAACCCCCTGTCCGGAATCTTGAATTACCTGCGGCTGATGGCTCGGGTTTTAAACCGCGGCCCGCTGGATGCCGAACAGCAGGCGAAATTTGAAACATACCTGGAACTCGTGGAAAGTGAAACGGATCGCTGTTCCCGGATCGTCTCCAGCCTGTTGACCTTCGCCCGCAAAACACCGCCGGCCTTCACCCCCATTGACTTTACCGACCTGATGACCCGCACCCTCGTGCTCAGTCAGCACCGGTTGGGTTTGAGTGATATCACTGTGACCCATCGCGTCGACCCGGATCTGCCGCCGGTAAAGGGTGATTTCAATCAGTTGCAGCAGTGCCTGATCAACCTGATTTTTAATGCGATCGATGCCATGCCCCAAGGCGGCACCCTGGATTTGAGCGTACGCGCCCGAAAAGGGAGCCGGGGTGTCAGGGTGAGCGTCCGGGATTCCGGAACAGGTATTGCGTCCGAGGATCAGAACCACATATTCGAGCCTTTTTTTACAACCAAAGGCGATGGTGGCGGCGTAGGTTTGGGACTTTCGACCGTCTACGGAATATTGGAAAGTCATGGCGGGACCGTCACCCTAAACAGCAAACCCGGCCACGGCGCCACCTTTGTACTTAAACTGCCGTCCGCCGGCTTACCGTGAAAACGAGCCGTCAATCGCAGGCGGCTTACCGGCTTGGGCCGGTGGGGCTAAAAGGCAACAGGTCTAAAAACCCATGCAAACACCAACCTCCCCGATAGAGCACTCCCTCAAGTGCGGTGAATGGCTGGAACTGCTGGATGAATTGAACATCGGGGCTTTTGTCGCTGACAAAGATCGCTTGGTGCGGGCCATAAATTACACCGCCCAAGCGGTCATGGAGCTAAAAGCGACTGACATCATCGGCAAAGATTGCCGGGATATCTTCACAGGCGTCAGGTGCACCCGTGCCTGCGTATTTTCGGCCGAATATCATTCTCGCAAGGACAGTGACATGCCGGTCACGGATGTCGATAAAAATGGTCGGCACATCCTGACCCGCTTTTCGACGCCGGTATACGATGATCGTCACATGTTGACCGGCTGTCTGACCATTCTCCAGGACCACTCCCCCATTTACGATCTAATCGATCGGGTGCACTATGAGGAAAGAAGTCTTAAAATGACGCTGGAGAACCTCGATGTCGGCATCTACACCGTAAACCGGGGTGGCCTCATCACCTTTTTCAATGATGCCGCGGAAAAAATTTCCGGTTACAGCCGCAAAGAGGTCCTCGGCGAACACTTCTCCATGCTGTTCGGAGACGAGCCGGATAAAGATCAAGCCCTACTCGAGCATGCCATGTCGGGCGGACAGCCGCAATTTAACCGCAGCGGCAAGATTGTCGAGAGTGGCAACATCCCCTTACCGATCAGTGCCAAATACCTTGCCCTGAAAAACGAGAAAGGCGTCATCGTGGGCGGGCTGGCCACTTTTCAGGACCTCACCCTGGTTGATCAGCTGACCAAGGCTATCAGCGACCGCTATACCTTTTATGATATGATCGGCCGTGACCCCGCCATGCGTAAAATCTTCGCGATGATCCAGGTCATCGCTAAAAGCAATACAACCATCCTGATCGAAGGCGATACCGGTACCGGCAAAGACCTGCTGGCTAAAGTCATCCATAATACCAGTTTACGATCGCAAAAACCGTTTATTAAAATCAACTGTGCCGCCATCCCCGAAAATTTGATCGAATCTGAGATCTTCGGATATGTCAAAGGCGCTTTTACCGGGGCGGACCGCGACAAACCCGGTAGGTTTCAGGAAGCTGCGGGGGGAACCATATTTCTGGATGAAATTGGCGACCTGCCGCTGGCACTGCAAGCCAAACTATTGCGGGTGCTTGAAGATCGGGAGTTTTATCCCCTCGGCAGCCGTAAAACCCGCAAGGTGGATGTCAGGGTGATCTCGGCGACCAACCGGGGTCTTGAGAAAATGGTAGCTGACGGGCTTTTCCGGGCCGATCTCTTTTATCGCCTCAATGTACTGCGCATCGAACTGCCACCTTTGCGAAAACGGCGTTCGGATCTACCCCTGCTTATCCGGCATATCCTCAGAAAGCTCTGCGCGGCCCAGAACTGCCGCCTGCCGGATATCAGTGGACCGGCAATGAAAATACTCCTTAACCTTGACTATCCAGGTAATGTCCGGGAACTGGAAAATATTCTGGAACACGCCCTCATCATCTGTCAGGATGATCTGATCCTGCCGGAACACCTGCCCGCCTATACCAGTCAGCCCCCCTTGCCGCGCGAGGCCGAAACGGATGATAGGCAAGCTTCACCGGAACGGCAAAAGATTGTACAAACCCTTAAGCGCTTCCACGGTCAGCGGACCAAAACCGCCGCGGCCCTCAAGATGCACCGGGCTACTTTATGGCGTAAAATGAAGAAATATGGGATTCACGAATAATATTCCACTTTGACCCGGGTGCCGTCCACACAACCCCCTGCAACACGTTGCAAAATTGTTGCGACCAGATTTACCCTATAACTTATTTTAATTTCTGAATATTTTAACAATTCACCAATCGAATGTTGCAAATTGTTGCAGCATGCATCCAGGGCACCATCACCCGACACGCGGCCACTGGCCAAATTTACAATCAATATCAATTAGTTAAGTCTCCAGGGCACCACTGGCACGGGTCGTGCTGATACATGTTGCAATCTAGGGAAGAATTGGAGGCAACATGTCGCCCTCTGCGAAAACGATTCTGCTGGTGGAGGACCAGCCCGACCTCAGGGTTTTTCTATCCAATCTGCTAACCGCCGGCGGCTATCACACAATCTATGCCGCGGACAAGGATGAAGGGCTGCAGCAATCCCGCGAAGAAAGGCCTGATCTCATAATTATCGACATGATGATGCCAACCGAGCAGGGTATCCGTCTGTACAGGTCCCTGAAAACGGATACCGACTTGAAGAGCATTCCCGTGTTTATGCTCTCATCCATAAACAGGCGCATGTTCTTCCAATGCCATCAGATACAAAAACAGTGTTCAAACAAAGGGTTGCCGGTTCCCCAGGCGTATATCGAAACACCCCCGGAGGCCGAGGAACTCCTCAGCCTCATCCGGAATTTAAATCAGCCCGGGATTCCTGAAACCTGAACGAGAATTAAGGGGCCCAACACCATGCTCCAATTCGGAACAAACACCAAACTCTATCAGGATGTGCAACAATTTGGCGCCCGGGATATGGAGCTTTGCATGCAGTGTGCTACCTGCAGCGCAACCTGCCCCCTCTCCAGCGGCGGCCAGACCTTTCCCCGCAAGATTTACCGCTATCTGCAGCTGGGATTGGAAGATAAGCTGCTGGCCGCGCCGGAACCCTGGTTGTGCTACTACTGCGGCGAATGCAATATAGACTGTCCCCGGGGTGCCGAACCGGCAGAAACCATGATGGCGGTGCGCCGCTGGCTGACGGCCCGGTATGACTGGACGGGTCTCGCCCGCCGGTTTTACCTCTCGGATGTCTGGGAAATAGGCGCCCTGCTCGTGGTCGCCCTGGCTGTGGTGCTCCTCTTTATAGTGGGGCATGGACCAATTGTGACCGAGCGGGTGGCCGTCAATACATTTGCGCCGGTGATGTGGATCGAAATCGGGGATCTGACCATGGCGGCGATCCTGACCCTGTTTCTCATGTCGAATGCGTTTCGCATGTACCGTTTCATCATGGCCGGTACGAAGATCCCACCAACTGTCTACCTGCGGGAAGCGCGCACCTTCGTTTTGCACTTTTTAACCCAGAAGCGCTGGCGCAAATGCGGGGAAGACCGCAGCCGCTGGATAAAGCACCTTGTCCTGGTCAGCGGCTACCTGACCATGATGACGCTGGTCATCGTCTTCATCCGCTGGTTTCAGGTCGACGACAGCAGCTGGCATTTTACCAGTATCTTCGGTTACTATGCCACCGCCGTCCTCCTGGTGATAACGGTTGAGATGTTCCGCAGCCGGCTGAAGAAAGAAGACGCGGTCCATCGCTATTCGGAAACGTCGGATTGGCTGTTTCTAATCCTGCTGTTTCTGACCACGCTCAGCGGCATTCTCATGCATGTGGTGCGCTTGGCCGGCTGGCCCATGGGGACGTATGTGATGTACGTTATCCACCTGGCCATTGCGGTGCCCATGCTGGTCATCGAGGTGCCGTTCGGAAAATGGTCGCATCTCTTCTACCGGCCGCTGGCGCTCTTTCTGGTTGCTGTCGAAGAGCGGGCGGCCCGCGGCTCTCAGGTGGACGTGGACGATGTCATGACAGCCGTCGGCGAAACGTTCATGAGCTGTCTGCAATGCGGCACCTGCAGCAGTGTGTGCCCAGCGGTCGCGCCGACCGCGTTCAGTCCCCGCCAAGTTTTGCGGCAGCTGTCCCTGAAGTCGGCCAAAGCGCAATCCCTCGACCAGACCGTATGGGACTGCCTGACCTGCAAGGCATGCGAGGAATCCTGCCCCCGGGCTATCGACCTTTTAGAAGTGATGCGCCGGGTGCGTCAGCTAAATGTCAACCAGCGCCGGATACCGGCCGGACTGCAGCCGGTCCTGACCAGTCTCGAGAAAAAAGGCAATCCGTGGGGTGGCCGGCGTGACGAGCGCACACAGTGGTCCGCAGAAATTACCATCCCAAAATTCAAGCCTGAACATGACTATTGCCTGTTCACGTGTTGTACCACGGCCTATGCCAGCGACAATCCGGCGGCCGACCAGGCCCTGCCACGACTGCTGACCCGGGCTGGTGTCTCCTTCGGCTCGCTTGGCCTCCAGGAAAACTGCTGCGGCGATCCGGCCTTTCAAACGGGTGCCCACCAGGCCTACTGGGATCTGGAACGTGCCAACCAGAACGTTTTTAGGGCCAGCGGTGTCAAAGCGTTGCTGGTCTCCTCCCCGCACTGCCTGAACACATTTATGAATCACTATCCCGGCCTGAGCGACCGGATTGCGGTTACCCATGCCACCACGGCGCTCGATCAACTCATCACCAGTGGCCGGCTGATTCCCACCCAGGAGCTTGACCTGACCGTCACCTACCATGACCCCTGTTATCTTGGCCGCCACAACGGCATATACGCACCACCGCGCCGGGTGCTGCAAAGCATTCCGGGCTTGAGACTGGTAGAAATGCCCCACAACCAGGCCGACAGCCTTTGCTGCGGCGGGGGTGGGGGCGGAACCTGGCACACCGGCCGACCGGCCGCGGGGAGTCCGGGTGCACTGCGTATCCGGGAAGCGCTCGCCGCGCGGGCTGAGTGTTTGGTGACCGCCTGTCCCTACTGCTTGCGCATGCTGAACAACGCGGTCCGGGAAATCGGCGCTCAAAATCACATCGTGGTCCGGGACATCGCGGACATCGTGTTGCAATCCGTGGAAGTAAAAGTGGCTGCGGCGACAACTCTGCCAGAGCACATACACTCGGCTCAGGAGGCCTGTCATGCCTGAAAGAATCGGGTTTTATATCTGTCATTGCGGTATTAACATTGCCTCCCGGGTCAGGGTAGCGGACGTAGCCGCCTATGTGGCCTCCTTACCGAACGTGGCCATCTCGCGCGATTACCTGTTCATGTGCTCGGACCCGGGACAGGAACTCATTGAAACGGACATCCAGGTCCATAAGCTCACACGGGTGGTGGTCGCTTCGTGCTCACCGCGCATGCATGAAAAGACTTTTCGGGCCGCCTGTCAGCGGGCCGGACTCAATCCCTATCGGGCTTTTCACATGGTCTGCGTTCGGGAACACGTGTCGTGGGTGACCGAAGATGAAGACCAGGCCACCGCAAAAGCCAAACTGCTGGTAGGGGCCGGCATCATGCGGGTCACCCGCCAGGCCGATCTGACCCCGGCCACTTTCCCGGTCTGCACAAATACCCTCGTGGTGGGCGGCGGGATCGCCGGTATGCAGGCTGCACTAGATATCGGCCGGGCCGGTTTTAAAGCGTACCTTGTAGAACGCCAGCCTACCGTGGGCGGGCATATGCTGCAGTACGACAAGACCTTTCCCACCCTGGACTGCGCGGCCTGCATCGGCACGCCCAAAATGGTCTCCGTCGGCCAGGAACCCAACATCGATCTGCTTTCCTACAGCGAGGTGGAAAAGGTCGACGGTTTTATCGGCAACTTCAAAGTATCCGTACGCCAGAAAGCCCGCTTTGTAGAAGACACCTGCACCGGTTGTGGTGAATGTGAAAAAGTTTGCCCCATCGAGTTCCGCAACGAGTGGGACGTGGGCACCAAAACGCGCAAAGCCATTTACCGCCCCTTCCCCCAGGCCGTACCGATTACCTATTGTATTACCAAGTACGACCGGGCCCCCTGCGTCCAGACCTGTCCGGCCGGGACAAACGTGCAGGGGTATGTGGCCCTGACCCACCAGGGGCGCTACCGAGAGGCCGTGGATTTGATTCGACAGAAAATACCCCTTCCCGGCACCCTGGGCCGGGTTTGCCCGGCGCCTTGTGAAAAAGCCTGTCGTCGGGCCGAAGTGGACACCCCCCTGGCGATACGCGCTTTGAAGCGGTTTGCCGCCGACCAGGTAGACCTGGGCGAGTTGCCTCTGCCCAAGATTGAAAATCGATCGGAAAAGGTGGCTGTGGTCGGTTCAGGACCGGCCGGTCTCACCGTGGCCTACTATCTACGTCTAAAAGGTTACCGGGTGACCGTGTTTGAGATGTTCGCCAAATTGGGTGGGATGCTCCGGGTCGGTATTCCCGAATACCGCCTCCCGGCCGAAATCCTGGACAATGAAATCGACTACTTGCTCAGACACGGTATCGAGGTCCGGACCGGGATGCGCTTTGGCAAAGACTTCTCCCTGGCGGACCTTCGGGAGGAAGGCTTTCAGGCATTCTTTTTGGGCATCGGCGCCCATGATTCCATTGCGATGCGGATTCCGGGTGAAGAAGCGTCGGAAAATGTCATCGATGCCATCGGCTTTTTGAGAGATGTCAACCTTGACCATGGCCAGGTCCCCGGTCAGCAGGTAGTAGTCATCGGCGGCGGAAACGTGGCCATCGACGCCGCCCGGGTCGCCAAGCGCCTGGGGGCCGCGAACGTCACGGTCGTCTACCGCCGATCGGAAAGAGAGATGCCGGCCTACCCGGAAGAGATTGAAGGCGCCCGCGAGGAGGGCATCGCGTTTTCTTACCTGACGGCGCCGGTGAGCATCCAAAGCCGGGAAGGCCGCATCATCGGTTTTGAGTGCCTGCGCACGGAGCTGGGTCCACCGGACGCCAGCGGTCGCCGACGGCCTGTACCAGTGCCGGGTTCTGAGTTCGTGATTGAATGTGACGCCGTGATCCCGGCCATCGGCCAGAGCATCAATAACGCCTGGTCCTCCGTCGAGCCCGACCTGGAGTTGACCACCCGAGGCACTTTCCGTGTAAATCACGAGACCCTGCAGACCAGCGTACTCGATGTTTTTGCGGCCGGCGACGCGGTTACCGGCCCGGCGACCGCCATTGAGGCCATTGCCGCCGGACATAAAGCCGTGGCCGCCATGCACCGTTATTTGAATGGTGCCGATCTGCAGCAGGACGCAACCCGGCCGGCCGAAGAAGAATCACCGCTGGGTGAAGACTGGCAGCCGATCGCGGAAGACATTCAAGAAGTCCCCCTGGTTGCGGCCACGCAGCTCAATCCAGGCCGGCGGGTCTGGTCATTTTCCGAAGTGGATTTGAGTTTCGACGCAGCAGCAGCACGCCGCGAGGCGGACCGCTGCATGGATTGCGGCGGCTGCTGCGAATGCCGGCTCTGCGAGACGGCCTGTGAAGCCGGAGCCGTCAATCATGCCATGGCAGATCGGACCTCCGAAATCGAGGTGGGCTCCATCATTATCGCCACCGGTTTCGACCCTCTCGACCTGATATGCATTAAAGGGCATTTAGAATAGAGACACCTCCCTAATCACAGCAACAATAAGCTGCTATGATACCAGCGTGTTTTCGACAACAACGCAAATGGATTTAGGAGGTGTCTCATGGC